>Ga0247843_1001010_pt1 | contig 61914 bp, 58 predicted proteins | sample LaCruzMarch2017__FD_192420 | JGI IMG/M metagenome (GOLD analysis project Ga0247843, IMG submission 192420) | Freshwater microbial communities from meromictic Lake La Cruz, Castile-La Mancha, Spain - LaCruzMarch2017_8m | ecosystem: Environmental > Aquatic > Freshwater > Lake | place: Spain...
TGTCGAGAACCAGTGGTCTGCCGCAGCCCCCGCCATCAATGCGAAGGCCGGGTAAAGCGGCAGGGTGTAGTGGACGAGCTTGGTCGGCGCGATCTCGAAGACAAGCCAGGACGGCACGATCCAGCAGACGAGAAAACGCCACGCCGCCGCCTCGCGCTCTGTGACGGCATCGGTGGCTGCGTGACCTGGCCCGTCGGCCGCCGCAGTTTTCCTTGCCGGCAGCAGCCGGGTGATCGCCATCCAGATGCCCGGGATCAGCAGCAGGGTCCCCGGCCAGAACAGCAGCGGCAGGGCCGCCGTATGCATGCCGAACGGGCCTGCATGTCCTTCGGCCGCATCGACCAGCTTCTGCCCGAGGTCGACCCGCACGGCTTCCGACAGGAACTCGCCATCGGTCGCAATCTGCACGGCGATGTACCAGGGGATGGTCAGCACGCAGAACAGGCTCAGCCCCTTCCAGTCGAGCAGGGGCCGCGCCCATTCGAATTTGCGCTCCCACAGGAACAGCGCGGCGATGGCGCTCAGGCAGACCAGCGGCGCGATCGGCCCCTTCAGGAGGATGCCGAACGACAGGCAGACCCAGAACAGCACGCCATGCCATTTGCCGCCGGCACCTGCGCGCATCTGCGCCAGCGCGCCCATGCCGAGTGCGAGGATGCCGCACTGCGCCGCATCGGTCTTGGCGATGTTGGCTTCCGTGGTCAGCAACAGCGTGGTGCCAAGCACGACGGCCGCGATGAAGGCGGCGCGGCGCGAGAACAGCGCAGTTCCCGCCCAGAAGGTCGCCAGCGCTGCGAGGATCGCACCGAGCATGGACGGAATGCGGTAGTCTGCAATGTTCCGGGCTTCCGGACCTGAGGTGAGTGACACCGTCGCGGACTGGAACCAGTGGATCGCAACCGGCTTCTTGTTCCGCAATTCGTCATGATAGCGGATCACGACGAAATCGCCGCTCTCCATCATTTCCGACGAGGCTTCGGTAAAGCGTCCCTCGTCCCGGTCGAGCACGGGCAGGGCGAACAGTCCCGGCAGGGCCAGCAGGAAGACCAGGCCAGCCAGAACCGCATAGGCCCAGCGGCCTTCCGTCAACCGGTCAAAACGAGCCATCACGCGCGGAAAAATCCCTGTAGACAAGCCGATGCAGACAAGCCCATCCGGACCAGCCGATTCGGGATCGCCCCGGGCCCGGGAGCCACGACCATACCGGCTCTTTTTCCGGGCGTCGCCGGGTTTGTTCGCCGCGCACGGGAACAGGCTGGATCAGGGGCGGTCGGGACCATGGCAGGCCGCCTCTCGCAACTGGCGTCGGGTGAGGCTATAGGTCGGCGATGGATGCTCGCGTCAAGACGGACAGCATGATGGCCGCTACCCAGGGGCGACCCGAATTCAGCGTTGTCTCGCCCGTGCGGAACGAGGCGGAGAACGTCGATCTGCTCGTGCGCGAGATCACCGAGGCGCTGACCGGCCGCGCCTACGAGATTGTCTTCGTCGATGACGCCTCCCAGGACGACACGCGCGCCCGGCTCTTTGCTCTGAAGGACACGGTTCCCCAGCTGCGCGTCATCGGCCACCGCAAGAACGCAGGCCAGAGCCGCGCCGTGCGCAGCGGCGTTGCGGCGGCCCGCGCAGATATCATCGTCACGCTCGATGGCGATGGACAGAATGACCCGGCAGACATTCCGGGCCTGATCGGCCAGCTGACACGGGGGGACGCTCCTGGCGATCTCGCCCTGATCCAGGGGCGCCGCGAGAAGCGGATGGATTCGAACTGGAAACGCATGGGCTCGCGCCTCGCCAATCGCGTGCGGCGCTCGATCCTGCAGGACAGGAACTCGGATTCAGGTTGCGGCATGCGCGCCTTCCGGCGCGAGGCCTACCTTGAGCTTCCCTATTTCGACCACATGCACCGCTACCTGCCGGCCCTGATGATGTCCGAGGGGCTGATGGTGGAGGAGCGGGCTGTCGGGCACCGCGCGCGCCAGCATGGCCGTTCCAACTACACAAATTTCGGGCGCCTTGCCGTTGCGGTTTCTGACATGCGCGGCGTGATGTGGCTGCGCAAGCGGCGGAAGTCGCCGGGCGGCGTGGACGAGATCTAGACGCGCCCCGCCGGGGTGGCTTGACGGGTGGAGGGCTTCCAATTGGACGAAAAGCTGGCTACCGCTGCGAAGATAACCGCCCTGGAACGCCAGGAAAAACGGCGTGCCAGGCGGGGCGGACAAAAGGACAAGGGATCTCCGATGCGGATGATTTTCGGGATTTTCCCGCTGCTCGCCATTCCGATCGTCATCTACAACCTGCTGGCGCTCACGGCCGGGGGCGGTATCGACGCCAACGGCGTCTCCTCGATCGCAATGCAGCTGTCCGACCCTGCTAAAGGCACGCATGTCTTCGGCGCCTGGCACATCACCGGCGGTGACATTCTCATCATCCTGTCGATGATCTTCTTCTTCGTTGAAATCCTCAAATCGACCTCGACGGGATCATCCACCATCGCGAACCATGCGGTTTCGATGCTGGTGTTCATCGTCTGCCTGGTCGAGTTCCTGCTGCTGCCGAACTTCCAGACTTCGACCTTCTTCATCCTCACCATCATGTGCCTGCTCGATGTGCTGGCTGGCGTCGTGGTGACCATCGTCTCCGCCCGCCGCGACTTCTCGGTTGGCGATAACAGCTGATGTTGAACTAGACGTCCGTCTTGGGTCCCTGCGCCGTCATCGTCGGCGCAGGCGGGAGCAGCGGAACAATGGGCATCTTCTTCGACCAGGACTGGTTCGACAGCCGGCTTGAACAGGCCGGCCTCACGCGCGCGTCGATGGCGCGCGCCGCGGGCATGACTGTCGATGAGATCGAGATGGTGTTTTCCGATCGCCGCGAGCTTGAAGGCCCCGAAATCCACGCCATCGCCCGGGTGCTCGCGGCAGACCCGCGCGAGGTTGCGGACCGCTCCGGCGCGTCCGACCCTGGCGAGCCTGCCATGCGTGCGGATGCAATCAATCTTCGCCCGGCACGCAATGCAGCGCCCGAATTCGCTGTGACGCGGGAAGTGATCGGCGGCATTCACGAACGTCTTGACCGGCTGGAGCGGCTGATCGAGGTGGTGATCCAGAAGCTCGATGGGCGCTAGGCGAGCGTCCCATCCCCGCTGATAGCGACATGTCACGGGACGTGGGTCCCGGTCTCAGGCCGACCTTGAGAATCCGGGCTTCAGCGGCGTCTTTGCCTCGGGCTGCTGATAAGCCCGGCGCGCCAGTTTCGGCGATACGCGCAACGGCTCGACCTGGCCCAGCAGGTGAGCGACAAAGATCGGCTCGAACCAGGGGACAGCGCTGGGCTTCGCGTTGGTCGCGCCGCGATAGGGATCGGCGCGGCGTTCCTCGCCCGTCCCGCGCCGGTCTTCGGGCGGCTGGCGGCGGTCCTCATTCCGGAACACGTGTGGGGCAGCCTCGACGCGCATGCAGCGTCAGCTGCAAGCGAGGCGCCGCGTTGCATTCACGACCGGGAATTCGCAGGAATGGTGGTTAACCGCTGCGCGCTACTGCGGCTTGTCCTTGTCCGGGGCGGGCGCATAGACGCCTGTCGCGAGCTGGGCGAGCTGGCGCTGCATGTCCATCATCTGCTGCTGCAGGGCGCGGATCGCCTCGCCGCCGCCGGGCGGTGCTGCGGGCCTGCTCTCATCGCTGCGCGGCTGTGTTGCAGGAGCTGCCCCCGGCATGCCCGGCATCGTGCCCGGAACGCCGGTGGGCACGAACGGGGCGAACAACTTCATCGTGTCCTCGAACATCGTCATGTTCCTGCGGACCTGTTCCTCGAACGCCTTCGCCTTGTCCTCGCCGACGGTGGTGTTCATGTAGTCGCGCCACTTATCCTGCTGCTGGTTGAATGTCTTCATCGACATTTCGAGATAGGCCGGCAGCATCGCCTGGAAGTTGTCACCGTAGAACTGGATCAGCTGGCGCAGGAAGGAGACGGGCAGCACGCCTTCCTTCTTGTTCTCCTGCTCGAAGATGATCTGGGCGAGGACGGCGCGGGTCAGGTCTTCACCTGTCTTGGCGTCCTGAACCGAAAAGTCCTTGCCCTGGCGGGTGAGCTCGGAGAGGTGCTCAAGCGTGACGTAGGCGCTGGCCGAGGTGTCGTAGAGACGTCGGTTCGCGTATTTCTTGATGATGATTTTCTCGCCGGCGGCGTTGGCTCGCGTCAAAGCCCATCTCCCGATCAGCTGGTCCTTACGTTGCGTTAGCACCGCAGGCCCAGCGCATTAAATCATTGTCACACGGTCTGGTAGCACGATTATTGCGCACCTGCACACTCATTACCCTTCGCAGCATGGGTGCAGCATTTTTTTCGCTGGAGCGCGTCCGGCGGCGGGACCAGATCCTGAATCGCCTGTATGGTCCCTCGCAGAACAGGGAGCGGGGAAATGAGCAAGGTTGCGCTGGTGACGGGCGGGACGCGAGGCATCGGCCGCGCGATCAGCGAGCGGCTTGCGAAGGACGGATACAAGGTCGCCGCCAACTATGCCGGCAATGACGAAGCCGCCGCCAGGTGCGCCGATGAACTTGGGATCAAGGTCTACAAGTGGGATGTCGGCGATTACGACGCCTGCGCCGCTGGCATCTCCGCCGTCACCGCGGAACTCGGCCCGGTCGACATCCTGGTCAACAACGCCGGCATCACGCGCGATGCGACGCTCCACAAGATGACCCGCGAGCAGTGGGACGACGTCATCCGCGTCGACCTCACCTCCGCCTTCAACCTCTGCCGCCTGACGATCGAAGGCATGCGTGAGCGGAACCACGGCCGCATCATCAACATCTCCTCGATCAACGGCCAGAAAGGTCAGGTGGGGCAGGTGAACTACTCCGCCGCCAAGGCTGGCCTGATTGGCTTCACCAAGGCGCTTGCCCAGGAGAACGCCAGGAAGGGCATCACCGTGAACGTGATCTGCCCCGGCTATATCGACACCGAGATGGTCGCCGCCGTGCCTGCGAAAGTGCTCGAAAGCATCATCGCCAGCATTCCCGTCGGCCGCCTCGGCAAGGCCGAGGAGATCGCCGCCTGCGTCAGCTTCCTTGCAGGATCGGACGCCGGCTTCATCACAGGCGCCACGCTGACCGCCAATGGCGGACAGTTCATCGCAGGCTGAGTGCGTTCACAGGCATGCGAGGACCCCAGGCAAGGCCGGCGGTGAGTCAGGTAAACTGCTGATTCCATTGGAATCACCGGTCTTGCCTGTGCTGCTGAAAGGCTGCATCTTGTTCCAGGGGCGCTGCAAGCGAACAAAGAATCGCCCCCTTTGCCGTGTCTACAGGCGGGGATGAAGTTGAACACGCCGAATGTCCCTGCGGCGCCCGCCGCAACACTTGCAATGGCGCTGGCCCTCGCCGCCGGCGTTGTCGCTCCGGCGCTTGCGCAGCAGCCGCAGCTTCCGCCCCCGACATTCGCAACCACCCGCTCGAACGCCGCCATGTCGCTCGACCAGGGCGGCCAGCGCTATATGGATCTCGGTACGGACGCCAAGACGACCAAGAGCTTCGTCCTCGAAACGCGCGGGTCCGTGGTCCTGCTGCAGCAGGAAGGCTCCAAGGAAATCCTGACCCTGATGCCGGTGCCCGGACAGCGCGGCGACACCTTCTTCATGGACTATACCGGCCGCATCGTTCTCAAGGTCACCAAGGCCAACAACGTCGTCTCCTATCTCCACAATCCCGCCGGCGCCCCGGCTGATCCTGCTGGCCGCGTGCCGCCGCTGTCGGCGCCTGCGATGACGGCCTCGCTCGATGCGATGCGCGCCAGGGCTGTTGACGAACTCAGCAGGCTTGCAGGTCACGAAGTGACGATCTGGGGCACGCAGGCTTTCTCCAGCAATGAGGCCTGGGCCGCTGATGCGCTGAGCATCCTCGTGCTCGGTGTGAAGAACGCCAACGGTCATGCCGGCAAGCTTGCCGCGAAGATCGACAAGGTGACGGTCCGCAAGGCAAAGGCGCCGAAGGTCTCCTTGAAGAGCGGTGAGCTGGTGATCGAGATCAACCCGGATGATGCCTGGGCTGGCCGTGTCACGCCGGAAGATGTCAGCAAGGTCCTGACCGCGTCGCGCTCGAGCGGCTGACCCTAGCTTCCTGGCGACCAGTCCGGCGGCGCCATCACGAACCCCGAAAAATCGAAGCCCGGCGAGACCGTGCAGCCAACCAGCGTCCAGGCCTCCAGTGTGCGCGCCGCCTGCCAGCAATGTGGCGGCACGACAAGCTGCGGGCGCTGTCCTGCGGCGAGGTCCGGGCCGAGAATGCGTGTCTTGGCTTTCGACGTCTCCGTTACCGCAAGGCTCAGCTCCAGCGGGCCGCCTGCGTAGTAGTGCCAGATCTCCGTTGCATCGACTTTGTGCCAGTGCGAGCGCTCGCCCTCTCCCAGCAGGTAGTAGATTGCCGTGCCTGGCGAGCGATGCCCGTGGTCGTGAGGGTCCGGGATGCGATGCGTCTCGGCATACCATCCGCCTTCCGGATGCGGCTTGAGGTTGAGTGTGCGGATGACATCGTCGCGGGTCATGCGGGCGCCTTGCTGCCGGAGGTCGGACATCATGTCATCATGTGATAGCCGCCGCCAATATCTGCATCAGAACCCTGTTCGATCTGAAGGACGAAGACGTCGCAGCGCTGGACGCTCAGGCGAAGCGGGAAGGCGTGTCGCGCGCTGCACTGATCTGTCAGGCGATCGCCGATTTCCCTGGCCGGATCGGCAGCCCGGGCGAAAACGCGGGCTTTGGTGCCTCGAAAAATGACGCGCGGCCGGCCATTGATGGGCGGGCATTCCAGGAAAAGCTGCGCCGGGAATGGAGAAGGCGCTTGTCGACACGAACGTGCTGATCGGCTTCCTGGGTGGAGCTGCAGCCGCAGGCAAGGCGTTGGCCCGGTACGACAACGCCGCAATCAGTGTTGTGAGCTGGATGGAGGTCATGGTCGCGGCTCCCAAAGGAGCCGAGGATGACACCGGGAAATTCCTGTCACGATTTTCGCTGGTCGCGCTGGGGCAGCCAGTTGCCGAACGTGCGGTCGGATTGCGGCCGGCTCATCGCATCAAACTGCCCGACGCCATCATAGGGGCGTCAGCACAAATCGAAGGCCGCTTGCGCGTGACCCGCAACAGCAAGGACTTGTCCCTCAGCGATCCCGGCGTGCGGATGCCCTGCCGGGTCTAGAAGTTGTTCTTGCGTTCGCGCACTTCGGCAAATGTCGCGACCACGTCGCCCGGGTGGCCGACGAAGGCCTGCAGCTGGGGATCATCGGCGCGCAGGAACGGGTTGGCGCGTTTCTCGGCGCCGATCGTCGTTGGCACAGTTGCAATGTCCTGCGCGCGTTTGGCTTTCACGCCATCCGCGTAAGCGACCAGATCGCGGTTGCCGCCATCGACGCTCAGCGCGAATGCTGCGTTCGAGGCGGTATACTCGTGTGCACAGTAGACGATCGTGTCGTCCGGCATTGCGCACAGCTTGCCGAGGCTGTCCCACATCTGGCTCGCCGTGCCTTCGAACAGGCGGCCGCAGCCGAGCGCAAACAGGGTGTCGCCGACGAAGGCGATGTGGTGTTCGGGAAGATGGTAAACGATGTGGCCGAGCGTATGGCCCGGCGTCTCGATGACGGTCGCCTTCACGGGGCCAAGCTCGACGACATCCCCCTCATGCACAATGCGATCGGGCGCAGCGCCAATGCGCGTGACTTCCTGCGGGCCGATGACCCTGGCGCCGGTCGCGGCGACAATCTCCGCGTTTCCACCCGCGTGATCGGGATGCCAGTGGGTGTTCCAGACCTGGGTGATCGTCCAGCCTTTCGCCTTCGCCTCTTCGAGGATCCTGCCGGCGTCCGGCGTGTCGATGGTGGCGGTCTCACCTGTTGCAGGGTCATGCAGCAGGAAGCCGTAATTGTCCTTCAGGCAGGGGAATATGTGGACGATCGGCTGGCTCATTCAGTTTGCCTTTCGGAGGACTGTCCGCCCTATATAGGCGTGTGGACCCGCCAAAGGTTAGTGCATGCGCTTCGATATCGACAGGCTGCAGGCCTTTTACGGTTCTTCGCTCGGCCGGATGGCGCATGAGATGGTCGACAAGCGCGTCGGCGCGCTCTGGCCCAGCCTCAACGGGCTGGACGTGCTGGGGATTGGCCACGCCGACGGACTGCTTGACCGCTACCGCGCCGGGGCCCGCCGTGTCCTGTGTGCCGCGCCCGGGGAGCAGGGGGCTGAACGCTGGCCCGGGGAGGGACGCAGCTGCACCACGCTGGTCGAGGATGAGCGTCTGCCATTCCCCGATGCCCTGTTCGATCGCATCATCGTCCGCCACGCGCTCGAGGAGGCGGACAGCCCGCCTCGGATGTTGCGGGAGATCTGGCGGGTCGCCGCGCCTGAAGCCCGTATCCTGATCATTGTTGCGCACCGGCGCGGTCTGTGGACGCGCGCAGAAGCGACGCCCTTCGGACACGGCCGCTCCTACACAAGAACCCAGCTCAACCGGCTGCTGGAGGACGCCATGTTCGCGCCCCAGGCCTCGGCGCGCGCCCTGTTCGCGCCGCCGATCGGGTGGGGCGTCATAACCTCGGCCAGCGACGCGTGGGAGCGGATCGGGCGGGTGGCGTGGTCGGGATTTGGCGGCGTGCTCATGATCGAGGCCATGAAGCGCATCTATATCGAGCCTGGAAAACCTGTTCGTGGCCGGCGCGTCGTCAAGGTTCCCCGAAGAAAACATGCTGCGGAGCAGATCCGCAAGAACAGCAAAAAAGATGTTGAACATGTGTAAGTAGTGCAATATATACACCGAAGACGGGTCCACCGATCCTCGCTGACCGGAGACCCAACCAGGAAAGGCTGAAACCAATGAAATACGTAACTGCCGTCTTCAAACCGAGCCGTCTGGATGCGGTTCTCGATGCTGTCACCGCCGCTGGCGCTTCGGGCGTCACGGTAACGGAAGTGCGTGGCTATGGTCGCCAGCAGGGCAAGACGGAAGTCTATCGTGGCGCCGAGTACGAAGTGCGGCTGCTGCCGAAAGTTCGTATCGAGGTTGCGGTGTCTGATGCGGTCGTCGAGAAGATCGTCGATGCGATCACTCAGGCCGCCAACAGCAACAAGATCGGCGACGGCAAGATCTTCGTGATGGACCTTGAATCCGTGCTGCGCATCCGCACAGGCGAGAAGAACGAGGCTGCTCTCAGCTCGTAACTGTCAGCTGGCGTCGTGCAATCAGGCCGCCGGGGTTCGCGCCTCGGCGGCTTTTGCGTTGGCGCCTTGCCCTTACTTCGCCGCGCGCAACGGGATGTAACCGCGCTCCACCAGGCGGCGCAGGGCGTCGTAGGACTCGGAGAGCTCCTCGAACGCCTGGCGCAATGCGGCGAGTTTGGTGATGTCTTCCTGCGTCTGCTCGGGCGCCTGGGAAACCGCGATAGCGAAAGCCACCCAGCGTCCGCGTGCGTGCGCCGTCGCGATTGCGAGGTGCTGACAGCGCTCGATGTCGGCATGGCCGACTGTCTTGGCGATGACTTCGCGGTTGGCTGCGAAGGCGGCGTAGTCGATCTGCTCGAGATGCCCGCGCATCGCGCGCAGCTCCTGGGGGGTAAGCGGCGCCTCAGGCTCGAAATGCTCGGAGACCTTGCGGACGGTCGATGTCGTCGTGAAGGACATGTCTGCGCTTCCTGCCCTGTGCTTTTGCCGGATCGGACAGTTGTGCACGATGAAAGTTAACCGGGGCTTTGGGCGATCAGGCGAAGTTGCAGGAAGCGCTCAGCGCTTCACCTTTCGCTCCAGCACGAACACCAGTTCCTCTGCGGTCCAGTTGAGGCGGCCGAGGGACCTGCCATTGACGGGCTTGCCGCTCACGGCGGTGGCGGCGGCGATCGCAAGGCCTGCCTGCTCAGCCAGTTCGGCCATGTCGCGGGCGGTGCAAGGGCGGCGGGCGCCGTCCGACCACCAGCCGACATCGTGGCCGAGATTGGGAATCCTGCCCGTGGTCAACAGCGCCGTGCGGACGCGCCAGTGGCCGTAATTGCGGAACGACACGATCACGCGGCGCGCGATGCGGGACAACTCGTCCAGCACGAATTTGGGGCGTGCGAGTTCCTGGATCGTCTTCGACAGGATGGCCACATCAAAGGCGTCGTCCGGGTAGACGGGCAGGTCGTCGTCGGCATTGCCCTGCACGACAGCCAGGCCCTTGGCGACGCAGCGGTTGACGCCTGTCTGCTCGACTTCAAGGCCTCGCGTGCGTGCGCCGCGATCGTGCTGGAGCAGCTCCATCAGCTGTCCGTCGCCGCAGCCGACATCGAGCACGAGGTCGCCGTGGTTGATGAACTGCGAGATTGCAACGTGGTCGGCGCGGCGAATGCCGGGAGCACGCGTCTCCGTCATGTGGCGCTCCGCTTCGGCAGGCCACGCGCGCCAGCTGCGGCGTCGATGAAGCCGCGCAGGCCGGCCCAGAACTCCGGCTCCTCGACGAAGAATGCGTCGTGGCCCTTGTCGGTCTCGATGTTGACATAGCTGGTCTCGCAGCCGGCGGCGTTCAGCGCCCGCACGATCTGGCGGTTTTCTTCCGGCGCGTAGTGCCAGTCGGTCGAGAAGGAGAAGACGCAGAAGCGCGTGTGCAGGCCCTTGAACGCGTTGCCCAGCATGCCGCCATGTTCAGCGGCGATGTCGAAATAGTCCATCGCCCGGGTGATGTAGAGATAGGAGTTCGCATCGAACCGGTCGACGAAGGTCTGGCCCTGGTGGCGCAGATAGCTTTCGATCTGGAAGTCGGCGTCGAAGCCGAACGTCTTGGTCGTGCGATCCTGCAGCCGGCGGTCGAACTTCCGTTTCAGCGCGCTCTCTGACACGTAGGTGATGTGCGCCGCCATGCGGGCGACGGCGAGGCCGCGCTCGGGGCGCACGCCTTCGGCGAGGTAGTTTCCATTGCGCCAGTTCGGGTCGGCCATGATGGCCTGGCGGCCGGTCTCGTAGAAGCCGATGTTCTGCGCCGACTGCCGCGCGGCCACAGCGATCGGGATGGCTGCGAAGACACGGTCGCGCGCCTGCACAGTCCATTCGAGGACCTGCATGCCGCCGATCGATCCGCCGATGGCGAGGAAGACGTTCTCGATACCGAGGCGGCCCAGCAGGGCGATCTGGGCGCGCACCATGTCGGCGATGGTGATGACCGGGAAATCGGTGCCCCAGTAGGTCCCGTCCGGCTTGCGGCTGGCCGGCCCGGTCGAGCCCATGCAGCCGCCCAGCACGTTCGAGCAGATGACGAAGAAGCGGTCTGTGTCGACGGGCAGGCCCGGGCCCACCACCAGGTCCCACCAGGCCGGGCGGCCGGTGACCGGGTTGGGGCTGGCGGCGAACTGGTCGCCGGTCAGGGCATGGCAGACAATGACGACATTGCTCTTGTCGGCGTTGAGTTCGCCCCAGGTTTCGTAGGCGATCTCGACGTTTTCGAGCGTGCGGCCGCTGTCCAGCCGGAGAGGCTGGTCAGGCGTGGCGACGGACAGGCGTTTCAGCCCATCCGCCCCGCTGAGCGTGCGGGCGGGCGCGTTCATGGTTACCGAACCTCGTTCAGGCCCCGGACTTGTGAAGCAGCCGGAATGAAGCATTCGCGCGCCGGCTGCAAGACTCACCTGCTGGAGGGTTCTGGACTGGCCCAATCTGTCGTATGACAGGGCTCACTTGGGAGCGCGCAGATCGTGGAGCAGATGGCCGCAGACAGCTTCCATCCGTCGTCAGAAGCCTCTGAAGATGGCTTCCTGGCAGCGCTGGGCCAGAAATGGCGTGAGATGCGCGATGCCCCGCTGCCGGCCAGCGGCGGCATCGGTATCCGCCCTGCGCGTGAAGCAGCCGAGATGCGAAGGCTGTGCCGGGAGGCGGCTGTAACCGGCGCGCCGGCTGATGCGGTGGCGCGCTTGTGGCGATCGCTCTGTGGCGACGTGGCTGCGGCGCGTGGGCTCAAGGCTGTGTTCGTGGCGGGGGGCGATGTCTCCCAGACGCTCGCATGCGGGCGCGGCTATTTCGGTTTCGGACCGGATCTTCAGCCCGTCGCGGGCTTTCGCGACGCGCTCGAGCGCGTCATGACGACGCCGGGCACGCTGGCCTGCGTTCCCTGGCCGGAACATGCCGGCGGCGGGCAGTGGTGGCCGATGCTGAACGAGAGCCGCTTCCAGGACCTGAAGATCGTGGCCGGATGGCCGACCCTGCCGGGCGCCACGCCGGGCTTGCCGCAGGTCGCCATCGTCGGCCGCTTGCCGATCGAGCCTTCGGGCGACGATGAGATGCTGGCCACCGCGCACGACGACCAGTGGACAGCTGAGAAGACGCTGCAGGAAGTCGGCCTCAAGGCCGAAGTGGTGACGCGCGCGCGCTCGTTCGCCCTGATCCGCATCGCGGAGTATGTCGCGCCGGATGATCGGCGGATCGACCTTGCCCGGCTCGCGGGGCTGGACGGCCTCCGGGTTGTCGGGGTACGGCCTCGGCCCTGATACGGGGCCCAGCCATGACCGATCATCCCAAGCCTTTGCCGCAGCTCGCCGGCGTGAACGCCTATGTTCCCGGCGAGGCGCCCAAGAACACCGGCGGCAAGACCTACAAGCTGGCGTCCAACGAGAACCCGCTCGGCGCGAGCCCGCTTGCGAAAAAGGTCTACATCGATCTCGCCGCCAGGATGGAGCTCTATCCCGACGGCGCGGCGCGTGAGCTGAAGGCGGCGCTTGCAGCCAAGCACGGCCTCGACCCGGCGCGGCTGGTGCTGGGCGCCGGATCGGACGATATCTTCCTGATGCTGGGCCGCGCCTATCTCGGGCCGGGCGATGAAAGCATCAACACGAAGCACGCCTTTGCGATCTATGCGATCATCGCGCAGCAGCAGGGCGCGAGCGTGGTTACGGTCGGGGAAGACAATTTCACGGCGGACGTCGATGCGATCCTGAAGGCGGTGACGCCGAGGACAAAGATGGTCTGGCTCGCCAACCCCAACAACCCGACAGGCACTTACCTTCCGTATGACGAAGTCAAGCGCCTGCATGCGGGTCTGCCGCCGCATGTGCTTCTTGTGCTCGACGGCGCCTATGCAGAGTTCGTGAAGAAGAACGATTATGCCTCGGGCATCGAACTGGCGTCGCAGTCGGGCAATGTGATCGTGACGCGTACCTTCTCGAAGCTTTACGGGCTTGCCGGGCTGCGCGTGGGCTGGGGCTATGCCCCGCCACACATCGTCGATGCGATCGAGCGGGTGCGCATGCCGTTCAACGTGAGCTTGCCGGCGCAGGCTGCAGCGATCGCGGCGCTGGAGGATGATGCTTTCACAGAGCAGTCGCTTCTTCACAATGAGCGGGAGCTGCCGCGCCTGGCTGGCGGGCTGACGGCGCTGGGGCTCGAGGTGATTGACGGGGTCGGAAACTTCGTCGTTGCGAAGTTTCCCGAGACAAAAGGCAGGACGGCAGCCGAGGCGCTGGCGTTCCTGAAGGAGCGCGGCGTCACGGTGCGTGGACTGGGCGGATATCACATGCCCAGCCATCTGCGCGTTTCGGTCGGAACGACGCAAGCCAATGACGCAGCGCTCAGGCTGCTCAAGGAATTCCTCGGCAAGTGATGGCAGCAGTTTTCAACCAGATCGCCATCATCGGTGTCGGCCTCATCGGCGGCTCGATCGCGCGCGCGGCGCTTGAGAGCGATGCGGCGGCTGAAGTGGTGCTGTTCGATGGCGATGCAGAGGCGCTCAGGCGCGCAGGCGAGATCGGCTTCGGCAAGCCTGCCGCGAACATGCAGGAAGCCGTCAGCAGCGCTGACGCTGTCTTTCATTGCGTGCCGGTTGGTGCGATGGCGGCGACGGCGCGGGCAAGCATTGGCGCCATGAAACCCGGCGCCATCCTCACGGATGTCGGATCGGTGAAGGGCAATGTCGCCCGCGACTGGCGATCGCTGGGGCGTGCGGATGTGCATGTCATTCCCGGCCACCCGGTTGCAGGTACAGAGAAGTCCGGCCCGGATGCGGGGTTCGCTTCTCTATTCCAGGGGCGCTGGTGCATTCTGACGCCGGAGCAGGGCGGATCGCCTGAGTATGTCGCGGCGACAGATCGCCTGGCGGCGTTCTGGACAAGGCTTGGCTCGAAGGTCGAGCGGATGGATGCGCAGCGCCATGATCTTGTGCTGGCCGTCACCAGCCACCTGCCTCACCTGATCGCCTACAACATGGTGGCCACGGCCTACGACATGGAGGCGGTGACGGAGGGCGAGGTGGTGAAATTCTCCGCCGCCGGCTTCCGCGATTTCACCCGCATCGCAGCGTCCGATCCAACGATGTGGCGCGATGTCTTCCTCAACAACAAGGAAGCGGTGCTGGAGGTGCTCGGGCGGTTTGACGACGACCTGACGGCGCTGCGCAAGGCGATCCGCAATGGCGACGGGCAGAAGCTGTTCGATGTGTTCACCCATGCGCGCGGCATCCGGCGCGAGATCATCGAGGCGGGACAGGACACGGCGGCGGCAAACTTCGGGCGGGACAAGGCGGAGGAATAGCGCCTGCTTGTAGGCTAGCCTTGCTTGCCCTGCGCCGCGCGCCCCTCGGCGACCAGCCGCTCGGTTGCAGGATCGAGTGCGTCCTTCAGCGCCTGTGTGAACGCCTCGCGTTTCAGGCCGGGCGGGATCGGCGGCAGGATTTCGAAGACGATCCTGCCAGGCTTGCGCAGGAAGCCTGAACCCTGCCAGCACAGTCCGGTGTTGAGGGCGACCGGCACGCACGGCACTTTCAGTTCGTTGTAGAGTAGCACGATCCCCGGCTTGATATCGGCGGGTGTGTCCGGCAGCTGGCGCGTGCCTTCCGGGAAGATGATGATCTGCTGGCCCGATGCGATGCTGACTTTGGCGGCGGCGAGCATCAGGCGCATGGTCTTGGCGCCGCCGGCCCGGTCGATCGGGATGCCGATGCGCGAGGCATAGATGCCGAACACCGGCGCCTTCACCAATTCCTTCTTCAGGATGTAGGCCGGGTTCTCGACGAAAGTGAAAGGCGCCAGCGTGTCGTAGGTCGACTGGTGCTTCATCGCGATGAGGCCGGCGCCGCCTTTCGGCAGGTGCTCGCGGCCGCGCACTTCGGTGCTGATGCCGCAGAGCAGCCAGAGCCCGAAAGCCTGGGTGTGCGAGAAGAACCTCACAACGTGCATTGCGAAGTCGCGCGAGAAGATCGCAATGGGCATGCCGACAAGGCCGATGATCGCCATGGTGAGGTAGAACCACACGGCGTAGAGCAGCGAGCGGATCAGGATCATTCTGTCTGGCCTTCCTCGGCCGGCCGGAGCGGCGCGGCGGGATTGATTCGGTCAGCGGGCTTGCCCGCATCAAGCGTCGCGCCGCGCAGGCCGGCAAGGCGGTATTTGATCCACTCGTCGATCAGCAGCCTGGCCGTTGATGCGTCCTGGTGCCAGTCGGCGGGCGGAACCTTGGTCGTCATCACGGCGTGCGGAATGAAAGTGCCCTCCGGCATGGCGCGTTGAAGCTCGAGGAGCGCGCGGTCCATGTGGTATTCCGAGGTCACGACGATGATGCGCCTGACCTGCGTGCGGCGCGACCAGTCGGCCACTTCCACGCCATTGCCTTCAGTCGTCGCCGCCGCCTTGCCAAGCGTGACGCAGCAATCGATCCGGGAGACATCGACGCCGGTGATGCGAGCGATATCGGCCGCCGTGGTGTCGACATTCACCCCGGAGATCAGCAGGGGCACGTCGAGCGAGCTGGCCAGCTGTATCGCAGTGATGATGCGCGCGTCGGCGCCGCCGGTCAGGGCCGTCACGGCCTCTGCGTTGAGTGGCGGATCGGGCGTTACGGCGCGGTCGGCGCGGGCGACAAAGCGCGAAAAGTCCCACCCTGCGACCAGAAGCCCGGTCGCGACGAGGACGACCACGATGCGGATCAGCGTTTGCATGGGGTCAGGTCATAACAGAGGTAGCGCCAGGGCACATATCTCTATCGCCTCAGACCATGTCCGAAAGGGAGCGTTTCACCGTCAGATTGGCGGCGAACATCGCGGCAGCCCCGGCGATGAGAGGCGACAGTCCGAGGACCAGGCCGTCTGCAAGCGACAGCGAGAGCTGGGGCAGAAGCCAGGCCTGTTCGTCCGTCTGTCGGACAGCGAACAGGATGAAGGCCGCCGTGCCGAACGCCAGCAGGGCGCCGAGCGCGCCGGCCTTCACGCCGAGCATGAGAAAGCGGCGCTCGAAAAGTCCGGCGATGAAGTCATCCCTGGCCCCGGAGAGGTGGAGGAGTTCGACGATGTCGCGACGCGCCAGCATCGTGGCGTGGGTTGCGAAGGCGATGACGGCGATGCCTGTCGCGCCGAGCAGGGCGATCGCACAGAGCGCGACGAGGCCGATCGTGCCGGTGACGCGCCTTGCGTCGGCCGACCAGGTTTCGTGATCATCGACGGTGGCGTTGATGTTCGCCTTCTTCAGCGCGGCTGCAACGGCGTCCCCCGCGCCGGCTGCGCCCCCGGCTGCGATGAGGCGAGGCAGGCTGAGGCTGGCGGGAACGCCCGCACCGCCGAGCCATGGCTTCAGCAGTTCTTCGGACTCCTCGCGTGTCAGTGCGCGGGCGGATGTGATGCCTTTCGTAAGGGCGATGATATCGACCGCGCGCTGCGTATCGGCTTCCGGGCCACGTACGCGGATGGTGATCTCGCCGGCGACCTCGGTGGTCCACGCCTCGGCGGCGGCGTAGGCGGCGCGGGCGATGAGGCCGGAGAAGGCAGCAAGAAAGCAGAGCGCGCAGACGACGAAGAACAGCGCTGCCTCGCGCGCATCTTCCCGCGGCAACAGGGGCGCGGCGCGGCTCATGGCTGGCCTTCGCGCTGGTCGAGCGGCACGCGGACGACCATGCCCTCGGCGAGCCGCAGCACATCGTTCTTCGCGCGCCGGACAAGCGCCATGTCATGGGTGGCGATCAGAACCGTCGTCTTGAGGCGGCGGTTGAGTTCGCGGAAGAGGCGGTAGAGCCGTTCGCCCATTTCCTCGTCGACATTGCCCGTGGGTTCGTCAGCAATCAGCAGGTCGGGCTTGCCGACAACGGCGCGCGCAATGGCGACGCGCTGCTTCTCGCCGCCCGAGAGCGTGGCGGGGCGTGCATCGAGCCGGTCGCCAAGGCCGACCCAGCCCAGGAGATCTGTCACGTCCTTGCGGTAAGACGCCTCCGGCCGGCCCGTGATCCGCAGGGGCAGGGCGACATTGTCGTAGGCGGAGAGGTGGTCGAGCAGGCGGAATTCCTGGAACACGACGCCGATCCGGCGGCGCAGCGGGGCAAGGTCGCGGCGCCGGAGGCGGTTCGTTTCCACGCCGAAAAGCGAGACCCGCCCGGCCGTTGGGCGCAGGGCGAGATAGGCCAGACGCAGCAGGGTGGACTTTCCGGCCCCGGACGGCCCCGTCAGGAAGGTCATCGATCCAGGGCGCAGGGACAGCGAAACATCAGCCAGAACGTCGGATTTCGGCCCATAGGACAGGCCGACCCGGTCCAGCCTGAGCACCGGTTCATCTCTTGAATGGTCGTTATCCGGCATCACATTCCGTTGCGGCAGCCCGGGGACTCCGGCAATCTGATTCCGGCCCCAATTGTACTATATTAACCGTATTCGTGATTCCGATAGTGCGATGATCCTTGTCTGTCCGTCATGCGATACGCGGTACTTCGCCGACGACACCTCCATCGGGAAGGAGGGTCGCCGCGTGCGTTGCGCAACCTGTGGCCATGCCTGGCACGCAAGGCTGCAGGAAGAGGGCGATGTCACGGTTGCGCCGGAGGATACCGGGCTGACGCGGGAGCAGGTGGAACGCCTGCGCCGGACCGCCCAGGAGAACGGCAAGGCGCGCGCTGGTCCGCATGCAGAATTCCGCGCCCGCGAGCACGCCAAACGCAAGAAGACCCGCAATCGCGTCGTCACCATCGCATGGGCTGCGTCCGGTGTTCTGTTCCTCGCCCTGCTTGGGCTGGCGGTCCTTTTCCGCAACGAGGTGGCGGAGGCTTTCCCGCGGTCGGCGTCGATCTACCGGCTGGTCGGGCTGGATGTGAACCGCTTCGGACTGACGCTGGAGAATGTCGAGGCCAAGCGCTCGTTTGATGGGACCACCCCGGTGCTGACAGTGACCGGGGCGGCGGTGAACCTGAGCGCGAAGTCCCGGACGGCGCCGGAGCTGCGCGTGACGCTGAAGGACGAAGCAGGCAACGAAGTCCAGACCTGGACCGACAAGCTGGCCGTGCCGACGCTGGCCCCGGGTCAGCGGTCCGAGTTCACGTCACGTTTCGAGGCCCCGCCGGTCGAGACCTACCGGCTGACCGTGACCTTTGCCTATCCGGAGGGCGAGGGCGCGGGAGCGACGGGCGAAACACAGGTGAAGGCGGGGGAAGCCCCCGCGGCGCCAGAAAGCAATGGCGCGGCCACCCCCGATGTGGCTCGTGCCGAGGGGGCGGTCGCCGGGGCCCACGATCAGGCGCCGGCCGCCGCCGATCATGCACCGGAGGCTGGCGATCACTGATCCTTTCGTCCCGCCCAATGTCGATGTCCTGCTGACCGCGGAAGAGGTGAAGGTGCGGGTGGCCGCGCTGGCCGACAGGCTGGTCCCGACCGTGTCGCAGGGCAGCTGGACCGGCGTGGTAACCCTGATGGGGGCTTTACCGTTTGCTGCCGACCTGCTGCGCGCCCTGTCGGCGCGGGGCGTGGACCTCGGCTTCGATGCGCTGTGGCTTGAAAGTTACCATGATGAGCGTGTGAGTTCGGGGCGCATTGTTGTGCGCGCCGACATTTCCCGGTCGGTCGAGGGGAAAGGCGTTCTCCTGATCGACGACGTTTTCGACAGCGGCCGGACCATCGCCTTTGCCCGTGCCCACCTCCAGGCCAAGGGTGCAGCCAGGGTGCTGACGGGCGTTTTTGCCCGCAAACCTGAAGCTGTGACCGATGGGCTCGATGCCTGGGCGTGGGATGCGCCGTCGCGCTATCTCGTGGGCTACGGGATGGACGATGCCGGAAAGATGCGCGGGCTCCCTTTCATTGGCGCGATCAGGGGCGTGTGAGCGGATGCTCACTTCTGGCCAACGCATGTGAGCGGATGCTCACCTCACGCAGTTTTCCGCGACGCACGAGTCGACTCGCTTTCGTCTCCATGCTTCCTACTTTTTCAGCATGGCTCACTACGATCCTCGCACCGAGACACTCCGACTGCTCCGCGAGCGCCGCGAGCGGCTGGCGACTGAACTGGCTTCTCTCGAGCCGGTCGCGCCTGCCCAGGGCGGCCTGACGGCGCGCGAGCTCGCGATCTGGCGGCAACGCCTCGCCGAGCTTGACGGCCGTATCGCACGCTACGACGCCCCCATGGCGAAGTAGGACGGCAGAAGCCGTCGGCGTTTTCTTGCTTCCCGCCTGCGGACCTTCCGCACGGCGCCAGAATCCTTATCTGAATCAGAATGCTGGCATCACGCGCGCGCCATCCGCCTCGGCGCCTGCGGCGGGTGCCCGAAGGCGCGGACGAAGGCGCGGCGCATGCGCTTGGGGGTCGCCGAAGCCGACGCGGCGGGCCACCACCTCGATCGGCCCGGCGGAATGCTCGGCCCGCTCGCGAGACGAAGGCGTTCGACGGCCTTGGCGGGGGTGATGCCGGTTTCGGCAAGCAAGGCGCGGACGGAGGCCTGCACTTTGGGGTCGAGCAGCTGGAAACCCCCGAAGATGAGGACGCAGATGGAACGGGGCTGCAGGACAGGTCGTCGCGCCATCGTCGTGCCTTGGCGGAAAAAGCGGGAACGATGTCATTCCAGCCGGACGCTCGTTCGGGCATGTTGAGTGCGTCAAGCGAGGTTCCTCCCCATGTCTGAAGCAGCTGGCCGGCCGTTCACCATCGTGTTCGCGATCTGGCCGGGCATGACGCATCTCGACTTCACGGGCCCGCATCAGGTTCTGAGCCGTCTTCCGAATGCGGCCGTGATCGTCGCAAGCCCGGCGGGCGGCGATGTTGACGCGGACGGGCTCACCTTCGGCAACACGGTCGCGATCGCGGACGTCGGAAGCTGCGACATGATCTGTGTTCCCGGCGGCGTCGGCGCGGCGAAGGTGGCGCAGGACGAAGCCTTCGTCGGTGATGTGCGACGGCTGGCGCTTGGCGCGACCTATGTCACGTCGGTGTGCACGGGCTCTCTCATTCTGGGCGCTGCCGGATTGCTGCAGGGCAGGCGGGCGGCGTGCCACTGGGCGTGGGCGCACCAGCTGGCGCTGTTCGGTGCGGTGCACGATCCCGCGCGGGTGGTGCGGGACGGCGAGCTTATCACCGGGGGCGGCGTGACGGCGGGGATCGATTTTGCGTTCACCGTGATGGCTGAGATTGCAGGCGACGACTTCGCGCAGACCGTGCAGCTTGCGCTGGAGTATGCGCCTGCACCGCCGTTCGAGGCGGGGCGGCCAGAGACTGCGCCGGCGCACGTGCTGGAGAGGTTCCAGAGCGCGCGGCGGACGATGATGGAGACGCGTGCGGCTGAGGCGAAAGTGGCGGCGGAGATGATGGCTGCACGTGGGCATGGCGATGCTGTCTTGGTCGCGCGGTCGCGCTGAGCCTGTGGTCGTGCTTCGAGGCACGCGCGCTTTGCGCGCTACGACAGATCAGTGGGAGCAGGACTTGCCGACGCCTGCCTCACTTGCAACGCGCGTAAGGAAGTCGGCGCGCCGCGAAGCGGCGTGACCGAGGGGGTCGATCGATCGGACCTTAGTCGGCCCGACTGATGCGGCCCTTGCTGAAGGCGGCGAGCGGGCTGTTGGTGGTGACGTAGGTTTCGAGGGCTTCGAGGTCGGAGCCGACTGTGACCTTGTCCTTGCCGGACCTGAAGCCAGCGAAACTGTCGCCGCCGCCTGCGAGGAAGTTGTTGGTGACGACGCGGTAGGCCTGTGTGGGCACAAGAGGTGCGCCGTTGAGCCTGACGGAGCCGGGGATGATTTCGATCGGCTGGCCGGCGGCCTGGCGCCAGGTGAACGCAAAGCCGTCGGAGACCTGCAGGATGTTGTTTCCGCCTGGCTGGTATTGCTGCCTGAGGATGGTTTCGATGTCGCTGCCTGTGAGCGTGAGGACGACGAGGTCGTTGCCGAAGGGCTGGACGGCGAAGATGTCGGCGAAGGTGAGCTGACCGCCGGGATTGAACGGCAGGTCGGCGCGGATGCCGCCGGGGTTCATGAACGCGATCTGCGTGCCGGGCTCGGCGCGGCGGGCGGCGGCGAGCATCGCGTCGGCGATGATGTCGCCAAGCACGGTCTCGCCGGTCGCGGTACGGCCGCGGGCGATGACCGCGGTGGTCGCGCCGACGACGCGCTTCATCAGGGGTTCGGCCTGCGTGCGGTAGGCATTGATCAGGGCGACCTGGGCGGGGTCTTCGGCGTAGGCGTCGGCGGTGATCATCACGTCGCGCGCCTTGGCGCCGATGACGTCGCCGGTCTTCGGGTCGATCAGCATGGAAATGTCGGTGAGACGCGTGCCATAGGCCCCGGCGCTGGTGACGAGGCGGCCATCGACGGTGCAGATGTAGATGCCGTTGGTGTGACCGGTGACGACGACGTCCACCGCCTTGTCGAACTTCGGGACGATGTCGACGATCGGTCCGGCAAGGCCGCGGCAATCATCCTGTGCGCCGGTGGTGAAGCCGCCTTCATGGAGCAGGACGACGATCGCTTCGACACCTTGCGCCTGAAGTTCAGGGACGAGGGCATTCACCGTCTCGGCTTCGTCGGCGAAGCGGATGCCGGCGCGGGCGGCCGGAGTGATCACATCCGGCGTGCCTTCGAGGGTCATGCCGATGAAGCCGACCTTCACGCCGTCGAATTCGCGGATGCTGTAGGGCGGGAAGAGTGTCGTGCCGTCATCGAGGAAGGTGGAGGCGGCGAGGTATTCGAACGCGGCGCCGGCGAAAGGTCTGGGCCCCTTGCAGCCATCGACCGGGTGGCAGCCGCCGGTCTGCATGCGCTTCAGCTCCTGCCAGCCCTCGTCGAATTCGTGATTGCCGACGGAGGTGATGGCAAGGCCCATTGCGGAGAGCGCCTCGATGGTCGGCTCGTCGTGGAACAGGCTGGAGAGAAGCGGGGAGGCGCCGATGAGATCGCCGGCGGCGACCATCACGGTGTTGGGGCGCCTCGCGAGTTCGGCGACTGCGCTGGCGAGGCGCGGGGCGCCACCGCCGGGGACGCTGGCGCGCGCGCCGGGGTTGGCGCGGTCGATGACGAAGACGCCGCCGCCGGGCGGATCGAGATTGCCGTGGAAGTCGTTGATGGCGAGGAGGTTCACCTGGACCGGCGCGTCGCCTGTGACGGCGGCGGGCGTCGTCGTGCAGGCGGCAAGAGCAAGGAAGCTCGCAATTGCGACAGGCGTGTAACGCATGACCCGGCCTCCTGGTGATCCTAGTTTCATTGGCGCGATCGGGCGCTGAAAGGCAAGCCTTGGCTGGGACCTGCGCTGGCCTGCGGCGGCTGCCTCGACCTCGCCGGCCCTCGAGACGTTGCGCAAGGACCTCGCGATCATCGCGTGCGAGTTCGGGCTCGCGGCCTGTCTTTCGGGCGATTTCGCGGCGGCGAAGATCTATGTGGAGGCTGCCTCGGTCGCGAGCCGGACGGCGACGGAGGACGCCACCCTCACAATCGGGTCGGATCTGCTGTGGCGGCTGGCAGAGCACCGGATCAGCCCAAACGGACGCCGCCTTGAAGGCTGCGCCCAACATGACGTTCGAGGCGCTCCAGGACGTGCCGTCCGGGTGCACGCTTGCCCGGAAGGACAAGGTCATAACCGTCTCGTTCACGCCGCCACAGGCACCGGGCACGGCCACCGCCGGGTCGATATTCGACGCGTTCGTGAGGCATTCGGTGCTGGCGCACGCCGAGCAGGTGCGCGATGTGCGCACTTGCGCGCAGGAGATTTCACGACACGCGCGTGCTGACGCAGCCCGCCAGCAATCCGTGACTACTGGGCCTGCGGTTGTGCTGCCGGGCGGAACGCCATCAGCTGTTTCAGCGCTGCCTGCTGGTCGGCGGGCAGTTCGATCTTCGGACAGCGCGGATCCGTGTTCTGGATGGCGCGAGCCATCACGGGGGTGACGGGGATCGGGGCGCAGCCATGACCCTGTTCGCAGAGCATGTCCCACTTCGCCTCGGCCTGGGCGTGGCAGGTGAGGCAGTTACCGCCGAACTGGTTCACGACGTCGGTGGCGCCGCGAACACGGATCTTGGTGCCGGTCGGCTGGGCGTCGAGTTCGAAGAACTCCCAGTCATTGGTGGCGGCGTTGTAGCCGGGATGGTGCTTGACCATCGCCTCGCCTGGGACGAGCTGCACGACCGAGCCGGGCGGGTATTTGGCGCCGTTGGGGGCGTTGGCGGCGGCAAGCGTCGCGTCAATGTCGCCGAGCAGGTTGCCGACATAGAAGCCGCGCACCGGCTTGAGGTCGCGGATGCAGCTGAAGCTCGCTTCTGTGATCTGGAGCGGTTTTGGCGCAGCCGGGGCGGCGACTGCCTGAGGAACTGCAGCGAGCGCGGGCGGCGCATCGCCCGTCGGCGGATTGGCGCAGCTGGCGGCTGCCAGCATGACAAGCGGCAGCAACAAATTCCTGAACATCGTCCCGCTCCCCGTCCCTGATTGGCGCAGTCGTAAGGCCATGCGCCACGCGCGGCAATCCTGTGACGTGGTGTCAGGGTCAGGAATATGTCCAGTTTGCCCGATGCCGCGCCTTGCGCCGCACCAGCGCACCGGGAAGGATCTGACTTCGCTTGGGATGACGATGCCCGAAACGTCGGCAGGGCCGGGCGGGCTGCCGACGCGGGCGCTGTGTCTCCGTTGGAAGATGTCCTTCGTGTCCGGCGACAGTGGCTAGCCTCAAGGGGCGCTGACCATGATCATGACGCTGCCGGTATCGGCAGAGATGGTTCAGGACCTGAAGTTCATGCCGGAGAGCAGGGCCTGGTTCAGGCAACACGATTGGGTGATTGCCCGGTTCGGGTCCGAGGACGACATTCTTGCGCATATGCCCACACTGAAGGCGTGGATGGCGCAGGGCTGTTGTGCCCTGGCGCCGAAGACGTTTGCGTGCGTGGTGCGGGGCGAGGCCTGACAACCGCCTTAATCACTTGCTTTCAGGAGCGTGAAGCGGCTGGATTGCCGCGAGGATGGGTAGGGGACCTTCCGGAGGAATGATGAAACGTCTCAAGCGTGTCGCCGTGTGCCTTGCGGCTGGGCTGGTCAGCATCGGCGCAATGGCCGGCGGGGCATTCGCCCAGACCGTGACCGTGACGCAGGCCGCGCCCGCCGGGCCGGGATGGCCGCGTGACCGGAGCGACCTGCCGCACGACAATGACTATGTGCTCGGCGAACTGCCGAACGGCATGCGCTACATGATCCTGCCGAACCAGACGCCGCCGCGACAGGTGGCGCTGCGACTGCTGATCGATGCGGGCTCGATGCAGGAGCGGCCGGGCGAAGAGGGTGTGGCGCACTTCCTTGAACACCTCGCTTTCCGGGGCACGACCAGATACCCGGACGGGGAAGTGCAGCGGGCGCTGGAAGGCATCGGCCTGCAGATGGCGGCGGACGTGAACGCCTCGACGGGACCGGACACCACGACCTTCATCATCGACCTGCCGCGCAACAATCCTGAATCGCTGACGCTTGGTCTCGATGTGATGCGTCAGCTGGTGAGCGACATGCTGATCCAGCCGGACAAGGTGGACGCCGAGCGCGGCGTCGTGCTGGCCGAGGAGCGGGTGCGTGCGGGCCCGGGGCTCGCCGCCGCGACAGCGATGCTGAAGATGCAGGTGGGCGAGCATCCCTTTGGCCGACCGCCGATCGGGCTTCGGAAAGTCATCGAGACGGTAACGCCGGACACCATCCGCGGCTTCTATGACGCCTTCTACCGGCCCGAGCGGGCGACGCTGCTGATCGTGGGCGACGTCAATCCGTCGATCATCCCGATGATCAGCCAGGCGTTTGGCGACTGGAAGGGGCGCGGGGCGCCGGGCAGCGACCCAGCGCCGGTCATGACGAAACCGGTGACCCCTGATGTTGCGATGCTGATCACGCAGGGCGCGCCGGATACGTCTGTGATGCTGCGCTGGTTCGAGCCGTATTCGGAGCGGATGCCTACCAAGGCTGAACGCCGGCGCATGCTGGTGGAAGTCCTCGCCTCGCGCGTGGTCGGCCAGCGCATGTTGAGCCTCAACGATGCGGCGGGCAGGCCGGCGCGCGCGCTGGGCAGTCCCTCGGCAAGCGCCATCCATGGCGTGTGGCGCGGACAGATTGCCTATTCGGGCGGCGTGACCGACGTGCCGAAGACGATCGAGCTGATGGTGACGGCGCACCGCCAGGCAGTGGAGTACGGCATCACGCAGGAAGAGCTGGACCGGCAGCGGGCGCTGTTCATCGATGCGTCGCGACGCGAGGCGGAGCGGGGGCGCACGGGCACCTCGGTTGCGCAGGTGGAGACGGCGGCCGATCTCGTCTCCGCGGACATTCCATTCACATCGCTGCAGCAATCCCATGTGCTGATGCTGGAACAGGCGCCAACGATTACACTGGCGGAAGTGAACGCGGCGCTGAAATCGCGCTTCAAGGACACGCCAACGCTGATCTACAGCGGGAGCGCTGAGCCTGCGGGCGGCGAGCAGGGCCTTCGCGACGCGCTGAAGCGCGCGATGGGGGCGGCGATCAAGCCCTACACGCCGGATCCGATCAAACCCTGGCCGTACACGAATTTCGGAAAGCCGGGGACGGTCGCCGAAAGCAAGCAGGTGCAGGATCTCGGCGTCACGCTTGTGCGGTTCGAGAATGGCGTGAAGCTGACAGTGAAGCCGCTGCCGTCCAACAAGGACCTGATCAGTGTGCGCGTGCGGCTGGGCCGTGGACGGCTCCAGATGCCGATGAATGTGATCGATGCCTCGGACATGGGCTTGTCACTCTGGTCCTCGGGCGGGCTTGGCAAGCTGACGCCGACCGAGCAGGCGCGCAGCCTTGCGGGCAAGCGCGCGGTGGCCGTGGCCCGGACGCTGGACGACGCCTATGCGCTCGACAACGTCAACGTGGCGACACGTGAGGATCTCGGCCTGCAGATGGAGATCATGGCGGCGATGGTGTCCGACGCGGCCTACCGGGCGGATGACTGGGCGGCATGGATGCAGGGCGCCGACCAGGCCGACGCCTCGCTGCTGATGACGCCGTCGGGCGTGCTCGAGCGTGAGCTCGACCGGCTGCTGCACAATGGCGACCTGCGCTGGACCATCAACAACAAGGCGATGCGCGACACCTGGAAGCCTGAGGATTCGGTCAAATACATCAAGCCGATCGTCGACAACTCGCCGCTTGAAGTGATCGTCGTCGGCGATGTGAGCGTGGAGCAGGTGATCAGCGAAGTTGCACGCACGCTGGGCGCTCTGCCGAAGCGGCAGGCGTTCAGGGAGCCGGCGAACTGGCGCGATGTCGACTTCCATCCGCCAGGCGTGACGACGCTGCCGCATCAGGGACGCGCCGACCAGGGCTATGCCTTCATCGGCTGGCCGACCTATCAGGGCGCGTTCAAGAATATCCGCGAGGAGCGTATCGCCAACGTGCTGGGTCAGATGCTGCGCGACAACGCGACGCGGCTGTTCCGCTCGGAAGGCGGGGCGACGTACTCGCCGACGGAGATCGTCGATATTTCGTCCTTCCTGCCGGACTATGGCTATATCGCCGTGGCGATCGAAGTGCCGCCGGAGACGATCGACTCGGTGCAGGACCAGATCCAGGAGCTGGCGACGCGGCTGGCGAGGGATCCGCAGCCGCAGTCAGAGATCGACCGCATTGTGCAGCCGAAACTGGAACAGGCGCGGCGCAGTACCCTGACCAATGTCGGATACTGGCTGGAGCTGCTCTCGAACGCGCACGATGATCCGGGCGGCATGCAGTACATCCGCACGGAGCTGAGCGATTATGCCAGCATCACGCCGGCGGATGTGATGGCGGCGGCAAAGAAGTGGTTCAGGCGGGAGACGGCCTGGCGGTTGAAGATCGTACCCGGGCCGGGCGTGGAGTAGGCGCCCGCCCGCGTGGCTCGGGCGTTGCGTGCCGCCTTTCCCGCCTTCGGCGGGTCAGGACTTGCCCGCATGGTCAGCTCACGCTTCCCTTGCCGAAGTCGCAGGAGATGGCGCGAAGCGCTGCAAGCGGCGTGCTGCCTCGCAGCCGGACCACGCTCGCCCGAACCGCTCTCAGCTTGCCTTCGACCGGCTCAACTCCCCCCACACCACATAGCGCATCGGCCCAGGGGTTCTTGCCTCCAGCGGCCAGCAGGTGACGAGCGCGATCCTTGGCGTGCCACCGTCGTTTGCTACGATGCCGGACTGGTCCCAGCGGACGACTTCTGTGTGCGTTACGGTGAAGGTACGCGCCCCGCTTGCGGTTTCGACGGATACGGGGTCGCCCGCCTGAACGCCTTTCAGGAATGCGAAGTGCGTGTCGCGATGCGCGGCGAAGACGGCGACGCCGCGCTCGCCGGGTGTGACGGATGCGGCCATCAGCGTGGGGCCGAAGGCGAGGCTTTCACCGGCGGCGTCGGTGAGGGCGAGGATGGTCTGGTCCTGCGACGGGAAGGAAAGCCTGGCCGTCGGCGTGAAGTCTGCCCACGGCCAGGGCCGCGCGGGATCGCCGGTGGCGAGCTGACGCTCCCAGGCGCTGGACATGAGGACCTGGGCGACTTGCGCCTTGGCCGGGATGTAGAGCGCCTGCGCGGCGATGAGCGCGCCTGCAATGAGGAGGGCGAGCGCGGAGAGTGAGCGGGTCGAGAGGTTGGTCGGTTTCATCTGGTCTCTCTGCTGCCGAACCCGCCCCCCCGCGGCTGATGCGGGAGGGCGTGCCGCCGGCTAGCGCCTGGTCCTGTCCACTGACGTTGTGCGCATCGGCCCGGCACTGGCGGCGGCCAGTCCCCGGGGAATGATGAGGACACGTCCGCGGCGCAGGAGGGCGGCGCCCAAAGCGATGAGAGCCAGGCCGAAGGCGAGGCTGAGCTCCCACATGGTGGCCGTGTCGGGCAGGGCGAGGTCCTGTTCGGGCCCGGGCTTTTCCTGCATCGCGCGCGCGTTGATCTTCTGCATGACGGGATCGGGCAGGCGATCGAAGCGCAGGGCGCGGGCTTCGGCTTGCGGTCCGAAGACAGCGCCGAAGTCCCAGCCTTTCGGGATCATGCTGGCGATCTGTCGGGTGTCGGGCGCCTCGCTGGCGGGACGCGCAGGCGTCTTGTCGACAGCAACGAGGCTGGTGAGGCGCGAGACGAGGTGGAAGTCGAGCGCGGTCCTGAGGACGCCCTTGTCGACGTCTTCGAGGCTCATGCCGGAATAGCGGCTTTCCTCGATGCCGGCGATTTTCGCGCGACCCCAGAGCTGGGCGACGCCTTTCGTGCCGGCAGCGTCAGCAAGCGAGAGGGTCTGCGTCCAGGTGCTGCCGTTGAGCCTGCCCGAGAGTGTGAGATCGCCCTTGAGATCGGCAGCGCGCAGGACGAGCGTGAGGGGCTCGCCGGAATAGAGATCGGGCAGTGGCGAGGGGTAGGCGTCGGCGGCGCCTGTGGGGAGTTTCACGGCGAGGTCGGTCATCACAGGATTTTCGAGCGCGGCGAAGAGTTTCGCCGACTGCTCCGTGACCCTGGTGACGTCGTCCATGTAAGTGAATGTGCCGCGGCCCTGACGGGCGGCGCGCGTCATGAAGTAGGCGTTGGGCGCCGAGCCTATGCCGACGGTGAAGAGTCGCGAGCGTCCGAGCCCGCCGGTGATTGCGGAAAAGAGCTCGTCCTCGTTACCGATGGAGCCGTCGGTGATGAAGACCACCTGGCGCACTTCCTCGGTGTTGGACTTGTCATTGTCGACCAGGGCTGCGCGCAGGGCGGGCAGCATTTCCGTGCCGCCATTGGCTTCGAGACTGGCGACGAAGCGCTTCGCGCGGGCGAGGTTCTGTTCGTTCGCAGCGACGGCCGTGTTGAACAGCATGTCCATCGTGTCGTCGAAGCGGATGACGTTGAACTCGTCCGTGGGCGCAAGGCGGTCGAGGGCGAGGAGGAGGCCCTGCTTTGCCTGGTCCATGCTTTCGCCGGACATCGAGCCGGAATTGTCGATCACGAAGATCGTCTCGCGATCGCGGCGCTGGCCCTGGGTCCTGATGGCGGGCGGGTTCACCACCGCGAGGAGGTAGTCCTCGCCATTGCGCTCTTCGCGAAAGAGGCTGGCGGTGGGGGCGCTTGCGGGCTCCGGCTTCCAGCTGAGGACGAAGTCACGGTCGGCGGGGACTTCGCCATCCTTCAGCGTGATGGTCGCAGTGTCCGCGTCCGCCTTCGTCACGACGAGGCCGTGCGATTGCGACGAGATGTCTGCGATGGGCGCGCCGGCTTCGAGCAGGATGTCGAAGCTCACGGGCAGGCGCAGGCCTTCGGGGCCTGACGGTTCATGTGCCGGATGCAGGACCGGCGGGGTGATGCGGCCGCGATCGGGCACGGGGTCGTTGACCGCGATGGTGCGGTCGGTGCGGTCGGTGCGGTCGGCGGTGAGGCCGAAGGTCGGCTCTGGGCTGTAGCGCGGAGCGATGACCAGCGGGAAACGGGTCGACCAGACGCCGTTATCGAGGCGGGCCTTGTCCTGGTACTCGATCTGGATTGCGATTGTCTCGCCCGGGCCGATATTGGCCAGAGAGGTGGTGAAGAGGTTCGGACGCTCTTCTTCCACGAGGCCGGTGCGCTGTCCGTTCGCGGCGGCTTCCTCGTAAATGATGCGGGCTTCCTGCCGCTCCTTGATGTCGCCTTCGATGAAGCGGTCGCCGATCACGATCTTCAGCGTGTCGACGGCGGCATCCTCGGGCAGCGGAAAGGCGTAGACGCCTTCGACCCATTTATCTGTGGGGTTGGTGAAGCGCTGGGTCAGCCGCGTGCGGATGACCGGACCGGCGATGTTCATCTTTACGTCCGCGGCGACCAGCGGCGCCTCGACATAGCGACCGGGCGTTGAGGACTGCAGCAGGAGCGAGCCGGACGAGACCTCGCCCCTGGCCACGGTTCCGTCCTGCGCGAGGGCTGGCGGGGCAAGGCATGTCGCTGCGAGCAGCGCGCCAGCCAGAGCAGGGCGCGTGCAAAGTCCATTTCTTGTCAGGGTGCTCATCTTTTCCATCGGGGGTCCCAGCCCCTTCGAATGGGGACACACCACAATGTGAGCACGTCGGCTGTTTGCTTGAGCGGTGACGTTGTCGCGGCGACTGCGGCGGAGGGGCGGCGATTGTGGCGGGATAGAGCGAGGCGCCGACTCGCCGTGTGCGACTTTGCTGGGTAGAAAGACAGATCATCGACTGACGGAAACGCGGTCGTATATTACTCGGGAGAAAACCGTGGCCCGCCCTCTCAGGCACTGGACCTTCGCCGCCCTGCTTGCCGCTGCTGCGTGTGCATCCCCGCCCCAGCCATCGGCGGGTGATGCGATGGCTGCCGCCCAACCTTCCGCACCGGCGGCGCCGGCAGCTGACGCAGTTCCGGCGGATAGATTGACGCCAGCGGCGATCGCGGCGGCCGATGATTTCCTCTGGCTTGAAGACGTGACCGGCACGCGCGCAACCCGTTGGGTGAATGACCAGAACAAGAAGACCGAGGCCGTGCTCAAGGCCGATCCGCGTTATGAGGCGTTCCGTGCTGAGGCGCTATCGATCCTGACGGCGCAGGACCGCATTGCCTCGCCGCGCTTCCGCGGCGAGGGCATCGACAATTTCTGGCAGGACGGAAAGAACGTGCGCGGGCTTTGGCGCTCGACCACGCTCGACAGCTACAAATCCGACAAGCCGAAATGGACCACAGTTCTCGACATCGACGCGCTGGCGAGGCGCGAGGGCGCCAACTGGATCTACAAGGGTTCGGACTGCCTCGCGCCGGACGAGGTGCTTTGCCTGGTCAGCCTGTCGGACGGCGGCAAGGACGCGGTGCGCGTGCGCGAGTTCGACACGAAGCGGAAGACGTTCGTGGCAAAGGGCTTCGACATTCCGGAGGGCAAGCACCGGATTGCCTGGCGCGACGCCGACACGCTGCTGGTCGCGACCGATTTCGGCGCAGGCTCGCTGACGGAGAGCGGCTATCCGTTCATCGTGAAATCGCTCAAGCGCGGGCAGAAGCTTTCCGAGGCGACTGAAGTCTATCGCGGCTCGGCCAGGGATGGCGGGTATGGCGTAAGGCCGCTGGTAATGCGCGACAGCAAGGGGGAGGTGCTTGCGACCCTTGTTTCGCGGCCCCTCGATACCTTCAGCGGCGAGGTGTGGGACATCACGACCGGCAAGCCGGAGAAGCTGAGTGTGCCGGCTCAGGCGACGCTGCGCGGCATGCTGGGCAAGGTGGGAAGCGCTCCGCCCCGGCTCGTTTTCACGCTGGAAGAGCCGTGGGAGATAAGCGGGCAATCCGCTCCCGCCGGTGCGGTCCTTGCGGTGCCGATGCGCATGCTGCTGCCGCCCCCACCGGGGGTCGGCATCGTGATGAGCAATCGTGACCTCGTGATCTTCGAGCCGTCGGCGCGGCAGTCGGTGGAAGACGTCGCCGTGTTCGACGAGCGTGTGATTGCAACGGTTTATGACAATGTTCGCGGCCGGGCGATCGTATTCACGGACAAGGGCGAATTCGGAGGATGGCGGCAGAATCCCCTGAAGACGCCCGAGAATGTCGCGATCCAGCTGGGCTCCCCGGCGCGAGAAGCGGAACAGGTATTCTTCAGCTATGAAGGGTTCCTGACGCCTTCGACGCTGAACATCGCGGACATTGCGGCGCTGACATCGGAGAAAGTGAAGGAGGCGCCGAAGCGCTTCGATGCGTCGGGTCATGTCGTCGAGCAGTTCGAGGCGATCTCGCGCGACGGCGCCAGGGTGCCTTACTTCGTGGTGCGTCCGACAGGCGAGCTCACGGCCAGGACGCCAACGCTGCTTTTTGGCTATGGCGGTTTCCAGATCAGCATGCCGCCAGCCTACAGACCTGAGCTGGGCAAGATCTGGCTTGAGCGCGGCGGCGCCTATGTCGTTGCCAACATCCGTGGCGGCGGGGAGTTCGGGCCAGCCTGGCACCAGGCGGCGCTGAAGGGAAATCGTCAGAGGTCATTCGACGACTTTGCGGCGGTTGCGGCGGACCTTGTGGCGCGGAAGATCACGTCGGCGAAGAATCTTGGCATCTATGGCCGCTCGAACGGAGGGGTGCTGACGTCCGTGACGATGACGCAGCATCCTGGGCTTATTGGCGGCGCCGTTATCGAGAGCCCGCTGGTCGACATGATGCGCTATCACCTGCTGCCGCCGGGCGCATCCTGGATGGGGGAGTATGGCGATCCGCGTCTTGCTGAGGAGGCGAAGTTCATCGCCGCGTATTCGGCGTACCAGAATCTGAAGCCGGATCAGGCGTACCCCGAAGTCTACATCACCACGCACACGCGCGACGATCGCGTGCATCCGGGGCATGCGCGCAAGTTTGCAGCGCGCCTTCAGGCGATGGGGTACCCTGCGCTCTACTACGAGAACACGCAGGGCGGGCATTCGAACGACTCGGACCCCGTGATGAACGCCGAGCGCTGGGCGCGGCATTATGTGTATCTCGCGCGGTCGCTGGGGGTGGGCGGGGGCGAGTAGGCGCGGCACGCGGTACGATGGCGGCGCAAAAGCGAAAAACGCCGCCCCGGTGAGGGCGGCGTCTCGTTTCTCGCATTCGACCCTGGCTCAGGCCTTGATCCTGGAGATCAGTGTCCAGTTCTGGGCGAGCATTGTTGCGCCATTCTCTGATTTGACCTCCGCCCATGTTGCGCGGGCAGCGTCAGCCTGGCCGCCGCGGTATTGCGCAATGCCAAGATGCAGCCGCGCAAAGGCCGCTTCATCCGGATTGGTGATGCCTTTGGTGAGCGCTGCCTGAAGCACCTCGATCGCCCTGGCGTAGTCGCCATAGCTGAGGTGAGCTTCACCGAGTTTGGCGATGTAGCTCGCATCGCTCTTTGCGAGCGCGTCGGCGGTCTCCTTGGCCAGGCCAGCCTTGTCGCCGACGACAATCGACTTCGCCCTGGCAAGGTCTTCCTTGTCCTCCGGGTTCGAGAGTTCGCCGCTGGCGACGGCAGGTTCGAGCAGCTGTAGCGCCTCATTCGGAAGGCCGCGCGATGTCAGCGCTTCGCGGATGGCCTGTCTTTTTTCCTGCGCTGAAAGCTTCACGCCGGCGGCCATCAGCGTGCGGTAGAGGTCGAGGTGAGTCGCGCGGCTGAACTTCGGCTCGTTCTGAACGCGCACGATCAGCAGCTTCCAGTTCTGTTCGGTCGGGTAATCGAGGATCGCCTGCTCGAGCGCGCCATAGTATTCGGCCGTGAGGTTCTGCTGCTGGTAGCCGCGCATCAGCAGCCGGTGCCAGGACTCCGGCGGCTTGCCTGACGCTCTCGCGGCGGCGATGGCCTTGTTGGCGTAGGTGACTGCCGTTGCGTGGTCGTTCGCCTTCGAACTGTCATTGGCGATGGCGATGAACTGTTCTGATGTGCCGCCATACTCGTCGATGTAAGCGCGGAAGGCCAGCAGGGCAGCGGCGGTATCGCCAGCGTCCGCGTGGGCCTTTGCGATCAGGCCCTTGAACTGCTTGATTTCGTCGGGCGTCAGCGTGCCGGAAGCGACCAGCATGTTGATCGAGGCGATCTGCTGCCTGCCGTCCTTTGTCTCGGCAGCCATGCTGAGGCGTAGCCGCTCAATCTGCGATTTGTCGGCTGGCGTCTTGGCCTTGGCGGCTGCGGCGTCGAGTTTGGTCTTCGCGGTCGCCCAGTCCTTGGCGATGATTGCATTGCGCCCCTCATTGAGCGGCTGGACGACGTCGCGGCTGACCGTGACCGCCGGCGGCGCGCCGCCATTCTGGGCGAGGGCAAGCGGGGCGGGTGCGGCGAGGGCCACCATGATGGCGGCGATCGCAGTGGCGCCGGGCAAGCGGAACTTCATTCCTGATATCTCCCTGGATTTTGGATCCCCGAATACCTGCGAGATGGGGCCTCAGACAACGGCTTCCACTGTAATTTGACCGTGTGACCGAGGTAAGGCGCAGTTTTTCGCTGGAATCCGGGGGCGTCTTTCGCAGTTGAGGGCAGAAATGTGGGGTTGGGCCCCGCCAATCGGCCTGTGCGACCTTTTTTCCGGCTACGGATCGGCGTATCAGCCCGGCGAACTTCACCGGCCCGCGAACCAAGCAGGAAAGGCCAGCCCCATGTCCGCCCCCGTTTCCGACGCCCTGAAAAGGATCAAGCCGTCCGCCACCATTGCGGTGACGCAGAAGGCGCGGGAGTTGCAGCAGAAGGGCGAGAACGTCATTGGCCTCGGGGCGGGCGAACCGGATTTCGATACGCCGGATAACGTCAAGCAGGCTGCGATCAAGGCGATTGAGGACGGCAAGACGAAGTACACCGATGTCGACGGCATCCCTGAGCTCAAGGAAGCGATCTGCGCCAAGTTCCGGCGCGAGAACGGGCTGGACTACCGCCCAAGCCAGGTGAACGTCTCTCCCGGCGGCAAGCCGGTGATCTTCAATGCCTTCATGGCGACGCTGAACCCGGGCGACGAGGTCGTCATTCCGACGCCTTACTGGGTCAGCTATCCCGAGATGGCTCTGATCTGCGGCGCCAAGCCGGTGTTTGCACACGCCTATGCGGCGGACGCCTACAAGCTGAAGCCCGAGGCGCTGGAAGCTGCGATCACGCCCAAGACCAAGTGGCTGATCCTCAACTCGCCATCCAACCCTTCGGGCGCAGCCTATACGAAGGCCGAGCTGCGGGCGCTGGCGGACGTGCTTCTGGCGCATCCGCATGTGTGGATCCTGACCGACGACATGTACGAGCACCTGGTGTTCGACGACTTCGCATTCTTCACCATCGCGCAGGTCGAGCCGCGTCTGTACGAGCGAACGCTGACGATGAACGGCGTGTCGAAGGCCTATGCGATGACGGGCTGGCGGATCGGCTATGCGGCTGGGCCAGAGAGCCTGATCAAGGGCATGGCGAAGGTGATGAGCCAGACAACGTCCAACCCGTGCTCGATCTCGCAGTGGGCGGCGGTCGAAGCGCTGAGCGGTACGCAGGCCTACATCAAGCCCAACCAGGAACTGTTCAAGGGACGGCGCGACCTCGTGGTGGGCATGCTGAACCAGACCGAGGAGCTGCACTGCCCGACGCCGGAAGGCGCATTTTACGTCTATCCCGACTGCTCGCGCGCCATCGGCAGGACGACGGCAGGTGGCAGGAAGCTAGCGAACGACGAGGATTTCGCGGCGGCGCTGCTGGAGGAGGAGAAGGTGGCGGTGGTGTTCGGATCTGCGTTCGGTCTGAGCCCGGCGTTCCGGATTTCCTACGCAACGTCGACCGACAAGCTGGAGGAGGCCTGCCGGCGGATCCAGCGGTTCTGCGGCAACCTGAGAAAATAGCAGCGAATACGCGGGCTGCGACTCACGACCGGTTTGACGAACAGTGTGGGGTGATTGATCTCTGGCCGGGGAGACGGGGCTCGAGGTTGAACCAAGATGAACAGCGAACTTGCGATCGTTTTCCCAGCAGCCACGATGTTTTCTGCATGCCTTGTGGCGACGGCTTTCTCGCTGTGGATCGGGACGCGTGCTGCGCCGTGGTTTCTCAATGAACGTTGCGAGCCCCCAACCCTGCGCAGCTACTTCCTCGAACCGGCCGCTGATCTCGAGCTGACGCGCGTGCGCGTCGTCGCAGCGCTTGTTGCGGCTGCGATCCTTATGACCATGCTGTTGGGCGTGGCGCTGGCGGTAAAGGTCGGCGGGTTCGCGCTGGCCTGATCAAGTCCGTGGGAGGGATAGAGACGGGCCGGCGTGTGTGACCGCGCCGGCCCGGTTCATTTCCTACTTCAGCGTCGGCGAATCCAGGTTCAGTTTCGAGACAGCAAGTCGCTCCATACCGGCGCGCTTGTCCTTCACCTTGTCCCAGAACTGCGCCGCATCGCCGACGATGACGACGGTGGCGTTGGCGGGATCGAAGTGGGTCCTGGCGGCGGCAGCGGCCTGTTCGGCGGTGACGGCGTTGATCTCGTCCGAATAGGTCTGGAGCTTGTCGAGCGGCAGGCCGAACTGTGCGAGCGAGGAATACTGTCCCGCGAGGCCGGCCGTTGTTTCTACCGAGCGGCCAAAGCCGCCGATGATCACGGCCTTGCGGGCGCCGAGTTCCTTCTCCGGGATCGCTTCGGCGCCGAGACGGGCAAACTCCGACAGCATCAGGTCGACGACTTCAGGCACAGCGTCATTGCGCGTCTGAGCGGCGGCGATGATCGGGGCGGTCTGCTTGCGCGCCGACAGGGACGAGTTGGCGCCGTAGGAGAGGCCGCGCTTGATGCGGATCTCTGCGTTGAGGCGCGCCGAGTAGCCGCCGCCGAGCACGTTGTTGGCCACGGCGGTTGCGTAATAGTCGTCCGCGAGGCGCGAGGGACCGGGGCGGCCCAGGAAGACAGCGGCCTGGCCGATCTGCGGCATGTCGAGCGCGATTGCGCGGGGCGTAACTGCTGTTCCCGCAGCAGGCGCCGTCGGCGTCGGTGTCGAGGGCTTCGCCCAGGCGCCGAGCGCTTCTTCCGCCATCGCGAAGCCGGCTTCGGGCGTCACGTCGCCGGCGATGACCAGCACCGCATTGTCGGGACGCCAGCTGGCGGCGTGGAAGGCCGCAAGTTCGGCTTGGGTCAGGCTGGTGAGCGATTTCGCGGTGGGCGTGCCGCCATAGGGTCCGGCGCCGAACAGGGCGCGGTTGAGGGCGAGGCCGCCGACGGCGCGGGGCTGGGTCAGCTGTACCTTGATGTTGTCGAGCGTCTCCTGACGGGCGCGATCAAGCTCTTCCTGCGCGAAGGCGGGGTTCTGCACGACATCTGCCATTATGGCGAAGGCCTGGCTGGCCTTGTCGGAGCGGGTGGAGATCGAGACATCGGTGGCGTCAGGGCCGGCGCCTGCGCCGATCGCAGCGCCGAGGCTTTCGATTTCGCTGGCGATCTGGGTCGCCGTGCGGGTCCTGGTGCCGCGCGTGGTGAGATCGGCAGTCATGGCGGCGAGGCCGGACTTGCCGGCCGGGTCATAGGCGCTGCCGGCCGAGATGCGCAGGCTGGCGCTGAGCAGCGGCAGGCCGGGCTTCGGCGCCACGATGACGCGCAGGCCGTTGGCGAGCGTCTTCTCGGTGGCAGGCGGCACCTTCGCTGCGACCGGCGGGCCAGCTTCAGGCGGAAGCTTGCGACCGGCTTCCGCGGCCAGCGTGTAGACCGGGATGTCGCTGGCGGCGATGTCGATCTTCGAGGTCTGGATGGTGGGCGCGTCGGCGAACGCATCTTCGGTTGCGCCGGTCTGCATTTCCTCGGGGAGATACTTGATGGTGACGGATTTCGTCTCGTCCATGATCGCCTTTGCGACGCGCTGGATGTCCTCGGCGGTGACGCTCTGCAGCCTGGCGAGCATTTCGTCGGACGCCTTGGCGTTGCGGTAGAGGATCACGCTGCGGGCGAGATCGTCAGCGCGGCCGTCGGAGCTTTCGCGCCCCTGCAGGGCGGCAGTGATCAGCTCGTTGCGCGCCTCGTCGAGTTCGGCCGCAGTGACCGGTGTGTCGCGCATGCGCGCAATCTCTGCCTTGAGGGCGCTGATGCCTTCATCGACCGTCTTGCCGTCCGACATGATCACATAGAGCGCATAGATGCCTGGGTGTGCGGTGATGTCGAAGTTGGAGCCGACGTCGGCAACGACCTGTTGCTGGTACACCAGGGACTGGTAGAGCCGCGACGATTCCCCGCGCAGCAGGATGGCGTCCATGAGGGTGAGGGCCGCGTTGTCCGGATTGGCCGCGTCCGGCGAGGGCCATGAGATGACGGCGGCGGGCAGGGGGACGTTCGGCTCGTAAACCGTATATGTCTTAGCTTCCGTGCGCGCAGGTTCGACAGCGGTCACGCGCGGGATCTCGCGCTTGGGTGTGGTGAGGCCGGCGAAGTAGGTCTTCACATAGGTGTCGAGCTGGGCCGCGTCGAAATTTCCCGAGACGACAAGGATGGCGTTGTCGGGCCGGTAGTAGGCGGCGTGGAAAGCGCGGACATCTTCGACGGTGGCGGCGTCGAGATTTTCCAGCGAGCCGATGCCGGGACGGCCATAGGGGTGCACGCTGAAGGCCGACTGGTAGAGATACATGCCCAGCAGCTTGCCGTAAGGGTTGGAGAGGTAGGACTGGCGCAGCTCCTCCTTCACCACATCGCGCTCCGACTTGAAGTTGGCTTCATCGATGACAAGCGAGCCCATGCGCTCGGCCTCGCCCCAGAGCACACGCTCGAGGTGATTGGCGGGGACGGTTTCGAAGTAGTTCGTGAAGTCGTTCCAGGTGGACGCATTGTTGAAGCCGCCGGCGTCTTCGGTCAGGCGATCGAAGCCTTCGGGCGGAAGATTGGTGGTGGATTTGAACATCAGGTGTTCGAACAGGTGGGCGAAGCCTGAGCGGCCCTCGGGGTCGTCCTTGGAGCCGACATCGTACCAGACGGCGACCGAGACGCTGGCTGTGTTCTTGTCCGGCATCGCATAGACGCGCAGGCCATTCTCCAGCTTCTTGCAGGTGAACTGGAGCGGCGCGATTGCCAATTCCCCACCAGCTTGGGCCCCCCCGGTTTGTGCGGCGGCTGGCATGTCTGCCGCCCCGCATGCGGCGAAGCCGTCCGCGGCCTTTGTCTCGCACGCGCCAAGCACAAGCCCGGCGGCGACTGTGGCGATCACGGTGGAAACCGGGCGGCGAACGTTCATCATGGGGATGGCCTGAGCAGGTGAGCGACGTCACCTGATAGCAATCCGAACTTGCCGGGGCGAGCAGTTTTTATCGATTTTCGAGATTGGCCAGGTATCAGTCCGTTCAAGCCCGGCATCTCCGGGCGAGGCTCTAGAAGATCGAGTATGCGCCGTCGATCACGAATGAGTCGCCAGAGTGATAGGACGATGCGTCCGACGTCAGGTAGACGGCGACGCCGCCGAAATCCTTCGGCTCGCCCCAGCGGCGCATGGGAACGCGCGGGATGACTTTCTCGGCGAAGGCGGGATTGTCCTGCGCGCCCTGTGTCATGTCGGTGGCGATCCAGCCCGGCAGGATGGAGTTGGCGCGGACGCCGTAACGCGCGTGTTCGACGGCGATGGACTTGATCATCGAGACCACGGCGCCCTTGGTCGCAGCGTAGGCTTCGTTGCGGGCGGCGCCTTCGATCGCGGCCAGCGAGGCGAGGCCGACCAGCGAGCCGCCGGGATCGCCTGCCTTGGCGCGTTCCACCATATGCTTGGCTGCTTCGCGCAGGGTGAAGAACACGCCGTCAAGGTTCACCGACAGGACCCTGCGATAGACGTCGGTCGGGAATTCGGCGAATGACTTGCCCCCGCCGCCGATGCCTGCGTTGGCAAATACCGAATCGATGCGGCCAAAGTGTTTGGCGACGTCCACCATCGCTGCCGCCACCTGCTTTTCGTCGGCGACGTTGACGGTCCATGCCTTCGTCCCGCCGCCGAGCTTCTTGACCGCCTCGGCATTGTTGGCCTCGTTCGAGCCCCAGATCGCGACGGACGCGCCGGCCTGCGACAGCGCTTCGGCAAATCCGAAGCCGATCCCCCGATTTCCCCCGGTGACGAGCGCAACTTTACCGGTAAGGTCGAAGGGGGCGTAGGGCATGCGGTCTCTCCTGGCGTTCTTGCCAGTGTTGGACGCCGCTGGCGCGCTTGCGTCAAGACGTGGCCATGGAAGCGCCACAGCGTCCTGCGAAAGTGTCGGCGGGGTTGAAGTGCGGCGAACGACAGGGGCGGTTTCCATGCGCGTTGCAGGTCTGGTTCTGGGACTGGCCATTCTGGCGGCCGGCGCGACGATGCCTGCACAGGCTCAGACGCTGCAGCCCGAGCGCTTGCCAGGCATGTGCATCTCGATGTCGGGACAGGCAGGTGAGTCGATCAGCGTGCCGTGCGATGGATCAGCGCGGCAGACGTTCGTGCTGCCGGGACCGGCAGGTGGTCCGATCAGGTATGGCGAGGCCTGCCTCGAGCCAAAGGGGCAGGGATATTATCCGCCGCTGTTCGCCGTGGCGTGTACGGGCGCGCCAGAGCAGCAGTGGATGATGACTGAGGATCGCGAGCTTCGGCCCGGCGCCGGGCGCTGCATCTCGCTGCTGGGTCTGGTTAGCCGGACGGGCGGGATGGTGTTTGCCGGCGAGTGTCCGAAGACCGGCCTGGGTCATGCGTGGGTCGTGCGGAATGTCGACTTCACCAACGTGGTCGAGGGATCGTTTGAATCGAGGGCCCGGCCGGGCATGTGCATCGGATACGATTCCAGCCTCGGTCTTCTGCCCTGCACCGACGCCTATGGTCAGCTGATGAGCTTCGACCGCAAGGCGCTGGGGCAGCTTCGCATGATGAGCAGCTGCATCTCCGGAGGATATGCGTTCAGCAGCGTCGGTCTTGGCGAATGCTATGACCTGTCGGTCCAGAAGTGGATGATGCTCGAGGGTGACCGGCTGGCGAACCAGCGGGTGCAGTGCATCGAAGTGCGCGAGGAGACTGGCCGCGACGTCTTGCGCACGGCGCAGTGCGGGCAGGCGCTGGAGCAGCAGTGGACGTTTCGGCCTGCGCGGCAGCAATAGGTCAGGCGTAAGGTTGTTACCGGGCGGCGGACCTGCGAAAAGCGAGCCGTTACCGGAAGACATTCAGGATGCCTGTCATGGCTGACGATCAGGGCGATCGGATTTCCTCATTCATCGCGCGCCTCACGGACGCGCTGGGGCCGAAGGGCGTGTCGACCGATGCGCACGAGATCGATCCGCATATCAGCGACTGGCGCGGACGCTGGAAGGGCTCGACGCCTGTGCTGGTGAAGCCGGCGTCGACCGAGGAGGTGTCCGCGGCCGTGACGCTGTGCCGGGAGTACGGGCTCGCGGTGAATCCGCAGGGCGGCAATTCGGGCATGGTCAACGGGTCGGTGCCGCAGGGCGAAGTGCTGATCTCGCTGAAACGCATGAACAAGGTGCGCGAGGTGGATGTGCTCAATGATGCAATGACGCTCGAGGCCGGCGTCATTCTCACGCGGGCGCAGGAGATTGCCGAGCAGAATGACCGGTTGTTCCCGCTGTCGCTTGGCGCGCAGGGCGTGGCGATGATCGGGGGGCTGATTTCGACCAATGCGGGCGGCGTGCAGGTGCTGCGCTATGGCATGATGCGCGATCTTGTTCTCGGCATCGAGGCGGTTCTGCCTGACGGCCGCGTGTGGAATGGTCTGCGGGGGCTGCGCAAGGACAATACGGGCTACGATCTCAAGCATCTTTTCATCGGCGCGGAGGGCACGCTGGGTGTCGTGACTGCGGCGACGCTGAAACTGTTCCCGCGACCGGCCGTGAAGGAGACGGCGTGGGTGACGGTGGCGTCGCCAACGAAGGCGGTGGAGCTGTTGCAACTGGCCAAGGCGGCAAGCGGCGGGGCGGTGACGGGCTTCGAGATCGTGCCGCAGCTGGGCCTGCAACTGGTGCTCAGACACATTCCGGACACGCGCGATCCGCTGCCGTCAGGCTTGCCGTGGCGCGTGCTGGTCGAGCTGTCGCTGCCGCGCGAAGACGGTGCGCGTGACATGATGGAGAGCCTGCTCGCTGATGCGATCGGACGAGAGATCGTGGCTGATGCTGTGATCTGCGGCTCAGAAGCGCAGAAGGCGATGGTGTGGAAGATCCGGGAAAACATCGCGGTCGCCGAGCGCGCGCATGGCAAGGCGCTGAAGCACGATGTCTCGGTGCCGGTGTCCAGGGTGGCGGAGTTCATGGAGCGGGGAGCCGCCCTGGCGCACACGATGTCGCCTGGTGCGGATGTGATTGCATTCGGGCATGTTGGTGACGGCAACATTCATTTCAACATCACGCCGCCGCCGGGCGCCGATCAGGAGCGCTTTGTCGAGCAGGACGGGCTGCCGCTGTCGAAGGCGGTGCATGATCTGATCGCAAGTCTCAATGGCTCGATCTCGGCCGAGCATGGCATCGGCAGGCTGAAGCGCGAGGAGTTGGCCTGGCGCAAGTCTGCTGTCGAAATGGACATGATGCGCGCGGTGAAGCGGGCGCTGGATCCGGACGGGCGGATGAATCCGGGGCGCGTGCTTTAGGCCTTCGGCGCCTCCGACGCCGGTTCTGCAGCCTTCTGGCCCTTCGGTGCGCCGAGCCCGTAATAGGCTGTTGCGGCATCGACTGGCTTTGCGACCGGTGTTTCAGCAACCTCGGAGGGTGTAACCGCGGGCGCAGGAGCGGATGCCGCGACTGGCGGCGGCTCGGCGGGCTTCATGATATTGGCGCCGTAGCGGGCGCGTTCAACCACGCGCTCAGACAGGCCGAGTTCCTGCGCGGTGAAGGCGACCAGGCCGCCGGACTTGCAGAGCATCTGGACGATGTTCTGCCGCGTCTGCAGCTCGAGCATGCGCATCAGGGTTTCGACCGTTGCGGGGTTCGCCTTCTCGAGCATGTCGACGAGATCGTCGAGATGCTCGTTGTCGTAGGCCATCGGGCCGTTGGCGAGGTCCTTGTTGATCGGCTTCTGCGGACGCTCGAACGAGAACATCGCCTCGTAGATCTTGATGCCGAGCGGCATGCCCGAGGGGCGGGTTTCGTCGGCGGGGAATTCGATGTCCTGCAGCTCGCGAAGGACGCGCTGCTCGATCTCGCGCTGGTGCTGGAAGACATCCTGGTCTTCGTATTCGGAGACGGCGTTGTCGAACAGGTTCTCGATGCGGGCCGCAAGTGTTGTCCCGAAAGACTCCATCTGGGTCGGAATCTGGATGCGGTCGATGTCGAGCTGGAAGGCGACTTTCGGCTTGATGACGAGCTGGCGTTTGTCGGTGGTCGTGGAGTGGAACGGCCGGGGCGCGCAGATGTGGACGCGCAGGCTGATCTCGCCCGTGCGTCTGGCCACCAGGGATTTCTCGAAATAGGCGCCGGCCGCATCGGTCGTCATGATGTTGATGGCCGGGGCGTTTTTCTCGCGCAGGACCTTGATGCGGGGGTCCCAGATCGTCATCGGCGCGCGCAGGGCGCCGTAGAAATCGCCGCCCTTGGTGGTGATGAAGGTCGCGTGGCCCCCGGCGTCATAGGTGCGGGCGGCGCGATAGACGACAAAGATCAGCAGCAGTCCGACAAGGACGGCCCCGACGATTGCGGCGATCTCAAGCATCGACAAGTCCCCACGCGACACGCCATCCCGACTGGCTGCGCCAGACTAGCCTTCCCGCCGGACCCTCACAATTGCCATTCACCAGTATTTCCGAACTGTTGCTCCGCGAATTCTAGCGCGAGCAGAATGACGTCTGCGTAATACCCGCGACAGGACCCGGTTCGACTGCTCGGATATTGCGCCTGGACGCCGCGTTAACCACCGCGGACGAGGTAGATCGGATTGCCGAGCAGCAGGAGCCTGCCGGCGGCGTCCCGGATATTGACGCGGAACCAGCCGCTGGAGGCCCCGTCCTGCAGGCTGACTGCGAAGTCGTTGCCTGGAGCAAGGCCGGGCGTGACGAGCAGGTTGTGCGAAATCGGCTGGGTGTGCGCGCCCGGCGGAAAGTTGCCGAAGTCGATGCGGACGGCGGCCCGCTCGCGCGGGGCAAGCCTCAGCTCACCGCCCATTCCAGCCTCCGCGCTGGCGGCGCGCGCGGTCATCTCGAAGCTGGCGCCTTTCGGTGCGCCCGCGTCGACGAATACCCGGCCCGATTTCACGCCGGCGATGATGGCCTGTGTCGACATTTCACTGGCGTAGACAACAGTCGTCGGCGTTCCGACGGGCGATTGCTTCGCGCCGGTGGTGTCGGTGGCGTCATGATTGTCGCTGCCGGCGATGGCGGTGATACGATGGCCCTGCCTGAGGCGCGCTTCCCAGAAGGCGATGCCGTTGAAGGCGCCTTCGGGGCCTGAGGTGCGCATGCTTGCTCCGTTGATCACTTCGATCGCGGTGATGCGCGACCAGTCCGTGTCGTTCACTGTCCAGCCGCAGCCCATGCAGGCTTCTCCCGATGGAAGTGACGGGTGGTTGACGGAGATGAAGGCGTTTGCGGCGTCGACCTGGTCGAGGAGTCTTGCGATCGTCGGCAGGCGAGGCGAGCCCAGCTGGAAGTCGAGGAAGTCGGTATTCCCGACAACGTTGGCGTGGCCGTTGAAGGTGGTGATCTCGGTGCCGGGGATGAGGAGCGGCGCGGAAGACAGCGCCTGCAGCATCCTGATGTCGGCGAGCTGGGTGATGGTGTTGTGGTCTGTGACGGCGACGAAGTCGAGGCCGGCATCACGCGCGGCGATGAATGTCGAAAGCGTCGGGCATGGGCCGCGCTCGCCTTCGGGTCCGCACGATCCATCGGAATGCGCCGTGTGGGTGTGGAAGTCGCCGCGCCGCCACTTGCTCACGTCGGAGGGTGCGGTGGCTGCCTGGCGGACGCTTGGGCCAGCGGTGGGGCGATCCGGGGCATTGCTGAACCTGACCGTCGCTGTGTAGTTCGCACTCTGCCCGTCGCGGATGTTGGGGATGCCGAGAACAAGCTTCCACGCGCCGGGCTGGATCGTGCCAGCGCGGTAGGACGGTGTCGCCGCCTGCGCTCCGATCTCGATCTGGCTCTTGTTGCCGCCGCTCCAGCCGCGCTGGCCTTCCGGGTCGCGCACGCCGATGTCGATGACGGTGCGGTTCTCCTTGCCGGTGTAGGCGAAGTCGATGGTGATGCGCTGCGTGCCGGGCGGCACGTGGAAGGGGATCTCGCGATAGGTCTGGTGATCGGCGCGGGTGATCTCGCCTGCGAGCACCAGCGGCGAGGCGTCGGACGAGGGCACCGGCTGCTGCACGCAGGCGGCGAGGGTTAGAGCAAGGGCGGCGATGAGGCGGAATGGAGGTCTCGACATGCGGCCGAGGTTAAGGCGGGTTTGTGACGCCTGGTAGTGGCCTGCGGTTGCTTCGCGCCATGCAGACAGAAAAACGCCGCCCCTGGAAGGGGCGGCGTTGCGTTCATTCATGGTCGATGCCTACCAGCCACAGGTCTGGCCCTTGTTCTGTTCCTTCATCCACGCCTGCAGCGGTGCGAAGTAGGAGACGAGGGCGGAGCCATCGATCTGGCGCGTGCCGGTGAAGGCTTCGAGGGCGTCGGGCCAGGGCTTGCTGGCGCCCATCTCGAGCATCTTCGTGAACTTCGCGCCGACGGCATTGTTGCCATAGATCGAGCAGCGATGCAGAGGGCCGGTCCAGCCGGCCTGCTCGCAGGCGGCCTTGTGGAACTGGAACTGCAGGATGAAGGACAGGAAGTAGCGCAGGTAAGGCGTGTTACCCGGAATGTGGAATTTGGCGCCGGGATCGAACGCATCTGCGGCGCGCGAGACCGGAGGCGTGATGCCCTGGTACTGGCGGCCGAGATCGACCCATGCCTGGTTGTACTGCGCGGGCGTGGTCTCGCCGCGGAAGACCTGCCAGCGCCATTTGTCGACCTTCACCGCGAAGGGGAGGAAAGCGACCTTTTCGAGCGCCCGGTCCATCAGGAGCCCGATGTCGGCCGAGGCGGGCGGGGCCTTGTCGATGAGGCCGAGCTGCTTGAGGTATTCCGGCGTGATCGAGAGGGCGACGAAATCGCCGATGGCTTCGTGGAAGCCGTCATTCGCGCCGTTCTTGAATAGGAAGTCCTGATCCTTGTAGGCGCGCTGGTAGAAGTTGTGGCCGAGCTCGTGATGGACGGTGGAGAAGTCCTCACCGTTGATCTGCGTGCACATCTTGATGCGCAGGTCTTGCCTGTTGTCGATGTTCCATGCCGAGGGGTGGCAGACGACTTCGCGGTCGCGCGGGCGGGTGATCTGCGAGCGCTGCCAGAATGTTTCGGGCAGGGACGCAAGGCCGAGCGATGTGAAGAAGGCTTCGCCCGTCTTCACCATCTTTATCTCGTCATAGCCCTCCTGCCTCAGCACTGCACTTAGATCGTAGCCGGGGTCGGAGGCGGGCGGGGCTGCGATGTCATAGATGTTGTCCCACTGCTGGGCCCACATGTTGCCGAGGAGGTCAGCGCGAATGGGTCCGCTCTTCGGCTGGACGGCGTCGCCGTATCTGGCGTTGAGTTTGCCGCGCGCATAGCAGTGCAGGTCGTCGTACAGCGGCTTTACCTGCGTCCACAGGCGTTCGACCGTCTTTTCCATGTCGGCGGAGGGCATGTCGTAATTGGCCAGCCACATGTCGGCGACGTCCTTGAAGCCGAGCTCGCGCGCGCCTTCATTGCCGATCTGGACCATGCGCTGGTAGTCGGGCTTCATCGCCGGCGAGATGGCGTGCCAGCCTTCCCATGCTGCGGCGAGAGTTTTCGGATCGCGGGATTCAGCGAGGAGGAGCGAGGCTTCTTCGAGCGTCAGCGGCGCCTTGGGATCGCGCGGCTCTTCCTTGTTGCGCGAGGCGTTGAGGATCTTGAGGACGGCGGCGACATCGAACTTCGCCGGGTCGAGCGGGACCTTGCCCTTGCCGTAGGTGGACTGAAGGTTTGTGGTGATGGTCGCGAGTTCGTCGGCGATGGCTTTCTGCTGGTCGGGCGTGCCCCTGGAGGGGGCGGGCATGACGATGCCGGCGCGCAGGATGTCCATCTTGCGCTTCTGCTCGGGCGTCATCTGAGCGCCTTCGAACTGCTTGGTGGCGTTGGCGAGACGGACGGAGAGCAGCGTGCCTTCGGAGCCGGCGCGGGAGTTGAGCCAGTCGGTGTCGTCGGTGATGTAGGTGGAGTTCACCCAGGCGACGCGTGCGGCGTAATCGGAAAAGTCTGACAGCTCTTTCTCGGCGGCGGCGAGGAATTCGGCGGGGGTCTGCTTGGGGGCGGCGGCAGCCGTCGCGGCCGGGGTCGCGGTTGTGTCAGCGGCCGGCGGCGCCATGGCGGTGCAGCCGGAAAGGATCAGGGCGCCGATTGCGGCGCCGCAAAGCAGAAGCTGTCTCATTTCATCAGTCCTGTTGGAAACCCTGACCCGCAAAGGGCGACGGCGCGGAGACTAGTGCCGCGCGTCGGTCGGTCAACAGGCATGAATCAGGCGCGGCGCGGGCCGGGATAGCGCGTGTTGGGGCCAAGCTTCGGTGCGGTCTTCGCGAGTTCCGCGAAGCTCTGGCCGGCGGCATCGAGGGCGAACGCGATGTTCGCGTCGGTCATCGCGGCGGAGATGAACATGTTGTGCCAGGGGTGCATGTAGACGCCGCGCCGGACCATGCTGGCCGACCAAGCGTAGCCGATGCGCATGTCGGGGTCTTCGTCGAACAGGATCAGCGGCATCTGCGCGGGGCCGGTCTGGCGCAGGGTGAAGCCGTGTGCGCTGGCCCGGTCATCGAGGCCGCTGCGCAGGCTTTCGCCCATTGCCGTGATCTGTTCGAGATAGTCGGACTCGCGGATCAGTTTCAGCGTGGCGAGGCTGGCGGCCATCGCGGCGGCGGCGAACCAGTAGGAGCCCGTGGCGTAGATCTTCTCGGCTGCGCCGCGCGCCTTCTCCGAACCCATGAGAGCTGAGATGGGGTGACCGTTGGCGATCGCCTTGCCCCAGCAGGACAAGTCCGGCGCGACGCCGAGCAGCGACCAGCTGCAGTCCCGCGCGATGCGGAAGCCGGCGCGGACTTCATCAACGATGAGCAGTGCACCGGTCTCGTCGGCGAGTTCGCGAGCGCGTTTGGCATAGGCGGCCGAGGGAGAAGCCTGGTCGACGAAAACGTCGTGGCGGAAAGGCGAGGCGAAGATGGCGGCGAGATCGGCGCTCGCGGCCTTCACGGCGGCTTCGAGGCTTTCGACGTCGTTGTAGGTGCAGATTCGCTGGCCCGCCTGGTCGCTGGGGGCGATGCCGCGTGGCCGCGGATTGCTCCATGGCGAGGACCCGTGATAGGCGCCCGCCGCGCGCACGATTGCATTGCGCCCGGTGTGGGCGCGCGCGACCATCAGCGCCATCGTGGTGGCGTCAGAGCCGTTCTTGCAGAACATCGCCCATTCGGCGTGGCCGACCATCGCCACCATGGTCTCGGCGAGGTCGACGATCAGCGGAGAGGGGCCGGTCATCGCATCGCCGATGGCCATCTGTTCAGAATAGGCGCGGTCGATGTCGTGGTGGGCGTATCCGAAGAGCTGGGGACCGTAGGCGCACATCAGGTCGAGCAGCAGGTTGCCGTCGGTGTCCCACAGCCAGGGACCTTCGGCCCTTGCAAAGAACTGCGGGTAGCCTTCGGGCAAGCCGCCGACGGCCTGATGGCCGTACATGCCGCCGGGAATCACGCGAGCCGCGCGCGTGCGTAACGCACGGTCCATCGGCTGGCTCATTCCAGTGATCCCTCGACTCTCGCAGCGTTCAGTTACAGCGTGCCGTTCGCGCGTCCAGCGGACTCACGCTTACGAAGATATACTCAAACTGATTCACGTTGGCAGGCGAACCCAGTGAGCAATCTGCTGCATGATCTTTTGGTTAACGCGTTTCCCGCGGACAAGGCAAAGCCGTGCTTTGTGATGCAGGATGGAGGCGATGTAACGTACGCAGATCTGCTGCGCGGCATTGCGTCAGTTGCCGGTCAGCTTGTCGCCGACGGTGTGACCCCGGGCGATCGCGTTGCACTGCAGGCGGATAAGAGCGTCGAAGGCGTCGTGCTGTATCTTGCCGCCTTGCGGATCGGCGCCGTCTTCCTGCCGCTCAATTCTGCATACACGCCGAGCGAAGTTGCATACTTTCTGGCTGACGCAGAACCGCGCGTCTTCGTAACCGACCCCAGGGCGTATGTTGCGAAGAGCCGGGTGGCTATGCCGGTGACGGTCGCTGTTCCACGCGGCGCGACGGATCTGGCGTCGATCATCTATACAAGCGGGACGACGGGACGCTCGAAGGGCGCGATGCTGAGCCACGGGAATCTCGCTTCCAACGCTGTGGCTTTGCGCGAGGCCTGGGGCTTCACCTCGGATGATGTGCTGCTGCACGCGCTGCCGGTGTTCCATGTGCACGGGCTGTTCGTGGCGCTGCACTGCGCGTTTCTCTCCGGCTGCTCGATGGTGTGGCTGCCGAAATTCGTCGATGCGGATGTGCTGGCGGGGCTTGGGCGTTCGACAGTCATGATGGGCGTGCCGACCTTCTACACGCGGCTGCTGGCGAATGCGGGATTCACGCGCGAGTCGGCGCGTAATGTGCGGCTGTTCATTTCCGGATCGGCGCCGCTGCTGCCGACCACGTTTGCAGAGTTCGAGCAGCGCACCGGACAGCGCATTCTCGAACGCTACGGAATGAGCGAGGCGGTGATCATCACCAGCAATCCGCTGGAGGGCGATCGGATCGCGGGATCGGTGGGCTATCCGCTGCCGGGCGTGGCGCTGCGGATCGGCGGCGGGGAGGAGCCAGATGCGACAAGAACCGGTGTCATCGAAATCAAGGGACCGAGCGTCTTCTCCGCCTACTGGCGCATGCCGGAGAAGACGGCGGAAGAGTTCACGAAGGACGGCTTCTTCATCACGGGCGATGTCGGGCGCCAGGATGAGGATGGGCGCGTGTGGATTTCGGGACGTGCGAGAGACCTGATCATCTCGGGCGGCTACAATGTCTATCCGAAGGAGATCGAGCTGGTGCTCGACGAAATGGCCGGCGTGGTGGAGAGCGCGGTGATCGGCCTGCCCCATCGCGATTTCGGCGAGGGCGTCGCGGCGGTGGTGATCGGTACCGGCGACGAGGCCGCGATGATTGCGGCGTGCCGCGAGAGGCTTGCGGCGTTCAAGGCGCCGAAACGCATTGTGTTCGTGAAGGATCTGCCGCGCAACGCGATGGGCAAGGTGCAGAAGAATGTGCTGCGGGCGCGGTATGCAGGATTGTTCGACGACCGCTGACGATGGCGGCGCCCTACGGCATCGGCCCAGTTGAGGGCGAGATGGGCGGCGTGCTCTTGTCCGCCGTCGATCGGATGCGCACGGAACGGACATCCATCACGCGGTGCTTGTCCGGCGTCACCGGGCGGATGCCGAGATAGTCATAGCCTTCCTCGCGACCGCGCCGTGGCGTGTGGAAGGTAAGCGTGTAGGGCTGGAATTCGCGCGTCAGGTCGAACTGGCGCCAGCCGCTCTGGCCATCGACTTTGGCGAAATAGTTCGCCTCAAACTGGGTTGCGGCGAAGTCACCGACCGAGCGCGCTTCGATCACCACCTCGATCGGCCGCGATTCGAGCGCGTATTCGAGATCCTCGGCCATGGTGAGGTGGGGTCCGAGGCGGGGGTCTGCATAGTCGGCGACCGCCCTGTCGATGCGCAGGAAGGCCTCGCCGCCCTCCGGACGCATCAGATCCAGCGTGGCGCCGCCGATCTCGCCGACGATGAAGCGGTTGAGCTCGGCGCCCGCGACTGTGACGTCCTGTGCATCTCGTCCACCGCCGCTCACGGGTCCGCTCGGCAGCCGTTCGGCCAGCGGATCGAGTGCCACGAAGACGAAGGCGGCGGCCAGGAGGGCTGAAACGGGGAAGAACAGAAAGTCGCGCATGGCCCTGCTTACGCTGCCGCTTAAGCGCCCGTAAATCCTCCCGTCGCAGGGTCGCGCCGACGCACGTTTCCGCGATCGACCGTCGAGCCCCGCAATGACACCGGCCGCCTACCCAGATCCAGACCGGCTGCGGGCGGCCAATATCAACCCGGCGACCGGGCTCGCGACCGACTATCTGAACCATTACAATGAAGTAGCCATGCTGATCGCGACGCTCGCGGACATGCCGGAGATGAGCGACGTGATTCTTGACTGGCGGCCGGTGGGCTATCCGAGGCATTTCCTGCGCTCCGGCTTTGGCGACAAGGGCCTCGCGATTGCGGCCTGGGTGCTCGCAGAACGGCAGGTAAAGCAGCAATTCCGCGTCGCCTGCGACGAGGTGGAGTTGAGCATCAGCGCGGTCCAGTACAAGCTTTCGTCGGCGCCGGGCAGCGCGGCGGAGATCGCAGCCGAAGCCGGGCCCATCTTCGAGGGCATTGCGCGCATCGGCGGCGTCATCAATGGCGGCAAGGAGGCGTCGCTGCTCGAGCGGTCCGCGGCGCAGGACCTGGTGGACTCGCTGTTCGACTGACACCACATTCCAGCCTCTGACATGAGGATTGCGTGATGGGGGACCTCCCGAAGGTTGCGGTCTCGATCACCCGCGAGGACAAGCCGTCGGGCGGGCGCTATGTCGCCCGTATCGAGGGCAAGCCTGATGCGGAGATGACGTTCTCGAAGGCGGGTGAGAAGATTCTCATCATCGACCATACGGGCGTGCCGGGCCAACTCGGCGGCATGGGCGTGGGCAAGGCGCTGGTGGAGTACATGGTCCACGATGTGCGGGCGCGCGGGCTCAAGGTCGTGCCGCTGTGTCCGTTCACCAACGCGACGCTGCGCAAGCATACGGAATGGCAGGACGTGTTGAAGGACCCGTTCTAGGGGCGCATGCCGTTGGCGCGCGCGCCGGTCTTCAGGACGCGGTAGGCGTGCTTCACGAACTCCACGACCAGCGGACGCGTGTCGCGCGGGTCGATGATCTCTTCGGCGATGAAGGCCTCTGCTGTCCGGAAGGGCGAGCGCATGGCTTCGAACTTGGCGTAGAGCGCTTTGAGTTCGGCTTCGGGATTGGCGGAGGCTTCGAGCTGGCGCTTGTAGGCTGCCTCGATGCCGCCGGCCATGGGCAGGGAGCCCCAGTCGCCTGACGGCCAGCAATAGCGCCAGCGCGTCCTGGTCGGGTTGAACATGGCGGAACCTGCGAGGCCGTACGCCTTCCGGATCACCACCGGCAGGATCGGCGTCTGCGCCTGGTAGACGGCAGCCATTGCGCGCACGCCGCGGCGGGTGACGCCGGCCTTTTCGTGCTTCACGCCGACAGCGAAGCCGGGACAGTCGACGAAGTGGACGATGGGAAGGTGGAAGGTGTCTGCGAGATCGATGTGGCGCACGATCTTGTCGCACGCATCCGCCGTCCATGCGCCATCGAGGAAGAACGGATCGCCCGCGATGATCGCAACGGGATGCCCGTCGATGCGGGCGAGGCCGGTCACGACCTGCCGGCCCCAGAGCGCGCCGATCTCGAAGAACGAGTCGCGATCACATACGGCCGCGATGATCTTGCGCGGCATGTAGGGAGTCTTGCCGTCCTTCGGCACGATGCCGAGCAGGAATTCCTCACGCCGGTTCGGATCGTCGTCGCTTGGGATGATCGGCGGCGCCTCGTCGACATTGGCGGGCAGGTAGGAGAGGAAGCGCCGCGCCTGTTCGAATGCTTCGTGCTCGGAGTTGACGACATTGTCGACGACGCCGTTGCGGCCGTTGATCTCCCAGCCGCCGAGGCCTTCCTTGTCGACGTCCTCGCCGATGGCTTTCGCGACGGGGGGGCCGGCGACAAAGACCTGGCTGAGCCCTTTCACCATCACTGAGAAATGGCTCGCCGCGACGCGGCCCGCACCGAGGCCGGCGCATGGTCCAAGCGCCAGCGAGACGACCGGTGCGCGGGACATGTTGGCGACCAGCCATTCCCAGGCGGGCGTGGTCGGGATGTAGGTGCGCGGATTCTGCTCCAGAGATTTCACCGAGCCGCCGCCGCCCGTGCCGTCGATCATGCGGACGATCGGCATGCCGTACTCATTTGCCATCTGCTCGGCCATCAGCATCTTGCCGGCGATGGAAGCATCCGAGGCGCCGCCGCGTACGGTGAAATCATCGCCAAGGATGACGGCGGGCCGCCCGTCGAGCGTGGCGCGGCCAAAGACCATCGTGGCGGGAAGGAATTCGGCGATCTGCTCGTCGGGTCCGTAGCCTGCCTTGCCGGCGATCTTGCCGACTTCGTGGAAGCTGCCGGGGTCTGCCAGGAACGCCACGCGTTCCCGCACCGTCAGCTTGCCCATGCTGCGCTGGCGGGCGACGCGCTCGTCGCCGCCCATCTGCTCGGCCAGCCGCTCGCGCGCCCGCAATTCCTCGATATGGGTTTTCCAGCTCATGAGGCCTCCATGCTTTCGACCCTAGCGACGCTGTGGTCAGGGCGCGAGGGGCATTCGGGCCTCCTGTTTGCTTCGCGGGCGAGGTTGCGCTCAGGCCCCGCCTGCGCGACAAACGCCGGACAAACAACAGGAGCGACTCATGGATCTGGCAGACCTCACCGCGAAGGTTCAGGGCGCGCTCGGCGCCGGTTCGGGTTTCACCGAGAAGGTGAAGTTCGATTTCGGCACGGTTGGCAAGCTGCTGATCGACGGCGCGGCCGGCAAGGCGACCAATGAAGACGGCTCGGCCGACGCCACCATCAAGGTCAATTTCGACGACTTCCTGAAGATGGCGCAAGGCGCGCTCGACCCCACGATGGCCTTCATGCAGGGCAAGCTGAAGGTCGAGGGAAACATGGGCGTGGCGATGAAGCTGCAATCCCTGTTCGCCAAGCTGAAATAGGATGGGCGACGGCGCTCAGCCGGAGGCCACGGCCGGGGACATGGTTATCATCCCCGGCAACCCGCCGCCGTCGGACGCCGAGATCATCTGGCACACCGGCGAGGACGGCGTCCGGCTCAGGATGCTGTTCGCGCCGAAGCCGGGCGCCAGGGCGCTGGCCATTGTCTGCCCTGGACGGACAGAATCGATCGAGAAGTATTTCGAGGTGATGCGCGACCTGCAGGCGCGCGACTTCGCGCTTCTGTGCCTCGACTGGCCGGGGCAGGGACTATCAGATCGCCCGCTCAAGAATCCGATTCGCGGGCATGTCACGACGTTCGAGACCTATGTCGATGCGCTGGTGCGCTGTGTGGCTGTGGTCGCGCATCGTGCGCCACAGAAGCGCGTGGTGGTGGCGCATTCGATGGGCGGGGCCATCTCGCTTGAGGCCTTGCGGACAGGGCGGCTGACCGCGGAGCTCGCGGCCTTCTCGGCGCCGATGTGGGGCATACCGGCGACGCCCTTCCTGCAGAACTTTGCGCGCATGGCGAACAAGCTGGGGCTCGCGACCTTTCCGGCGCGGCCGGAGGCGCGCGAGGAAAAGTTCGAGGGCAATCTGTTCACGCACGATCTGGTGCGCTGGGGACTCTATCGGCGGCTTGTGACGGCGGAGCCGAGGCTGGCGCTAGGGGAGCCGACGATTGGATGGGTGGTCGCTTCGCTCGATGTATGCGCGGGATTCCTGGCGCCGGGCGCGCTCGAAAGAGTTGCCGGCATGCCGATGCTGGTCGCGACGGCGAGCGAGGAAGCGATTGTCGATCCCGCGGCGGCGGGGCGTGTCTTGCCCGTTCTGAAGGCCGCGCGTCATGTCGTGATCGATGGGGCGAGCCATGAGATCTTCATGGAGACTGAAGAACGCCGCGCGGTGTGGCTGAAGGCGTTTGACGAGCTGTGCGCGTCGGCGCGGGTCTGATGCTGTTGAACGATCATCTGTGAACCCAGGCCCTTGTGCTGCGACGAGCGCGACCTAATGCAGGATCTGCTGCCCGTCGTGGGCGGTGCGATTGAGCAGGCTTTGCAAGGACGATTGCAGCGTGCGGTTCGAGGCGGTCAGGTGGCGCTTGCGGAAGTGCTTGATCTCGGGGCGCGTGAGAGCGCCGATGGAGGCGGCTTCGTCATCTGGTGAGTCCTGGCCGGCGAAGACATAGGCGGCGACGCCGTCCTTCTGCGCGAACTGTTCCATCAGCTTGCGCGCCTGCTGTTCGGGCGTGGGTCCACGCATGGCGCGGCGGATCAGGTAGAAGGCGCCCCATGCGATGGCGCACACGGCAGCAAAGCCCAGAAGGGCGAGATTGCCAGCTCCGAGCAGGCCTGCCGTCACAACGTCAACGAATTCGGGTGTCGAGGGGCGCAGCGCTTCATTCTGGAACGCAGCGAGGCCGCCGGCGCCGAGGGCGACACAGCCGATGCGGATCGGCCATTTCCAGCGGCGTTCGACATGGAGCTTGGTTTCCGCGCGGAACAGGTCCTGCCGCATTTCCTTGATCATGTCATCGTGAGCGCGGGCCAGACTCAACACTTCGACGACCATCGAAGGTTCGAGTGTCACCGGATGGCTTCCTGCACGAGATCTCATGCTTCCAATCCCCGAAATTGCACGCTTGACCCAAGCGTGCCCGCGAAGCGCGCGGCGCCGTCCGTCACACCCCGAACGTAAAACGCAGCTCACAGCCCGGATGTTCCGGTGCGGTCAGTAGTTTTTGGGGTCGAGCCCGAGCGCCTCGGCCAAGGCGCTGATTGCAAGGTTTTCCTGCGATTCCAGTCTCCCGTCGGCCACTAGCGCAAGCTGCGCCACCCGCATGAGGACGGCCTTGTCGGCGGGCTGGGTAATCTCCGTGCGGATGGTCACCAGCGCCGTCCCGAAGCTCTGGGCGGCGTGGACCTCGCTCGAGGCCTGCATCCACGCGTCTGCGATCTGGGCGTGTCCGGAATTGGCAAAGGCGGGATCGCGCGCGGCGATCGCGGAAAAGCGTCCGGCTTCGACTGGCGCCAGTCTGCCATCGGCAAACGCCACCATGGCGAATGCGCGGGCGGCGTTGATCAGGAGAGGTGTCATGGCGTCGATCCTGGAGGAGTTACAGAGCGGAACGTCTGAGCGAGATCAAAGCCTCGTCGAGAATGCGTCGGTTCGCGGCCGCTGCGATCTGGCCGCCGAGCTGGGGTGGATTGCCCCGCCAGTCGGTTACCACGCCGCCGGCGCCCTCGATCACCGGGATCAGCGCGGCGACGTCATGCGCCTTGAGGCCAGTCTCGATGACCGCAATCGTGCCGTCCTTCATCAGGTCGATGCGATCCGCCGTGGCCTTGAGCCTCACTGGTCCGACGGATGTGTTGAAGCTGATCTCCCCTTCTGCCTCCGTCACGAAGTCGGCCCGGTGGGGAGCGCGTTCGGCGGACCAGCGCACATAGGCTGCGCTCGCGCGGACCCAGAGGGGCATTTCGAGACGGATCAGTTCTTCCGCGGCGCCGGCTGCATTGAGTTCGCCTTCGATCAGCGCGCCGAGCGCCTTCTCATTCCCGTTTCCTTCGAACCCCTCGATCGCGGCGTGGACGGCCGTGCCGCGCTCGCGGGCGTCGACATCTTCGCCCACGCCGCGCAGCGGCTTGAGGCGGAGGACGCGGCGGGCGTAGTCGGCATAGGGGTCGCGGATCAGAGTCACGACGCGGCTGGGCGAGAAGTTGTCGAGGGCGCGTGAGAGGACCGGTGGCGTCGGTGCAGGCGGCTTTGCCGGCAGAACCTTGCCGGGCTTGCGGAGCGCTTGCGCCCAGAGGATGGGGTCGGCGTCGGTCGCAGGTTTCAATGCGTCATCCGCTGCTGTGCGTCCGCCCAGTCCGCCCGCCGCCAGCGTGCGCAGGCGCCAGAGCCAGCGCGAGGCGACGGCCGGCTTGTCGTCGACGCGGCGGGCGCGCAGCAGGATGACTTCGGCCGCATTGGCCATCTGCGAGAAGTCGTGCGCCGAGAGGCCGATGCGTTCGTCGGGGTCGGGCAGGCCCAGGCGCTTGCGCAGGGTGCGGTTGAGGAAGGCGTCAGCGGCGGCCGCGCGTGGCCATGCCCCTTCGTTGAGGCTGGCGAGGATCATGCGGTCGCGGCGCTGCAGGCGCGCTTCCAGCGGGCCGAAGATCGCGATGCGGGGGTGTTCGGGCGCGTCGGGGGCGGCGACCATGCGGTGCATGACGGACTCGGCGAAGTCCGGGAATGCGCCCGCCTGCATCCGGCCCATGGACGTCGAAAGCTGGGAGAGATTGTCGATGAATTGCGCCGCCATCGCGCCGGCCTTGCCGGACCAGATGCGTGCGCCTTCAAGCGTCGGCGTGGCGCAGAGCGCTTCGGCGAGACGCGCGATGGATTCGGCGGCCGCTGCACCGTCGATCAGTTCGTCGGTGAAGGGTGGGTTGGCGAGATAGTGAAGCTGGTCGAGTTCGGTGATTAGGCTCGCCGCTTCGGGCTGCGGGCGTTCGAGCGTGGCGAGGCGCTTCGCCAGCGCCTCGAGTGTCGGTGATCGTGGTGGATCGCGCAGCGTTGCGCGTTCCATTGTGCTGACGATGGCGCGGTATGCCTCGGGGTCGCGGCCCAGCAGCACGCACTCATGTTTGAGCATGGCCAGCAGGAGGGCCGGGTCGGCGGGCCTCGCGATCCAGCGCGCGAGGATCAGGAGGAGGCTTCCCGGCGCAGTGCGTGAGAGGGGGATGCCGGCCGAGGGGGCGATGTCGATGCCCCAGCGTTCGAGAATGGCGGCGGTCCGACGCGCGAGGGAAGCTTCTGGCGTGACGAGGGCTGCCGTCTGCCTGGGCGTCTCAAGCGTCTCGCGGAGCAGCAACGCGGCGACGAGCGCTTCCTCGCTTTCGTCTTCGGCCTCGACAAGCGAGAGGCCCTGCAACGCTTCCGTTACAAGATCGCGCGGCTGTGATGGCGCGGCCAGTGCCGCAAGGCGTTCGTTCCAGTCACGCGTTGCGATGGCCGGCGCGAGCGCTTCGTTGATCAGGCGGCGCCGGGCGCGCTCCCGTGCGGTTTCTGCTTCGACGGGCCAGGGCTGGATGTCATGCGGATTCAGGCCGAGCGCGGCCAGCGTCGCGCCGAGCGTGTTCTGCGGGTGGCTGGCGGCGTCCGCCACACTGGCCCAGCCCGTCGCGTCGAGATCCGGATCGATGCCTGGGAAGACGATGAGTCCCAATGGCAGCTTCAGGACGGCCTGCATCAGCCGCCGCGTGGCGGCGCCTGCGCCCGTGGAGCCTGCGACGACGACAGGCTGTTGCGGTGGGGTCTTCGCCCAGCGCGCGGCGATGGCTGCGGCGGCGCTGAGGCGGCGGGCCTGCGAATCGGAATAGCCGATCTCGTGCAGGTGTTGCGGCCATGCCTTCATCACGATGTCGAGGAAGTCGGCTGAGACCTGCCAATGCTGAGCGAGTTGCGGCGCGAGTTCACCGGCGAGCAACTCAAGTTTTGTCCAATCGACGCCGCCGACGATGGAGGCCTGGTCGATCAGCGCGCCCAGCTCGTCTGCGGCGGCAAGCAGCGAGGCTGGCGGCAGGCTTTCACCATCCGCTTTCAGGCGCCATGCCTGGATCAGGCGCGCGAGCGCGCCGCGGCGTTGGGCAGGGGAAAGGGCTGGCGGCAGGTCGAGTGCGTCGGGGCCGAAGGCCGCAAGGCCATCCTCTTCCTCGATATCGCCGAGCGGGCGGATTTCCGGGGTGAGAAGCGTTCCATCCATCGCGTTGTAGAGCGAGAGAGCGAGGCCGCGGGCCGCGCGCTGGTTGGGCGTGAAGATCAGTGCGTCGGCCAGGATTTCGGGATTGTTGCGCGCGCCGGTTGCGGCGACGAGCCCGCGGGCCAGTTCGTCAAGGAAGGCAGAGGAGGGCGGAAGGGTGAAGACCTTTTGCCCCCCGGCAAAAAGCGAGGCGGTGCTCACGCGCCTGGTCCCATCAGGTTGAGTTTTGCATCGGCCTCGTCGCGGCCGGCGGGGTCGCCGACATGCATCCAGAACGGGTTCATCACCGTCCCGAACAGCAGCCCGCGCGATGCGAAGGTGTTCCAGTAGATGTTGGCGGAAAAGCGCTTTGCTTCGTAGCTGCGGAGCAACTCGGCGCGGGTGATGTGCGTGCCGGCGAAGACATAGGGCGCTGTAGCGCGGTCGCCACGGCGTTCGACCTGGCCGTCGGACGCGAGATAGAAGTCGCCGGGGCCGCGGAAGCCGAGCGTGTTTTCCATCGGCGCCAGCAGGAGCAGGGCGTCCATGCGGGCGGGATCGTATGCGGCGGCCATGTCGCTGAAGGTGGAGTCGCCTGCGGTCGCCCAGGTAACATCCGTGTTGATGACGAAGAAGGGTTCGTCACCGAGCAGCGGCAGGGCCTTGACCACGCCGCCGCCGGTTTCGAGCACTTCGTCGCGCTCGTCCGAGATGATGATCTCGATGTCGGTGCGCCTGAGCACGTGCGCCGCCAGCATGTCCGGAAAATAGTGCACGTTGACGATGGCGCGGGTGACGCCCTGCGCGACAAGCTTGTCGAGCACGCGATCGACGAGCGTGCGGCCGCCGACCTCGATCAGCGGCTTGGGGCGCGTGTCGGTAAGCGGCTTCATGCGCGTGCCGAGACCCGCCGCGAGCAGCATGGCGGTGCTGATCCTGCTCATGCGGCGAGCAGCAGATGCGGCGCCACGGCCGTCACGAAGTCGCGCATTTCGGCGAGCGCGGGATGGCTCAGCGTGTCGTCAAGCAGGCCGCGGAGGCGCGGCTGGAATTCGTCGTAGCGGGGTTTCTTGTCGCGCGTGACGAGGCGCGCGAAGATTCCCATGATGCGCATGACGTTCATCGCGCCGAGCACGGCAAGGCGTTCGTCGTAGGCGGCGCGTGTGGCGCCCATGCCGTCGAGATAGGCGCGGCTCGCCGCTTCGCGCGCTTCGGGCGAGACATCGCGCCGCGCATCGTGCAGCAGCATCGACATGTCCCATTCGCCCCAGCCGACGACAGCGTCCTGGAAGTCGAGCAGGCCGACGCGCGCCAGCCCGCCTCGCTGCGGCAGCCAGAGCAGGTTCTCGGCATGCGTGTCGCGCAGGATCAGGGCTCGGGGGTAGTCTTCCGTCTTGCCGATCAGATTCTCGCGCACGCGTTCCCAACGCAGGCGGGTCTGCTCGCTCATGCGCATGGCAAGGTCGCGCTGCGGCATCCATTCGACGAACAGGTCCAGGTTCGCAGATAGCGCGAGGTGGTCATAGGTGAGCACGGGCCACTCGCCGCCGCGATAGGGCAGGACGACGGGTGGACGCGCGCGGTGGACGGCTGCCAGCGTGTCGCCGGCTGCCGTGTAGAGCGCGATCTCGTCGCCGCCGCGGCGGATGACGTCGGCGAAGAGATCATCGCCGAGGTCTTCGAGCAGGGCGAGGCCGCGCGAGGTGTCGTAGTCGAGCAGGGCGGGAGCGGAGAGTCCGAGATTGGCGAGGTGGCCGGCGACGGCCGCGAAGGCTTCGACGCGCGAGGCGGCGAGGCGCGAGACGGCGTTCCAGCCGAGGCGCAGTCGTTCGTCTTCATCCGCAGAGGGTGGGCAGGGCTGGGATTCGAGCGGCGGGGCGTCCATCAGCATGGCCGTCTCGGTCTTGCGGCGCAGCCGTTCATAGCGGCGTGTCGAGGCGTCGGCGTTGAGCGGCGTGCGTGCAGCCTCGCCCCAGCCGGCCTTGTCCAGGAATTCCCGGATTTCGCTCGAACGCAGGTTGTTATTCATTGGGTTGGGCGCCAGTCGCCATCGAGCCGGGAACTCCAGTCGTGAAGGTCTACAAGCCGGGCGATTCGCCCGTCGCCGTCGAAGGATAGCCGAACTTCCAGCCGTGGGGATGGAAGATAGCGGCCCAGCCTTTCAGGCCATTCGATGAGGCAGAGTCCATCCACAGCTTCATCCATCCCGAGTTCGCGGGCCTCGCCGGGGCTTTCGATGCGGTAGAGGTCGAAATGCCAGATGGGCAGCTGTGCGGTCTCGTAGGTCTGGACCAGCGTGAATGTGGGACTTGGCGCTTCGGTGTCGGGGCCGGCGAGGCGGCGGATCAGTGCGCGGGCGAGTGTGGTCTTGCCGGCGCCAAGATCGCCGTGGAGTGCGATGACGTCGCCCGGGCGGGCATGCCTGGCCAGCTGCTCGCCGAGAGCTGCGGTCTCGGCCTCGCCGGGGAGCGGTATTGAAAGGGTCCGGATCGGCATATCGGGCGCTGTACCATGCCTGTTTTCGCGGAGCGACCATGCTATGACGTCCCGGAACAGGTCGAGGGACGAAGGCATGTCAGGCGCCCCACAGCGCGTTGTGATCATCGGCGCGGGTCAGGCGGGCGGGCAGGCGGCGTATTCGTTGCGGCTTGGCGGGTTTGCCGGCGAGATCACGCTGGTGGGCGACGAGGCGGCGCCTCCCTATCAGCGGCCGCCCCTGTCGAAGGCCTATCTGAAGGGCGAGCTGGAAGCGGAACGCCTGTTCCTGAAGCCGCTCGGGTATTACGATGAGCACGGGATTGCGCTGGTCACGGGCGATGCGGTCACAGCGATCGATCCCGATGGCCACGAGGTGACGCTGGCGAGCGGACGGCAGCTCGGCTGGGACAGGCTGGTGATCGCAACCGGCGCGCGTCCGCGGAAGCTGGCGCTGCCGGGAGCGGACCTGCAGGGGGTCAGCGAATTGCGGACGCTGGCTGATGTGGATGTGATCAAGCGCGCGGCTGTTGCGGGCGCGCGACTGGCGGTTGTCGGAGCAGGTTATATCGGCCTCGAGGCGGCGGCGGTCGGCGCGCAGCTGGGCATGAAGGTGACCGTGCTGGAAGCGCTGCCTCAGGTGCTGTCGCGCGTCGCCGGGCCGGAGATCGGAGGGTTCTACACGCGCGTCCATCGCGAGGCCGGGACGGACGTAAGGCTGGGCGTGCGGATCGAGGGATTCGAGGGCGTGGGGTCCGTGTCTGGCGTCCGGCTGGCCGGCGGCGAGATCGTGCCGGCGGATTTCGTTCTGGTCGGCGTCGGCGTGCTGCCCAACATGGAGCTGGCGCTCGAGGCCGGGCTGGTCTGCGGCAATGGCATTGTCGTCGACGAGGCGATGCGGACGAGCCATCCGGATGTGTTCGCGGCGGGCGACGTGGCCTGGCGGCCGCTGGTCCATTACGGACGGGAAGGGCGGCTGGAGTCGGTCCACAACGCGATCGAGGGTGGGAAACTGGCGGCCGCGGCCATACTGGGTATGCCGCCGCCGCAGGTCGAGGCGCCCTGGTTCTGGTCAGACCAGTTCGATCTCAAGCTGCAGACGGCCGGTCTTTGGAGCGGGGCGGACCAGACCGTGGTGCGCGGAGACCCCGGAACACGTGCTTTCGCCGTGTTTTACCTTAAGGAAGGTCGGATTATCGCCGTGGACGCGGTCAATTCCCCCCCGGAGTTTGTTGTCGGAAAGAAGCTGGTTGCGGCGAAAGCGAAGGTTGCGCCCGGCGAACTAGTGGATAAATCCATCTCCATGAAGGACATCGGCGCGCGCG
>Ga0247843_1001012_pt1 | contig 61825 bp, 41 predicted proteins | sample LaCruzMarch2017__FD_192420 | JGI IMG/M metagenome (GOLD analysis project Ga0247843, IMG submission 192420) | Freshwater microbial communities from meromictic Lake La Cruz, Castile-La Mancha, Spain - LaCruzMarch2017_8m | ecosystem: Environmental > Aquatic > Freshwater > Lake | place: Spain...
GAAAGATGGATGGGATCATTGACGAACTGCGCGCTCTTTCCCAAGAACTCGTTTTCGCTTTGCCTATAAATTCTCGGAAACGCGGCCGGGAGAAAAATCCCAAATCTGCCTTAAGTTAGCGCCATTCCGGCCTGAACCCCTTTGCATCCACCGGAGAATTTCCAAGCGGGACCCGCTCCATTCAGTCGAGCCGAGGAGGACTTCGGCGTTCCTGACGGATGCAAAATGACTGAGGAGCCAATCTGGCTGAAGCCGTGAGGGTATCTGAGGGGCCGAAAAGGATACCGCTCTTTGCTCAAAAAAAGACCAGATAGTGCAAACAAAAAGAAAAATAGTCTATTGATTCTTTTACCCGAGAGACCGACCCTTTGCATCGTATCCGGATAGCATTATTCCCCCCCTCCACCCTCGCCCCATGAAAAAAAAGCATGATCCGTCCCACTTCATTCAATCAAGCCCGACAATTCTCATCGCGGCTTTTTTTGTGGTAGGCCCATCATTCGCTACTGATTTTTATGGCTTGGGGAATGAGGAGAGCCTGATCAGCGACCCGATGCACTATGCCAACAGCGACGGCGACGCGACAGCGGCCGCAGCAGCCCCCAGCAAATGGGACGATTTGTTTTTCTCCAATTTAAGCGTAAAAGGCCCTGCTGATCGGATTCTTCAGACAGGGACTGCCACGAAGGCATATCGCTCCATGACTTTCCGCGGTAATGCGGAACAATCCCAAATCAATCGGCTTTCTGACGAAAAGTCTCCTGATCGCGCGATTATTTACATCGGGGCTGGCGGTATCACTTTCGAAGCCGGCGCTGGTCTCGTCACCTTTGGTGATTCCGGCCAGATGCTCGCTATCGGGGCCAAGGCGGATTTCACCAATGCCAACCACTCCAGCGGCGATCTTATCTTTAATCGTGAGGTCCGCGGATACACGAACAACACTGTCCACACGATCACTGTCGCCGAGTCCGGAAACACAGTCTTCAAAGAAATTTGGGCTAATAGCCATGGCAGGGAGATCGCGATGACCATCACTACCAGCGGCACCGGAGTCGTGAGATTTGACGGGAAGAATACCCGCAAAGGGCCGACCAACGTCGCTGCGGGCAAGTTGCTCATCGACGGAAATGCCACCTCTGCTGACGGAGCCGTGGAGGTTTCTCCTGTGGCGATTCTCGGTGGCGCGGGTTCGCTTGGCGGCAATTTGGCCATCGCGGACAATGGTTGTTTGGAATTCGAGTTCCGCACGCCGGCGGAAGAGCACGACGCGATGGATCTTACAGACTCGCGCAAGCCCATGTTCGCTGGTGCCTCTGTGCTCACGATCACTTCGCCAGGCGGCGCCTCCATAGGCAAATACAAGCTTCTCACTTCTCCTGGCGAAACTTCTGGCACCGCCCTGGCCACCCCAACCTGCCTGAGGGCTGAAAGGCTGCGCTTTCCGTCGATGGCGACGCTTTGATGCTTAACCTCACTTCTGTCGATAACCCCTGAATTTTTGTTAACCCCGAAAACCCCGAAAACCCCAAACCTGACCACCCAACCCATACCATGCCTACCACATCTCACTGGATAACCGAACTCCCCTCAACGGATTTTAAATGCCTGCGGTTGCTCACCGCAAAGGCCAAGACCTCCGAAATCAAAATCACTGGTGAACCAGTGATCAAAACTCTCTGCAATCGAATGTCAGGTTTATCTGCTGCGGCAATCCTGCTTGCTGCTGGTTTGATGGGAAGCCCTGCGTTCGCCTTAGATTATTACAATTACGGCAATAACGGAAGTTTTCTCAATGTGGCTTCCGAGTATTCTAACACCGACGGGAGCACCGTGAATGCAACCGCGACCCCGAATTCAGCCAACAACGATTTGTTCTTCTTGAATTCCACTGTGGTGGGAAGTTCAGGCGCTCTGACTTTCTATACTGGGACCAGCACTATTCGGTTTAATTCAATGACATTCCGAAGTAATGTGGGAAGCATTCAGTTAGACCGTGATACTGTTGGCTCTGCAACCAGCGCCCTCATTTACATGCGCGGTGGTGGGATTACGATGGATGCCGGTGCCGGTCCGGTCACTTGGGGTCGCACTGACCAGAGGGTTGCATTGGGTGCGGAAGCGGATTTCACCATTGCCAACAATTCCAGCAGCGATCTCACATTCAATCGAGAGGTGCTCAGCTACACGAATAATACAACCCACACAATCACCGTGGCCGGTTCTGGATCGGGAAATACAATTTTCTATGATGTCAGGACAAATACCGTTGGCAGGGAAACCGCAATGACGATCAACACCAGCGGCAGCGGGATCGTGAAATATGCTGGCAACATGACCTACTTGGGGGCCACGACCATCAGTGCCGGCACGCTCCAAATCGGCGATGGCGGCACCTCTGGCAAACTTGCCACAGGCAGCGCCATCACAAACAACAGCACACTGGTTTTCAACCGCAGCAACGCCGTCACGCAAGGCACAGATTTTGCCTCAGTGATCGCCGGCACGGGCAATCTTGAGCAGGCCGGGTCAAACACTCTTACACTCAATGGAAGCAATACTTATACTGGCACGACTACGGTTAGTGCAGGCACTCTTGCTCTTGGATCCACCCAAAGCCTCGGCGCAATCGCCGGCTCAGGGAATATCAGCCTCTCAAGTTACAACCTCACCGCCACCTCCGCCAGCAACACCACCTTTTCCGGTGTGATGTCGGGAACCGGCGCATTCACGAAGAGCGGGGTTGGCGCGCTCGTCCTTTCCGGCGCGAACACCTACACCGGTGCCACCACCATCAACGCCGGCACCCTTACCCTCGGAGCCTCAAACCGCTTGGCGGATACCACCGCCGTCTCAGTCAACGCAACCTTCAACCTCGGCGGCTTCAACGAAACGATTGGGGTTCTCTCTGGCAACTCCAGCGGTGTCATCGCTCTCGGGGCTGGAACCCTTACCACCGACTCCGCCTCGAACGGCATTTTCTCCGGCGGTATTTCTGGCAGCGGCGGCCTCATCAAAAACGGCTCCGGCCAACTCACGCTCAACGGCACAAACACCTACAACGGAATGACCGCGCTCAACGCCGGCACGCTCCGCTTGGAAAGTTCTGCCACCATCGCTGGGGACATCACTGTCAGCGGTGGCCAACTCGCCTATGCGGCCAGCAATCTCATCGCGGATACGGCTTCGATCATAATGACAAGCGGAAGCATCGATCTTTCGACACGATCCGAAACGATCAACTCTATGGCCATGTCCGGAGGCACACTGCGCCGTGCCGGAACAGGCAGTTTAACACTGAGTGCAGCCTCTTCATTCACCGGCGGCACTGCGAATTTCACCGCCCAAACTTCCCGTATCAATACCAGCGGAACAACCACCTTTGGAAATACTGCATTCGAATACTGGGGAACTGGAACCGCTGCCAACGGGTTGATTCTCGGTGGAAATATTCTTGTGAACGATAACGCCGTGGCAAATTTTACAAATAACGGCTCCGGCAATTTGGGTGTCATGAGCCTGAACAGCGCCAACCGCACAATCGATGTGGGTTCCGGGGGCACCCTCAATATGGGGTGGAATGTCAGCGGCACTTCCGTGGGCATCACAAAAAACGGCACCGGCTCACTGGTGCTAACCGCCAACAACACCTACACCGGAGCCACTGTCGTCAATGCCGGCACGCTCATCGTGAATGGTTCGCTCGCCGCAGGAAGCGCCTTGACAGTGGCCAGCGGTGCCACTCTCGGGGGCACTGGCACAATCAACGGGGCCGCCACCGTGAATGGCTTCCTCCGCCCCGGCAACAGCCCTGGCATTTTGAACTTCGGGAGCAGCCTCGCGCTTGGTGCCACCTCCGAGATCACGATGGAGCTGAATGGCACCGTGCGCGGCACAGAATATGACGGCATCAATGTCACCGGCGCGCTCACCTATGGAGGCAATCTCACCATCAATGTGGGCAGTGCGTTCCTTGCATCCGACTCGACGTTTTCGTTGTTTACCTTCGCCAGCCAAACCGGCGGTCTTGCCTTCGTTTCCCTCGCCGGTGCCTACGGCGCGGGAGACTTTACCAATTCCGGCGGTGTCTGGAGCCTCACCGATTCCGGCGGCAACCAGTGGAGCCTCTCGCAAGCCGACGGCAACCTTGGCTTCACCGCCGTTCCCGAACCCTCGACTTGGGCGCTGCTGGGGCTCTTCGGCTTGGCCTGTGCCGGATGGAAGCTCCGCGGGCTTAAGCGCCGAGAGGCGAAGCAGACGGGAAATCCCGTTTAAATTTGGGGTAAAGAAATTTGCGGGAAACCGCAAAGCTCGCCGCCGCGGTTCTCATGGGGATGGGACCGCGGCGGTTCTTTTTTTAAGGCCAGAAAGGACCAGGAAATAGGAATGCGAATGTTGCGAATGACCGTCAAGCGGGGCGGGCATCGCCAGTATTGGTGGAGCTGTAGGAGCCGTAGGGTTGGTCTGTGAACCCTTACCGCCAGGGTGGCTGGTCGTGAGAGCGTGGTTTTTTTAAACTCGGAGCTGTTGACATTCGAGGGAGACAACCCGTCGGGAAAATTACTCCGTCGGAATCCTCCACGCGGACCAAGTGGAACCGGGTGCCTGACGGAAGAGGAGGCCCGCGCCTGCGGGAATGATCGGGTCCGAGAGGGTGGGGGACCCGTTGAGATACCACCTTGCCTCGCTCGAGTGATACCAGACCGTTCGCACGCCGCTTGCGTCGTGGATTTGCAAGGAGTCGGACGCTGCAAGACTTGTTCCGGCCAAGAATGCTCCAGCAGTGAGGTTCAGTGCGGAAAGACCCGCTGGGTTCGATCTCGCCATGGCAAAGAGCGAATACCTGCCCGCACCGTTCGGGGTGACGGTGATGTTTCCCACCGCAGCGAAGGGCACTCCCGAGAGAATGATGTGATTGGACTGCGCACCGGAGGTGTTTTTTAGAATGAACCCGCGGCCGAGCGGAATCGCGGTTGCTCCGGCGGCGTTGTTGACGCCCTGCGTCCAGCCGTTGGTCGTCGAGTTGAAGAAGATCGCCTGCGTGGCGTTGCCGATCGAATCGAGAAGCTGAACCTGCGTGGCGTTTCCGGCAGTGGATCCGGCTCGCAATCCCGCTTCGTTGTTGGCTCCGAAGATTCCTGAGACGGTGAAGTTGCCGGGATTCAATGCCAGTCCCGCATAGCGCGTGGCGGATGGCGGGAGTGTCAAAACCTGAACGGCCTGTCGCAATGACCACGGCCCCGGCGTTGCGCCACGAACCGCGCGCACCCGGAAGAAATTCACCGTGTTGTTGCCGAGCGTGAAGGTGGCGGTTGTTTCATTCCCGCTGGAGATCGAAGAGGCGGACATGTTTGCGGAGAGCGAGGCCTCCACATCGAAGCTCGAGGCGTTGCTGGAATAACTCCAGCGCAGGGCCACCGTGGCGTTACCCTCGCGGAGCGGCTTGAGAAAGGTCGGAGGAGCGCCTTCCGGATTCGTGAAAAAGGATTTTTGCAGTCCGTAGGCAGTCCCGCCCGCACCCACCGCGTAGGCTTTGAAGTAGTAAGTGGTGTTCGCCGACAAACGACTGGTGTTCGCCGTGAAGGAGCCGACGCCGAAGTTTCCGGTGAGCGCAATTTTGGTGCCCGTTCCATTTGCAAAACCATCCCCCGCGCTGACAAAAAATCCGCGCTCGGTGAGGTTGGAGGAGCCCACCGAGGTGACCTCGCCTGCAAGAATCGCTCCCGAGAGCGTGGCGGAACTGGCGTTTCCTGTGACAACAACGGGAAGCGGAATCCGAACCGTGAGCGGGCGAACGATCACAGGCGCAGCGAGGGTCCGGGAGTCGCCCGGCTGGGATGCGGTGATGTTTGTGGTTCCAGCCCTGATGATCGTGACTGCGTTTCCCGAAACGGTTGCCACGCTCAAGTTGGAACTCGCATACCCGAGAGATAATCCCGAGGTCGTCGTGGCATTCAGCGTAAACGGGGCATCCGTCGTGAGCTTTGCCGGAATCGTTCCGAACACAATGGTCTGGGTGCGCTTGCTGACGACGAGCGTCTGGGTTGTCGAAGGAGCGGCATTGTAGGAGGTGTTGCCCGCTTGGGTCGCAGTGAGGGTGGTGTTTCCAACTCCGGTCGTCGTCACGATGTTGCCGACAATGGTGGCCACAGCAGGATTCGAGCTTGAATAAGCCGCTGGAAGTCCCGAGGTCGCCGTGGCTCGAATCGCAAAGGGCGTGACTCCGAAAACAACGGGTGCCAGCGCGGAAAAGGAGAGCGTTTGATTTCCTTTGGACACGCTCAAGGATTGCGACACCGGCGTCGCCTTGTTCCAGTTCGCAGTTCCTGGCTGAGTAGCCGTAATCGTGCTGTTCCCGGCGGAAAGAATCGAAATCGACGATCCCGAAACCGCGGCCACGCTGGTGTTGGAGCTCACATAAACAACAGGCAGACCCGAAGTCGCCGTCGCGCCAAGCGTGTAATTGCCGCTGCCCATCGAGGTCTGGAAAGACGCCGCGAGTCCGGAGAGGGTTTGGTTCGCTTTGGCAATATTGAAGGCTAGGAGAGCGGACCCCGAGCCGCCTGCATTGGAGGCGGTGACCGTCGCGTTGGTCAGACCCGCTGCGGCAGGCGTTCCTGAGATCATTCCACTGGTGGTGTTCAAAACCAGCCCGGCGGGAAGCGTGCCGGAGGAAACAGAAAACGAGGTCGGGCTGCCCACATAGACCGTTTGAAAGGCGAGCGGAGAGTTGAAGATGCCCGAGACCGTGGCTGGATTCACAATCGGAGCCGCCCCGGTCGCGATGATGTTGCCGGTCGTGAGCCCAAGGGATTGAAGGATCGAATAATTCGAGGCCTGCGGACCGGAGAGAGTGAACCCCGATGCGGTGATGGGCTTGCCGTATCCGACCGTGGCATTTGCAAATTGGAAAACCGGAGAACCGCCCAGCGACACGATGTCACCGGCCAGCACGCCCGAAAGGGCAGGCGTTCCTTGGGCGCTGGCGGATGTGGTTCCATCAAAGACCTTGCTGCCGCCCGTGAGGCCGAGGATCACGAGATTCTTGCGAAGAATGGCACCAGTGAGGCCGGCGGGTTGAACGATCGAGTATTTCGGAGCGGCAACTCCGGAAAGCGAGATTGAGGGATTGACGGAAATCCCGGTGCCCGCATTTGCGGTCAAGAAACTTCCCGCTCCACGGAATGTCACAACGTCTCCCGGGACGATTCCGGAGAGATTGCCGCTGATCACTGCCGCTGTCGTTCTGTTGTAAATTTTATTCTCAACCTTGGGATTGGAAATGGTGAGAGGTTTCGCGGCGATGGCGAGAGTTCGGGAGACTTCGCCGGCCGCCGCAATGGTGGAATTTCCAGCCTGTCTGGCCGTGATGCTGGTCGTTCCCGGGGCGAGGAGGGTGGCAGTGGATCCCGCCACCGAGGCCACCGTGGTATTCGAACTTGTGTAGGAAACGGATAGCCCCGAGGAGGCGGTGGCATTGAGTGTCAACGGGGCCGCGCCATAGGTGCGTGATTCTATCGCGGGGAAGTTGATGGACTGAGTTGCCTTGAGCGGAACCCTGAGCGTCGCCGTGTTGAGGGAGAAACGGATGCCACCGCTGCTGTTTGAGGGATCATCCAGGCCGGTGAGAACTAGCGTGACGCGCCCTTCCTTCACAAAACTCGAGATGTTCGGGATGATGAATGTCTGCGGGTCGAGCGATGCGTTTGGATTCAAAAACACACTTTCGCCGATTGGCGCGGCAGTGAAATTTCCTGTGGTCAGCATGCTGTTGCCGGTCGTGTCGTTCGCGAGTGCGTTGTTCCATGTCGCGTTGGAGGAGAAACCTGTGTAGGCGCTTCTCAACGCCCAGAGTTGAACTCGTTGCGGGTGGTTGGAGGCGAACCCGAGCGTGAATGAGGCGCTCGCTCCAGGCCTGATCCCGAGAGTGCCGGCATCGAATTGGAAGTAGGCCTTACGCCGGGTGGTCGAGTTGCTGAATTTGGTGATCACACAACCTAACTCGGCCTCGTTGATATCCGCGTTGGCCAGTCCCCCGTTTTCCACCGTGGCTTCGTCCGAGACAGGCAGCGTGGTTGTGTTCGTCACCAAAACAACAAACGATGTGGTTGCAAAATGCGACCCATCTCCGACTCGAAGAGTGACGGTGGCAGATCCCGTCCTGTTTGCGGTTGGGGTGATCGTCAACATGCGGTTTTTGCCGAGCCCGGAAAGAACGATGCCCGCATTCGGTATCAGCGATTGGTTGGAGGAATTCGCGGTGACGAGGAGGGAAGCCGCGGCCATTTCGCTGTCCCCGACGGTGAAAGCGATGGGATCGGAGGTGACAGTCTTGTGGAGGGTTTGGTTCGCCACGGCACCGATCGTTGGCGGGTTGGAATTGGATTCCTGTTTCAGAACGATTGTCAGGCGTGGCGCGGTGGCGGTGCCCGCTTCCTTCGACGCGATGGCGAGCGCTTCGCTGTCCACCGGATCGCTGTTGGAACGGTTCTCGCGTGTCAGCAGAAAAACCGCCTCGCGGGTGCTGTTGGTTTGGGATTTCAGGAAATCGGTGACATCCACTTGAAGCGCCGTGGAAGCGCCGGGATTTGCCTGCACATGCCCACACAGAAAGGAGGCGTTGCCCGACGCGAGGTTCGTCACATCGCCGCCCTCCACAAAATTGTTCGCGATGGAGGATCCTCCGGCGACGCCGTTTTTAAGATTCGGAGCGGTGTTCCAGGTCACGCCTGATTCGGTCCAACTGGTGGAGCTGTTCGGCAGGCCATGCACGGAGGCGCGTCCGGCGGTTTTTCCGGCAGGAACCGAGCCTCGAAGAGTGAGGACGGCCATTTGGATTTTGGAAACGGAAACATTGCCGGGCAATTGGAATCGGAGGAGCGCCGCGCTCCGTCCAGTGGCGTTCGAGGAACTCGTGTTTGCGATTCGCAGGGATTGGGAGGTTCCATTCGCTGAGTTGGCAAACGCGCCGTCGGAGACCATCGAGTCGGCCGCGGACAGCACGGTGGTTTGCGAGGCGCGCGCTTGTGCGGGGATCGTGAAAAGCCAAGTGGAATTCGCTGGCTGGCTGGCGGTCTTGTTTCCATGCGCATCGCCAAGAAACCCGTCGGTGGCCACCGTTCCGAAAGTCCGCACCGCTCCGTGGCGGTCTTCGCTCAATTCCTCCAACAGAAACCGCCCTCCGGAGGGGATTCCCCACTGGCTGGAATTCACCGAAAGATCGACTGCCGAGTTTCCCGTGTTCGTGCTGAGGATGTGGTAGCTCTGGCTCGCAGCATCGTAGGAAACCGCGACCTCCAGAGGATCGAGCGAGCCGTCAGCGGATTTGGTAAAGCCAAGGAGCGGGCGGCCATCCTTGAATCCCTTCGTTGCAAACCGCCAAACTTCGGCCGCTTTGGTGGAGCCGCCGACATTGTAGGGGGCGTTCCAGTTGTCTGTGAAAAGCATGCCGTTTTTCGATGCAACCTCGTCGGCGGCACTGGTGCCCGATCGCGGAGTTTGGCCGAATTTGAAACAATAGGCTTCCTTGGCCCCGGAGCGAATGAGGCTGGAAGACACCGCGCCAAAAGCCATGTAATGCGACGGGGAGTCCAAGGTCTCGGGGATGCTTTCGAAACCCCGCCCGCCACTGGTGTTGAATTCGGAAATGCTGATGGGCATCGCCGGCTCGTTCGGCATGTCGGCGGCGAGGTAATTGCGGAGGTATCCGATGGTTGAGAAGAAGCTCTTGTGGTTTTCGCCGTATTTGTGGAAGTCGTATTGGTGGAGAATCGCCGGCCATGTCGAGTTGCCGCCGGCGTAACCGCTCTTCCGAGCCGCAACCACGGCTTGGCCCCAACCGGGATTTTCCGCATCGGAGGGAAAATAATCCTCATGGCCGTGGACGGTCACCGGCCCGAGCACACGGGCGGCGAGTGTTTTTCCAAATTTGGAATTCACATCCGCGATCGCGCATTGGATGGCATCGGAGGCCAGTTGTAGCCGCATCACATAGCCATCGATGGCTGTGAAATTGGCGGTGGCAGGCGAACCGCTATCCGGTTCGTTGTAAATTTGAAACCGGCACACATCGTAGTTCCCCGCGAGGTAGTAGGCCTGCGCGTAGTAATGCTGCCAAAGTTCCCACTTGCCCGCCCAATCCGAATGGGTCTCGATCGGCAGAGGGCCCGGCCCCGCAGAGATGTTGACGAGGATGTCGACGCCCATCTCGCGCAGCTTCGCAAACGCCAACGCAGGCACGATCTTGCTCGTGCTGCTGTTGCCGCCGATGATAACCGAGTATCTTGCGGAAAAATGGGTCCAGTTGATATAGGGACCGCTGCCCGAGATTCCGGTGGAGGCCTGCGAAGCCCGCAGGGCCGAGCGCCGCGCCTCGAAGCTTGCGAGGGAATTCACCCCGTCACCCCAGGGAGCGAGGTCGTCATCATCAAAATCCTCGCCGAATTGGGACGGGCTCATGAACAACCTCGCACCGTTGACCCCTGAATAGCGAAACCACATCGGCGCGTTTCCGCCGGGAAAAAAGTGGGCGAGGTTGTAGCCGAGAAGTTCCGGCGTTTGTCCTACGGGGGTGGATTCGACGGTGAGCGTGCCTGCGCGAAGCGGGACCGCAAACGCAATGAGTAGCATCGCGAAATAAATGAAAGCTCCCGGCCTTACCTTGGGCCTGTGATCACCGAAGGCAGGGCATTTGCCGCTCAAGCGATGGGACATCGGGCGTTGCATAACCATCGGAAACGGGATTTGCCCGCCCAAAAAATTCTTCGGTTGAAAATTCACAACCAATAAAACTAGGAATTACTGAACCCTTTAACCATGGACTGTCGCTCCGATTTTTTGCATTATCTTCTCTTTTTGGGAAAGCGAAGACGGAGTCTGCTTCAAAGCGAAATTTCCCGATTGTTTAGGAGCGCAGCTTTTGACTTTTTGCGCACTTGGGATTTTTTCCCTCCGGGCGGTTTCATCAAACCGACAAACCGGCGACCAAAAAATCACAAACTTGTTTGCAATCACAGGCTCGCTTCGCCGGCTTGAAGCCCCATCGAACCGACCTGTCTGCGTCCGAGTTCGGCCAGTCAAGTGATTGGAAAAATAATGCAAACGAAAGGAGGGATAGTCCATTGATAACCCCATCGGGATGATTGATGTTCGACAGCGTAAAGAATGGTTTCCTCACCTGTCGTGCCAACAGTGCGACAGCTCAAACCCTCTCAAATGACAACCCCCTAAATACTGATGATGAAAAAACATCCCTTCCTAACCCCCGCCACCACAACCCTCCTCATCCTTGCCGCTTCAGGATTGAGCATGAAGCCGGCCACCGCGGCAGACTATTTTCACCTGGGAATGTCGGAACGAAGCAGACTCGACCTTGCGAAGGAGTTTTCAAATACCGACGGGGATACAACTCCAGCCGATACAGAACCGGGAGCTGGCGATGATTTGTTCTTCTTCAATTCCGCTGTGACCGCCCCATCCGAACTGACGCTCTACACGGGGCCCGGGCGGGAAGGCCGATCAAGGTCCTATAATTCCATGACATTTCGCGCCAATGCCGGCCCCACCCAGATTGACCGCAGCACCATTACTGTCGACCCAGATGCCACGGTTCTGGCCATCGGTGCCGGAGGAATCTCGGTGGAATCCGCAGCGGGACCCGTGACCTTTGGCCAACCGGTCGATGGCGATAACCCACAAAGAGTCATCGTCGGAGCGGCCGCTGATCTCAAAATCACAAATAACTCCAGCAACAACCTGACATTCAATCGTCTTTTTGATGCACGCACCGAACACACCACGCATACGGTCACTGTCACTGGCGCGGGTTCGGGGAATACGGTCTTTGTCGAAGGGATCAGGGCCTTTCCGCGCAAGGGCCAGGATCTCGCCATGACCATCAACACCACCGGCACCGGGACGGTGAGACTCGAGGGATTGATCAATTACACGGGCGCCACCAATGTCACCTCGGGCAAGTTGTTCATCAACGGAAATGCCACAGCCGCCACCGGCCCCGTGGGCGTTTCCGGCGAAGCCACACTTGGCGGAAACGGCACGATCGGTGGCGATGTCTCGATCGCCGAAAATGGCCGTTTGGAATTTGTGATCAGCACGCCGGCGGCTAGCCACGATCCGATGGATCTCTCCACACCGCTGACCTTCGCAGGGGCCTCGGAATTAACCATCACCTCGCCGGGCGGCGCCGCTGTTGGCAAATACACGCTCATCACCTCGACGGGCGGGGTTCTCGGCACCGCCCCGGCCACCGTCAAACTTCCGGATGGCTGGGCAGGCAAAGTTTCCATCGCCGGCAATGATCTCGTGCTCGATGTCACCGCAATCGGCCCTCCCTAAGCCAACCTAAACAAATCCCCCTAACCCCTTACGGCCTCCCCATGAAATTCCCTACCCGCCCTCCCGTCTACTGGCACAATCCCACTCTCGCCGCGCTCTGCCTCGCCGCGCTGTTTGTTTTTCCATGGAATGCCAACGCCGCCACAGGATTTTTCGGCGACGGCACAGGCGCGGCGATTTTTTATGTGACCGACGGCAGCACAGCTGGCGAGGGCACCTATAGGAATGTCAGCAACCTGAACAACCTCGACTACGGGGATTTCATTGTTCAGAACGGCGGCAGCAACACCCTCATGCTGCGCGGCGGCGAAGGGAAGACCTACAAAAACAGCGGCGGCGATGTTTACGGCGTCACAGAATACTACCGTATCTATGTCGATGGGGCTGCAGCCGGTTCTTATACCTCATTTTCACTTCCCTTCAGTGCCGACCTCGGCGGAGGCGACCAGCGTTGGAAAAAAACCGACCAGAATGCGAATATCCTCTCCAGCCTCACCCAGAGCGGTCGCTATGTGGTTGAGTATTACTGGGCGCAGACGGGCAATGAGGGCACGAACTTCATGAACAACGGCGGGGCAAACTACAAAACCTACTTCGATCTCAACTACGAAATCAACACCTCGGGCACCGTCACCCAGAACACCGTCGGCGGCGCCGCCACCCTCTCTGGAAACGGTTCATTCGTCAAAAAAGGCACCGGCACCGTGCAAATCAACGCCAACAACTCCGCCTACACCGGAAACGCCTTCATCGACCAGGGCACCCTCGAAATCCAATCCGGCGCGTTCCTCACCAGCGGCTCCATCACCCTCGGTCCCGAAATCGGCACCTCCACCGGCACACTCACCATCTCCGATTCCGACGGCGGCACGAATGTCTCCAACATCATCGTCATCCGTGCCAGCGGCGCCGGCAGCACCATCGGAGCCACGAACTCCTCGGGCACCAACAGCTACTCCGGCTCCATTTTCCTCGACGGCAACGCCACCACCTCCATCTCCTCCGGCGGCACGCTCTCCTTCAACGGAACCGAGATCGACCTCAAAAACCAAAACCTCACCGTCACCGGAGCTGGCAGCACTGCCATCAGCGGCACCGTGAGAAACTCCACCGGCTCGGGCAAAATCACCAAACAAGGCACCGGCACGCTCACCCTCTCCGGGGCCAACACCCTTTCCGGAAACACCGAAATCGACGAAGGCACCATCCTGGTCACCGGCTCCCTGGGCTCCAGCGCGATCTACATCGGAAACGGCGGCGGCTCCTTCAACAACGCGAATGCCGCCCTCACCTTCAACGGCTCCACCGCCTCCTACTCGAACAACATCCAGGTCAACACCAGCGGCGGCGCCGGCACCCGCACCCTCACCAAAGAAGGCTCCACCGCCCAAACCCTCGCCGGAACCCTCGCCGCCAACCACAAGCTCTTCCTGAATGTCAACGGCACCGGCGGGCTCACCGTCAGCGGAGCCACCAGCGGCACAGGCGAGATCCAGGTCGGCGGCACCGGCGTCCTCACCTTTACGAATAACAATTCTTACACCGGCGCCACCGTCATCAGCTCCGGTGCCACCCTCCAGCTCGGCTCCGGCGGCACCTCCGGCTGGGTTGGTTCCACCAGCGGCATCACCAACAACGGCACCCTCGTTTACAACCGCTCGAACGATGTTTCCACCTCCCTTGTCATCTCCGGTTCCGGAGCCCTCACCAAAAATGGCTCCGGCCAACTCTCGCTCACCGGGAGCAACACCTACACGGGCATGACCACCGTCAATGTAGGCGCACTCCGTCTGCAAGGCTCTTCTACCAATACCACCATTGTTGGGGATATTACTGTCAATGGCGGCGCGCTTAATTTTGGGGCTTCCCATCAAATCGCGGATACAGCTTCGATCACGCTAACAAGCGGGAATATCGATCTTTCGACACGAGTCGAAACAATCAATTCCATCACTATGTCCGGCGGCACTCTCCGCCGCGCTGGTGCCACTCTCACGCTCAACGCGGCCTCTTCATTCACCGGCGGAACCGCGAATTTTACTGATTCATCCTCCCGTATTAACACAAGCGGAACAACTACATTAGGAAATGTTGCATTCGAATACTGGGGAACTGGAACAGCCACCAATGGCCTTGTTCTGGGAGGTGACATTCTAGTCAACACCGCCACCACAGCGAATTTCACCAATAACGCTGGCGGTATCGGCAAAATCAGCCTGAACAGTGCCACCCGCACGATCGATGTCGGCACCGGAGCCACCTTGAATATGGGATGGAGTATTAGCGGTTCATCCGTGGGCATCACGAAAAACGGCACGGGCACGCTCAGCCTCACGGCAAACAATTCCGGAATGACCGGAGTCACCACTGTCAACAGCGGCATCCTCGCTCTTGGCAATGTGGATGCCCTCTCCGGTGGCACCCTGGATATCGGCACCTCTGGTTCCCAATCCGTCACATTCACCGTCGCCGGCACGAACACCTACAACATCGGTGCCCTCCAGGGCTCCGACGAACTCGCGATCGGCGCAAATACCATCAGCGTCGGAGCCCTCAACAGTTCCACAACCTTCGGCGGCAACATCAGCGGCAGCGGCGGCCTCACCAAAGCAGGCTCCGGCACGCTCACCCTCTCGGGCGTCAACTCCTACACCGGCACCACCACCATCAACGCTGGAAACATCACTCTCAGCGGCGGCAGTGCCATTCCCGATACCGGCGCCGTCTCGCTGGCGAACACTGCCGGCGCCATCCTTCACATAGCCGCCAGCGAGACCATCGGCTCCCTCCAAGGCGGGGGCACCACCGGCGGCAATGTCTCCATTGCGGCCAGCCAAACCCTCACGGTCGCTGAGACCGGGAGCAATACCTTTTCCGGCATTATTTCCGGCTCTGGCGGCCTCACAAAAACCGGCGCCGGCGCGCTCACGCTCGCAGGTGCCAATACCTACACCGGCACCACCACCGTCAATGTCGGTTCGCTCTCCCTTGGCGCGAGCAATGTCATTGGCGATTCCAGCGCCGTCACGATCGGCGGCGGCACCCTTGCCCTGGGTGCCAACAACGACACCGTGGACGCCGTCACCATGACCAGCGGCAGCATCTCCGGCACCGGCAAACTCACCGGTTCCAGCTATGCCCTCCAGGGCGGATCCATCGGCGCCAATATCGGCACAGGCACCATCACCGTGACTTCTGGCACCACCACCCTTTCCGGCACCGCCGATTCCACCACGATCAACATCAACTCCGGCAACCTCACCCTCGGAGCCGCCAACCGCCTGGCGGATACCGCCGCCGTCTCGGTCAACGCAACCTTCAACCTCGGCGGCTTCAACGAGACAATTGGGGGTCTCTCCGGCAACTCCAGCGGTGTCATCGCCCTCGGGGTTGGAAACCTTACCACGGACTCCGCCTCCAGCGGCACTTTCGCGGGCGGCATCTCTGGCAGCGGCGGCCTCACCAAGGCAGGCTCCGGCACCCTCACCCTCACCGGCAACAATAGCTTCAGCGGCACCACCACCATCAGCGCCGGCACGCTTACACTCAACAATGCCGCGCTCAACAACCAGACCATCCAAGCAAATATCAATATCAGCGGCGGGGTGTTGAATCTCGGTGCAAGCCATCAAATCGCGGATTCCTCGAACATCACCTTGAGCAGTGGAAATATGACCGTCTTGAACCGCACGGAATCCATCAACGCCATGTCAATGAGTGGGGGAAACCTGACAATCTCGACTGGAGTTCTCACTCTGAGCGCGGCCGGTTCCCCATCAAGCTTCACAGGGGGTGTCGTGATAATATCCGGGACCAGCGGCCGGATAAACACAAACGGCACCACCACGCTTGGGAACGCCACCTTCGATTATTCCCATGCCACCAACACTGGCACTAATGGGTTGGCCCTTGGTGGCGACATTGTGGTGAGTGCAAATGCCACCGCAAATTTCACAACTTCCGGGGGCCTAGCCGGTCGAATCATACTCATGGATGCCAACCGTGTCTTCGACATTGGATCCGGTGGAAATATGAATGTCGGTTGGATAATCAGGAGCGTGAATGATTCTTTAGGGGCTTTAACAAAGAATGGTTCCGGCACACTCACCCTTACAGCAAGGAACCTCTACGGCAATGGCACCACCATCAATGACGGCACCCTCGTCCTCGGCACTGCCACAGACACCTTGGCTGCAGGCGCCGTCATCATCAACGGCGGCACCCTTTCCATTGGCTCGAACAGCGATACCGTGGGTGCCGTCACCCTCGCCGGCGGCAACATCACCGGCACCACTGGCGTCCTCACCGGCACCTCCTACGCCCTGCAGAGCGGAAATGTCACCGCCATCCTTGGCGGCACCGGCGCCGCCACGAAGACCACCGCAGGCACAATCACCCTCTCCGGCGCGAACACCTACACCGGCGCCACCATCATCAACGCCGGCACCCTCAGCGTCAGCACGATCGGAAATGGCAGCGCCGCCAGCAATATCGGCCAGTCCACCAGCGCCGCCGGCAACCTCACCCTTGGCGGGGGCACGCTCGAATTTACCGGCAGCACCGCCTCCACGGACCGCAACTTCACCCTTACAAACGGCACCACCAGCGTAGTCAGTATCACGCAATCCACCGAAACACTCACCATCTCTGGAACCTCCGCCACAGGCAATGGATCACTTACAAAAGCCGGTGCGGGCACCCTCGCCCTCTCCGGAGCCAACAACCACAGCGGCAACACCACCGTCAACGCCGGCACTCTGGCCGTGGCGAATGTCAACGCACTTCAAAATTCCACCCTCGACACCGGAACTTCCGGCGCCCAAGCCGTGACCTTCACCGTCGCTGGCACGAACACCTACAACATCGGCGGCCTGCAAGGTTCCGATGCCCTCAACCTCGGAACGAATTCCCTCAGCGTGGGTGCGAACAACGCCGACACCGTTTTCAACGGGGATCTCTCCGGCACCGGGAACTTTACCAAGGTCGGAACCGGCTCCCTCACGCTCGCCGCGGCAAACACGATCAGCACAGGAACAATCAGCTTGGGTGCCGGAACCACCCTCATTGGGGACAATGCGGCTTTCGGCACAGCGACACTTAAATTCGGTGTAAGCGGCTCCTCCACATTTACAATCGCCAGCACGGATTCCACAGACCGCACTATATCAAACTCCCTTGCAGGAATTTCTGGAGTATCAACGATCACCTTCGGCCAAGCGAGCGGTGGCACAGGCAACCTCACATTTTCCAATTCCGGATCCGTCTCCCTGAACAATGCAGCCCGCACTTTCAATGTGGTCAACACAACCACCATCACGGCAAACCTTACCCACAGCGGCGCATCCCTTATCAAAAACGGCGCCGGCACACTCATTCTTCTTGGGAACAACACCTACGGGTCATCCTCCGGCGCCACCACCATCAGCGCCGGCACGCTCCAAATCGGCGCGGGCGGCGGCACCGGCTCCATTGCCAGCAGCTCCATCGTCAATAACGCCGCCCTGCTCGTGGACCGCACGGGCACGCTCTCCCTCTCCGGCAACATGAGCGGCACCGGCACCCTCACCAAAAACGGCAGCGGCATCCTTGTCCTCTCCGGTTCGAATTCCCAATCCGGCGCCACCACCCTCAATCTCGGCACCCTCACCCTCCAATCCTCCAACGCCCTCGGCACAAGCACCCTCACCCAAGCCAGTGGCTCCTCGCTCCTCCTCATCGACACCACCGGCACGATTTCGAATACCATTTCGGTTTACAATGTGCAGGCCAGTCAGAGTGCCACGCTCAGCGGTGCCATCACCGTAAACAATGCCACTTTCGATGTTGATAGCGGAGACACGCTCACCATTTCAAACACCGTCGGCGGCACCGGCGGCGTCACCAAAAACGGCACCGGCAACCTCGTCCTCAGCGGCTCAAACACCTACTCGGGAGCCACCATCGTCAACGCCGGAGTCCTCGAAGCCGCCAACGCCAACGCGCTCGGCACTAACGCCAGCGTCACCGTCAACGGCGGCTCTCTTTTGGTCTCCAGCGATGACGCCATCAACTCCAAAAACCTGACCCTCGCCAGCACAGCCAGCGGCAACGGCTCGGCCGCCAGCCTGGTTTTCTCCGGCACCTACAATGGCACCGCCGGCGACCTCACGCTCAGCGAGGATTCCATCATCGACCTCGGCACCGGCAGCGTCCATGTCCATTTCGCCGACATCGCCATGGGCATCTACTCGCTGAGCATCTACAACTGGACCGGCACCACGCTGTGGGGTGGGGGAGACGGCAACAATACCGACCAATTTTACATCGACCGCTCGCTCAGCGGGAGCGAACTCAACAACATCAGTTTCTACAGTAGCCTCGACAACAGTAGTTTCGTGGGAACCGCCTTCCAGTTGAGCGGCGGCTCGTTCAACCAACAAATCATTCCCGTCCCCGAAGCCGAGACATGGTTGGCGGCGTCAGCATTGCTCGGGGGAGCGGGTTTTGCCTGGCTGAAAAGGCGCAGGCCTCGGAGCGGCAGAGCCGTAACAAGGGTTTGAAAAGAAAATCCACCGTAAAGCTCGGCGTTGTGGGCCTCGGGGCCATGGGCTCGGGCCATGCGCGGGCGATTCTCGGGGGCTTGGTGCCCCAGTGCGAACTGGCTGCGATTTGCGACAGGAAAAAGAGCGTTGCGGACTCTCATTTCCCAGGCATTCCCTGTTTTCAGGATCCAGCCGCACTCATCCACTCGGGAACAGTCGACGCGGTGCTCGTCTGCACCCCGCACGACTCGCACGCCGCTATCGGGATCGCCGCGCTCAAGGCCGGTCTGCATGTCCTCGTGGAAAAACCCATCGCGGTGGAAAAGGCAGAGGCGCTCCAGTTGCTCGCCGCACACCGCCGCTCCGACCAGATTTTTGCGGCGATGTTCAACCAGCGCACCGATCCGGTTTACCAAAAGCTCCGTCAACTCGTCACATCGGGTGAGCTTGGACAAATCCGTCGAGTCCATTGGACGGTGACCGACTGGTTCCGCACGGAAGCCTATTACGCCCAAGGTGGCTGGCGCGCGACCTGGGCCGGCGAGGGCGGCGGTGTCCTGCTCAATCAATGCCCGCACAACCTCGATCTCTTCCAATGGATTTTCGGGATGCCATCGAAGGTGCGCGGCTTTTGCCAATTCGGCCGCTACCATAAGATCGAAGTGGAGGATGATGTAACCGCCTACTTCGAGTATCCCGATGGAATGACCGGCGTCTTCATCACATCGACCGGAGAGGCCCCGGGCACGAATCGCTTGGAGGTCGCCGCCGAGCGGGGACGCGTGGTGGTTGAGGACGGGCGCATCGCGTTTCGACGAAACGAGATTCCCGCGACGGAATTCAGCCGCACCACCGACCAGAAGTCCGGTCGTCCACCGTTTTGGGATGTGTCGATTCCGCTGCCCCCGCATCGTGGAGAACAACACATCGGAATCCTCAAGAATTTCACCAACGCCATTCTTCACGGCGAGATGTTGATCTCACCCGCCGCAGAGGGCATCCACTCGGTGGAGTTGGCGAATGCAATCCTGCTTTCCAGCATCGAAGACACCAGCGTGGAACTTCCCCTGTCGGCGCCCCGCTACGCCAAGCTGCTGGCCCGCCTCAAGGCCTCGTCCGAAAAAACAAAAAATATGAAAACAAACCAATCAACAACCGCGGCCCCTCGACGCAGAAAACCCGCCAAGTCCTGAATCTCATGGCATCAACTGATGGAATGACACACGCCCCCGTGGGCAAACCCTCGCCGGTTTGCAAGCCCGGGGAATTTGTAATCGCGGCGGCCCACCTCGACCACGGGCACATCTATGGACAATGCAACGGACTGGTCGAGGCCGGGGCTGTCATCAAATGGGTCTATGATCCCGTTCCAGAACGGGTGGCCGCATTCGTCCAAAAGTTCCCCAGCGCACGTCCGGCACGCTCGCTTGAGGAAATTCTCGAGGACCCCGAGGTGCGACTCGTTGCTGCCGCCGCCGTGCCGAATGAGCGTGGCCCGCTCGGGTGCAGGATCATGGAGGCGGGGAAGGATTACTTCACCGACAAAACGCCCTTCACAACACTCGAGCAACTCGCCAAAGCGCGCCGCACCTGCGAGGCCACGGGAAGGAAATACGCCGTCTACTTTTCCGAGCGCCTCCATGTCGAATGCGCTGTGCGAGCCGGCCAGTTGATCGCCGCCGGGGCCATCGGCAAGGTGGTGCAAACCCTCGGCACCGGCCCCCACCGCCTGAGTGCCCCATCCAGACCGGATTGGTTTTTCGAAAAAGAAAAATACGGCGGCATCCTGTGCGACATCGGCAGCCACCAAAGCGAACAGTTCCTCTTTTTCACAGGCGCGAAAGACGCCAAGGTCGTTCACTCCGCCGCCGGCAATTTCGCCAATGCGAAGTATCCGGAGTTGGAGGATTTCGGCGAGTGCAGCCTGGTGGCCGACAACGGAGCGAGCGGCTACTACCGGGTCGATTGGCTCACTCCCACCGGCTTGGGCACCTGGGGCGACGGTCGTCTGACCATCCTCGGCACTGAAGGCTACATCGAACTGCGGAAATACACCGACATCGCCACCACCAACGGCGGCGAGCAGCTTCTGCTCGTGGACGCCAAAGGCGAGCACCGCATCCCGTGCAGCGGAAATGTCGGCTTCCCGTTCTTCGGGGAGTTGATCCTCGACTGCCTGCACGGCACCGAAAAAGCCATGTCGCAAAAGCACACATTCCTCGCCGCTGAACTCTGCTTGAAGGCTCAAAACGGGGCGCTCCGCCTAAATCCGCCACCGAATTGATCGCAACGCCTGTTGAATTCTGAAAACGCCACAGATGAATACGAGGAATTCACTCTCATGAAAAAAACACATCATTCACCGCGCAGGCTCGCATTAGGATTGGAAAGCCTCTTCACCGATTCCAAGGAGCGGTTGGGTGATTTGGGATAGGAGCATGGAACCCCTTAACCTGCCCGCTGCCCTCACCGTCATTCCCCGTCCCGTCCAGGCCAGCCCGATCGCTGGAGCGCCCGCCACCCTGCTGAACGGGGCCAAGATCATAGCCTCCTCGGCCTACGCCGCCGAGGCCGCACTCATCCGCGACGCCTTCAAGGGGGAGGGCGGCTCGACCATCCGCCTCGAGCCTGCTTCAGGCCCGGTCAACGGCTTCGACATCGGTAACGAGGGCTATGTGATCCTCAACGAGCCCGGGCGTGACATCGTGATCTCCGCACGCACACGGGCTGGATTTTTCTACGCTTACCAGACCCTCCTCCAAGCTGCGGAGATCGGCATCGACGGCAAGAGCCGCCTTGCCCCCGGGTCCATCTTCGACAATCCACGCTTCGCCTGGCGCGGCCTCATGCTCGACGAGGGACGCCACTTCTTCGGCAAGGATCGCGTCAAGCGCCTGCTCGACCTGATGGCCATCCACAAGCTCAATGTCTTCCACTGGCATCTCTGTGAGGATCAGGGCTGGCGCGTTGAGATCAAGAAGTGGCCGAAGCTGACCTCGGTCGGCGCGTGGCGCGATGAGTCGCCGGTGATGGGTGACCGCACCCGAGGCGATGGCAAGCGCTACGGCGGCTTCTACACTCAAGCGGACCTTCGCGAGGTCGTGGAGCACGCCACCAAGCTGCACATCAGCGTGGTTCCCGAGATCGAGATGCCGGGCCACGCCGCTGCTGCCATCGCCGCCTATCCCGAGCTGGGCAACTCGGACGTCCCGGACTACGCCCCCAAGGTGATGACCAGCTGGGGCGTCCACCCCTATGTTTTCGCGCCCAAGGAGGAGACATTCCAATTCCTCGACGACATCTTCGCCGAGCTCTGCCCTATTTTTCCCGGTGCCTACTTCCACATCGGCGGCGACGAGGCGCCCAAGGACCAATGGAACGCCTCGCCCTTCGCCAAGGAGGTCATGGAGCGGGAGGGCCTGAAGGGCACCGACGAACTCCAGTCCTACTTCATCCGCCGGGTGGAAAAGCTGCTCGCCGCGCGCGGAAAACGCCTCATCGGGTGGGACGAGATTCAAGAGGGCGGGCTGCCCAAGAGCGCCACCATGATGGTCTGGCGTGATTGGAAGTGGGCGAAGCACGCGGCTGAGAATGGCAATGATGTCGTCATGGCCCCGACCACGCACACCTACTTGGACAGCGGCCAGGGCGGGCATCCCGACGGCCCTCAATATGAAGTCATCGGCCGCACTCTGACCCCGCAGAAGGTCCACGAATTCGAGCCCATCCCCGAAAACTTCACTGCCGAAGAGGCCAAGCGCGTCCTCGGCTGCCAGGCCCAGCTCTGGTCGGAGTATTTCTTTAACTGGAGCAAGGTCGAGTATATGGCCTTCCCCCGCACCTGTGCCCTCGCCGAGGTCGCCTGGTCGCCCAAGGAAGGCAAGGACTGGGGCGAGTTCGAGGGCCGGCTCAACCACCACCTGAAGCGACTCGACGCCCTCAAGGTGAACCATCGCCGCGCCGACGGCACCCCTGCGGTGACCGACGGTATGGGCCGAGGCAAATGAGCGACCTGGGACCGATTCCCCGTCGCTTTGTGGCGCGTCACGGCATGAGTTTTTCGATGGCCTGATGCTGCATTACTGAGTTTTGTTATGAATCGATTCAACCTATGAAAATCGTGCAATGCTGGGATGACGGCGTGGAGGACGATATCCGCTTGTGTGAACTGCTCCGCTCCGTCGGCGCTCAAGCCACTTTCAACCTGAACGCCGAACTCCACGGCACCAATCGCGGAGCGGGTTGGCTCTTCTGCGGGGTCAAAGAGGTTCGCAAGCTCGCCAAGAAGGAATTGGCCGCAGTCTACGAAGGGTTCGAGATCGCCAACCACACGCTCAGCCATCCTTCCGCCGACAAGATTGACCCGGCCGAGTGGAAGCGTGAGGTTTTGCAGGGCCGCGCGAGCCTTGAGGATTTGTTCGGCCGGCGGGTGGCCGGCTTCGCCTATCCCTACGGCCATTGCCCGCCGCATGCCGTGCAAATTGTCCGCGAGGCAGGCCATACCTATGCCCGCACTTGCAAAAATGCCACTCCCTCTTTTCCGCCGGCCGACCCCATGCTTTTGGCCGCCGACTGCCACTTCCTCAATCCGTCTTTCTGGGAACTCTACGAGCAAGCCAAGTCCGCCGGTTCCCCGGCATTTTACTTCTGGGGACACAGCTACGAATTGTGCAGCGAGGACGATTGGAGGAGTTTTGAAGAGAAACTTCGCCGTCTCCAATCAGATCCGGATGCCGAGTGGGGCAGCCTTTCCGCGTTGTTCGAGCAATGAAACTCAGCCCTCGAAGTTGAAGGGGAATTTTTCCAACCCCACCCCGATAAATCATGAATAACAAAAACACCTCTCCAACGATGGCCGGCAATTCAGTCGCAAGCCTGGCAACAGCAAAAGAATTCCATGTCGGTGCCGCGCACCTGTTGAAAACCATCTCAGCGGCGGCGGAACTCGCGCAACCGGGGGATGCCATCATCGTCCACGAGGGCATCTACCGCGAGGAGGTCAACCCGCCGCGCGGTGGTCTCTCCGACGCCCAGCGCATCGTCTACACGGCCGCACCGGGCGCGAAGGTCGTTATCAAGGGCTCGGAACCCGTCAAGGGTTGGGCTCATGTCCAAAACGACACTTGGAAGCTCACGCTGCCGAACAGTTTCTTTGGCGATTTCAATCCCTACGCCGATCCGATCCGCGGGGATTGGTTCGATGGCAAAGGCCGCAGGCACCACACGGGGGCCGTTTACATTGATGGACACTGGCTCAAGGAGGCTTCCAGCCAGGAGATGGTGCTCAAGCTGGCGGGAACAACATTTAAAAGTAACGGCAAATCCGAGGCTCATCTCCTGAACATCGCGTGTCTGCAACCGGGGGGGAATCCAACCGGCAAGGTCTTGGCGATCACCGCAACCAGACGCAGGGGAGCCAAGGATGTGCCCGGAGGTGATCTCGGGCAGGTCGTTGGCGACATCCAAAACGGGAATTGGCTGGAGTTCGAGGGGGTCGATTGCGGGAGCGAAAGCTACGAACTCGCCTTCCATGTCGCCTCGGCGGGTTCCTCCCAACTGGAAATCCGGAAAGACAATATCGACGGGGCGGTTTTGGGGAGCGCCATCATCCCGGCCACAGGCGGTTGGGATCAGTGGAAAACCGTGAAGGTGGGCATCGATGTCCTGACGGGCGTCAACAATCTCGCGCTGGTCTTTAAAAACGATGATGCGTCGAACGCGGAGGAGGTGCTCGATTATAAAGGCCTGCATGAATCCTGCCTGTGGTTTGGCGAAGTGGATGAAAACAACACGACGATCTGGGCGCAGTTCAAGAATCTCGATCCGAACGAACGGGAGACCGAAATCAATGTGCGGCGTTCGGTTTTCTATCCGCGGAAACCCGGATGCGATTACATCACGGTGCGCGGCTTGACCATGATGCACGCCGCGACCCCCTGGGCACCGCCCACGGCAGAGCAGATCGGCCTCCTTGGCACGCATTGGAGCAAAGGGTGGATCATCGAAGACAACACGATCAGCCACTCGAGATGCACGGGGATCACTCTCGGCAAATACGGCGATGAATGGGACAACCGCTCCGAGTCGGCGGTCGCCTACAACGAAACCATCCGGCGGGCGCTAAACAACGGCTGGAACAAAGAGACCGTCGGTAGCCATGTGGTGCGGAACAACAGCATTTCCCACTGCGAGCAGGCCGGGATCGTGGGGAGCCTGGGGTGCGTCTTCAGCACGGTGGAGGGAAATGTTTTCCAAGATATTTATATCCACAGGCTCTTTGCTGGCGCCGAGATGGCTGCCCTCAAGTTCCATGCCGCGATCGACATGGTGATCAAGGACAACCTGGTCCGTCGCAGCGGAGGCGGCGGAGCGCTCTGGCTGGATTGGATGGCGCAGGGGACCAGAGTTTCCGGAAACCTTTTCTACAACAACCTCGACCCGGATTTGTTCATTGAGGTCAACCATGGTCCGTATCTGCTCGATAATAATATTTTCCTGGGATCGGACTTCAAAAATTGGTCCCAAGGCGGAGCGTATTGCCACAACATCATTCCCGGCGCGATCACCGTGAAACCGCAGGCGCGGGAGACCCCCTACCACCGTCCGCACACGACCGAAGTGATGGGACTCTCCAGCATCGCTGGCGGGGATGAACGCTATCTCAACAACCTGACGATCCACCCGGCCCCCTTCGATGCAATCAAGCAAATCCAGGCCATGGTGATGGAAGGCAACCAACCGGTGCAATCCGCCAAGATCCTCGAGAAAGACGATGGCGTTTACCTGTCGTTTGAATTGCCCGAAATGAATCCGACAGAGGCGGTCACCGCGGAACGCCTCGGCAAAACGCTTGTTTCACAGACCACCTTCGAGAACCCGGACGGCACGCCCATGACGCTTGACACCGATTACTTCGGCAACCCCCGCGATCCTCGGAATCCTGGAGCCGGGCCCTTCGCCGGGCTGAAGCCCGGGAGTCATGAGATCAAGGTCTGGCCCAAATAATAGAGCAGCGGTATGTTTAAAAAACCTGAAGCCGCGCTTCGACTGGTGGTGCCTCATGCTCGACGAGGGACGACAATTCCTTGGCAAGTGGCCATCCAGAGAGGCATGGAGTGAGAGGGCCTGAGAAAAACCGACGAGCTCCTGTCCTACTTCAACCGCTGGGTGAAAAAGCTGTTCGCTCTCTGTCGAAATCCGCAGGCCGCCCTCGCCCGGGCAACCGACGCCGACTTGGTCGCCCGCTGCTTCAATGCACTTCAAATGCTGCGGAGACGTTGAGAGCGCCCCTTTGGCCCAAGGGCGCGCTATGGTCCTTCGACTCCGGCACTGAAATTGGTCAGATAAAAAATGCCACGAATCCGGCTATAGCGGATGTCTGTGGCATCCCCAAAAAAGGTGGCTCCGGATACATCATTCCTTCCGTGGTCAACTGATAGCCTTCAAGGAACTCGTCCTGCGCCTTGAACATCTTCAGGGCCATGGTGCGAATCTGGAAAAGATGCAATCAGCCGAAGTCAGCGAGTCCAGCATCAGTGTATGAATGGCCATTTTCACTGTCTTGTGAACAGCGGCGATCACGGCCAGGCCGAACATCGCGAGGTTGGAGATGCAGAGCCCAGTGAGAAGCTTCAAGGGATTCGATGTTGAGCGGCAGATGTCGCCCGCCCGCCCGGTTTCGAAGCGGAGTTCAGATCTCGATCCCGCGAAGGATACACAAATGTGTCATGCCATGTATGAGAGCATGTCTTCGGAAACACCGTGTTGAAGAGGTTGTCCAGCCAGATAGAGGTCCAACTCGTCTTTCATCCAGTAACCCATGCGAGCGATCTCTCCACCTATGCTGCCGGCGATGTGCGGGGTGAGGACGACATTTTCCAGAGTCCTCAAAGGCGAGTCCGGGAGGGGCGGCTCGGGGTGAGTTACATCCAGAATAGCGGTGATATCCTGCCTCTCGGCGAGCACCTCGCAGAGGTCGGCTTCATCGATCACCGCGCCGCGCGAGGTATTGATGAGGGTTGCCGCCTGTGGCATGGAACGGAGGAGTGGGGCGTTGATCATTTTTTCGGTCTCCGGTAGCAAAGGCGTGTGGATGCTCACCACATGGCTCTTCGCAAAAAGCTCCTCGAGGGAAACCAGAGTCACTCCGAGCGAAGCCGCAGCAGCGGCAGTTGCGTAAGGGTCGTAAGCGAGGATGTGGATTTCGTGTCTTGCGAGATGCCCCGCCACGAGGCGACCGATAGCACCCAGGGAGACGAGCCCGACATTCGAATGGAACCCTCCGGCGACAGGAAAATGCTGATGCTGGAACTTGCCCGCGCGGGCGAGGCGTTGGCTTGACCAGAAGCCGGTAAGCCCGAGAAGAATCGTGGCGTGCGAATACTCGGCCACGGGAATGGCATTCGCCTGCCAGGCGCTTGAGATCTTGATTCCTCGCTTGTAGGACTCCGGCGTTGCAAAACCTTTCACCGAGCCGGCCGCGTAGAAGATGGCTTTCAATTTCGGCGCTGTGGCGAGGAAATCCGCGTCGAGTTTTGGCATGCCCCAAGTTGCGAAAAGCACATCCGCCTCGGCGAGTGCAGCCGTGTGGTTTTTCCAATCGGCAGCATGGATCACATCGGGATGAAGGCGAACCTTCCGGCCAATCTCTGCACGAAGGGCTTCGGGAAAGGCCTTCGGCAAGAAGTTCGGCATTCCGAGCAGAATGGCATTAAGGGAACTCATTGGCTTCATGTTACCAGAAAGTTGATTTCATGGGAGTCGGCATCTGCAGATTGATGGCAGGAGTTCGCCGTTTCACCGGCCTTCCCGACACTCCCGCAGGCCGGCTGGAACATCGAACCGGGGTTTCCATCCGGCGTCATGTTCACCTTGGGCAGGATAGGATTTTCGCCCTACACAGCAGCAAGGGCTATGTCATCCTCAACGAGCCCAGGCGTGACATCGTGATCTTCGCATGCACCGACCCCTTCCCTCCTTCCGCCATTGTCGCCAAGCAACCTTTCAGCCAGGCGAACCTGCTGCCTACATTTTTTTCACTTACAATTGTTTTCACCGATCGGTGATTTTATTTGTAATCGGCTCGAAAAAATTTCCTCCGTCCGCAAGCAGATTTTGTCGGGCGTCTAGCCCAGATTTTTTTCAAGGCATGACATGATTAGCCAGTGTTTAAGGCATTCCGGACACATTTTGAATTTCGCAAAAAAGCTCTCTTTCTCCGAACTGCAACCCCATTTTTTTGAACAATTATTCTCACCGATCGGTGATATTAATTGTAAATTCTCACTCAGAATTGAAAGCCATGGCGGAAAACAAATCCAAGCACTGGCATTCCGTGCGTCCGCAATTTCGTGGAATGGCAGACACTTTTGGGGGTGGGGGTCAGGAATTGATTCTTAACTTCCGGCCGAAGCGCTCGGGAGGATTCAAGGGAGTTTAAGGCTCATATCTGGCGATGATTGATGCCCCTCCCCACAGCGACATGGAAACTATGTCAATAATTAATTCCTGACCCCTTACCTCCTTCCGCCGTTGTCGCCAAGCAACCTTTCAGCTAGGCGAACCTGCTGCTTACATTTATTTTCACTTACAATTGTTTTCACCGATCGGTGATTTTATTTGTAATCGACTCGGAAAAATTTCCTCCGTCCGCAAGCAGATTTTGGCATGCTTTTATCCCGAAGTTTTTTCAAGGCATGACATGATTAGCCAGTGTTTAAGCCATTCCGGACACATTTTGAATTTCGCGGAAAAGCTCTCTTTCTCAGAACTGCAACCCCATTTTCTTTAACAATTATTTTCACCGATCGGTGATATTAATTGTAAACTCTCACTCAGAATTGAAAGCCATGGGGGGAAAACAAATCTAAGCACTCGCATTTCGTGCGTCCGCAATCTCGTGGAATGGCAGACATTTTTGAGACGCTGGGCCTTGTGCGGTGGGAGTAAAGCACCCGCCACTTCCCGGTCACTTCCTGGCCGCGGGGTCAGTCGCACATATGTCGGTCCCACATATTGACATATTTTGGGGCTTGGGGGGGGCGCGGATGGGAGACGGCGCTTTGCGCCGGAGGTTTGGGAGCGCTCGGCGCCGTCCCTACCACCTTTCCTTTTCGCTGGGCGCTGCCGCGCCGTTTGCGCGATAAGCCCCCCATTTTTCCATTCGCTTGGGTCGCCTCGCCGCAGCGGACCCACGCTTCGGGCGCCCCTGCGGCTCGTAGACCTCCAGGTCGGAGAGAATCGGTGTTTCCAGCGCAACAATCGGCGTTGTGCCGCCAAAGTTGTGTGACGCAGGGGGGCAGTCCGGCGGCTCCGTTTATTTAGATCCGTCTCCGAGGACTTCCTGGCGCATTTTTTGCAGGCGCTGTTCCACTTGTGCAGCAAGGGCGTCGGGCACGGCGGATTCTTCGGCGAAGCGCTTCCATTGCAGGGTGGCGGCGTTTACGGTTCGGAGAGTGTGGTTGTATTCCTTCGCCGTCAGGCCGGCTTCGAGGCAGAGGGTTTCCATGGTTTGGCTGCTTGGCCATACTTCGCCGACGACCGTCATGCCGCGTTGCAGGATGCCGGCCGAGAAAGTGAGATCGTAGGCCGGAGTGAGGCTCCACGAGCGGGTGGCCTCGCCGAGTTGGTCGAAGGGAATTGATGAGACCGGCGAAAGGAACTGCTCAAAGGATCCTGATGCGGAGACTTCGTCGAAAATCACATCGGTGACGCCTTGGTGGGCGGCGGTCTTGAGTTCGAAGACGCGGCCCTCGTCATCCGCAAGAAGGCGGTTTGGCATCGAGGATTTGTGGGGGGCGGCGAAAAATTCCGAGACTTCGCCGGAGGTGTGTACGGCCAGTTCGGCGAGCTTGCGGCCGACGACTTGTTCAACCGGAAGGCCGACATATTTGCAAAACGCGCTGTTGGCGTAGATCACCCCGCGCCCGTTGGATATCGAAAGAACGAGCGAGCGAAATTTGACGATGTCCTGTGGGTTTTCACTCATTGCATTGGGATGGGAGTTTCCGCAATTCAAAATCTGTTGGGGCGCTCATCCATCGATATCCTCCGCTTTGATCTAGGGTGTTGGCGACATGGCAGGCCGTGAACATGAAAATCCCAAAGCCAGATGGCCCCCTCTGAATTTGGAAAACTGGGACAAGGACATCATGGGCTTTGTCTTTTGCGGGTGAGTAGGCGACCCGCAGTGGGTGCCGATCGTGGAGGGTGAAAAGGCCAGCCTGGAGGAGGGGGCGCGCGGCTAAGCGGGGATTTTTTTCAAGCTCGCGGGGGCTTGGAGGAGGGCGATGCCGAGGCGTCCGTCGGTGTGCCAGAGGTCGCCGCCGCCGTTGCGGCCTTCGCGTTGGGGATGGAAATTTTCGATGAAGCTCTCGCGCGCGGCCCAGCCTGTGGTGCGGAGTCCATGCAGGATGAGGTCGCGCTCGGAATCAATATTCGGTGCGATGTGGTGGGTGACTTGGCCTGTCGTGTGGCTGAGGCCGACGCGTTCGTCGAAAGAGGCGGAGCCGAACCAGACTTCTTTTCCCTCGCAGAGGCGGTCCCATTTCCAGAAGCGCACATGGTGGCGCTGGCGGGGGCTGTTGCCGACTGGCAACTCGAAGGCGAGGTCTTCTTTGCGGCCGAACAAAAACAAATTGCTCACCGGCGCTTGGTCGTCCGGGCGATGGAGGAGGGAGTCAACGACGATGCGGACGCTGGTATCGAAAGTGATGGGGTCGGCGGGAAACCATCCAGCGGCTGTTATTGCTCGAATGAGGCTTTGCCCGGTGCCGTGGAGCGCGATGTTGACTGGATCGCCGGGATGGCCGTCGGCGGTTTCTGTGAGACGGTGACCCGACGAGTGGCTGTGCGTTTTGCGGGTAAGGAAGCGCCAGGCCATCGGAGCCAGCAAATAAGCGGCTGTGGCCCAGATCATGACTCCGAGAAATATTTCGCGCCGGATGCGGTGGGATTTTTCCGCAGGATGGATCGGTGGGAATTTCTTCAAGCGAATGGGTATGGTTTTGACGAGCGGGCTTGGATCCAAGGAGAAAAACTCAACGCACGGCGCGGAAGAACATGCTGCCGTTCCAGTCCTGGCGATGGTCGCCGGGTTTCGAGAATTCGATGCTGAACGAGCCGTTGCCTGTCAAAACGCCGGGGAGAGTTTCCCAAGGTTGGGAGAGTTCACCGGTGAATTGGAGGTTGAATGTGGTCGCGGGCTCACTGGTGAATCCATGCGTGACGACGGTCGAATTGCCACTCAGTGCGGCTGTGCCGACCGTTGTGATTTGGAGCGAGGGAAGTGCGGTCGGTGGGGCGGTGACGAGTGGATCGGGATCGGTGGAGTTTGAAATTCCATCGCTGTCGAAATCGCCGTTTGCCGTGAGCAAATAATGCAGCGGCGTGGCGGCAGATGCGGAGCTGGATTGCGAGGGGTCGTTCGGATTTATAGCTTGGACACTGGCGCTCACGGAGGTGTCGCCGAGGGCTGTGAATGTGTAGGTGGTGGCGGAGACGACATGGCTTGAGACGACTCCGTTTGCGGTGAGGGTGATGCGATAGAGTGGAGTGATGCCTTCGCTGGGAGGGACGGCGTTCCACGAGAAAGTGGCATTCGCGCCGATGGTGAAATTTCCGCTGAAGCTGGTGGTGACATTTCCGGCAATGCCAGCGGGCGCGGTGGTATCGTAGATTTTCAAATACTGGGCCTCGAAGGGCGCGGTGGACCAGACGGAATCGCTGGAGGGAACAGGACTGAGCGAAACGAAGATGCCCTCGTTCTCGATCTGGGTGCGGGTTTTTCCACCCGGCCAGAGGAGCGTGTCGCGGCGTGTGGGGAATTCGTTATCGGGCCCGAGGTAGGCGGCAATGTTCCGGACATTGTAGGTGCGGTTGGATTTGAGGCCGAGGAGGTCGGCGAGGCCGGAGGTGATTCCAAAGGTGTTCGCCTGCACGGTGTCGCGGTCGAGATTTTGGAAGGCCAGGACGACATCGCTGGTGGATGGCGACGCGCCGGGCGATTGGTATTTCGCAACGGCGAAGATTTCCTCGTCGGGAGTGTTGGAGCCTTGCGGATTCAGGAACCAACGGTTGCTGGAACGGAGGGCGGGGCTGAACTCGCGGGCGAGGCCGACGCCGCTGTAGGCGGGGATGAGGTTGCGGGCGCCGAGGGCGTTGTTTTCCCACGCGGTCCACTGGGGCTGCATCGAGTTGTAGCGTTTAAAGTGGGCGATGAATTTTCCGAAATTGAGTTCGTAGTGGTTGAAGCTTCCGAGATTCGAGGTCCCGATTTCCTGGCCATACATGATCATGGGCGCGCCATCGATGGTGCCGCCGACGGCGTAGCGGATGAAGGCCTGCCAGGGATCGGCGTAGCCCGCCTCGTCGTGCGAGGTGTTGTTTAAAAGCACGAGACCCTGGCCGTAGGCGGCGCGGCGGTCCTCGAAGATTTTCCGGTGGGCGGTGGTGTTGTTTGCGGACTGCCAGGGGAAGACGATGTTCTCGTTGAGGATGTCGAAATGGCGGTTCGAGCGATAGGTCACCGCGCCTCCGTCGAGCGATTCGGTCATGAATACGAAGCTCCATTTGTGCGTGCGCGCAACATTGATCGCGTATTCCCAGAATTGCGGCGGCATGCCTTGGCCGAAATCGGCGCGCAGGCCGTCGATGCCCTTGGTGGCTTGTTCGGCGGTCGAGGCTCCGGCAGGGAGGCCGGTTTTTTCGAGCCAGTAGGGGACATAGCTGGCGAAATATTTCCAGACGGCGAGGGTGACCGCGCCGTTGCTGTTTGCGGTGCCTCGGAGGTCGTCGAAATTCATCCAATCCTCTTCGTTGTTCACGCGGTCGCGGCTGTTTTGCGCGCTGGGATAGCCGCTGACGAGCGTGGCGTAGCGGCCGAAATAGACATCGAGCACATCGCGCCATTTTCCGAAGTCGTTGCGGTCCGGAGCGACGGCGGCGTTTGCGGCGCTGCTGGCGGGGCCGGAGTAGGCGAAGTCGCCATCATTGCGCGAGAAGAAGCGGGCTTCGCGGTTGCGAATCTGGTCGGTTGCGGACCAACCTGCGGTGTTGAGGCCTGCAGCGGCGAGGAGTTCAAGGCCCTTCTGACCAAGTTCGACATCGTAGGCGGTGTGGTTGAAGGGCGCGTCGAGCATGACATGCACGCCCTTCGCATCGGCGGTCTGGACGAAACTTTGGAACGCGGTCATCGAGGCGTTGCGTGTGTTTTCAAGGCTCATTTGCTCCATCACCTCGAAGAAATTTTTCACCGAATAGGGCGAGCCGGGATCATAGGGCGCGGTTGCGGTGTCCCAACCGCCGCTGGGCTCGCGGCCGTCGATGCCGTTCGGGTGGATGGGTTGGAACCAGAGCGTGTTTGCGCCGAGGGCGCGGAGGGAATCAAGATTCCAGCGGGTGTTGTCGGTGAGGCTTTCAAAGGTGCTGCGGGTCGCGAAGGTGTCGCCCGTGGCGTCGATGTTGAGCACATTGATTTCGTAAACATTCATCTCGCGGGCCACTTTGGGCGCGACGGTGACGCAATGGTCGCGCTTGCCATACCAGACCCACTGGTTCGTGGCGGGATTCCAGTAGCGGGCCGCAAGGCGGTAGGCGCCGGTTTTTGTGGCGTTGAGGGTGATGGTGAAATTTCCACCGGAGGCGCTCATGCGGTGGGCTTGGAAATATCCGTTCGCTGGGTAGGGTGTGCTGGAATCTGGCGGAGCCGCGCTGGGAGCGGCTGGCGGGATGATGCCATCATGAATGCCATCGCTGTCGCCATCGAGTCTGGCGCGGTCGCGATTGTTCAGGTTGGTCCAGACTTCAGCGACGGTGGCGTTTCCGATTCCGGGAGTGAGCGTGATGGTGACGGGAAGGGATTCGAAGGCGGATTCGTCGAGGTAGAGCTTGGAGGTGGAGTAGTCGGCATCGAGGGTGCCGGTGGTGGCGGAGAAGACTTTGAGTTCGGACGCCGGGATGGCCGGAGTATTGAACGAGAGTGTGGGATTGACGGTGCCGGCGGTGTTGTAGCCGGAGAATTGTTCCTCGCCGGTGGTCGAGTTCCAGAAGCCGATGCGGTATTTGATATTCGTGGAATTCGGGAGGCCGCGAAGGGAGACGCGCCAGAGCATTTTGTCACCTGCGGTGCTGGGGTCGGTTTTGATTGCGACGAAGTCGAAGAGGGCGGCTAGCGTGGATCCACTGCCGGAATTCCCCTGTGTGCCGATCGGCTCCGAGCCGTCGAGCGTGTAATAAAGCGAGCCGTGGGTCGCGCCGCGGAAGGTGGTGCCGTCCGGCGAGGCGTAGCCGACCAGCGCGTAGATCAGGGTCTGGTCGGGTAGCACATAGACATCGCTCGCCGAATGGGCGACCCAGGAAACGCGGTCGCGGAGCGAGAAAGGCTGGGCTTGCGCGGCTGTTTCGTCGGTGGTGACGGTAAACGAATTGTCGGTGCCGTAGATATAGGCGGTGGGCACGACTCCGGAGCTGAAGTTGATCTGGATGTAGTATTGAACAACGCCATTTGTGGCGCTGCCGGGGACAGTGGCTTTCCAGAATTGGAAGTCCCTGTCGTTTTTGTCGAAGTCGAGTTTGACGCTCGACCAGGTGCCGTTCGTGCCAGAGCGGTAAAACAATTGTCCCCCGTCTTGATCGGCAGTTCCGTAACCTGGGTTGCTGAATTTTTTCAACCCCTGGAAAACCGTGAAGTTGGCTCCTGGAGCCACCTCGTAGGCCGGAAGCCGCATGGTGATTCCACCCAGCAAGGCTTCGTTGTGGGCCGGGCGATGCCAAGCCGTGGGTAACGCGGTTGGCGCAACGGTCGGAACAATTTTGGCGAGGTTCAATCGCCCGCCACTCACACAAAGTCCACTCAAAGCAGGAACGGAATCCACACCGGCGAGCATTTTTTGCATGAGCTGTGCGACGGAATCGTTCGGAGCGGATGCGCGGAGCAGTGCCAACGCGCCAGAGGCGACAGGCGCGGCGAAGGAGGTTCCCTGACCGTTGCCGTAGGTTGTGTCACCGTTGCCAGTGGTGGACCACATCTCGACACCAGGGGCCATGAGATCCACAGAGGTGTTGCCGTAATTTGAAAAACTGGCCCGGGAGTCCGTGCGGTTGGATGCGCCGATGGAGAGGATGTTGTTAAGAGGAGTGCCGAAATACTGCGTGTAACTCGCCGGGTAGAATGGAGAGGTGTCATTGTTCGTGCCGTCGTTGCCTGCGGCTGCGACCATGATGATTCCTTCGCGGCGCGCACGGTTGATCGCAGACGCCTCGGTGAAAGAACTACCGGGACTTCCGTAACTCGCATTGATGACCTTGGCCCCTTTGGCGATCGCGTAGTCGATGCAGCGGACATTGTCGGTGAGGGAACCCGTCTCACCGATGAAGCGAAGAGCCATGATTTTCACTCCCGACCAAGCCACGCCGTTCACCCCCTTGGCGTTGTTGCCGACCGCTCCGATCAAGCCTGCGACATGGGTGCCATGGCCGCTCTCGTCCATGGGATTGGAGTCCTTGGCGAACTCATCGATCCCATGGATGTCGTCGATGTAGCCGTTTTGGTCGTTGTCGATTCCATCATTTGGAGTCTCGCCGGGATTTATCCACATGTTTGCCGCGAGGTCCTCGTGGGTGTGGCGAACGCCGGTGTCGATCACCGCGACGGTCACATTGCCAGCGCTGGTGCTGGAATCCCATGCGGTCGGAGCCGAGATTTTCGGAAAATGCCAGGTCGAGTTATCGACATACCGGGGATCGTTCGGCGTTGCAGAATGGCGAACTAGAAAATTCGGCTCGGCGTAATCTATGGAGTTTATGGAGGAGTGGAGGGCAGTGAGTGCGTCGGGAACGGCTTCCAGAGCGGGTTCCAAGCCGACGAGCCAGGTGTCGGGGGTGAAGGGGTTTTGCGCGGGGATGCCGCCGAACGGGGCGACGAGTTTCTCGAGATCGGCGCGGGTTTTGCCCTCACGGAGTTTCACGATGATCTGGTCGGCCACCATCTCGGAAGGTCGAAGAACTTCGATGGCCCCGGTGGCGGGATCGCGGCGGATTTCCTGCTCCACACGGACGAAGGGATATTTTCCCGAGGCTTCGAAAAGGGCGGCGCGCGTCTCGGTGCCTGGGGTGTGGCGGGACGGGGAAAGTGTCCAATCAACAAGAACCCAATTCGGGCTGGCGGCGGGAGGTTGCGGAGTGAGGGCGGCGGGTTGATTGGATGCTGCGGCGGGCGTTGCCGGAACAGCTCGTGGGGCGAGGCGGGGAGGCTCGGTGGTCTCTGGTGAAGGCGCGGGAGTGAGAGCGAGAGGAGAGGATTTTGGCCAAAAAAGGATGCCGGAGATGCTGACGATCACCGCCAGTGCGAATGCGGCCAGGAGAAGGACTTTCGGGGATTTCATGGGGTCGGGAAAATTGCTCCAGCAAAATCGCCCCGAATCTTCAATGTTTCAAACTTGTTTGTGCATTTCGACCGATCGCTCGAAAATCCTCCCAATGGTCCGGTCTCGATTTTCCGGATTAAGATTCGTCAACCGCGCGGCGAAGTTGCGGCGGGCAAGTTGCTCAAAAGGTGTTTTGGGATGGGGAGGAATTGTTTTTTGATCAGCGGATGGGAGTGGGGTTGTCCATCGGGCGGTCGGGGTGCCGGTTTACGATTCGGAACCAATTGGCGAAATGTTTTTCAGGCCTTCGCGGAAGGTGAGGTCGTCGCCCTCGGGATTTCCTCCGCGCCTGATCGCATCCAGCAATGCGGGCACGCTGCGTTCCTCCATTTCAAAAAATCCCGCGCAGGAAGATGGCGAGGAAGGCGATGAGGACAAGAATGGCGGCGCTCCACCAGAGCCAATGAATGCCCTGCGGCTTGATGCTTTCGCCTCCGAATTCGCGGCGGGTGAACTCCTCGTAATCGAAATCCTCATCGGGCAGGTCGAGCCCGCCAGTGGTATCGGCATCTTCGCGCCAACCCGAGAGATGGTCGGCTCCACATTCCGGGCAAGCTAGCGCGCGACGGGGAACCTCGGTGTCGCAAACGGGGCAGATTTCGGGCGGGGTTTTCACTGGTCGAGAAGTATTCGAGCGGCGGCGCAGCGCAAAGATCGAAGCATGGATTTCAGGAGGCTTGGATGAAGAGGGTGATTTGCGAGGGGGTCTCGCGGAGGGCGCGGTAGCCGAAGTGGCCCTGGCGCACGCGGAGGAGTTTCGAGCTAGGCCAGCGGTGGTTTCTTTTCTTTTTCACGGCTTGATTCTTGGCGCGCAGCTTGGCGATCAAGCTCCAGATCGTCCTGTCATCAACGACTCGCTATGGGCCTTGATTAAAATGCTTGCGGCTGAGACAGACGGTCAATTGCGTTGGACTTGGAAGGGATAAGGCGTCGAGCGATGCTTGGATATCTTCGGCGGTTATTTCGGCGTGTGGATTTTTGATGAGCTGCGGCGGTTATTTTGATGGAGAATTTTTGATGCGGCATTGGACGGCTTGCAGGCGAGGGACGGCTTGCCGGTCATTTGAGGACAAAGCCGAAGAGGGCATGGATCGCGAGGCCAATCAAGCCGCCGACGACCGTGCCATTGAGCCTTATGAATTGAAGGTCCGTGCCTACGGTGGCTTCAAGCCTGTTCGTCATTTCCGCAGCGTCCCACGCCTTGATTGTGCTGGTGACCAGCTCGCGGATGTGCGGTCTGGCTGCCAAGGCGGCTACGACCACTTGCTCGGCCAGGAAGGCATTTGTTCCCTCGCGCAGGGGCGTGTTCTCAGTCAACTCGCGCGAGGCCGAAAGGAGCGCCTCGGAAATCTTTTGCAAAATGACGGAGTCCGCAGCAGCAAGGTCGCGTCTGAGAAAGCCGGCAAGCTCCTCCCAGGCCCTTTGAGAAAAATCAGTCACGACCGCGCTGTCCGCCAACGTCTCCTGCATGGTGCGAATCTTGGATGCGAGTTCGGGTGAGGATTCCAGATTCTCGACGAGCCGGTTCAGGCGCGTCTGGAAGGAAATCCAGAGCGGGTTTTCTTGATCGGAGCAGGCCTCGTTGAGCGCAGTGTGAATTTTTTCAATCGTGCGATTGGCAACGCTGGCGGCGATTTGGTTGCGAAATTGATCCAACGCGGGGCCGGCTGCGTTTTTGAGAAAGGGAATGGCATTCAGCATCTCGGACGAGATCGGGATTTCCTCGCTGATCTTCTTTTGGATGGTCTCGCGATTCTCCGCAATGAGGTCTCGGATTGAGACGACCACGGAGTTGAAAATCTCCCGATCGCGGCCGCTTGATGTGAGTGTCTGGAGACCGCTGGCAAGGAGGGGAGCGGCATTCGCGGTGAGGATCACATTGCGCGCGCGACGGGTGAGCAGGTTCGTGATCTCCTCGGATGGAATCTTCTCGATCAACTCGGGGGCAAATCTGGCCGCTCGCCGGCGCAGGCTCTCCGTGTTGGCACTCAGCCAGCGCGAGATCATGCCCGCAAAGTCAATCTTGCGAATTCTCGGGCCGAGCTGTTCTTCCGTAAGAAATCCCTCCTCCAAAAAGGTCGCCAACGATTCGGCCACGCGGGCTTTGTTATTCGGCAGAATGGCTGTGTGCGGAATCGGAATCCCCAGCGGGTGGTGAAACAAAGCCACCACCGCAAACCAATCCGCCAGCGCGCCAACAGTCGCCGCCTCAAAAAACGCAAGCGGCCACGCCAGCCAATGCCAATGGGCCTCGCCAAGCCGACAACCTATCATACCGACAAAGCAAAAAATGAGCGCGCCAGTTGCGATCCAACGCATTTTCAGGAGGGTGATTTTCATTTTGTGGGTTTAATTCGGGCTGAGGTGATCCTCGGGCTATCGAAAGTTTTCGTCCACCTCTTGCTCGATGGACGGTGGTTCGATTTGATCCCTCCTCTTTCCATAAGCCTCCTCCGCGCGACCTCTGGAGGGCCCCCTGTTCACGGAAGATCAAGGCATGCGGGGGCAGCGGAGGAGTTCTCGGCCAACAAACTTGCCGTCCGCCAGCGTCCATGCACAATTTGGGCCATGGCATTACTCAATCAGGACTCCATCCGTGCGGCGCTGGGCGCTGTGAAATATCCCGGCTTTTCCCGCGACATCATCTCTTTTGGCTTGCTGCGCGAAGTGACGGTGAACGGCTCCGACATCGACGTGCAACTCGTGCTCTCGACGAACGACACCGGCGTGGCAAAAAAAATCCAGTTCGACGCCGTGGCCGCATTGAAAGCGCTTCCGGGAGCGGGGGGCGTGAACGTGAGGATCGACGTGCAGTCTCCCGCAGCCGCTCCGGCAGGGGCTGTGGGGCCCGCGCGAATCGAGGGGGTGCGCCATGTCATTGCGGTGGCCAGCGGGAAAGGCGGGGTGGGAAAATCCACCATCGCTGCGAATCTCGCGCTAGCCATGGCCGACTCCGGCGCGAGGGTTGGGTTATGCGATTGTGATATTTACGGGCCCAGCATCGCCGTCATGTTTGGCGGGGCGAATGAGCGCCCGACAGCGGATGACGAGAATCGCATCATGCCGATCGAGCGCCATGGAGTTGCCTTGATATCGATGGGTTTTTTGTTGGACGACGGCTCTCCCGCCGTGTTGCGCGGGCCGATGGTGACACGCTACACCCAGCAGCTCCTGCGGCAGGTAGCTTGGGGCGAATTGGATTATCTCATTCTCGACCTCCCGCCCGGCACCGGCGACATCCAGCTCACCATCGTGCAAACCGTCGCGCTCACCGGTGCGGTGATCGTTACCACACCCCAGGAGGTCGCTCTCATCGACGCGCGGAAGGCGGTCACCATGTTCGGAAAAACCAACGTTCCCATCATAGGGATTGTGGAAAATATGAGTTTCTTCCTCTGCCCGGGCGATGGCAAACGCTATGACATTTTCGGAAGTGGCGGTGGAGCGAGGGAGGCTGCGAAGATGAACGTGCCCCTTCTTGGCGAGGTGCCCATCGAGCCGCTTGTGCGGGAAGCGGGAGATACCGGGAGGCCTGCTGTGGCGGCGCATCCTGATAGTGCCGCGGCGGGAGTGTTCAAGCAGATCGCCGACAAGGTGCGTGCGGCCGTAGGCTAGCTGGGGCTTTTCTTTTTACCGGCCGAAAGTGGGATCACGGCACTGGATCGAAGTCCAGGCCAAAGTCCACGGATGGTGCGGAGTGGGTGATGGCGCCGACGGAGATGAAGTGCACCCCGGTCTCGGCGATGGCGCGGACGGTTTGGAGGGTTACTCCACCGCTGGCTTCAAGCTGGATGTGTGGCGGGCGGAGGCTCACGGCTTCGCGCAGGACTTCTAGCGGCATGTTGTCGAGCAGAATCACATCGACTCCGCGGAGTTGGTAAAAATGTTTCACCTGCGCGAGGGTGTCGGCCTCCAGCTCAACCCTCACGCCGGGGTGGGCGGCGCGGGCGCGGTCGATCATTTCCTGCAGGGTGGCGGGATCGAGTCCGGTGGCGAGGTGGTTGTCTTTCACCATGAACATGTCATGAAGTCCGATGCGGTGGTTCCGGGCTCCGCCTGAGGCAACGGCGGCTTTTTCGAGTTGGCGGAGGCCGGGAGTGGTCTTGCGGGTGTCGAGAATCTGTGTGTTGGTGCCGCGAACGGCTTCGACATAACTGCGGGCCAAGGTGGCCACGCCGGAAAGGCGTTGGAGGAAATTGAGGGCCGTGCGTTCGGCGGTGAGGATGGAGGCCGCGGAGCCTGCGACGGTGAGAATCACATCCTTATTCTGAAAGCCCGCGCCGTCGGTTTTGACGAGGTGGATCGCGAGTGTGCCATCAACGCGCCGGAAGACTTCCTCAGCGGTTTCGACCCCTGCGAGGCAACCGGCTTGGCGCGCCACGATCTTGGCATGGGCTTGAGATCCCTCTCGGGTGAACCATCGGGCAGTGAGGTCACCGGGACCGATGTCCTCCACCAGCGCGAGGGTGATGATGTCCGGCGCGCTTGGTTTCATGCGGCCTGCGCGGGCAGGCCGAGAAGTTGTCGCTGCCAGTTCATGAGGGCGGTTGAGGAAATCTCGGCTGCTGTGGCGTCGAGGGCGGCGCGAGGGGCGATGATGGAGGGATCCAGGCCCAACTCCGCAGCCACACGGTCGCGGATTTTTTTCAATTCCTCGAAGCGCTGCAACTGCTCGCGGGAGGCCCGCTTGCGGCGGATTTTCTCAATCGTCGGCCACTCGGACTCGGGAATCTGCATGGCAAGGGCGCTGACGAGTTCGAAACTTTTGCGGCGCCGTCCGTTCATGCGTGGCGTGGAGTAGGGAGCCCCGCTGGCAACCTGCTGGGCGGCGCGGAGCATGTCCTCGTTGCCTATAACATGAAATGCGGGGCGATCCCACGCGCGGGCTTCGGTATCGCGCCAGAACCAAAGAATCCGAAGCACAGCCTGTGCGCGAGGGGGAAGAGCGGAGGATCCCGTGATGCGCCAGACGGCGTTGTCATCGCGTTCCTTGACTTCGCGCGCGGAGGCAATCATGCGATCGCGCGCCTCGGTAAACCACTCCCAGCGACCGATGCGGTGCAGATCGGCTTCCAAGGTGTCGGCAATTTCCAGCAGGTAGCGGGTGTCGTTGAGCGCGTATTCCATCATTTCCGCAGGCAACGGGCGGATGGCCCAATTCGCCTTCTGTGAGGCCTTGGAAAGTTCGACGCCGAAATATTCCTTCACCAGCGCGGCAAGTCCCAAGCCGGGTTTGCCGATGAGGCGGGCTGCGATCATGGTGTCGAAAAGGTTCGAAGGCTCGAAATTCCCGGTTCGCCGCAGGAGGCGCAGGTCGTAGTCCGCGCCGTGGAAGATCAGGCGTTTTGAGCTGACAACATCGTAGAGGGGTTGGAGATTCAGACCTGCAAGCGGATCCACCAGCACATGGATATCGTCCGCGCTTATCTGAATGAGGCAGACCTTTTCGAAGTAGCAGTGCAGGCTGTCCGCCTCGGTGTCGATGGCGATGCGGTCGGAACTGGAGAGTTTAGCCACGAGTTCCTCAAGAGGCTTTTCGTGGGTGATCAAGGCTCCGCGATGAATTTGTCAGGCGTTGGAATCGAGCCGGCATGGCGCGCCCGGGGTTCACGCACCTGAGTGGTGCCATCGGTTGGGACACTGACGAAGGGACCGCCTGCCAGAGGAGCAGGTTCGGAAAAAGCGACTCCGGGCATTTCGCTGAATTTGCCCTCGAGGGGAAAGTCCTTGCGCAGCGGGTGGAAGGGATAGCCTTCCCACATGAGAATACGGCGCAGGTCGGGATGGTTCGCAAAACGGATTCCCATGAGGTCGTAAATCTCGCGCTCGTGCCAATCGGCGGTCGGCCAAATATCGCTCACGGTCGGTGTGCAGCAGTCGTCCTCGCTCACACTGGTCTTGAGCCGGAGGTGGACACCGTCCTTCATCGAGTAAAGTTCGTAAACGACCTCGTAGCGCGGCTCTGCGCCATAATGGTCGATACTGGAAATATCGACGAGATAGTTGAAGCCGAGCTGATCGCGGGCATGGAGGCAGATGTCGCGGAGTGCGGCATCATCGATGCGCAGAGTGGTCTCGTCGCGGAAACGGGTCTGCTCGCCCACGGCGGCGGGAAAGGTCTCTCTCAGCGTGTCACACGTCTCTTCGGAGGTCATATCGATTCGAGCAATTCCTTTTTTTGGTCGGCGAGCGAGTGCTCGCCCATGATTTTTTTCTGGAGCCGCATGAGGCCGTCCAGCAGGGCCTCCGGGCGAGGCGGGCAGCCGGAGATGTAGACATCCACCGGGATGATGTGGTCGATACCTTGCAGCACGGCGTAGCTGCGATACATGCCGCCGGAGGAGGCGCAGGCTCCCATGGCAATGCACCATTTCGGCTCGGGCATTTGATCCCAGATGCGTTTCACCGCGAGGGCCATTTTATAGGTCACTGTGCCGGCGACGATCATCACATCGGCTTGGCGCGGCGAGAAGCGCATCACCTCCGCGCCGAAGCGGGAGATGTCAAAGCGCGCGGACGAGGCGGCCATGAGCTCGATCGCACAGCATGCGAGGCCCATGGGCATTGGCCAAAGCGAATTGCTGCGCATCCAATTGATGGCGGCATCCACTTGCGTGAAGATCACGTTACCTTCAATTTTCGCATCATAAGCCACCGGGCTGAGAGTCGTCGACATGGCGGACACGGTATTTTCTGATTGTCCGGCGGCAAGCGAAATCGTTACCGAGCGGGCTTGCGCGAAGGGTTGCGAAACGTCCATCATCCGGTCGCTTGATGAAAAATTCCTGTCTCCACCTCCTCGCGGCACTATGGTTTTTTTGGCCCTTCCAGCTCGTGGCCGCCGAACCCTTGAGCCGCATCGCCATGGGCTCATGCAACCGTCAGGATTTGCCGCAACCGCTCTGGAGGCCGATCATCGCTTTTCGCCCGCAGCTTTGGATTTGGCTTGGAGACAACATCTATGGCGACACGAACGACATGGAGTTGCTGGCCTCCAAGTGGACCCGGCAAAAGGAGAATTCCGGCTACAAGGAGCTTCTAGCCACCTGCCCGGTCGTTGGCCTCTGGGATGATCACGACTACGGCCGCAACAACGCTGGCTTTGAATACAAACAGAAGCGTGAATCCCAAACGCTGTTCCTGGATTTTTTCGATGTCCCCCGGGATAGCGAGCGGCGCAAACGCGAAGGCACCTACGATGTCCAGGTTTTTGGCCCGGAGGGTCGGCAGGTTGCCGTCATCCTTCTTGATGTGCGCTTTTACCGCGCCGCGCCGCGCAGCGGGGGCGACATCCTTGGCGAGGCTCAATGGCGCTGGCTCAAGAAGACCCTCGATGGCAGTCGCGCCCAGATCCACCTCATTTGCTCCGGCAGCCAGATCCTGCCCACCGAGCACCGTTGGGAAAAATGGGCCGACTATCCGGACTCCCGCAACCGTCTTTTCAAGCTGCTGGCCGACTCCCGAAAACCCGGCGTGGTCCTGCTCAGTGGTGACCGGCATTTCTCGGAAATCGCCCGCGTCGGGAATCCTCATGGTGGCCCGCCTCTGCTTGAGATGACATCGAGCGGCTTGACCCACTTTTGGGAAAAATTCCCCGACGAGCAAAACAGCCTCCGTCTCGGAGAGGCCTTTGTCGGGCTCGGCTTCGGAACCCTCGACATCGCCTGGAGCGACCGGGAAATCACCGTCTCCATCCGCGATGCCGAAGGGCACGCAGTGAGATCTGAAAAAGTCGGCTTTTGAGGATTTTCACTTGATCGATCCCTCCTCCGCAGAGAACTTGCACATATGAAATCGTCCCTCCACATGCTCGTCGTCGCTCTCCTGCTCGCGGTTGGCATTCTCCTTCCGGCGCAGGCTCAAGACATTGTCGTCGGTAACATCCGCGTGATCGCGGTTAAAGGCTCCACCGCGCAGCTCCTCACCGCCGGCGGAAAAAAATCCCCTTTGAAGGAAGGGATGTTCCTCCAGCAAGGCTCAAAAATCCTCACTGGCGGCGACTCGACCGTCTCGCTCGTTTTTGAAAACGGTTCCTCCGTGCAAGTCGAGCCTTCCTCGCAATTCTCCATCGACGAATTCGTGCAGGATCCCTTCAACAACGAGAATCTCGATTACAAATCCGTCGACAAGGCCCCGACCCGCTCGGTGACCAAAGTCTCCATTTCCGAAGGTGAAATGATCTTCAATATCGCCAAGCAAAAATCCGGCTCGTCGTTCGAGATCACCACTCCCGTCGGCGTTGCGGGCATCCGCGGCACTTCGGGTTCGGCGGGCTCCAGTGGCTGCGGAATCCGCACCGGCACCGTTGTATTTACGGCCGCGGTCACTGCAGGGGCTCCAAATGTGGCGCCGTTTCAAATTAACGCCAACCAACTTTACGCACCCGACGCCGGTCTTGGCCCGATGCCTCCTAATTTTCAGCAAAACATTTCTTCGACCGTGCAATCCTTGAATTCCCTCACCCCGCCGAACACCTTCGGCGGCGCGCCGCCCAACATCTCCCCGCAACAAAACAGCGCACTGCAAGCCGCCGCCGCGGCAGGCGGTGACGCCGTCGCCCAAGTCGCCGCGCAACTCGCTGGCCAGAATCCCGCCGCCGCCGCCGACATCGCTGCCGCCGCCGCCTACATTGCTCCGGGCTCCGCTCCGGACATTGCCGGGGCTGTGGCATCGGCCGTGCCTGCGGCTGCTGTCGCAGTGGCCCAGAGTGTCTCGCAGATTGCCCCGCAGCAATCGACCGCCATTGCCACCGCGATTATCACTGCATCTCCCGCAGTGAATCCCGCAGCGGTTGAAGCCGCCGCCCAGGCCGGTGCGCAACAAGCCGCGCAGGCGACTTCGCAACCTGCGGCGGGCAACCAGCCTCTCAACACGGGAGACCAAGGGAGCAGCACTGCGGGCCAATCCCTCCCGGGCACGACGGGCGGCTCTTCCACAGGCGGTAGCGGCACGCCTCCACGGCCCACGCCGGCCTCGAACTGATAAAAACGTGACACTCCCGATGCGAGGGGTAAAACCACGGTCGAAGCAACCGTGGCACGCAAGAACTCCATCTATGTCGGTAGCCTTTCCATCCTGCTCCTCCTGGGGATTTGTGTGGCGTGGACCCTGCTCTCGCAGGTCTCGATCCTGCGACTTCCGCATACTGAACGATTCCTTGGCCCGGATGGAATGCTGGCTTTTTTTGAGGATGAAACGATCGACGCCCGCTTCCAGGTCCGTGGAGCCATTGAGGGACCGGTTAGGATTTGTTATGTCGATGTCGACACCGAGTCGATCAGTCGTTTGGGGAATTTCCCGTGGAACCGGGAAACCTTCGCCCTTGCGCTGAATGCGCTCTTCCAGCATGGCGGCATTGAGGCTGCCGGCATGGACTTCGTCTTCTCGGCGGCCGGCATCCCCGCTTTGGGACGCGAGGAGGCGGAGCGAGGCAGCAAGGCGCTCGGGAAGGCGATCCACAAAGCCAAAAACGTCGTCCTCGCCGCCACCTATGGCACGCCGAACCGACCACTGGGCAACATCTCGTCCTTCCCCTTCGTCTTCGAAAAAAACTACGGAAAAAGCGAAGTCGGTCCGCCTGAGCTTCCCGCTTTTCCCGTGGTGGGACCGACATGGGGCCACATCGGCCTCATTGACACAATCGGCGATGATGTGCGCTATGTGCCGTTTTTCGCCAAGACGGAGATTCACACCTACTACCCGGTATCCCTCCAGTTGGCGTTGCTCCACTGGGGGCTCGACTCTTCGGCTATCACGCACGACGGGGATCGCCTCACGGTGAGGCGGGCGGATGGCTCCATGGCGGCGCGGATTCCCCTCCTCATGGGCCAACTCGTCGAGACTAACTGGTTCAGCGCCTGGAAGAGTTCCGGCACCCACCATGCGAGCATCATCGATGTCCTCATTTTCGGCCAGGCGGCCGAGTCGGGCACCGAGGAGGAAAAGAAGCTTGCTGCCGCGTTTTTTGAACCCTTCCGCGGCAGCACGGTTCTCATCGGCCCGGTGGACCCGCTCTTGAAGGATCTCAGCGTGATGCCGCTGAGCGGTCCCCACCCCGTTCCACGAGTCTCCGTGCATGGGAACTTGCTCCAGACCATCGTCTCCGGACGTTTTATCGACCGTCTCCCCGTCTGGGCAAATACCCTGCTCATCTTCGCCCTCGGTCTTGTTGCAGCCTCGTTCTGTCTTGTTCCGGGTCGGCTTGCCGGTGTGGCGAAAGCCCTCGGAGCGCTGAGCGTCGGAGCCTACGTGGCGGCGGCATTCCTGCTCTTTGCACGCCACGACATCCTTCTTCCCATGGTTGCTCCGCTGGGGGCCGCCATCACCTGCACATTCGTCGGTGCGCTCATCCAACTCGGCAGCGAGCAAAGCCAAAAACGCCGCATCAAGGGCATGTTCGGCACCTACCTCTCCCACTCGCTCGTCGAAAAAATGATCGAGAGCGGCGAGGAACCCCAACTTGGCGGCATCGACGCGGAGATCACGGCTTTCTTCTCCGACGTGCAGGGATTCTCGAGCTTCTCGGAGCAGCTCGCCCCGCAGCAACTCGTGAGCTTGATGAATGAATATCTCACGGCCATGACGGACATCCTGATTGAGGAAGGTTGCTACGTGGACAAATACATCGGCGATGCCATCGTGGCAATTTTCAACACCCCTGTTCCGCTGGAAAACCACGCGCTCAGAGCCTGCGTCGCGACCCATCTTCTGCAAGCGCGCCTCGCGGAGCTTCGCCAAAAATGGGCTTCCGAGGGCAACAAGTGGCCGCCCTTTGTTTCCCACATGAGGATGCGCATCGGGCTGAACACCGGCTTCGCCACGGTCGGCAATATGGGCTCCACCCGCCGCTTTAACTACACGATGATGGGGGATACGGTTAACCTGGCCGCCCGCTGTGAGAGCGGCTCGAAGAGCTATGGCGTTTACTCCATGGTTACCGGAGAGACCCGCCGCGCGGCCGAGGCCGCAGGGGATGAATGCGTTTTCCGCTTCCTCGACCAGATCGTCGTCAAAGGCCGTCGCCAACCGGCCGAGATGCACGAGATTGTCTGCCTGCGCCGCGAACTCACCGCCGAGACAACCCTCTGCCTTGAGCACTACGCCGCCGGCATGGGGCACTATCTCGCCCGCCGCTGGAACGAAGCCGCGACCGCCTTTGAAAAGTCCGCCGCAACCGAGCCCAACCGGTCCGAACTCAATCCCGACGCGCACGCGACGCCCTCTCTCGTGATGCTGGAACGTGTCGGCAGGCTTCGGGAAAATCCTCCCGGTCCGGATTGGGACGGGGTTTATGCGATGCAAACCAAGTAGCGCCTGGCCGGTCGCGCGGTCGCGCAGCGCACGAGTTCAGGGGATCAGCGAATCGTAGAGGGACTTCGTCTGGCGGGCGATGGCAGACCAGGAGAAGACTTCGATCGCGCGGCGGCGACCGGCCTCTCCGAAGGCTTGGCGCTTTGCGGGATCGGCCATGAGAGCATTGAGACGCGCGGCCAGATCTCGCGAGAATTTTTCTGGGTTCACCGGGTCGAAGGGACTTTCGGTCATTTGCTCGAGGGGGACGAGGAAGCCGGTTTCGCCATCCACGACGACTTCGGGAATGCCTCCGACGGCGCTGGCGATGACGGGGACTCCGCAGGCCATGGCTTCGAGGTTGATGATGCCGAAGGGTTCGTAGATCGAGGGGCAGACGAAGACGGCGGCGTGGCTGTAGAGTTCGATCTTCGAGGGGTTGTCGAGCATCTCGCCGATCCAGACCACGCCGTTGCGCGAGGCCTGTGCGGCGGCGACGGCGTTCTTCATCTCCTCCGCAATCAAGGGCGTGTCGGGCGCGCCGGCGCAGAGGACGATCTGGAAACCGGGGTCGAGGTGCTTGATGGCGTTGACGAGATGGATGATTCCCTTTTGCCGGGTGATGCGACCGACGAAGAGGGCGTAGGGTTTTTCAGGATCGATGGCAAATCGGTCGAGGACCGCGCGGGTGGCTGCGGGGCGGTATTCCTCGGGGTCGATTCCGTTGTGGATGATGTGCAGGCGGGCGGGATCGACTTGGAAAAGTTTCTCCACATCGCGGCGTGTGCCTTCGGAGACGCAGATGACGGCGTCGGCCATTTCCAGGGCGGTGCGTTCAAGCCAGCAGGTGAAGTCGTAGCCGCCGCCGAGTTGCTCGCGTTTCCAGGGCCGCAGCGGCTCGAGCGAGTGGACGGTCACGACGAGGGGGATGCCGTAGTTGAGTTTGGCGAGGATGCCGCCAAAGTGGGCATACCATGTGTGGCAGTGGACGATGGAGGCGTCGATGCCGGAGGTGTTGAAATCCAGGGAACGCTGGAGTGCGCCGAAGACGGGCTGGAGCTTTTTTGGCGACGTCCAGGTCGTGGCGTCGAGGCGATATCCGTGCGCGGAGAGTGCTCCGCTCGAAATGTCCTGATCTCCAAAGCAACGGACTTCCACGGGCATGAGCTTGGCGAGTTCGCGGCTGAGGTATTCGACGTGAACGCCGGCCCCGCCATAAATATGGGGTGGGTATTCGTTGGTGAGGAACAGGGCTTTCATGAGCGGGGGAGTTTTCTTACATCAGCCGAACGGGAATCGAAAATACCAACTGGCCCGCGCCTTCTTCAAGCCACGGGGTGTCGATGGCGGTGAGGGAGGCTTTCTGGATGAGGAGAGCACCCGGATCCCTGATGCCGATGAGGTCGCCGATGGTTGTGCTGAAATCCGGTTCGTGCCCGACGAGGAGCAGGGAGGCGCATCCCTTGTGGGCGGCCAGGCGTTGCAGCAGGGTCGCTGTCCGCATGCCGCAGGCGATGCACTCTTCGAGAGCGATATCCATGCCGAGCGACTTGGCGACACTCTCCGCCGTGTGCTTTGCCCGGACGACGGGGCTGGAGAGGATCACCTCCGGCTCGATACCATGGCGCAGGAGGAATTTCCCGACCTTATCGGCCTGCCCGATCCCCTTGGGAGTGAGCTTGCGTTCGAAGTCCGATGGGGCGGAGTCCTCTGCATCGGCGTGTCTGAGGAAGTAGAGTATCATTGTTCAAGGGGTATATGGGATTTTACATGCTCATGCCGCCATCGATCGCCAAGACTTGTCCTGTGATAAAGGAGGCTTCGGGACTTGCAAAGAAGGCGACGGCTGCGGCGATATCCCCGACGGCGCCGAATCGCGAAACCGGGATCTGGGAGAGGGCGCCTTTGCGGACGTCCTCGTTGAGGCTCGACGTCATATCTGTCTCGATGAAGCCGGGGGCGATGACGTTGACGGTGATACCGCGGCTGGCGATTTCTCGGGCGATGCTTTTGCTCATGCCGATGAGACCGGCTTTGCTGGCGGCGTAGTTGGCTTGGCCAGGAAGTCCCATGAGTCCGCTCACGGAGCTTATGTTGATAATGCGGCCGGAGCGTTGCTTGACCATGGCACGGAGGATCGAGCGAGTGAAGTTGAATGCGCCTTTGAGATTGGTCTGCAAAACGACATCCCAATCCTCGCTCGACATCCGCATGGCGAGGGTGTCGCGGGTGATGCCGGCGTTGTTTACAAGAATGTCGCAGCGACCGAAGTCGGCCAGGATTTGCTCGCCGGCCTTCTGCACAGCGTCAAAATCTGCCACGTCCACGGCATAGGCTTTTGCGGCATCCGGAGCGGTGGCGTTGATGGTGTCGGCGGTGCGGGCCGAGTTGGACTCGGTGCGGCTGACGACGGCGATTTTTGCTCCCTCTGCAGCGAGGCGTTTTGCGATCTCTTCCCCTATGCCGCGTCCGGCTCCTGTGACAACGGCGACCTGATTTTCAAATCTTTTTGTGCTCATGCTCGCGGACAGAGGACACCACCGCCGCGCGGAATGAAACCATATTTTTCCCTCAACGTCCGGCGAGTGAGCAGGAATCAGGCGCGGCGAGTTGTTTGATGACCGTGGTGAGGTAGACGGGTTCTGGATGCTTGCCGCGGTATTTCGTAATTTCTTTTTTCTCGACAACGAGAAACCCGAGTCTCTCGAGCACCTTTGCGCCCCGGCGGGACTCAAAGGTGACGATCTGGCCGAAGACCTTCTTTTCGCCGTGGGAGCGAAGGAAGTCGAAATACTTGTTCACCATCACCTGCGTGCTGGAGAGGCGCTGGGCCTCGGGGAGGACGTTGAAATGAAAGTGGGCGGTGCGGCGTGGCGCGGCGGGCACCTCCCGCCATGAGTTTTTCAAAATCCACTGGATGAACTCGCGGGTGGCTTGGTTGTAGCGCCTGTAGCGGAGCATTCCGATCGCAAACAGCCGGAGGTTTTCAAAAAAACTGAACCACTGCTGGCGAAACGGACGCCGTGAGCCAAGCAGGTAGCCTTTAACCACGCCGCCCAGCTCAAGAACGAACGCCGCCTCGGGCTCCACGTCTGTGTAGTAGGACGTGAGGTAATCCGCAAATAGCTCTCGATCCTCGAAAACAGGATCGATCGGTTTGCCGAGAAAGCCCGTCTCACAGCATAGCCGGCGGATCGCCTCGCGATCGCGAGGCTCGTAATTCCGCACATTGACATCGGGTGGAAGGGCCACAGGCGCGAAAAGTAGCCCCCCCCAGCGCTTCGGTAAATCAGAATTCCCTCGTTGCCGGTGATCCCCTCCGCGCGGAAGGACTCGGGAATTTCGTTGCGGGCCGCTTGGGGGCTCGTAAGTTGCAACCATGACCGAAGAGCGTATTTCCGATTTCTTGGATAACGGAGTTCGTGTGGTTGTCCCACAGGGGAGCTTGGACCCCGAGGGCGGACCGGTGCTCGAACAGCGCTGCGTGGAATTAATCGAAAGCGGGGATCGAAGGCTGCTCCTCGACTTGAGCGGTGTTGATTTCGTGAGCAGTGCCGGGTTGAGGGGCTTGGTAATGGTCGTCAAAAAGCTCCAAGCCGTCGGCGGGCAATTGGTTTTCTGCGGCCTGCGACCCATCGTCTCTCGGGTTTTCGAGGTGTCCGGATTTTCGACGTTCCTGCGCATCGAGGCCGATAGGGACAAGGCCTCCGAGGCTTTACATACGGCCTTGGCTGTGCCGGCGGATTCGGTGAATTAAAAAACCATCCGCAGGTTTTTTTTCACGACTCCCGCGACGCGGTCGAGATCGGACGCACTGTGTGCCGTGCAAAGAAACCCGGCCTCAAATGGCGAGGGGGCAAAGTAGACGCCATTTTCAAGACAGGCGTGGAAGAATTTCCCGAATCGCACCCGGTCGCTCTGCATGGCTTCGCCGAGGTTCCGCACCGGGCCTTCGCAAAAATACAGGCAGAACATCGAACCAATGCGGTGGAAGGTGAGGGGCAGCGAGCCGATCGGCTCCCTCACGCTGGCCTCAAAAGCCGCTCCTGTCTTTTCCAAGAGAGCCCAGCCGTCGATCCTCTCCATCTCCCGCAACTGAGCCAGCCCGGCCGCCATCGCTATCGGGTTGCCCGAAAGCGTGCCAGCTTGATACACCGGCCCGTCGGGAGAAAGCTGGTCCATGATTTCCGCCCGCCCGCCAAAAGCTCCCACCGGCAGTCCGCCTCCAATCACCTTGCCCATCGCGGTCAGATCCGGCGTGATGCCATAAACCTCCTGCGCCCCGCCGCGTGCCAGGCGGAATCCCGTCATCACCTCGTCAAAAATCAAAACCGTCCCCGCGAGCGAGCAAATGGCCCTCAACCCGTCCAAAAAGCCCGGGCCGGGCAGATACAACCCTGCATTTGCGGGCACAGGCTCTAGGATCACAGCAGCAATCTCGCCTGGATTCGCCTCAAATGCCGCCCGCACCGCCTCCAGATCATTGAAGGGCAAAGTGACCGTGAGCCGCGCCAGATCTGCCGGCACGCCCGCACTGTCGGGGTGTCCATGCGTGAGAGCGCCGCTCCCCGCTTTGACGAGCAACGAATCCACATGGCCATGGTAGCACCCCTCGAACTTGATGAGCTTGTCGCGCCGAGTGAAGCCCCGCGCCAGCCGGATGCTGCTCATCGTGGCCTCTGTGCCGCTGTTCACCATCCGCACCTTTTCGACCGAGGGCACCATCCGGCAGATCGTCTCCGCCATCTCGACCTCCAGGGGATTTGGCGTTCCAAAACTCAGACCGCGCGCCGCCGTCTCCCTCACAGCCTCGATCACTGGTTCCGCAGCATGTCCCAAAATGGCAGGCCCCCACGTGCCCACGAAATCAATCAGCTCGTCATCGTCGACTGTGGTCAGTCGGCACCCCCGTGCCGACTTCACAAAGAAGGGCTCCCCTCCCACGCCCCGAAAAGCACGCACCGGCGAGTTCACTCCACCGGGAATGCGCTTTCTGGCTGCTTCGAACAAGAGATGCGACTTCGTCATAGTTTGCAGAATTGGAATGCCTCGAAGATTGACACCAGCAAAGGCAAAGACAAGATCATCCCTCCGGGCTAGCTGCCTTTCCGTAAATTACTACCCACCCATCTCGACAATGTTCACTTTTGGAAAAATCAAGTTAAGCACCCGCCTAGGTATCGGCTTCACATTTGCCATTATCCCCGTCCTCGTTCTCGCTCTCTTTGCCATCCAAGGATTGAGGGCCATTAACGACCACTTTGATGAATTCCAGCGACTCTCCGCCTCAGCCAACCTCTCGGGGGATATCCAAGCCCATTTTCAGTCGGTGGTCAGCGAGACCTTGAACTACACGATCGACCAGGAGGGCCAGCCCCTTGAGGCCATCGCGGAGAGCAAAAAGCAAATCGCCAAGTTGCTGGAGGAATCCAAGGTCGCCATTCGAGATCCCCAGCGTCGGCAAATGCTCGCCGCCGTCAGCGCCAGCCTCGACCAGTTCACCGCAGAGTGGGAAAAATGCCTCGCAGCCATTGGGAGCGGCCAAACAGACCAAGTGGCCGCCGCCACCCGTGCGCGCAAACAGATCGCCCGCGCGGTCTCGAAAGAACTCGAATCCTTTAAAAAATCTATCATCGAGGATCAAACCTTGCTCGGACTCAGCAATGCCTCCGAACTCAAATCGTTTCTTTTCAATCTCTCTCTCATCACCATCGCATCGATCCTCATCATGGTCGGCATCATGATCACCACGATTCGGAGCATTAACCGATTGCTGCGCTATTTGGTCACCGAGCTCTTCGAGAACGCAGACCAAACAAAAATCTCCGCATCCCAACTCGAACAGACCAGTCACATCCTAGCCGATGGGGCCTCGCGCCAAGCCACCTCGCTTGAGGAAACAAGCTCCTCAATTGAGGAAATGTCTGGCATGACCAAGCGCAATGCCGAGAGCGCGATGGGCGCAAAAAGCATGACCGAGGAGAGTAGCCGGGCGGTTGCATCCGGCTTGTCCGAATTGGCCCAACTCAGCCAGACTGTCGTTGAAATCCGCCAAGCCGTTGAGCAAATGACGGCAGCAGTTCTGGAAACAAAAACCGCTGGTGGCGAAATGGTGAAGATCGTCAAAACGATTGATGAGATTGCTTTTCAGACCAACATTCTTGCACTCAACGCCGCTGTCGAAGCCGCCAGAGCGGGAGAGGCCGGAGCGGGCTTCGCCGTCGTCGCCGAGGAAGTCCGCAACCTCGCTCAACGCAGTGCTCTCGCCGCCCGTGAAACCACCGAAAAGATTGAGGAAACCATCCGCCGCAGTGACAATGGCGCCCACCTTAATGAAAAAGTCAGCCGAAGCCTCCTCCGCGTGGAGGACAAATCCAACGAGGTGCGAGCCATCTTCGATAGCATCAACTCCCGCATCCAGGACCTCACTCACAACATCTCCCAGATAGCCCTCGCCTCCCAGGAACAGTCCATTGGCGTCTCCCAAGTCAACGACGCCGTCCTCCAGATGGATACGCTCACACAATCCAACGCCTCCGCATCCGAAGAGACAGCCTCCGCGGCCACTCAACTCTCCTCGCAAGCCGAGTTGCTTAAAACCTCGGTCGGCGAACTGAAGTTGTTGGTGGAGGGGCCTGAGCGGCACAACGCCACCACGCGGCGGGCAACTGCCATTCGGCCCTCGCCCCACACTATTTCCGTCTCCCCAGCGGCCAAAAAAGCAAAATCCTCTTCCACGAACCGCTCCAAGGAATCTGAAAAAGCCATTCCTCTGCTCAGCCACCGCGAGAGCAACGAATTCGAAGACATGTAGCACCACGCCATGGCAACCATCAAAATCGACCCAACTCTCCACCAGCAAAAGAAGCCCGACTGGATCAAGGTCCGCCTGCCCTCCAACCCAGTCTTCTTTTCCACTAAAGACCTCGTCTCCGACCTCCGCCTCCACACCGTCTGCGAAAGCGCCCAGTGCCCGAACCGCTGGGAATGCTGGAGCGCAGGCACCGCCACCTTCATGATCGCCGGCGACCGCTGCACGCGCGCCTGCGGGTTCTGCGCTGTCGATACCGCCAAACCCTTCGCCCTCGAGGAGGACGAACCCCAGCGCGTGGCCGAGGGCGTCAAGCGACTCGGTCTCAAACACGTTGTCATCACCGCCGTCGCTCGCGACGACCTCGCCGATGGCGGAGCCGACCACTTCGGCAAAACCATCGAAGCCATCCGTGCCCTCGACCCAAAAATTGTCATCGAAGTGCTCGTGCCCGATTTCAACGGCAAGGAGGCCCCGCTCCGACGCGTCCTCGAGGCCGCCCCCGACGTCTTCAACCACAACCTCGAAACCGTCGAGCGCCTCACCCCGCTCGTCCGCTCTCGCGCCAAATACCAGCTCTCACTCGATTTCCTCAAGCGAGCTGGTGAACTCCGCCCCGACATCATGACCAAGAGCGGCATCATGCTCGGCCTCGGTGAAACCGAACTCGAACTCTTCCAATCGATGGACGACCTGCGCGAAGCCGGCGTGCGCGTTCTCACACTCGGGCAATACCTGCGCCCCACACCGCAGCACCTCCCCGTGGTCGAATACATCCGCCCCGAGACCTTCGATCACTACGGAGAGATCGCCCGCAACAAGGGCTTTGAATTCGTCGCCAGCGGTCCACTCGTCCGCAGTTCGTACCACGCAGCCGATTTCAATCCCGTCAAGCGTTGACCTGGAAGATCGTCGCCGCCGGCAAGCCCGCCCTCGAATTCGCCCGACTCGGCCTTCAAGACTACCTTGCACGCCTCAGGTTTTTCTCAAAACCTGAAATCCACTTCGTCAAAACCGGGGCGCGCCTCCACGAACGCATGTTGGCACTCTCCACAGGTTGCTACCGCATCCTCCTCGACGAGCGCGGAAAATCCTTCGCCAGCCGCGCCTTCGCCGACGAAATCCTCAAACTTCAGAACCGCTCCATCTCGCGCTGCGCCCTCCTCGTTGGAGCCGCCGACGGTTGGGACGCCTCCACCCGCGCCAAGGCCGACCTCCTCTGGTCTCTCGGCCCGCAAACCCTCCAGCACGAACTCGCCCTGCTCGTCGCCCTCGAACAAATCTACCGCGCCGAATCGATCTTCGCCGGCACTCCCTACCATCGCGACTGAGCCCCCCTCCCCCTACGACATGTCCTCCGCCGTCACGCTCTGCTGCGGCCGCGAAGCCAATTCCCTCGCCTGCTCGACCACGCGCTCCGGAGACTCGTCGAAACGGTATCCATGGCAATTCGGACAAGTCGCCACCCGTGCTGTCACAATCGAGTCGCAACCCTCGCAAATCTTGAAGTTTTCGGGAGAGGCAATGATTTTCTCAGCCCTCGCCGCGCGCTCCGCAAGATGCTTGATGCTGGACATGGCCTGCACCCTACCACCATCCCCGCGTCCCCTGCAAAAGCCAAATCTCAAACACCTGCGCCCCCGCACTGCCTCCCTCCGAAAAATCCCTTGTTGCGGGCTTGTGATTCGCCCCGCCAAGCATAAGATTCCTCACCCCCGAAGGGACTATTTCCAGTAATGAAAATCTACATAGACGGCGAATTTTACGACAAAGAGAACGCGAAGATCTCGGTTTTCGACCACGGCCTGCTCTACGGCGATGGCGTCTTCGAAGGCATTCGTTTCTACCAAGGCCGCGTCTTCCGCCTCGACGAGCACATCTCCCGCCTCTTCGACTCCGCCCGCGCGATCGCCCTCGACATCGGCCTAGATAAAGCCGCTGTCACCGAGGCCACCCTCGAAACCATCCGACAGAATCACCTTCAGGACGGCTACATCCGTCTCGTGGTGACGCGTGGCATCGGCGACCTTGGCCTCAATCCCGCCCTCTGCCCCAAGGCTTCCGTTTTTATCATCGCCGGAAAAATCACACTCTACCCGGAGGAAAAATACCAAAACGGCTTGGACGTCGTCACCTGCGCCACACGTCGCATTCCGCACGGCGCACTCAGCCCGATGGTCAAATCCCTCAACTACCTCAACAACGTCCTCGCCAAGATGGAGGCCCAAAATGCCGGAGCGGGCGAGGGCCTCATGCTCAACGAACAAGGCTTCGTCGCGGAATGCACAGGCGATAATATTTTCATCGTAAAAAACGGCGTCGTTTACACCCCGCCCATCGCCTCCGGTGCACTCGCTGGAGTGACTCGTGCCGTCGTCTTCGAAATCGCTGCAGGGTTCGGCATGCCGATCCAAGAACCCATGATGACGCGCTACGACATCTACACCGCCGACGAATGCTTCCTCACCGGCACCGCCGCCGAAGTCATTCCCGCCGTCAAGCTTGACTCCCGCCCGATCGGTAGCGGCACGCCGGGCCCGCTGACCCGCAAATTCATAGCCCGCTTCCACGAGTTGACAGCGTCCACCGGCACGCGGATTTATAAATAAAAATATGCAGTGCGATGTTTGCCATAACAAAGAGGCCACCGTTTTCCTCACGCAGATCGTGGAAGGAAAAATGCAAAAAGTGAACCTCTGCGAAGCCTGCTCGAAAGAGAAGGGCGTGAACGATCCGACCGGGTTCGCCCTTGCCGACCTGCTCCTCGGCCTCGGCGCCTCGCAAGAGATCGAAAAAACCCCGGCTTCCGTCAAATGTGCTGTCTGCGGCTTCACTCAAGCCGACTTCAAAAAAACCGGACGCCTCGGCTGCAGCCACTGCTACACCGTTTTCTCAGAGAGTATCGCCCCCATGCTGAAAAACATGCACAAGGGCACAACCCACACAGGAAAAACCCCAGCCGCCTTCCACAAAATCCGCGAGCGTGACGAGAAAATTCGCAGCCTTCAGGAGACCCTCAACAAGGCCATCGAATCCGAGGAGTTCGAACTCGCCGCCACCCTCCGCGACCAAATCCGCCTGGCGGAAGCCGAACTCGCCACATGAAATTCTCCCGCATCATCGCCAGCTCCGGCGAGTGGCTCTCCGGCGACGGTCCCAATCGCCAGATCGTCGTGACCAGCCGCGTCCGCCTCGCCCGCAACCTTCGCAACAAACCCTTTCCCGGATGGGCGAAAAAAGCCGAGCGCCTCGAGGTCATGACCCTCGTCAAACACGCCGTCGAACAATTGCCCGAGATGGTGGAATCCTACGCCGAGAACCTCGAAGCCCTCTCCCCGCTCGAAAAGCAAGTCCTCGTCGAACGCCATCTCATCAGCCGCGAGCACGCCGCAAAGGGCGTCGGTAGCGCCGTCGTCATGAACGCCCCGCAATCCCTCAGCGTCATGATCAACGAGGAGGACCACCTTCGCATGCAGTGCATCCGCTGCGGACTCCAACTCGACGAGGTCTTCGCCATGATCGACCGCGTGGACACCGAACTCGAGAGCAGCCTGGACTTCGCCTTCGACGCCGATCTCGGCTACCTCACCGCCTGCCCCTCCAACGTTGGCACCGGCATGCGCGCCTCCGCCATGCTCCACCTGCCGGGCCTTGTGATGAGCGACCAGATCAATAAAATTATCAACTCCGTGAACAAAATCGGACTCGCCGTCCGCGGTCTCCACGGCGAGGGCACCGAAGCCATGGGCAACCTCTTTCAAGTCTCCAACCAGACCACCCTCGGCGAGGCCGAAGGCGAGATCATCTCCCGCCTCAACCGCGTCATCGAACAAATCATCGAGCATGAGCAAAATGCCCGCGCCCTCCTCGCACAGCGCAAGTCCGTCACCCTCCACGACCAAATCGGCCGCGCCTACGGCCTCCTCTGCCACTCCTACTCCATCACCTCCAAGGAGGCCTTGAACCTCCTCTCGATCATCAAACTCGGCATCGACCTCTCCGTCTTTCCCGATGCCCACCGCTTCCCCGTCGATGAACTCTTCATCGAAACCCAACCCGCCCACCTCCAAAAAGGGGCACAAGTTCAGAAAATGTCCTCCGAGGAAAGGGACGCCTTGCGCGCAACCATTATTCGCGCGAAATTGTCTCAGGTCCCACAGCCCGACATTGCCCGCCTTAAGCTGTCAACACCGGCCAAAACCGAACACCCATGATGAATAACTTCACTCCACGCGCCCAACAGGTTCTCGCCCTCGCCCGCAAAGAAGCCGACCGATTCAACCACAACTACGTCGGCACCGAGCACCTCCTCCTCGGCCTCATCAAACTCGGCCAAGGCGTCGCCGTCAACGTCCTCCAAAAAATGGGCCTCGACCTCGAGACCGTGCGCATGGAAGTCGAGAAACAGGTCGGCTCCGGACCCGAGACCAAGATGGTCGGCAACATCCCCTACACCCCCCGCGTTAAAAAAGTCCTCGCCCTCGCAGGCAAAGAAGCCAAGAGCCTCCAGCACTCCTACGTCGGCACCGAACACATCCTCCTCGGCCTCCTCCGCGAAGGCGAAGGCGTCGCCGCACGCGTCCTCAAAAACCTCGAGGTCGATATCGAGCGCACCCGCAACGAAATCCTCAAGGAACTCGACCCCAATTTCGCCCCCGACGAGGACAGCGACACAATTCCCGCCGAAGCCGGGCCCAGCGGCAAAGGTTCCGGAAAAACTCCAGCACTCAAAGCCTACGGTCGCGACCTCACCGAACAGGCCCGCAAAGGCGAACTCGATCCCGTCATCGGTCGCGCCGACGAGATCGAACGTATCATCCAAGTCCTCTGCCGACGCACCAAAAACAACCCCGTTCTCATCGGTGAAGCCGGCGTCGGCAAGACAGCCATCGCCGAAGGCCTCGCCCAAGAAATTATCGCCGGCAACGTCCCCGAAATCCTCCACGATAAACGCGTCATCACCCTCGACCTCGCCCTCATGGTCGCAGGCACCAAATACAGGGGCCAATTCGAAGAGCGCATCAAGGCCGTCATGGACGAAATTCGTAAAAATAAAAACGTCATCCTCTTCATCGACGAACTCCACACCCTCGTCGGAGCCGGCTCCGCCGAAGGCGCCATGGACGCCTCCAACATCATCAAGCCCGCCCTCAGCCGCGGCGAAATGCAATGCATCGGAGCCACCACACTCAACGAATACCGCAAATACATCGAAAAGGACGCCGCTCTCGAACGCCGCTTCCAGCAAATCAAGGTCGAGGCCCCCTCCGTTGACGAGACCATTCTCATCCTGCAAGGCATCCGCTCCAAATACGAGGCACACCACAAAGCCCGCATCCTCGACGAAGCCCTCGAAGCCGCCGCCAAACTCTCCGACCGCTACCTCACCGGCCGATTCCTGCCCGACAAAGCCATCGACCTCGTAGACGAAGCCGGTTCCCGCGCCCGCATCGGCGCCATGACGCGACCCCCGAATGTCAAAGACATCGAGGCCGAAATCGAAACCATCCGCCTCGAAAAGGAGGCATCCATCAAGGCCCAAGACTTCGAAAAAGCCGCCGCCCTCCGCGACAGCGAGAAACAAGCCAAGGACAAGCTCGAAGCCATCATGGCCGACTGGCGCGCCCACAAGGAAGAGAAGGAAGTCGTCGTCAGTGCCGACGAAATCATGCAAGTCCTCTCCAAGTGGACCGGCGTCCCACTCTCCCGCATGGAGCAGCAGGAAACCGCCAAACTCCTCGCGATGGAGAGCGAAATGGAGCAAAAAGTCATCGGCCAAAACGAGGCCGTCGTCGCCATTAGCAAAGCCCTCCGCCGCTCCAGAGCCGACCTCAAGGACCCCAAACGCCCCATCGGATCCTTTATTTTCCTCGGCCCCACAGGCGTCGGAAAAACCTTCCTCGCCCGCACTCTCGCGGAATTCATGTTCGGCAGCTCCGATGCCCTCATCCAGATCGACATGTCCGAATACATGGAGAAATTCAGCGCCTCCCGCCTCATCGGCTCCCCTCCCGGCTACATCGGCTACGAAGAAGGCGGCCAACTCAGCGAAGCCGTCCGCCGCAAGCCCTACGCCGTCGTTCTCTTCGATGAAATCGAAAAAGCCCATCCCGACGTCATGCACCTCCTCCTCCAAATCCTCGAGGAAGGAAAAATCACCGACTCGCTCGGCCGTAAAATCGACTTCCGGAATACCATCATCATCATGACCTCCAACGTGGGTGCCGAACTCATCAAAAAGCAAACCACCCTCGGCTTCGGCGCCCCAACCAGCGGCTCCGACACCTACGACGTCATGAAGGAAAAAATCATGGGCGAGGCCAAGCGCGTCTTTAAACCCGAATTTATCAACCGCCTCGACGACCTCATCGTCTTCCACACCCTCGAGAAACCCGACCTCGTCAAGATCGTCGACCTCGAAATCAAAAAAGTCGTCGACCGTATCCGGACAAAAGACATCCACCTCACACTCGACCCGACCGCCCAGGAATTCCTCATCGCCAAAGGCTACGACCCAACCTACGGCGCCCGCCCAATGCGACGCGCCGTCGAGAAATATATCGAAGACCCAATGGCCGAGGAGGTCCTCAAAGGCAACATCAAGCCCAGCGACTCCGTCACCGTCCAAAAAGATGGCGACAAGCTAGGCTTCGTGATCACCCACAAACCACAAGTCGAAGTCCAAGAAACCGCCGCAAGCTAAAGCCCCCCGCCGATCACCCTCGACCAACGAGATTCCTCTCGTCCGAGAAATCCCAAAGACGGATCAAGCGCCCAACCGGCCCATCCAAAGCCGTTCGACGTCCCTCCGCAGGCGCCCCGTCCGTTCCACCCGCCCAGGGCCTCACGCCATGCCTTTCCCTCGCCCGATAGTCCCTTCCGGCCGCGGAGCGGGTCCCGGCTTCGGCCGGAATTTCAGACATCCTGACCTGGCGGGAAAATGGATGACCTGATTGGGCGGTAGACGAGGCGGAGGGTGGTGCTGGGATAGCTGATTTCTGTGGAGTTGAGTTCGGTGCACAGGGCTTCGAGGGTGGCGTCGTGGATGAGGTTGACCCGGCCGTGATAGACGCGCACATGGCCGTCGATGAGGAGCACGCCGGCGGCCTTGACATCATGGGCCATCCAATCTTTGGCCAAATCCCCGCTCCATCGCGCGGTGCGTTCCTCGTCGTCGCCGAGCACGGAGATTTTCGCGCGCAAAGTCTTGACTTCGGGAATGCGATCGAGGCCCAGAAGTTTTCCCCATTCCCCGGGCGAGTGGTAGCGGAGTTGCTCGAGACTCAGAACGCGTCCCAGCGCTGTTACGCGTCACGATAATCACGTGAAATCGGGGGAGTTAGATTTCACAATAAAATCGGGAAACTTGGAACGGGAACCGGTGGGAATTTGAAAGCCCCGCTGTTATCGAAACGAAATGAGAGTCC
>Ga0247843_1001013_pt1 | contig 61769 bp, 46 predicted proteins | sample LaCruzMarch2017__FD_192420 | JGI IMG/M metagenome (GOLD analysis project Ga0247843, IMG submission 192420) | Freshwater microbial communities from meromictic Lake La Cruz, Castile-La Mancha, Spain - LaCruzMarch2017_8m | ecosystem: Environmental > Aquatic > Freshwater > Lake | place: Spain...
CATTTTTGTCGCCGGAATTTAATTTCCAAGCTTTGATTTGATGAATATTAACATCGGAAAGCAAACGCACCAAAGGACGCAAATAGGCATTGCCGGCTTTTTCTTGAGTTGCAAAATCAATCTGCTTAGTGATTTCACCGGTATAAAAATAAAGCAGCAAGCTGAGCGGAATAACAAAAAACATTATGCTAAGGCTAAAGCGTGCGGTGATTTTGAGATTCATTATAGACATGTTAATTATTCCATAAATAAGGCAATTTATTAAAATAAATATCTTATGAAATAAAGCGGTCAAGCTATTACTTGTCGAATCAATTATTTTATCATCTGGTGTTGCTTAATTGTGTCTTAAATGTCTAAAAAGCGATATGTAATCGAGTCATACAATGCATCAAAAGAAGCATCTATAATGTTAGCCGAAACTCCAATGGTGTTCCAGATTTTTCCTTTAGAGTTACGACTTTCAATCATCACCCGAGTTAATGCTTTTGTGCCTTCTTGCGGGGTAAGAATCCGCACTTTATAATCGGCAAGGATTATGTCGTCAACTTGTTTGTAATGCTTACGCAAAGCCTTACGCAAAGCGGAATCCAGAGCATTGACCGGACCGTTACCCTCGGCAACAGTCATGATTTCTTCATCGCCAATCGTGATTTTTATAGTCGCTTCCGAAACCGTCACCAATTGACGTTTGGCATTCCAGCGTCGCTCATCTAAAACACGGAATTTTTGTACACTGAAAAATTCAGGGATTTGTTCAAGTTGGCGGCGAGCCAGCAACTCAAAACTCGCCCCTGCTCCCTCATAAGCATAGCCTTGAGCTTCACGGTGTTTTACCTCATTTACCAACTTGGCAATTCCCGGGTGATCGGGCGACAAATCGATTCCCATTTGTGTGAGGCGGTCGATAATATTCGAGCGACCGGCTTTATCGGAAACCAATATAGTTCTTTGATTGCCGACGATTTCCGGTTTGATATGTTCGTAGCTGGTGCTGTCTTTTGCCATTGCCGAAACGTGCAAACCGCCTTTATGGGCAAAAGCCGCATTGCCGACATAAGCAGCATGAATATTGGGCGTACGATTTATGCGTTCGTCGACAAAATTAGCCAAAGCCTTTAATTCTTTGAGTTTTTCAAGGCTAACACCGGTTTTAAAACCCATTTTCAGGATTAAAGTCGGGATTATGCTGATAAGATTGGCATTGCCGCAACGCTCGCCGATTCCGTTGATCGTCCCTTGCACTTGGCGAACTCCGGCAAGCACCGCTGCCAAAGAATTGGCAACCGCATTTTCGGTATCGTTATGACAGTGAATGCCGAGATTTTTACCTGGAATATGCTTAATCACCTCACCGACGATTTGCGAAATTTCATGGGGCAGCGAACCGCCGTTGGTATCACATAAAACTATCCAGCGACAGCCGGCATCATAAGCCGCTTTTATCGCATCAATGGCAAATTCGGGATTGGATTTATAGCCGTCAAAGAAATGCTCGGCATCGAAAACCGCTTCATGTTGTTTTTTAACCACTAAAGCCAAACTATCGCTAATCATACGCAAATTTTCGGCTTTGGAAATTCCCAGAGCTTTTTCAACCTGTTTATCCCAAGCCTTGCCGACCAAACATATAGAAGGAGTGTTGCTTTCCAGCAAAGCGGCAAGCCCGGTGTCGTTCTCCGCACTACGCCCCGAACGTCTGGTCATGCCGAAAGCCGCCAAAGTTGCGTGTTTTAATTTAGGCGGAGCGGCAAAGAACATATCGTCATTGGGGTTGGCACCCGGCCAACCGCCCTCGATATAATCGATTCCGAATTTGTCCAACTCACGGGCGATCGCCTGCTTATCGGCAACCGTGAAGTCGACCCCCCTCGCCTGCGAACCGTCCCGCAAGGTTGAATCATATAAATAAATGCGTTCTGTCATATAGCCAGATATAGCATAATAACCTTCCGTATCCAACAATTAGTTTAGACTACGCCGCTACTTTTCCGACATTCAACCTTTTTTCAACGTCACGGGCAAGTTTAGGGTTGGAATATGCCGCCAAAGTATGCTCGAATGATTCATATGCCGCCGTTCCCATCGACGGGTAAATAACATCGTTAAAGACTTGTTTGCCTCGTTCTAGGCTTGTATAATCCAAATTATACTTACCGTCAGCATCTTTGACTTCTTCAAGAAAATCTATAACACGATTAGTAATATCTTTTCTTGATTTACTACTATCCAAACCGACAAACGCATCGGTAATATGAACTATATCATCGGAACTTAATTCTTTTTTACCCTCCGAAGAAGCAAAATCTTTGAAAACAGCCAACTCTTCATCGGTTATCATTTTTCCTTTAGTTATATAATCCAGAGAAACTTCTTCCTTGTTAGAAATATTTTGGAATAATTGCGATAATTTCTCACGTGATTCTTTGATGTTATTACGGTCAAATTCCATTTGTTCACGTAAAGCAGCCGGCAAGCTTTTAAGGATTAAATCGGCAGCTTGTTTTGAAGATGTAATTTCGGGAGCAGGCTTTCCGATCATTGAGCTATGAAGTTTAACTAATTCTTTGGCAACCGTATCATATTCAAGTTGAATTTTGGCAAGAGCATGCAAAGCACTAGTTTTAGAATCATTCGAGGTGGAAGTCTCCGCCAATGCTTTTAAAGCTGTTTGATTAGGAATTTCCTCCAAACCGAGATATTTCCATTGAGTTTCCATATCAGCCATTATCACACCGTAAGTAATTCGGTTGATAGTATCTTGAGCTTTGGGATCGTTTAGATACATATTACGTAATTGGCTATTATCTTGATCTTTCTTTTCGCCTACTCCTTCTTTTAAATATTCGCTTGCACCGTAAAATAGCGGAGCTGTGTTGCCTGCAGCATTAAGTGCAGCGGCAAAACCGATCGCTCGTAAATCTTTAACCTTAACTTCAGGCGGAAATACTGCTTCTTGACCACCACTGCTACCGAGACGTTTAAGCGGACGGGCAGCATACTGTGTAAGCCCTACGAAAGGATTCGCAGTGTAACCCATCAAGGCATGAAATTCATCCGATTCGTACATAGCATTATACTTGCCGATCATTGCATCGGTACGCGGTTTGGTCTCGGATTGATATAATTTTGAGTTACTTGGCAGATCATACATATTGCCGAGGTTAGAACGTGCAATCATTGATCGATCGCTTGAGGTCATGCTTCTTTGGAACGGAAGCACTTTATTACCTACTTCATCAAGATTAACATCTGGATCATGCGATAATTTTTCATGTAAATGCCTGACCACCAAATCCAAAGTTTTTTGAGCGTAAGCAGCAGGTGTGGTTTTTTGCGAACGACCTTGCACGGTTGAACATTCATTGCTACTCGGATTAGAACGGGAAACCCCGCCGCCGGTTCCGAGATAGTCGATCATGTAAATACCTTGATCAAGCAAGGCTTCACGGGTTTTTTCCATCGCATCTTGCATCGCCGCCGCAGCTGCTGCACCGCCTGCTTTGGTAACGTCGCTACCCGCACCCATAAACATTTTGGTGCCTTCGATTTTTTTATCTTCGTCGCCTTGTTTTACTTCATAGCCGAATTTTCTTTTAGCATCGGCAACACTCATATTTTTCTGTTCTTTGTCTTTTAGCGAATAATCTTTGATCAGATTATCGAAAGACTTATTTTGCAAATGATGCTCACGGAAATATTTATTTTCCATTGCGCCTATATTCATATCAACTGCATCAATAGAGCCGTCTTGACGCTCGGTTACTAGGCTTGGGTGTTCTACCAAGCTTACAATCTCAAGCTTACGCGGATTATTTTCAACTCCTTTAACTTTCTCCATTACTTTTGCAAGCAAGAATGCCTCCATAATATCTTTGCTACTTGCACATTCGGCAATAATATAGCGAGGAACTCGATCGGCATTTTCAACCGCAACCCCCATAGTCGACATGGTTTGATAAAATTCAAACTCTTGTTGATTGATTTCTTTACCGATATTTTCTTTTTTAACCGGCTTGTCTCCGCATTTACCTTTAATTTCTTCTAATTTATCTTTTACTCTTTCGCTTAATTGCTCGGCGAATTTAGTATCGTCACCGGAGAGTAATTTATCGATCACCTCTTCAACTTTACCGGAATCTTTGGCGGCTTTTATTGCAGCTTTCTGCTCGGCGGAAATTGTATCTTCAGGAACTAAATCAATCAAATATTCGACGACTTTCTTATGCATAGAGGCATTTTGTCGCACTTGAATCCTTTGAGCTGAATCTTTGGTGTTGAGTGCGGTAACAAGCAAAGAATCGATTGCCGATAAACGTCCGCCGTTGGTAACATCTGAAATTGTTTGGTTATTTCTTAATTTCTCCACATCACTCAAGAAAGCATCATTATCAGAGTAAGCAGGAGATTTAAGCGTATTCAAAGTATTTGAGAATTCTTTGAAAAAATCTCCTTTTGCCAATTCTTCATATTTTGATTTAGTATCAAACTGATACGGATTTTTAGTTCCGTCTAATGGTTGACCGAGCAGCATATTGGTTACTGTTGAATGATCAACTTTAATTCCGGCATCTTCAAAAGTATCACATGTAGTTTGTGCCAAAGCATACATTGTTTTGCGAATATCGCTAATTGCGTGAGAGTCTGTTTTAGGATCTAATTTGCTACCTATTTCAACCAGTGAACGAAAATACCGAGATAAAACCGCTCTTTTGTTAATTCCCAAACCTGCTTCCAACATATCTACTGTTGCATCTGGTTTACTGTCTTGATCACCGGGCGACCAAGTGCCGGAGCGTTGAATATTGCCGAAATATTGTTTGATTTGCTCAAAGTTCAAATCTTTGGAATTTATACCGCCGTCAATTGCCGATAATATGCCGTCTGCCACCAAAGGAATCGCCTCGGCCTGACGTTTGGAGAACCAAGTGCCGCGATACATCTCTTCTTCAATAACCATGCTTTTTGCAACTGGTTTGGTAAGCTCACCGAATAATCCGTCCATTGCAGAAAATAACTTTTCTTTATTGGCGGGATTAAGATTTTTAGGCTTTGCTTCACCACCCTTGCCGATATTAAACAAATCCTCTCTACATTGCGATAACGATTTCATTACTTCATCTTCACATACGATTGCTTTTTCACTAAAAAACTCGGTCGGGTGCGGAGTGCTGATATATATTTGCGTATAAGCGGCAATGTTGTTTAATAAAACATCTTTAGCATCATCTTTTGAATAACCTGCTGCAATTAAATTATCATACATTTCTTCAAGCTTTGCACCGGGTGCATTTTCGGAATGCTCACCGGTTACTACGCCGACGGTATCGGCAACACAACGCCCGATAACTTGCTTAAAAAGATCTTTATATTCTTGATTATTTGCAATATTGCCCAAATGTTCGGAGTATTCTGCCCATAATTGATCGATTACCGGGGTTAAAAATTTTGCATCGCTTTTTTGTGCGTTACTTACAAATGACATAAGAATCTCCGTTTTTATAAATTAGTATTATATTTTTAATATTTATTAAAACATAACAAGCATTGGTTAATTTTTTGTTAAAAATTATCATAAAATGCACTTATATTTTATAGAATTCAGTAAAAAAATCTGTATTCTTAAGGTAATTTCGTTAATCAAATATAGGGTGTTTATGTCTAGCGTTAAAAAAACCGATTCTTTGCCTACTTGGAATTTAAAAGATTTTTATGCCGATATTAACTCCGACAAAATCAAGCAAGATATTAAAAAGATTGAATCTTTAACGATAAAATTTATTGAAAATTACAATGATAAAGTCGCAAAATTAACTCCGCAAGAATTTACCCAAGCGGTTAAAGAATATGAAATTATCGGCGAAATATGCGGCAAATTAGGCAGTTATGCCCAGTTAATCTTTGCCGGCGATATGGGTAAACCTGAAAATGCCGGATTTTACCAAAATATGCAGGAAAGCCTAACTAAAATAAGTTCGGATTTGTTGTTTTTTACATTGTCGATCAATAAATTAAGTGACTCACAAGTCAAAAAAATTGCAACTTCACCAGAGTTTGAGCATTATTCTCCCTGGTTGCGGGATTTACGCACTTTAAAACCTTACCAACTTTCCGACGAAATTGAGAAATTACTCCTCGAGAAACAAGTTGCCGGACATTCCGCCTGGTCTCGCCATTTTGACGAAGTAATCGGCGATCTGCGTTTCCCTATCGGCAAAAAGCAACTTTCAATGGAAGAAGCACTCCATTTAATGTCGGATAAAAAAGAAGAAAACCGCAAAGCTGCTGCTCTTTCGATTGCTGCTGTTTTGGAAAAGAACATCAAAACTTTCTCTTTAATTAGCAACACTCTCGCCAAAGATAAAGAAATTGAAGATAATTGGCGTGGTTTTAAAGCCCCGATCTCTTCTCGCAACATCGCCAATCAGGTTGAGGACGAAGTCGTTGAAGCCTTAATGTCGACCGTACGTAAAAATTATTCCAACTTAAGCCACCGCTACTATAAACTCAAAGCGAAATGGCTGGATAAAAAACAAATCGCCTATTGGGATCGTGCCGCACCTTTGCCGCAAGTAAAAGACAAAGCTTACGGTTGGAACGAGGCGGTCGAACTCGTACTTTCTTCATACAACGCTTTTTCGCCTAAACTCGGCAAAATCGGCAAAGAATTTTTTGACAAAAATTGGATTGATGCCGAAGTCCGCACAGGCAAAGCTCCCGGGGCATTCGCCCACCCTTGTGTTCCATCGGTTCACCCTTATTTATTGGTCAATTTCCTCGGTAAATCACGTGACGTGATGACGCTTGCCCATGAACTCGGTCACGGAGTTCATCAAGTTTTGGCGGCAAAAAAGCAGGGGCATTTAATTTCCGACACTCCGCTTACCCTTGCCGAAACTGCATCGGTATTCGGCGAACAGCTAACTTTCCGTGAGATGCTCAAACGGGAAAAAAATCCGCTGATCCGCAAAAGCATTTTAGCCGGTAAGGTTGAAGATATGTTGGCAACCGTAGTCCGCCAAACCGCAATGTGCGAGTTTGAGATTCGATTGCACGATCAACGCAAACAAGGCGAGTTAAGCCCTGATGCTATCGGACAAATTTGGGTAGACGTGCAATCCGAAGCACTGGGTAAACATGTCAAACTTACACCTGAATATCGCCATTTTTGGGCATATATTCCGCATTTTATCCACACCCCGTTCTATGTTTACGCCTATGCTTTCGGTGATTGCTTGGTAAATTCGCTTTACGCAGTTTACGAGAAAGAAAAAGCTGCCGGCAAAGGCAAAGAATTTGAGCAAAAATACATAACCATGCTTGAATCAGGCGGACGCTACCGCCATAAAGAGCTTTTGGCACCGTTCGGACTCGATGCAAGCAAACCCGAGTTCTGGCAAAACGGACTCGACGTAATTGCAGGTTTGATCGACCAATTAGAAGAACTATAAATAAAGCTTCAAAAAAAAACCCTCTTCATATCTGAAGAGGGTTTTTTTATTACATCGGTAATCTAGGCGACCATGCCGGATCGGAAGCATCTAAAGGTGTCTTGATTTCACGCAAATTGTTACCGGTCAAATCAACCGAATAAAGTCTGGCACGTCCACTCGATCCACCTCGAGATTGCCCTTGGCGATAGAACATAACAACCCTTCCGTTTGGCGACCAAGTCGGACCTTCATCAAGGTAGCTATTGCTAAGCATTCTTTCACCGCTACCGTCAGGACGCATAACGCCGATATAAAAACGTCCGCCTTGCATTTTTGTAAACGCAATCAAATCCCCCCTCGGCGACCATACCGGAGTAGCATAATTTCCTTCACCGAAGCTAATTCTGGTTATATTAGCACCGTTTGAGTCCATAACATAAAGCTGTTGTGAACCGCCACGATCCGAGTTGAATACTATTTTACGTCCGTCAGGAGAATAAGAAGGCGAAGTGCTGATACTACCTGCCGAACTTGTAATTTTCTGCATTTTGCGTGAACGAAGATCCATAGTATAAATCTGAGTGTCACCATTTTGAGCTATCGACATAGCCGCATGATTACCGTCTGCAGCAAAACGCGGAGCAAACGACATTCCATCAAATTGCCCAAGAGATTCTTCCTGACCGCTTTGCAAATCACGCAAATAAACCCGAGGTTTTCTTCCTGCATAAGACATGTAAAGAATTTCTTGTGAATTTGGCGAGAAACGTGGGGTTAGAACCAGCTGGCTGCCGTCGGTCAAAAATTTATGATTTTCACCGTCTTGATCCATAATCGCAAGTCTTTTAACTCGCTTTTTTGCCGGACCGCTTTCGGCAACGTAAACGATGCGTGAATCAAAATAGCCGTCTTCCCCGGTGATGCGTTTGTAGATTTCATCTGCCATTAAATGGGCAACACGCCGCCAATTTGTATCTAAAGTATTAAATTCTTTGCCGGTTAATTGAGTTTCACCAAATGCGTCCCAAAGCCTAAACCCTACCTTTACGTTACCGTTTCCGCTACTTGAGATTGACCCCACGACAATCGCCTGGGCAGATATCTGCCGCCAGTCGGCAAATTTTGGAATTGCACTTGCCGATGAAATTTTCTCAATGAATGCTGTTTTATCGATAGGACGAAACAATCCGGAATGTTCAAGATCAGCAGCAATAACCCCTGCAATATCGCTACCTAATTGTGCAGAGCCTGAATCACCGGCGATTAAATCATTTATTGCAATCGGCACAGGTTCGACTTTACCGCTGTTAATATCTATATGCAAAGCAGCAGTGGCAGAATTTGCAATAGAAAATGCAATTAAAGCTATGGAAAATATAGCAAATATCTTCTTCATAAAATATCCGTATCCTAATAATAGATTTGTGTTCACCAAAATAACTTTTTTTGCCGATATGACAAGATTTTTATTGCTTTATAAGAGCAGCAAATTCAGCCCATTCGCCTTTGCTCATACCACTATTTTCCACTGTTACATCTTCACCGGCCAGCATTTTGCGGATTGCAGCAAGACCTTTGGCGGATAGGCTCGCTCCACCGACCCGATAATCCATAAATGCTTTATAGGTCACCGGCAGCCAAAGCTTAAGAATATCAAGCATAATCTCGGCATAAACCCGAATTTCATATTGAGCATGCGAATCGGCACGCAGCGACAAGAAGTGCATCAAATTATGCAAATCAACCTTCCAATACCACTGGGTATAATAATTTAGGCTCAAATTCATGCGGGCAAGTTCTCTTGCAAGACCTTGATTTGCTTCGTTTAACACATTGCCTTTTTCGTCCTCGTTGAGCATTTCGATATAATGATCGTAAACCTGCTCGGAATCTTTTTTGAGTAATTCAAAAACCCTTTGTGCTTCTGCACCCTCGACCAAATTGCCCCTGCCCTGTTTGTTGCTTTGCGACTGTGCAGCAAGATTCTCGGGAGCCGGAATGTAAAACTCCTTATCCATCACCGAATAACGTGCCGAATATTCGTTTACATTGGCGGTGCGGTGGCGAATCCATTGTCTTGCAACGAAAATCGGCATTTTAATGTGAAATTTAATCTCGCACATTTCAAACGGAGTGGTATGGCGATGCCGCATCAAATAATTGATCAGCCCGGAATCTTCATTGACCTTTTTAGTACCCTTACCATAGGAAACCCTTGCCGCCTGCACGATCGAAGCATCGTCGCCCATATAGTCGATAACCCGGATAAAACCGTGATCCAACACTTTGATCGGCTTATATAAAATCTCCTCGAGATCTTGCGATACCGCCCGGACTGTCGGCTTATTTTGGCTGCGAAGTTCATCGATTTCTTGGGATTCTATAAAATTAAACGTCATTTTATTACTCTTTAATGCTTAAATACTTGAAGGATAAAAATTTGCACTATACTTAAAACTATATAAATTAAATTGCTATAAAAATTTAGGTCTCACCTTGTTAATAAAATCACATAATATTGAAAATCAACTTGGAATATCGCACGGGTTCTTCACCCGTAACGGCGGTGCAAGCGAAGGAATCTATAAATCGCTCAATGCCGGCGGACGGGGAACCGGCGACAAAATCGAATATGTCGATGAAAATCGCAAAAGAATTGCCGATAAATTCAAAATTCCCTCGCAGAATCTTTTAAATCTTTATCAAATTCATAGCGATAAGGTGATTAGAGTATCACAAATTTGGGATATCGATAACCGCCCTGAGGGTGATGCTATGGTGACAAATAAACCCGGAATTGCTCTTGGCATCTTAACCGCAGATTGCGTGCCGATTCTATTTGCCGACCCTGTAAATAAAATAATCGGAGCGGCACATGCCGGCTGGAAAGGCGTAATCGGCGGCATAATCGAAAATACTATTCTTGCAATGGAAGAAATCGGCAGCAGAAGAAAAAACATACTTGCCGCAATCGGGCCGGCAATCGGTAGGGATTCTTATGAAGTAGGTAGGGAATTTAAGCAGAAATTTATTTCGCAATCACCCTCATACGAAAAATATTTCAGCGATTCGCAAAAAGCAGAACATTATATGTTCGATATTAAACAATCTGCATACGACAAACTTGCAAATTGCGAAATAAATGCCATAAATATGCTAACAAACGACACTTATGTTGAAGAAGAACGCTTTTTCAGCTATCGTCGTTCGACCCACAAAAACGAGCCGGACTACGGACGGCAAATCTCGGTAATTATGCTAACAAATTGATAATTATAATAAATTGATATTTTGGAAAATAAACAATGCAAACTATTCCTTTTGACGACCGCGACGGATTTATTTGGTATAACGGCGAAATGCTTGATTGGCGTGATGCCAAAGTGCATATCCTCAATCACGGGCTGCATTATGCAAGCTGCGTATTTGAAGGCGAAAGAGTCTATAACGGCAAAGTTTTCAAACTTACCGAACATACCGAGCGTTTGCATAATTCTGCAAAAATTTTGGGTTTCGACATTCCTTATTCGGTTGCAGAGTTAGATGAATTAACCAATCAAGTGGTGGCGAAAAATAATGTCGTCAACGGTTATGTTCGTCCGCTTGCCTGGCGTGGCAGCGAGATGATGGCGGTTTCGGCAAATAAAAATAAAATCCATGTTGCAATCGCATCTTGGAGCTGGCCGAGCTATTTCTCGCAAGAAGCCAAAGAAAGAGGTCTACGACTTCAAATTTCTAATTGGGCAAGACCTGCACCAAACACCGCTCCGACTGCAAGCAAAGCAGCAGGTTTGTATATGATCTGTACACTTAGCAAACATGCTGCAGAAAATGCCGGGTTTGAAGATGCTTTGATGCTTGATTACAGAGGCTTGGTTGCCGAGGCTACCGGAGCCAACATATTCTTGGTCTTCGGCGATGAACTTCACACCCCGATTCCCGATTGCTTCCTTGACGGAATTACCCGTCGCACAGTGATAGAGCTTGCCAAAAAACGTGGAATTAAAGTTGTTGAACGCTACATAAAACCTGAAGAACTCGCAAATGCCTCGCAAGCATTTTTGTGCGGAACCGCTGCCGAAGTATCTCCGGTCGGCTTAATCGGCGATCATAAATTCACGGTTGGCGAAATGACCAAACAATTGATGCAGGATTATAGCGATTTGGTAAACGGAAAGTGATCATAAGGCTTTAAATACCTGGCTCATAGAGCTAGGTATTTAGTTGCCTGAAACCGCAAATTTTATACCGGATTCCGCGAAAGATTTTATAATTTTAAGCATAACCTCGCTTTTAATCGGGGTTATGCCTTCTTTGATGTCGGAAATCCAGAATACCAAAATCAATTGAATGCCCCTATCGTTAAACTCTTTTAAATATGCTGCTGGGGGCGGATTATTTATATATTTATTACTGCTTTTTACGGCTTCCAATAACAATTTAATTGCTGTTTCGGCATCTGAATCATAAGCAATCGACAAATTTATATCCACCCGTGCCTTATTATTAGTATATGTCCAATTAGTCACTTTACTTGTTATTAGATCTTCATTTGGAACAAGAATTTCCCTGCCGTCAAAAGTCTCAATTAAAGTATGGCGAATCGCCATCTCACGCACCCAGCCCTTTTCGTTGCCGATTTCAATAAGATCGCCAGCTTCAATCGTCCGTTCAAATAAAAGTACGATTCCACTGATAAAATTAGAGGCAATTTTCTGCAAACCGAACCCGATACCGACTGCCAACATACCGCCGAAAACAGTTAAAGCAGTAAGATCAACCCCGATTTGGTTAAGAGTCAAAACAAAGGCTATGAAATAAAGAAAGATTCTGAAAAATTTAATCGAAAGTTCACGGGCATTAAAACTTAAGCTACTTCTTCGCAACCAAGTTTCAACATTTTTTGAGACTACTCCTGCCCCCCAAAACAGCATAATCAGTGAAAAACCGCCTTTTAAAACTTCTAAAAGGGAAATTTGGTATTTTGCAGCTTCAAAATTTATCTCATTCAAGAAAGACGTAGTCGGCACAAGCAGACCAGTAACACTCAAAAGCGTAACCGTCATCATAACTATGCTTACGAAATAGGCAACAAAATGCCGTTGGGCAATTAGCAAAATTGCACGCACCAAAAGCCATACTGTGGCAATTTTTAAACAGCCTGCTATAATATTTTGCGGGTGTTTTTGATGTATAAAAGCCACTACCGACCACCCGGCAATAACAAACATAATAATCAGCAAGAACGGGAGTAAAAGTCTGGAGATTATATTAGAAGTAATCCAATTATATTTGCTACCCTCTGGAAATTTACGTGCAAAAATCTTTTTAATCAAAAATACTGAGAGAAATGCAATAATTATTGCAAATGCACAAAAAAGCAGCTGTATCTCAACTTCACGGTTAAGCAGAAAATCTAAAATAGGTTTCTTAAGATCTCCGATAAATTCTCCGTTTGGAATTTCAGGCATAAAATTACCTTGAGCCGGAACCTTGGATTAAACTAAAAAATTCTTGTCTAGTTCGTGCATCTTCACGGAAACAACCGATCATATGGCTGGTTTGCATAACCGAATTGCTCTTTTTAACCCCACGTGAAGTCATGCATTGATGCACCGCCTCAATTACCACCGCAACCCCGCGAGGTTGCAAAATTTCATTTAAAGAATTGGCGATTTGTGCGGTGAGTTTTTCTTGGATTTGCAAACGTTTTGAATAAGCATCGACAAGACGTGCAAGTTTGCTGATTCCGACAACTTTATTGTTGGGAAGATATGCCACATGGGCTTTACCCATAAACGGCACCATATGATGCTCGCAATGCGACTCAAATTCTATGTCACGCAAAACCACCATTTCGTCGTAACCTTCGACTTCTTTAAAAGTTCGGCTTAAAATCTCGGAAGGATCAACACTGTAACCGGCAAAAAACTCCGAATATGCCTTGACGACACGCTTTGGAGTATCAAGCAAGCCCTCACGCTGCGGATTATCGCCTGCCCAAAGAATAAGAGTACGAACCGCTTCTTCGGCCTGCTCTCTGGTTACGGATTTTTTGTCTGCAAAGTAGCTCATCAAATATGACTTTCATATGCTAAAATTTAATCTTATCGGTGTTTTACCCGTTTATGAAAAAATTTCAACGATATTAGTGTAAATATTCCCTCAAAAGAAAATATTTACATAATTATTTACTAACCATTTGAAATAAATGGTGAGCTCGGCGGGGTTCGAACCCGCGACAACCTGATTAAAAGTCAGGTGCTCTACCGGCTGAGCTACGAGCTCACAATAAAATCTGCAATCGTTAAAGAAGTGCAAATCGAAGCGAGAGTGTGCAAAATAAGAATAAGACGCTAATTGTCAATCTTTTTCTATAATTTTTATTGATAAAAGCTAAATATCACAAATAATAGTTTAATATTAAACGATAAATCAATTAAGCCTTTTTAAGGAAGCAAGTCTTTAGAACCAATCCACGGACTTTTTCGGCGTTGCATTCAATTTCTTCGGGGTCGTCGGTCAAGCGGATATTTTTAACCGTAGTGCCGCGTTTCAAAGTTACCGATGTCCCCTTAACCTTCAAATCTTTAATTACGGTTACGGTATCACCTTCGCTTAAAATCGTTCCGTTTGAATCACGCACTTCCATAAAATCTCCACCCTAAAAAATTAAGTTTGTAAAGCTAACGATTATTGTATAGTTGTAAAACGAATTTTTTATAAATGGAGTTATTATGAGTCGTATATGTATCGTCGTCGGAGAATTTTATCAAGATATCGCAGCCGAATTGGTCAAAGGTGCAACTACTTATCTCGACGAGATTAAAGTTGAATATGACGTTATCGGAGTTCCGGGAGCTTTTGAGATCCCTTCTGCGGTTAATATGGCAATCGTCAGCGGCAAATATTCGGGCTATGTGGCTCTAGGCTGCGTAATCAGAGGCGAAACCACCCATTACGACTATGTATGCCAAGAAAGTGCAAGAGGCTTGAATCAAATCGCAATTGATAATATCGAAGCAATCGGCTACGGCATATTGACTGTTGAAACTTCTGAGCAAGCTTGGGTGCGTGCAGCGGTTACCCAAGGCAATAAAGGTAAACATGCCGCAATTGCATGTATGCGACTTTTGGAAATCGCTAAAAACTTTGGAATCGACTCGCAAGGGGAATAGCTACTAGGACTATTCTAAACTGTAATTTGTCTCTTGGCGAATCGAGGTCGAAGATGCAGGGTGACGGCGGCTTAATATATACATATAAGCCCAACGCTTTTTATGATCGGCAATTGCTGAGACGGTTTTTTCGTTTAACCGCAAGCGTTTGAGTGCGTTTGCGGCTTTACTGCGAAGTCCGGTATGCGAAAATGGCGAGCGGTCAAAAATCACCATCGGCATAATATTAAGAATTGAACGCCAATTTTGCCATTTGTGGAAACCTGCGAGATTATCGGCTCCCATAATCCAAACGAATTTTACTTTAGGGTGACGTTTTTTAAGCTCACGCAAAGTCGCATAAGTATAGGTTAGGTTATGTATTTTCTCAAAATTGCTAACTATTATATTGCAATGTTTTGCAGTTATTTCGCAAGCCGAAGCAAAACGTTTTTCATAAGTCGCCATGTCTTTGCTTGATTTAAGCGGATTTTGCGGCGAAACCAGCCACCAGACTTGGTCAAGCTTTAAGCGTCGCAAAGCCTCAAGGCTGATATGTAAATGCCCTGCATGTGCCGGGTTGAACGAACCGCCCAACAATCCTATACGAAGAGATGAATTCATTTCGGTCTAATTTGCCCGCTACCTTTAACGACATATTTATAAGTCGTTAGTTGCTCAACTCCGACCGGACCTCTGGCATGTAAACGCCCAGTGGCAATGCCGATTTCTCCGCCGAAGCCGAACTCGCCGCCATCGGCAAATTGGGTTGAGGCATTATGCATCACGATTGCCGAATCAACTTGCTTTAAGAACAAATCTGCTGCCGCTTGATCCTTGGTTATGATAGCATCGGTATGATGAGAACCATAAATATTGATATGCGAGATTGCTTCTTCGACATTTCCCACCGTTTTTATCGCAATTATAGCATCGAGATATTCGGTAAACCAATCTTCTTCACTTGCCACTTTTATGCGTGAGTCAGTACTGCGTGCAAGCTCGTCGCCCCGCACTTCGCAACCTTCTGCGATCAAAGCTTCAACAAGCTTAGGCAGCATAGCAAGCATTTGCTTATCGATAAGCAAAGTCTCGGTAGCCCCGCAAATGCCGGTACGCCGCATTTTTGCATTGATAAGTATGCTCAACGCCATTTCAGGATCGGCTGCACTGTGGATATAAGTATGACAATTCCCGTCAAGATGTAACAAAGTAGGCACTCGGCTATCTTGCATAACAAGTGAAGTTAGCGATTTGCCGCCTCTGGGGACGATAACGTCGATCACACCGGTCATTTTGAGCATCTGGCCCACTGCATCACGATCATTAGTCGGCACAAGCTGAACTGCATCTTGCGGCAGCCCGGCAGCTTTTAAACCGCTCCGCAAACACTCGGCAATCGCCAATGAAGAGTGCAAACTATCCGAACCGGCACGCAAAATCGCCGCATTGCCCGATTTAATGCATAAAGCTCCGGCATCGGCAGTGACGTTCGGGCGTGATTCATAAATAATACCGACAACTCCGAGCGGAACCGAAACTCGCTCAATCATAAGCCCGTTGGGACGCTCGAATTTGGCAAGAATTTTGCCAACAGGATCAGGCAGTTCGGCAATATCCTCAAGCGATTTTGCAACATTTTCGATACGTTTTTCGCTAAGTTCTAGCCGATCCAAAACCGCTTTGCTAAGCCCTGCGACCTTGCCTGCCTGCATATCTTTTTGATTGGCAGCGAGTATATCGCCTAATCCCGCACGCATAGCGGCAGCAGCTTGACGCAGGGCAAGTTTTTTGCTCTCGTCTGAAGCCTCGGCAAGCAAGCAGTAGGCATTACGGGCTTTAAGACCGATTGATTGCATCAATTCTTGGAGATTTTCCGACATTTTATCAACAATAGATTAAGTTTTAGACAATTATCATTTAGCATAAAGCTAACCTATATGCAAATGTAGTATTTCTTATAAAATTATTGCATCTTAAACGATAATGCACAATTTAAACCTTTGCCTGAATTTGTTCCAACTGAATATTTTTGTACACCACCTGCTACATTTGAATTATCATAACAAGTTATAGAGCTTGCAGGAGTTGCCGAAGTATCGGTTGCACCTTGCACCATTCCGCCTGAAGCCCAAACTAATCCATAATTAGCCGCAATTCCACCGGGAGCAACTAATGCAATAGCTGCATTCTGGTATTTTGCTATTACTTTACCTGTTTGAGGGAACCCGTCATCCATTTTTTTATCTATTGAATATGATTGATCAACTTTTAAAAATGTTGAGTTATTACTAATACCGCCATTGGCATCAAGACGACCATTCACTCCAAAAGACAATAAAGAAAAGTAATTGACTCCGTTAAAATCCGAATAAACATCGACATATGTTCCGCCCACCTTGCCTTTGGGAATTAAATCTTTAATTGCAGGAGTAGTTGATTCCATAATTCCAGGAAGGAGAGGATAAGTAACTATTCCCGCATAATTAAAGCCTCCGATTATGAGACCTGAATTGGAAGACAGATCTTCCCAGAACCATGCTGTTTCTCCCGAAACACAACATGCACCGTAATATGCTTGATTTCCATTATAACCATAATCATCAAGAATACCGTTGCCATCTCCTTGTCCAACCGTTCCTGCTCGCGTCGGAACAACCGTAAAGCCAAATGTTGTTACCAAATCGGCAGAAATATCACCGGGCAAACCGCCATATTTAAGCTGAAAAGTTCTAGTTGCGGTATTATAACTTTCAATTTGGCTAATAGTAGCCCTAACTTCTGCAGCTTTTATTAAATCTTGTCCTACAAGAACTCCGCCAATAACCAAGCCAATAACGATAAGAACTATAGATACTTCTATTAATGTGAAGCCAAACTGTCTACGCTTGCATATTGTGGGTTGTAGGTTTTTATATACCATTTTGGTAAGCCTAAGTTATTTTTTATTAAAACTATCAGATGATAAACAATGTGCAACTTGTTTTGCCAATTAAGATGATTATTTAGCCAAGTCTCACAAGTAATGATACATTATGTATAAGAATATATATTGAGTTGGCTGGGGTGCCAGGGATCGAACCTGGGAATGGCGGAATCAAAATCCGCTGCCTTACCGCTTGGCTACACCCCAATATATTTGATGCGTAACAGGGTTTATAATGATTAGGATTGCAAAAGCAAGCGTAAAAATTTCTCTGCCGCTAATATTTCTTTGCGAGCCTGTTCTAACTTAGCATCTTTCTCTTCATCTTTGCCCCATTTCTGGTCTTGATATTCTTCTTCAAGATGCGAATAGGCAAATAATTGCTCGGCATCGATTGCACCTTCAATGAACGCAAAAACCAAAACAATCGAACCTACCTGCTTGATAATGCTGGCAAAAACCGCCAACTTCCAATCATCGTATCCGGCAAGCTGCTCAGCAAATTTTATTTTATTATGTGGGTGCTGAATAATCGGCATGATTCCGGAAGTTATAATCAAACTAATCGAAAAAAAACGATTCGCCCATGCAATTATCGGCCCTAGAACCAGTTCTTGGCGAATAAATAACTCTTCAATATCGCCGGCACGATAGCAAATAGAATCGGTATCGCTATAGGATATTATATCATTGATAAGTTCAGCTCGTTTATTTTGCACCAAATCAATCTTAATGCTCGCAATTTGGCTAAGCGGCATATTCTCACGTTTGAGAGATTTTGTATCACCCTGCCCTTGCCATTCTTGCAATATTGCATCTTCAAGCAATTTATTCGGCACGACAATATCATTGCCGAGCGGTGTTTTTGTAGTTAATGACATTTGTTATAACTCAAGCACTTTATAATATTAAGCATCTGGGCTTTCTGCTTGTGCTTCTTCCATAGGAACTTCGTCGAGTGCATAGCCTGCGGCTCTAACCGTACGGATCAACTCGTTGAGTTTCTTATCAGGATTCAAGCCCTTACGCAAACGCCGCACATGCACGTCTACGGTGCGTAATTCGACATATATATCATGCCCCCACACTGCATCGAGCAATTGCTCACGTGAGAAAACCCGCCCCGGGTGTTCCATAAAATAACGTAGCAAGCTAAATTCGGTCGGACTCAAATGAATAGAAACACCGTTTCTGGTGATCTGGTGGCTTACCATATCCATTTTAAGATCGCTGAAATTCAATACTTTTTCCGATAATGCCGGACGCAAACGCCGCAAAACTGCACGAATACGGGCAATCAACTCACTCGGAGAAAAAGGTTTGGTCATATAATCGTCGGCACCGGCATCAAGCCCACGAATGCGGTCACTTTCCTCACCTCTGGCAGAAAGCATGATGATCGGCACGGTTTTGGTTTCTTCCTGCTTACGAAGAGTTGCACAAATATCAACCCCCGACATACCCGGCAACATCCAATCAAGAATGATAATATCGGGCTGGTGAGCTTTGACCAAAGTGACGGCTTCGTCACCCTCGCCGGTTGAATAAACCTTAAAACCCTCACGCTCTAAGTTATAACGCAACATCGTAACGATTGCGATTTCATCTTCAACTAGTAAGACTTTTGTTTCTATCGGTTGCAGTATGCTCATAAATATTCTCTATTTTTGTGGCTATATTATTTATTATAATACATATAATAGTTAATAAACAATAAACAATTTACGAAAGATATTTCACTGTGACTATAAAACCACACATAAAAACATTTCTCGATCTATTTCCGATCGCAATATTCTTTGTTGCCTATAAGGTTTTCGGCATAATAACTGCCACTTTTGCGATTATTATCACCACCTTAATAAGTCTTGCAATAATTTACCTACTCGAAAAACGCATTGCAATGGCTCCATTGGTTACGGGGGTCATAGTTACTATATTCGGTGGATTAACAATTTGGTTTAACAATGAAATGTTCCTAAAGCTCAAGCCGACGATAGTTAATCTAATATTTGCGGCGATATTACTCGGCGGATATTTCATAAAAAAAGGCTTAATTAAACATGTTTTAGGTGCGGCATTTAATTTAAGCGAAGAAAATTGGCGAATTTTATCCCTACGTTGGGGAATATTCTTCTTAGCAATGGCATTGCTCAACGAGTATGTTTGGCGGAACTATCCAACCGATATATGGGTAGATTTCAAAGTATTCGGACTTATCAGCATTACTATGATCTTTGCAATCACCCAATCACCCTTTATCGTCAAACACCAAATTAGCGAAGAAAATCCAGACAAAACCGAATCCTAAATCCCTACAAGCTGCTTTTTAATTTATCGGCATCTTGTTTCATGAAGGTTTTGATATTGCGGATAGCTTGCCGCAAGCGTTGCTGATTCTCGACCAATGCAATGCGAACATGCCCGTCGCCATATTCGCCAAAACCGATGCCCGGAGCAACCGCAACTTCGGCATGTTGGAGTAATAATTTTGAAAATGCCAACGAACCGATGTCTTTATATTGTTCGGGAATCGGCGCCCAAGCAAACATTGAAGCCTTTGGACTCGGCACGTTCCAACCGGCAGAATGCAAGCCTTTAATGAGAACGTCACGCCGATCTTTATACATCTGCCGCATTTCTTCAACGCAATCTTGCGGGCCGTTGAGGGCTGCGGTTGCTGCAACTTGGATCGGCGTAAATGCACCGTAATCGAGGTAAGATTTTATGCGTGTTAGGGCATTGATCAAGCGTTTGTTGCCGACCGCAAAGCCGATTCTCCAACCTGCCATTGAGTAGGTTTTGCTCATTGTCGTAAATTCAACTGCAATATCTTTAGCGCTCTTGACCTGCAAAATCGACGGTGGCGGATTATTATCGAAATAAATTTCACAATACGCCAAGTCAGAAAGAATATAAATATTATGCTTACGGCAAATCTCGACGATCGGTTCATAAAACGATAAATCAACGGTTTCCGCAGTCGGATTACACGGATAATTCAACACCAAAGCAATCGGTTTGGGAACGCAATGTTTGATAGCCCGTTCTAATTGCGACATAAAATCGGAATCCGCAGTTTTGGGAAGATGCCAAATTGACGCACCGGCAATCACGAAACCAAAAGGGTGGATCGGATAGCTCGGGTTCGGCACTAATATAACGTCACCCGGACTACTGATAGCTTGGGCAAGATTGGCAAGCCCTTCTTTTGAGCCGATAGTTACGACCACTTCCGAATTGGGATCCAACTCAACCCCAAAGCGACGTTGATAATAAGCCGCTTTGGCTTTGCGAAGCCCTGCAATACCCTTGGATTGCGAATAGCCGTGCGTATTACCGTCTAACATGACTTCACGCATTTTATCGACGATATGTTTGGGAGTCGGCGAATCGGGGTTACCCATTCCCAAATCGATAACATCGCCCCCTGCACTGCGTAATTTGGCTTTGGCAGCATTTACTTCGGCAAAAACATAAGGTGGAAGGCGTTTAAGGCGGTAAAAATCTTCTTCTGCCATTTTAGTCATCTTTCTTGTGGTGTATATTATACATTATTATTCAAATTCAAGCCTTAATTGCCGCCTTGCTGTACACGACCAGAGTAACGTGATTCGCCCAAATAACGCACATCTGAATTTGCATTATAGGAATCTTCACGTGGCGGAGTCAGCTTTATTATCGGCTCATAAGGAGTTGCAAGCACCGAAACATCGTCAGAAATTTTTGCTTTTGTATCTTCGGCTACAATCGGAGGTTTTTCAACAGACACTACTGCAGGCGGCACTGCAACTTCAATAGGCTTGGCCGTAACGACAGGCTCAACTTTGATTTCTTCTTCATTCACCTTAACAACTATTTCTTTAGCATCGTCTTTTTTAGAGCTAAAAACGCTTCCCAACCAAGATGATGTTTTTTTATCGCTTTCGGCGATTACGGGCTTAACTTCTTCAGCCTTCTTTTCTACTATTTGCACAGGAACCGGCTTAGCTTCAATAACAGCATTGCTTTGGGGCATAAGAACCATCGGGGCATTATTTTGAACCGGCACTGCAATAGTTGATTTTACGGGCTGCTCAAAAAATTTTGCCTGTGAATCGTTTTTAGTCTGTGAATCGGTTAAAGTAACAGCAGGTTTTGGCGGCAATACAACTTCAATAGGCTTAGCCGCAACGACAGGCTCAACTTTAACAGCTTCTTCATTCGCCTTAACAACAGCTTCTTTAGCATCGTCTTTTTTGGAGCTAAAAATACTACCAAACCAAGAAGAAGTTTTTTTATCGCTTTCGGCGATTACGGGCTTAACTTCTTCAGCCTTATTTTCAACTATTTGCACAGGAACCGGCTTAGCCTCAACAACATTATTTTGAGGAGCAATTACTACGGCAGATGTTGCAGGTTGTGCGAAAATCGGAGCTTGCGGCGGCTTCACGGCAACAACTTGTTTAGCCAAATCTTGAGGTTTTTCCAAAACTTGGAAAGGAGATTGCTGAGTTTCCGAAGCTTTTAAATTCGGCGGAGTAACCTCTACGGCTACTTTGCCCGGAACTTGCAATATAGGAGCCGGATTTGAAGGTGCCTTCACCTCAGCTGCAACTACGGCAGGAGCAGGTTGCGATTTCATTTTAGCTTTATCGCCGCTAAATAAGTTATTGAGCCAGCCATTAAAATTACCGTCCGACTTTGGGGTATCCGAAGTATTAGAAACCATTTTAACTTGCGGCGTAGTTGCTAAATTACCTGAAGGCAAATTAACGCTTGCTATTGCATTATCGGGACTTGCGACCAGTTTACCTGTTTGCGGAGATGTCATAACCGTAGCATTTTGGTTATTCATCAATTGAGTGCGAGTATTTTCCGAATTTACCCGCTCAGTCGATAAATTACTAAATTGATTATTTATATTTTCTTTAGGGGTACGCACAGGAGCTTGCGGTACGCTTGCAAGAGTTGGATAAGCACCCTGATTTACAACAGGTGCGGCAACGGCTTGATTATTCTGCCAAAATTTACTTGCTCCACTTGAGTTTTCCACCGGGACACGACGACCGCTAACTCCTGCAGCTGACGAATTTCCGTAATTCAAATCGGGCGAGCGACGGTTTGCAAAGTCAACATCGGCATCTTTAGGTAATGTTCTCGGTGTTCCGCCCCAAGACTCAGGAAAATAAGAGCATGCAGAAACACCGCAAACGGCACATAATACAAATATGCTTGCAGAGAAGCGGAGTAATTTTTGGCTATTCATAAACACCTATAAATTTAATAATTCTTTTGCCGTTTGTAGAAAACATTGATTGCACTTTGCCTAACTACAATTATAATGATCTTGTTATCACATATAGCTTTAGACAATTCATCAATCAATTACAATTATAATCATGTCGGAAACTAATATAGATGCCACAAAATTTGTGGAAAACTTTACAAAAATTGCAGGACAATCGCAATTGCTAATTCAAGAATTTTTAGCTCGCAATAAACAAACGGCTTCGTTTGGAACAGGTGATCCTTTGCATGTAGGCAATGCTTTTGCCGAATGGTTTACCCATTTGCTCAACGATCCGCAAAAAATCATCGAACTACAATTTAATCTTTGGCAAGATACTATGGGGTTGTTCTATAATACCTCGTTGAAGTTTCTCGGTGATCAAGGCAAACCTTTTATCGAACCCGATTCTAAAGATAGGCGTTTTAAAGACCGAGCTTGGCAGGAAAGCATAGTTTTTGATTTTGTTAAACAATCTTATCTTTTAACCGCAAGATGGTTACAGCAAACGGTAGAACAGACCGACGATATTGATCCGCATACGGCTAGAAAAATCGATTTTTATACTCGCCAATTCGTTGATGCAATGTCTCCTTCCAACTTCTTTTTTACCAACCCGGAAGTGATTAAAACAACTTTGGAAACCGGTGGCGATAATATAGTCAAAGGACTAGATAATTTATTGCACGATCTTGAAAAAAGCAAAAGCACTCTGCGTGTCAGCATGACCGACGAAAATGCTTTTGAAGTCGGCAAAAATCTTGCAGTAACCAAAGGTAAAATCGTTTATCAAAACGATCTTATGCAGCTGATTCAATATGATCCTACGACCGAGCAAGTAAATAAAACCCCGATATTGGTGATTCCGCCTTGGATAAACAAGTTTTATATTCTTGATTTGCAACCCGAAAATTCAATGGTGCGTTGGTTGGTAGAAAAAGGACATACCGTATTCGTTATTTCTTGGGCGAATCCAGACGAAAAACTATCCCATAAAAGCTTTGACGACTATATGCTTGAAGGACCGCTTGCGGCTTTAGAAGCAATAGAAAAAGCAACCGGTGAAACCACTATAAATGCAGCAGGTTATTGCCTCGGCGGAACTTTACTTGCAATTACTTTGGCATATCTCAAAAGCAAAAAACAAGATCATAAAATTAAGTCGGCAACCTATCTAACTACAATGTTGGATTTTAAAGAAGCCGGTGAATTATCGGTATTTATCGACGAAGAGCAATTATCTTCACTCGAAGAACGTATGGCTGAAAAAGGCTATCTCGACGGTGGCGATATGGCAGGAACATTTAACATGCTACGTGCAAATGATTTGATTTGGTCGTTTGTGGTAAATAATTATTTGCTCGGAAAAGATCTCTTCCCGTTTGATTTGCTCTATTGGAACTCGGATTCCACCCGTATGCCTGCCACAATGCATACTTTTTATCTCCGCAATATGTATCATAAAAATCTACTTATTAAAGACGGTGGCATAACGATTGCAGGAGTTCCGATAAATTTAAAAACTATAACCACTCCTACTTATATGTTGTCGGCACGTGAAGATCATATCGCTCCGTGGAAATCAACATATGCAGGGACGCAAATTTTCGGTGGCGATGTTCGCTTCGTTTTGGCTGCCAGCGGTCACATTGCAGGCGTTATAAATCCGCCGATTAAAAATAAATATAGCTATTGGGTCGGCAAAGAATTGCCTGCATCACCTGATGATTGGTTTACCTCAACCAAAGAAAATCCCGGTTCTTGGTGGACTGATTGGGAAAAATGGAATCAAAAATATGCCGGCGAAAAAGTGCCTGCCCGTACCCCGGGAAGCGGTGCTTTGAAGGCAATTGAAGAGGCTCCCGGCAGTTATGTCAAAATAAAATAGATAAAAACCGCATTTTTCTACAGTTTCGTAATAAATAACTTGCTTTAAACAAAAAGTTCAAGATAAGTTATTTGCCTTAAATTTAGTCAAGGAGATATACATGGTTATTGCTGCAAATCTAGGTTTCCCGCGTATCGGTGCAAATCGTGAACTTAAAAAAGCTTTGGAAAGTTTCTGGAAAGGCGAAATGAGCGAACAAGCTCTTAAAGACGTCGCCAAGGAACTTCGTAAGACCCATTGGACTATGCAACAACGTGCAGGCATCAAACACGTTCCTTGTAACGATTTTTCGTTCTATGATCAAGTGCTCGACACTATAGCTATGGTCGGTGCAATTCCGGAACGCTACAATTTTAGCGGTGAAAAAGTTGATCTCACAACTTATTTCGCAATGGCTCGCGGCATTCAAAATGTTGCAAATCAAGCCGATGCCCCTGCGATGGAAATGACCAAATGGTTCGACACTAATTACCATTATATCGTCCCTGAATTGACTTCTAAGCAAAAATTCAACCTTGCTTCGGATAAAATTTTTGAAGAATTCAAAGAAGCTAAATTGCAAGGCTTGCATACTCGCCCTGTAATTCTCGGTCCTGTATCATTCTTGTTGCTTGCAAAAATGAAAGGCGAAAATACTTCGACTATTTCATTACTCGCTGAATTGTTGCCTGTTTACGAACGTGTGCTTAAACAACTCGCTGCTTTGGGTGCAGATTGGGTGCAAATTGACGAACCTTGCTTGGTGCTTGATTTGTCCGACGAAGTTCGTGCGGCCTATAAAACTGCTTATGCAGCTCTTTGCAATGCAGCTCCGGAAATCCATATCATGCTTGCAACTTACTTCGGTGATTTGCGTGAAAATTTAGACACTGCACTTGCATTGCCGGTTGCAGGTTTGCATTTTGACTTTGTCCGCACCAGCGAACATTTTGAAGAAGTTCTTGCCAAATTCCCTGCAGGAAAATCTTTGTCCCTCGGATTGATCAACGGTCGCAATATTTGGCGTGCTGATTTGGACATCGCTATTGCCAAAGCTGAAAAAGCAATCGCTAAACTCGGTGCAGATCGCATTCAAATTGCTCCTTCTTGCTCATTGCAATTCTCACCTGTTGATCTTGACGGTGAAGACAAACTCGATGCAGAACTAAAAAGCTGGTTAGCATTTGCAAAACAAAAACTTAGCGAGATCTCAATCATTGCTAAAGCAGTCGGCGAAGGACATGCTGCGGTTAAAAGCGAACTTGAAGATGCAAGAAAAGCAGCCGAGGCTCGCAAAACATCAACCCGTATTCATAATAATGCGGTTAAACAACGTGTTCTTGCGATCGACGATTCAATGAAATCACGCAAAAGCCCGTTTGCAAGCCGTATCGTTAAACAGCAAGCTTTGCTCAATTTGCCTTTATTGCCGACTACAACTATCGGTTCATTCCCGCAAACTGCCGAAGTTCGCAGCAAACGTGCCGATTTCAAAGCAGGTGCAATTGACGAAGCTGCTTACAATCAATTCCTCAAAGAAGAAACCGCTCGCACGGTTAAATATCAGGAAGAAATCGGAATCGATGTTTTGGTTCACGGTGAATTTGAACGTAACGACATGGTCGAATATTTCGGCGAACAGCTTCAAGGCTTCACTTTTACCAAAAATGCTTGGGTACAAAGCTACGGTGCAAGATGCGTAAAACCGCCGATCATTTTCGGAGATGTTTCACGTCCTCAAGCGATGACCGTAGAATGGTCGTCTTACGCTCAATCTTTGACCAAAAAACCGATGAAAGGTATGTTGACCGGTCCGGTTACCATATTGCAATGGTCGTTCGTACGTGACGATCAACCTCGCAGCGAAACTTGCCGTCAAATTGCCTTGGCAATTCGTGACGAAGTTGCCGATTTGGAAAAAGCCGGTATCAATATCATTCAAATCGACGAAGCCGCTATCCGTGAAGGTTTGCCGCTCCGCCGTAGCGATTGGAATGCTTATTTGGCTTGGGCGGTTGAGTCTTTCCGCATCACCGCATCGGTTGCTAAAGACGAAACCCAAATCCACACCCATATGTGCTATTCTGAGTTCAACGATATTATTGCTGCGATTGCCGATATGGACGCAGACGTAATTTCAATCGAAACTTCACGTTCGCAAATGGAACTGCTTGATGCTTTCGTAACCTTTAAATATCCAAACCAAATCGGGCCCGGCGTTTATGATATTCATAGCCCTCGTGTTCCAAACCAAAAAGAAATGGAAGACTTGCTTGTAAAAGCCCTTAAAGTTCTATCCAAAGAGCAAATTTGGGTTAACCCGGATTGCGGTTTAAAAACAAGAGGTTGGGCGGAAGTCAAGCCTGCCTTGGAAGCTATGGTTGCGGCTAGCATAAAATTTCGCCAAGCTTACGGCGACGATAAAATATTAAAGCAAGCCTAATCGATTAAGCCCCCTACAAAATAGGGGGCTTTTTTTACGCTAGGAAATTTTTATGCCCAAGAATTCAGGTCATATTCGTCCGATTATACTTTCAGGTGGTAGCGGAACCAGGCTTTGGCCAATCTCACGCAAAGAATACCCCAAACAATTTGCCAAAATTATCGGTGATACTTGTCTATTTGCCGAGACCATAAAGCGAGTCGCAAATAGAAATATTTATGCAGCTCCTTATATAGTCGCAGGTATCGAACATAAATTTTTTATCCTCGATATACTTGAACAATTAAATATCGACGATTTTGAGCTGATTCTTGAACCGTTTGGCAAAAACACCGCACCTGCAGCAATTATTTCCGCTCTTGCCGAAAGTGAACCTGATCTATTACATTTGGTAATGCCGTGCGATCATTTAATTGCCGATAGCAAAGCTTTTGATACTGCAATCATGCAGGCAAGCAGTGAATCCGTCGACAATATTATATTATTCGGCATGCAACCGAAATATCCGGAAACAGGATACGGATATATAATCCCCGGTGATAAAATAAATTCACATATTTATAAAACTAAAGTTTTTTACGAAAAACCGGAAAAGCAAATTGCCGAGAATTTAATTTCTCAAGGGGCATTATGGAATAGCGGAATTTTCCTTTATAATCCGAGTATGATGCTAAAAGAAGCAAAAATATTTGCCGCAAATCTTTATACTCAATGCAAATATGTTGCCGCAAATCTGCAAGCAGATAAATATTGCAAACAAGCAAGACTCATAAATAAGGAACTTTATGCAAATATAGAAGCCGACTCTTTCGATAAGGCAATTTTGGAAACTAGCGACCACATTGCGGTTCTAACCTGTCAAATAAGTTGGAGCGACGTTGGCTCGTGGTATTCACTTATGCAACTTGCCGATAAAGACATAAACGGCAATAATTTTATCGGCAACATAACTGCAAAAAATGTTTCAAATTCATATATTCGCTCTGATTCTCACAAAATAGTTGCGATCGGATTGGAAGATTTCTTGGTCGTTGCAAGCAAAGATGCCACCTTAATCGCACCATTAAAAGACTCGCAGGCGATCAAGCAAATATATGAAGAAATTAGCTTGCATAACAAAGAAATTACCGAAAAAAGCCTTTACAAAAAATCACCGTGGGGTGAACAGGAAAAACTCGGTGAAGGAGATAATTTTCTCGTCAAACATATTAAGATAAAAATCGGGGAATCAATTTCCTTGCAACAGCATCAACATCGAGCCGAGCATTGGATAGTTATTGCAGGAGTTGCTTTGGTGGAATGTGGCGGTGAGCAAGAAACAGTGCGGGCAAATCAATCGGTATTTATTCCAATGCAAGCCAAACACCGCCTCACTAATATAGGTGATTGCGAGTTGCAAATTATCGAGGTGCAAACCGGTGAAACATTATGCGAAGATGATATAATCCGCTTTGAGGATATGTACGGTCGGATTTAGCTATAGTAATTCCTCTTTTGAATTACTATTAAACCGCCTTCGTAAACGGCGGTTTAACGCTGCGGAGCAAGCGGACAACCTTTTTATTTATAAGTAAATAAAAAGGAGAAATAATATATCTTGCCATTATGCCCTATTTTGAGATTTTCTGTAAAACTATATCTTTGGTTAAAACCTGCGGTAATATTATTGGCTCGCCTGAGTTTGGCGGATAATAAACATAAATCGGCACACCGCTTCGCTTGAATGACTGCAAATATTTGGTTATTTCCTCATCTCCGTGCGTCCAATCCGCAACCATATAGGTAATATTTTTGTTGGCAAAAGCTTTTTTAATCTCGCTTGTAGAAAGTACTAAATTTTCATTGATTTTGCAAGTTATGCACCAATCCGCAGTGGCATCGACAAATATAGCTTTGTTTTCTTTGCGTAATTTATCAATTTCCGCAACCGAGAATTTTATATGCTCAACAGGTTGAGTTCTGGGTAAGGAAAATAATATCGCAAGTAATGCAATTGTTATAATAACAATTAAAGAACCGAATATTTTGGCAATTTTGCCCGCACGCTGCAAAAGCCAAATCGCAAAGCTGATTATAACTATCGCAATTAAGGTTATGGTCGCATAATCTTCGCCTGCTTCACGCAGCAAAACCCAAAACAACCAAACAGCTGATAGATATAACGGAAATGCCAATAATTGTTTGAAGGTTAATAGCCAGACGCCTGATTTGGGCAAAAATTTTACTAAGCTCGGAAATAGGCTTATCAGCATAAACGGTAAAGCCAAACCAAGCCCCAAAGCTACAAAAATTGTAATTATGACTATACTGCCTTGGGTTAATGCAAAACCGACCGCAGTTGCCATAAACGGAGCAGTGCAAGGGGTTGCTACCAAAACCGCCAAAACCCCGGTTAAAAAACTGCCGATAAAGTTATCTTCAGACGAAACTTTGCCGCCTAAATTACCAAATATTAGCGGTATTTCAAAATAACCTGAAAGATTTAAACCGACAAAAAATAGTAAGATTGTCAGTAATGCAACGAATAACGGCGATTGCATCTGATAACCCCAACCGATATTCTGCCCGCCGATTTTTACGCCTATAATTATCGCTGCCAAAACAACGAAGCTTAGTACGACTCCCAAAGTATAATAAATTCCCTGTTTGCGGACGATTTCGGGGTGCAAATATGCTTTCTTGGCAATCGCCAATGCCTTAAGCGAGAGAATCGGGAATACGCACGGCATAAGATTGAGAATAATTCCGCCTAGAAATGCAAAAATAATTGCTTGGATAATTGAGGTGCTGCCGGATTCTTGAGCAGTTAAAGTATTGCTTAGGGCTTTTTCTCCACTAATTTCATAATCCAACCGCTTGCCTTCTTTATCTATCAGAGAAACAATACCTTCGATATTATCGGGAATTGTTCCGTCTTTACTTTTTATATTGAAGGTTATTTTTTTGCCTAAATCCGCTTCTGCAAATTCAAGATTATCGTTTAAAGGGAAAAAATATGCCGATTTGATGTTTGACTCAGGCTTTTCCAGGAAATCAAAACTCAAACTTTTATCATGAACTGCGTAACTTATTTTATCGCCTAATTTTTGCGGTATTTTTGCAACTAGTTGTTTGATTACCTCGGAATCTTCGCTTAGATTTCCCTGAGTATTTGTGGTCGGAAGTACAAGCGATAAATCTGCAGATTCCGGAATACATATTTCATTGCAAACCAGCCAATTAGCCTTGAGTGATAATATGCTAGTAGCATTTTCCGGCAAACTGGCGGTTGCGGTTAATTCAAACAAAAACCAGGCATCTTTTTCATAGCCGTAATCGATAAATTCTTCTATTTTATGCCTGTCGGGAGCAAGAAAAATCACCTCGCTTATCTTGAAATCTTTGGGCAAAGTCCAAATAAATTGCGGAGCCATACCGGTATCGCCGGGATTCTTCCAATAAGTGTGCCAACCGTCTTGCATTTTGAGATGCACCACCGCCCAAAATTTTTCTCCCGATGCAACAGTTTTTACGTCGCTAATTATAGAAGCTTGCGTTTGTGAAGTAGTCACGACACTTGCATTGGCAGAAAATGCAAATGATAAAGTGATTAAAAATATTAAAGATCTAATTATATTCATGATTGAGATTTTTCCTTCATAAACATACGAATCGGTTGCCATTTTGCAAGAACCGAGAGCCACCAAGCATCGAAAAGAGCAATAATATATACTAACGGAGCCGAAATAACTATCAAAGCTACAAAAGCTGCGAATATTGTAAGATTATCTTTCTTAAGATATATAAATATTTGTGAGTGAACAGAGAATAATACACAAGAATGAACTAAATATAACGGAAATGATATAAAGCCTAGAATAGAAGATGTTTTTCCGTTAAATGATGATGATATAATATTATGACTAGCAAAGATAACCAAAAATAATATGGATGATATAGTATAAATAATTACGGTAAACTCATTTTTAGGAATTAGCTGATTATCTAACCAAAAGTAACTTCTTAACGGAAAGCAATATCCAGCAAAATAAAAAGCTACTATGAACACGCAAAGAGTAAGCGGAAGATTTAAATGAAATTTATCCAAAGGAAATGTCGTAAAAATAAATCCTGCTAGGAACGGCAAAAAATAGATCAATTTATATTGAATTATAATCTGATTGATTAGATCAAAAAACCACACGTAGGAAACAATTAAAGTTGTAACAGAAGCAATTTTTATAAATAAATATTTCATATTTAAATAGCATAGCGAAATAAATAGAACCAATATACTTCCAAAAAACTCATATTTCATCGTCCATAGAACAAAATTAAGTTCAGAATTACCAGTAAAAAAGGTTGTTAAGCTAAAATTTAAAATTCTTAAGAAATTAGCCTCAACCGGCAACTTATTGTAGCATAAAAGCAGTGAAAAAAATACCGGGAAGAAAAACCTAAAATAACGCTTAATCATTGTGTTAATTACAACATAAGTGCCGTTAATACGTTTAAGAGATAATACATAGCCTGATAATACGAAGAAAAATATTACGGCTAGGTTTCCGTTAAATAATCCATATGATGAATAATAAATTAAATTAAGGTCATTTATCGATTTTGTATCATTTAAGATCGACAAATCATATTGCGGTAAGAAAAAACAAATAAAATGGAATAAAACTACTATAATAGCAGCCATTCCCCTTGCCGCTTCAAGAGGAAGAAGTTTTGAGGTTTTAACTTCTAGGCTCAAACCATTTCCTCCGGTTTTACCCAAGCGTCGAATTGTTCGGAAGTTAGAAGTCCGAGGTCGATTCCTGCTTGTTTGAGCGAAGTTCCTTCTTTATGAGCTTTTTTGGCGATTTTTGCTGCGTTGTCATAACCGATATGCGGATTTAGAGAAGTCACCAACATCAACGATTCATTCATCAATTGATTGATACGATCTTTGTTAGCTTCGATTCCGACTACGCAATTATCGGTAAAGCTGACACTTGCATCAGCGAGTAATTTTATTGATTGCAATAGGTTATAGATAATTACAGGTTTAAATACGTTAAGTTCAAAATGTCCGTTTGAGCCGCCAATGCTGATTGCAACATTATTACCCATAACTTGTGCGGCAACCATTGTTAAGGCTTCCGACTGGGTCGGGTTTACTTTGCCCGGCATTATTGAAGAACCCGGTTCGTTTTCCGGCAACGACAATTCACCTAAGCCGCAACGTGGACCGGAGGCAAGCAAGCGAATATCGTTAGCGATTTTCATCAACGAAACTGCAATCGTGTTGAGAACTCCCGAAGTTTCAACCATAGTGTCGTGAGTCGCAAGTGCTTCAAACTTATTGGGCGCAGTAACAAACGGCAAGCCTGTCATTTGTGCAACTTGTGCGGCAAAAGCCTCGGCAAAGCCTTTTTTTGCATTAAGCCCGGTGCCGACTGCGGTTCCGCCTTGTGCGAGTTGATAGATATTTGGTAAAACTCCCTGCAAACGCTTAATCGCCTGTGCAATTTGGGTAACGTAACCAGAGAATTCTTGACCCAAAGTCACCGGGGTTGCGTCTTGCAAATGAGTGCGTCCGATTTTGATAATATCTTTGAATTCATTTTGTTTGGCAAGCAATGCGTCATGCAAATGTTGTAAAGACGGAATCAAATGATTGACGATTTCACTCGCCGCAGCGATGTGCATCGCAGTCGGGAAGGAATCGTTGGAAGATTGCCCCATATTAACGTGATCATTAGGGTGAACCGGCTTTTTTGAACCGACTTCACCGCCCATAAGCTCAATCGCCCGATTTGAGATTACTTCATTGACGTTCATATTGGTTTGCGTACCCGAACCGGTTTGCCAAACCACCAAAGGAAAATGTCCGTCAAACTTGCCTTCGACAATTTCGGCTGCGGCTTTGACAATATTTTCGCCGATATTTTTATCAAGACCGGCAATTCTCATATTAACTTGAGCAGCAGCGGATTTTAAAATCGCAAATGCAGCAATCAACGGTTTTGGCATAGTTTCGCCGCCGATTTTGAAATTCTGCAAGCTTCTTTGGGTTTGCGCACCCCAATATTTATCGCTTGCAACTTCAATTATTCCAAAACTGTCGCTTTCGTTACGTGTGGTCATAAAAATCCTTTATTATTTATTCAGAAACCGGAGTTATAAAATCGATTAAATTGCCCTGCCCTGCCCGAACATCTTGCCAAGAATCGCAATCAAATTGCAAAACGGTTAGAGTTCCGGTCGGGTATTTTAATGCGAGCTGGTGATTTAATTCGCTGTCATCGTCTTTGACGAGCGATACTGCAGCGATGTGCATGCCGGGATTATGCCCAATAACCGCCAGCGAAGAATAATCGTCACTAACCGAGCTGATATTTTCTATAATATCTTCGCTATCGGCCAAATATAAATCTTTGATAAATTCGCAATCGATTTGTAAATTCGCCGCTTGCGAAACCAATTCAAAAGTTTCTTTGGTGCGTGCGGAAGGCGAACAAATTACAAATTGAGGGATATATTGCTTTTGCAAAATACGCTCGCCGATTAGTTCACATGCCAAGCGTCCACGCTCGCAAAGCTTGCGGTCGATGTCTTTGGGGCTTGAACCTTCCGATTCCGCTTTGGCGTGACGCAATAAATAGAGAGTTTTCATGTTTTTCCGTTGTTGGTATTTATGCAAACTATCTCGACACCTTACCGTCAAAAAATTCAATTTCAAGTATTTCCGACTGATTGGTTTGGCTTAATCTTTTTATAAGTTTGCCGTGTGAATCACGCACCAATGCAAACCCTCGCTCAAGCACGTTTTTCACGCTATATCCGGCGAGTAATCGCTGCATATTTTCAAGACGGTTAGCGGATTCGGCTATATTGCGGTTGATTAAAATCGGCATACGCCCAGATAATTTATCTATTTCTTGCATATAACGCACAATATTTTGCAATAATCCTGCAGGATTTAGTTTGCTTGAAATCAACAAAACTTGTTGTGATTTAGCCGATAGGTAATTTTCCAAAGATCCGTTAAGACGTTCTTGCCAAACCGTAAATTGTTGACTTGCTGCCGTAATTATCGCTTGCGGATCCCTTAATTTGCTTGCCGCCAAAGTAATTTGAGCCGACTTATTGCTAAGATAAAGCGTCAATGCGGATTCCAAACGTTCACTGCGATCGTCAAACCTTTGCAGCGAATTGCCGAGTATCATTTCAGGATTAGGCAAGCCACGAGCCAGCCCGATTATTTTATCCTCACGAGCTTGCAAATTGCGTTTTGTTGCAATCAACATACGTTTTTCTATGTCCATTAACGACAATATCCATTCGTCCCGTACGCTGACTGCAATTTCTGCGGCGGCTGTCGGAGTCGGTGCGCGAAGGTCGGAGGCGTAATCGATCAAAGTAGTATCGGTCTCATGCCCGACTGCCGAAATTAAGGGGATTTTTGATGCAGCGGCTGCACGCACGACAACTTCTTCGTTAAACGCCCATAAATCTTCCAAAGAGCCGCCGCCTCTGGCAACTATTATCAATTCGGGCGGATTTTCCATTGCATTAAAGCCGTTTATAGCAGCTGCAATTTGCTCGGCAGCCCCCTCGCCTTGCACCGCAACTCCCCAAACCAATACGTGACAGGGGAAACGGTCGCTAAGACGGTGTAATATATCACGAATTACCGCACCGGTCGGCGATGTCACCACCCCGATATTTTGCGGCATGAACGGAAGTTTCTTTTTGCGAGATTGCTCGAATAAGCCTTCGGCGGCGAGCATTTGCTTGCGTTTTTCGAGCAGAGCCATTAACGCCCCTGCCCCTGAAATTTCGATTGAGTCAATAACGAGCTGATAGTTGGATCGCCCTGGATAAGTAGTTAATTTTCCCGAACAAATAACCTCAATTCCGTCTTCGGGGCGGAATCCTAGCTTGCCGACTACGCCTTTCCAGCAAACGGCATCGAGCAAAGAATTTTCGTCCTTGAGCTTGAGATAAGCATGTCCAGAAGTTGCAAGTTTCCAGCCCGATATTTCCCCACGGATTCTTACATGCCCAAAATTATCCTCAACCATGCGTTTGAGTGCAAAGGATATTTCGCTGACGCTATAGGTGAATTGATTGTGATTTGCTTCCGATTGCATGACAAATTTGTCTTTGATTTGAGTTTTCTATCCGTATTTATAAAGACTTTTATTTGATTGTCTAAAACTTTAACTATTTGTTAATCTTTTTTTATTATAAATTAAGAATATAAAAATTGGAGATTATATTTATGCAGGAAGAAATTCAAAACCGCAGGGAAATATTCGAGCAAGTTCAAGCAGTTTTTGCGATGAACGGCATAGAAATAGATCAAGAAACCGAGAATTTATTGCAGAATTTCCTAGAAGGCAAAGAAAGCTACGAGGAAATCGAAGCCAAGCTAGAAAAGATGATTGCGGAGGCTTAATATGACTCAAGAACCCCAAGAAATTGCCGGAAAAGACAAAAATATGAACCTGCGTAACGCTCTTGCAATTTTGCGGGGCGGTAATCTTGTTGAAAAATTAGTTGGAGATTTCAATAGACAGACTGGATCTGGCGTACTTGCATATAACCGAATTGACGGAATGATTGAAACCTTCTCCGAGATTAACAAGGTGATATTGCAAGATTGGAAAGATCAAAATATATCGGGCGGAATCCCGGGTAAACAAGTTGAAAATCCTGATATTAGGGCGGAATTTCGCAAAAACATAGAAGCTTTGTTTGAAGACGGCGATAATCATCTTAAAAGTGAAATATTAGACAGTAACGGTCAATTTATATATCAAGAAGATATTGCTGAACGTTTGGCTATTTTTTACGATAACATGCGAAAAACAAAAGTCTTTTCAAACGGCAACCAGTTAACTCTCGATCTATTTCTTACATCTTTAGGTAACTCCAGCGATTTTAAAACGACTTACCATAGTATCAACTTTAATCGTATAAGCCAAGAAAATGCAGTAACATTGCATGATCATAATTCTAGCGTTGAAGATTTAACTCTAGTTTTCCAAAATGCTCTGAATCCGCTTCAGACCAAGAAGCTAAAAAACAAAAAAGATGGTTTTGGAGTACATGAAAATAAAAGAATCTATATCGAGGGGATTCCGTTTTTATCTTATTCTCATGAGGGAGAAGAATGTTTGGTTACCGCAAACGGTGGCTTGGTAAAGCGTAACGAAGTCGAAGAAATTTTAATAAACGAAATAAAATCGGGGAAACAAATTGCTGATTATGATTATTCTACAATTTTAAAAGATAAAGTTATCGGTTATGTTCCTAACACTGAAAATTTACGTCAAGAAGCTAAAACCCATATAGACGGAATTAAAATAACACAGGGGGAGCCTGCTCCGCTGGTTTGTTTAGATATAAATATGTTAACCGGACTTCGCAAAGATGATGATAAATCTTTAAAGGATCTTATACAAGACTATGATAAAAAAATTGACATTCTTGATTTGGCAGGCAACGAGGATTTAAAAGAAATATTGTCTGCACAAATTTCCCAGAAAAATGAACGCCTAAAAAGAAGCCTTGAGATAGCTTACTCTAGAATAACAAATATAAAACCTCAACTTGATGCCGCCGTAAAAGACGTTTTTACAGACAAAAATACCGTCGATAACGATGAAACCCCTAAATTATTTGTCGCAATGGGCGGTAGCGGTTCTGGCAAAACTGCGGTTGAAGAAGTTGCCGAAGCAAGTTGCGGCAAGGATAATTACGTAGTTGCCTCGCTTGACGAATTTCGTAAATATAGTGATACCCAAGCTCTATTGCAATCTGCAAATCATCACGCCGACGACTATACGGTAGTTGAGCCGATTGCCAATAAATTGCGGACTCTGGTTGCAAAAAAAGCACGTGATAAAAGAATAAATATTGTCTATGACGGAACCGCCACTCCTTATTCTCCGCGTTATTCCGATGAGGTGGAAAACTTTGCCGCTGTAGGTTACGACACTCAAGTAGTCGGGGTAGACGGATTTCTTGTAAAGCCTGAAGGTAGTGAGGAAAAATATAGTAAACCAGATGCAATAGATTCAGTAAAATCACGAAAACAAAGAATAAACCGTACTTTGCCGTGGCGAATCGTATTGGAAAAACATATTCATTCTGCTGAAGCTTTTTTAAATGCTATAGAACACAAAGAAACTGGCAAAGTTTCTTTGTTTGCCAATGATCAAGGAATTGATGAGCATTATTTGATGGCAGAGAGTTTTGAGATTAAAAAGAAAGATCTTGAAATAATTCAAGGAAAACAAGAATCAGGTGAACTTGCCGATTATTTTAAAGATATGATAAGGAATAATGAAAAATCTACCATTAAAAATATTGCACACGGGGATTCCAACAAAATAGAAGGCTTGATGGCTCGCAACAGCAATTTTAATGAAGATAATGTAGCTTATCAGGTTTACAAAAAAGACGGCAAAACTCGGGTGCTTTGTGTTTACGATGCAGAACGACTTTCTCTTTTCTACCAAAAATCGCAATTTAATACTGCAGCTTCAAGCAAGGAAGGCTTGTTACACAAGACCGATAAAGGCTCATTCGTAGTGCAAAGTGATAACCCGACTCCTTGGCAAACCAAGTTCGAGATGCAGCAAAATTCTTCGCAAGCCGGTGGTGCTTCGTTAGGATAGTTAAAACAAACTTGCATAAGCATTAAGCAATTTTGGAGCTTCATATTGCCAGGCAAGTTCGTTTTCAACTCTTTTGCGTCCGAATTCGCCCATTTGTGTGCGTTTTTCAGGATTATCGGCAAGTTCAAGAATTTTCTCGGCGAAATCGATTGCATCATTGGGTTTTGCATAAAGCGAGCTTTGTTGTGCCGAAAACCGCCCCTCGCTTACGTCAAATTGAACGATAGGTTTCGCCAATGCCATATATTCCATGATTTTATTCATCGTCGATTTATCATTCATATCGTTTACTTTATCGGGATTAACGCAAATATCGGCGGTATTGAGGATTTTTAGCATCTCGGCATCGCTAATTCTTCCGGTAAAATTGATAAATTGATCGAGATTTTTTGCTTTGCAAAGCTCATGCATCTTTGCAAGTTCACTCCCTCCGCCGATTAGGGTGAAATGAATATCCAAGCGTCCACATTTATTTATTATATAATCAGCTGCATCAATTAAATATTCTATTCCTTCTTGCTGCCCCATCACCCCGATATAGCCGACCAAGATATTTTTGCCGTGTTTGAGTTCGGGGCATGCAGGAATTATCTTCATACGCTCCAAGCTCGGGCCGGATCTAACCACAAAAACTTTATCTTCTGCCATTTTGCCACGCTCGATTGCAATTGAACGATAGCTGTTATTGGTGGCGATCGAAATATCGGCAACTTTAAATGTAAGCTTCTCGCATAAAAGCATAAATTTATAAAATACGTCTTTTTTATTAAACTTCGCCAAATAAAGCTCGGGATTTATATCATGATGATCAAATATGAATTTCTTGCCGCATAAATATTTAAAAAATCCTCCGATTAGGAAAATATTATCGGGCGGATTGCAAGCATGAATCACGTCGAATCCGTGTTCTAAATATACCTTACAAGCGAGATAAAACTGAAAAAACAATGAGATCGAATATTCCGCCAAATAGCCCAAAGCTCCGCTCGCCTCAATCGGCAAAGGGTGGCGATAAATATCAATATTTTCAATAATCTCATGCGATTTTATATATGAATTCATCTTGGGAGAAATGATCGTCACTTTATAGCCGGCTTTTTGCAAAGTAGTTGCTTCTTGCCACACCCGGCGATCAAACGGTACGGGTAAATTTTGCACTATTATAAGAATCTTTTTCGCCATTATTACTTGAGTAATCCGACTTCTTTATAATATTTAATTGCACCATTATGCAATGGAACGACCAAACCTTGGCTCACCATTTGATTTTTATCGAGAGTAGCAAAAACCGGGTGCAAGGTTTTAAAATCATCAAGATTATCAAAAACCGCTTTTACGATTTGATAGACATATTCGTCACTAATATCTTCCGAAGTGACTAATGTTGCTTTGAGTCCAAAGGTATTGACTGCTTCTTTGCTGCCTTTATATAGACCTGCAGGAATTATAAATTTGTCGTAATAAGGATTATCGGCAAGTAATTTATCAATTTCTTTGCCCTCAACCGAAATCATGCGATTTGGGCAAAGATTATTTATTTTCTGGGTTGAAGCGTTAGGGTGACCGGTTGTGAACAATATAGCATCAACATTACCGGAGCATAACTCTTTGCCGAGTTCAGAAGGCTTTGCCTCAATAATATCGGCAAAACTATCCTTATTCCAGCCTTCGGCTTTAATGACTTGCCAGGCAGTATTTTTCATACCGGAACCGTCATCGCCGATACCGATATTTTTACCCTTAAGATTGCGAATTGAATTGATGTCTGAATCACTTCTTACCAAAACCGTAAAAGCCTCGGTGTGCAACGAAAATATCGAACGCAAATTATCGTTTTTACCGTAACCGACAAATTCGTTTTTGCCTTTTTTAGCGTAATAAATCGAGTCGCTTTGGGCAATTGCAAGGTCTAACCTACCTTTGGCGATAGATTTCAAATTGTATGTCGACCCACTGGTAAGTTTAACTTCGCAATCGATTCCGTGTTCTTTGATTCCTCGTTTGAGAAGCCTGCAAACTGCTCCGCCAGTCGGATAATAAACGCCGAGTTTTTCGGCAGTTCCTATTGTTAAAGGCTTTTCGCCTGCGTAACAAGAAAATGAACTAAATAAACTTATGTAAATTGCCGAAACCAAAGCAATATATCGCACATTTATCCCATTCTAAAGATATTATTTATGTACTTACTCCAAAATTGTTCAAGCTGCTGCAAATTTCCGTTTACTTCTTTCAACTGATCGATGCTTGGAACTCCGTCTTTTAGCATCTCAACATGACGTTGATAAAGTTCGTCAATCTTACCGCAAAGATCCAAACCTTTTTCCGACAATCTAACTTTGGTAGAACGTTTATCATGCGGTGAACGCTCTTTAATCAAGAAACCTTTATCGACCAAATCTTTCACATTATATGAAACATTTGATCCCAAATAATACCCCCGATTGGTAAGCTCGCCGATAGTAATTTGTTCACTATTTATATTATATAATATAAGAGTTTGCACGTTATTGATTTCATCAATCTTCAAGCGATCAAGCTCGGTTTTGATAACGTCGAGAAAGCGACGATGCAAACGCTCAATCAATAAAATACTCTCGATATATATGCTTTTCATTATCCCACCGTGAAGTTGTTTAATATAGACAAATATAAAACATAAAATAGTTAATAAACAATTAAAATATTGCGTGTTTAGACGTTTTAATTTCGCAGCGGTTTGCCGTTTGCCAACATATATTCGATGCGATCCAAAGTACCTTTGGTTTTGATCAATTCCATAAAGGCAGCATGTTCCAAATCAAGCAATTGTTGTTCGCTTATAGTATCCATAATATCGGTATTTCCGCCCGATAAAATCTCTGCCAATTGCGTGCAAACCACCACTTCATGCGGAGTTGCTTTGCCGGTTGCGACAAATTGCTCAAGCCCCATTAGCAATGCCGCTTTTGCAGTGCCGCCGGGAAGTGAAATATTTTGCGGTTCGGGCGGCGTATAATTATCGCTCAAATTCAAGCATAATTGTTTGGCATCGGGAAGTAATCGGTGGCGGTTCATTGTTATCCGGCTACCCTGCCCGATTATTTTCATATCCTTGGCTTCGTCTGCCGATCCCGCTACTTTTGCAGTGGCGATATATTCAAAAACTTTTGCAATTGCAGGCATTGCTCCGCCGGTTGGCAAGCCTTGTAAATGCCTTAGCAACATCTCCTTACAACCGCCCCAGCCGGGAATTAACCCTACACCTACTTCAACAAGTCCGGGATAGCTCTCGATATGAGCCTGCACTGCATCACTATGCAAAACCAATTCACAACCGCCGCCAAGTGCCATACCCGACAAAGCAGAAACCACCGGGAAAGGTGCATATTTCAGCCCCATAGTTGCGTGCTGACCTTGTTTTATAATGTCGGACATCAGGCTCCAACTTGCCATATTGGCAGCATATAAAATGAATGCAAGATTTGCTCCGACCGAGAAATTATCACCGTCACCGCCGATCACCAAACCTTTGAAATCTTTTTTAACCACTTCAATCGATTTTTCAATCAACGCAATAATATCGGGATCAACCGAATTCATTTTTGAGGTTATCTCAAAGCAGGCAATTCCGTCGCCGATGTCCCAAAGTGCAGCCGAAGCATTTTTAATAATCGGTTTATTGCCGACTTTCTTATCGGCAAGAGACCAAATTCCATCAACTCTAGGAATATCTTGATAATCACCGCTAATTGCGAAGAATTTACCTTGCTCGTAGAGTTTTTTGCCTTTGGCTTTGAGCAAGAGTTCAGGAATTTCGATATTCTCCGATTCAAGCAATTTGATTACGTTATCGACACCGATTTTGTCGATAAGTTCAAAAACGCCGTATTTCCAGCTATATCCCCACTTCATGGCATTATCGACAGAGATAATATCGTCGCAAATCTCGCCGACCAAAGATGCGCTATAGGCAAAAGTTTTGGCAAGTACCGAGCGAACATATTGCCCGCCGATGTCGTTATGGGCAAAAATCGCAGCAACACCCGCTTTGCCTGCCGCCACACTCTCCAATGTCGATTTTTGTTCTACTGCATATTCACCGGTCTGCAAGTTAATGACTTCTTTAACTTTTTTACCGCCTTCTTTATTTATGCGATAAAAACCGCCTTTGCCTTTGCGTCCGGTATAACCATCGCCAAGCATTTTAGTGACTAACTCGGGTTGCGAGTAAATCCTGCGGAATAAATCATTCTCGGGTAAAGTATCAAGCATCGATTTGGCAATCAGCGGCATCAAATCAATCCCGATGAGATCAAACAAACCAAACACCCCGGTTTTTGGGATTCCGAGCGGTTTACCCATAATCGCATCGGCATCTTCAACCGAAATTCCGAGTTTAATCGCATCGAGCAAGCCGGTCATTAACCAGAAAACCCCGATCCGATTACCAATGAACCCGGGAGTATCTTTGCAATCTACAACGCCTTTACCAAGCCGAACATCAACAAATTTTTTGATTTCCGCGTAAGCTTCGGGACGGGTCTTTTCGTCTTTGAGAATCTCGATCAAATGCATAAAACGCGGCGGATTAAAGAAGTGGGTAATCATGAAATCTTGCTTGAATTCTTCGCTCAAGCCCTCGGTCAATATATGCAAAGGCAGGGTTGAAGTGTTGGAAGAAACTACCGAACCTTTTTTGCGAACTTTATCGATTTTGCGGTAAACATCTTGTTTAACATCGAGTTTCTCAAGCACGGCTTCAATTATCCAATCCACGTCGGCAAGTAAATCGAGATTATCTTCCAAATTACCGCAAGTTACGGATTTAACTTTATTTTTATGGGTAAAGCCCGAAGGATTGGCTCCGAGTTGTTTTTCAATTGCTTTTTCACTCAATATATTACGGCTAAGCGCATCTTTAGGAACAATATCAAGTAAAATAACGGGAATTCCTGCATTGGCGATATGAGCGGCAATTCCGCTGCCCATTACACCCGAACCGAGTACGGCAATTTTTGCTATCGTCATAGTAATTCTCCGCTTTTTAAAGGTTTTTTACATGATGCTATTATAGCATTTTATTTGCACAAATTATAGAGAGAATTTTTCTCCGAGATAAACTCTGCGAACCTCGTCATCACCGACGATTTCTTCCGGCGTGCCTTCCATAAGAACTTTACCGTCATGCATAATATATGCCCGGTCGATAATTTCCAAAGTTTCACGCACGTTATGGTCGGTAATTAAAACCCCGATTCCACGATCTTTAAGGTGCGAAACCAGTAAACGAATCTCGGCTACCGCAATCGGGTCGATCCCGGCGAGCGGTTCGTCAAGGAGGATAAAATAAGGATTCGATGCCAATGCCCTAGCAATCTCAACCCTTCTGCGTTCACCGCCCGAGAGTGCCATAGCAGGGGCATGCCGCAAATGAGTAATTGAAAATTCTCCGAGCAATTCGTCTAATCGGCTGCTGCAAGTGTCACGTGCAGGCTCGTTAATCTCAAGAATTGCCATAATATTTTGTTCAACCGAAAGCCCGCGAAAAATAGAGGCTTCTTGTGGTAAATATCCGACCCCGAGCCTTGACCTACGATACATCGGCAATTTGGTAATATCTTGACCGTCCAGATAAATTGAGCCGTAATCAGGCGTAATCAAGCCGGTAATCATGTAAAAACTCGTAGTTTTACCGGCACCGTTCGGCCCTAGTAAACCGACTGCTTCACCACGATTTACCTGCAAGCTAACATCACGTACCACAGGTTTCTTGGCGTATGATTTACCGATATTACAAACCTTAAGACCGGAGTTTTTCTCAACTAACTGCGGAGTATAAGCAATATTGGGGTGATTATTTTGATTTTCCATATAAGCAGCCTACAATATTATGGCTCGAGGGTAAACCGCTTTTTCATAAAACATAACTATTTTGATAAACTTCTAATTCTTTCGCTAATTTCACCGACCGAAACCGATGCTTTTTGCGTGTTATAAGAAATTTCTCTCGTAACCGCCGTTTGTTCTTCAATTGCCGAAGCGACCCCGTTAACATATTGACTTACCGCATTTGCAGCCTCAACAATCGAATTAACGCTAGTTGCAACTTCGGAAGAAATTGACTGCACGGATTTAATTTCTCCGGCAATATCGTCGGTAGCCTTACTTGTCTGTGTTGCTAAACTCTTAACCTCGGAAGCAACAACCGCAAATCCACGCCCTGCTTCGCCTGCCCTTGCCGCTTCAATAGTAGCATTAAGAGCCAAAAGATTAACCTGCCCGGCAATATTATGAATAAGATTAACTATATTTTCCATAGCTTGAGTCGAAATTATCAAGCGATTAGTTGCTTCACCCGAAGCCCCTGTTCTTGAAACTATATTTTCGGTAGCTTGTTTTGAAAGGCTCATATTTTTGCTAATTTCCGAGATTGAAGCAGTCATCTCTTCGGCAGCAGCAGCAACGCTTTGCACGTTGCGATAAGTTTCGTCGGCAAGATCAACTGTAGTAATCATCTTGGTAACGTCGGTTGCATATTTAACCACTTTAAACGGCTTACCGTTCATATCCATAATCGGATTATAAGAAGCCTGTATCCAAACCTCTTTGCCACCTTTAGTTATACGTTTATAAACACCGCTGTCAAATTCACCGCGACGCAATTTATCCCAAAAAGCTCGATATTCACTTGATTGAGAATAAGACTGCTCAACAAACAGCGAATGATGTTTTCCTTCAATTTCACCCAAAGAATAGCCCAGAGTATTAAGAAAATTAGAATTTGCGGTTATAACCGTTCCGTCGAGATTAAATTGAATAACGGCTTGAACTTTGCCGATAGCTTCTATTTGTCCGGCAAAATCTGCATTGGCAAGTTTTTGTGCAGTTACATCGGTTGCATATTTGACAACTTTATAAGGCTTGCCGTTTGCATCAAAAATCGGGCTGTAAGAAGCTTGAATCCAGACCTCTTTGCCGGCTTTTCCGATACGCTTATATTCAGCCTGCTGGAACTCACCTGATTGTAATTTTGTCCAAAAACTCTTATATTCCGAGGATTGAACAAGTTTAGGATCAACAAACATGCTATGATGCTTGCCTTTTATTTCATCTAAACTATAGCCCAAAGTAGCAAGGAAATTGTCATTTGCAGTAATTATGGTTCCGTCTAATCCGAATTCAATAACTGCCTGCGAACGACTTATTGCTTGGAACAAAGCTTGATATTCAAGATTTTTCAATCTTGGTGCTGCGTCAGCCCATTCGACTATTGTACCGATACGTTTTTCGCTATCGTTTTCTATAATTGCAGTTGCAATTACATCGAAATCTCTACCGCCCAAATTTATATTTTCTTTATATGAGCCTTTTAAAGCATCAAACACACGTCTTTGATGAGCAGCATCTTTATAAAAAACATCAATATTACTGCCGACCAATTTAGTAACGCCAAAATTTGGCAATTCACGACGCAAGTCGTTTTCGGCTTCTCCAAGCAATTTGGCAAGACCTGAATTTATATAAACTATATTATATTCTAAATCGGCAATCATGAAATTTGCCGAAGAATTCTCAAAAGCTGCAAGCTTCAAAGTTGAATTATTTGCATTTTTTCCAAATTTATCGAAAGAAAACATAATTACCCCTGTTTGTTATTTATAACCAGGCTAACAGTAATTTACATAGCCTAACAGAGATATATTTAAATATAGATATTTTTTCGGCATGAGACGGCAATATTGCAACAGCTAGGAATTAACTGATTTATTTTTCTCTTCGGCGATTAAGTCTTTTTTTAGTATTTTTCCGATTATCGATTTAGGCAAAGAGTCCCTAAACTCGATCAAATGCGGCAATGCATAAGCCGAACATTCTTTCTTTAAATGCTCACGAATAGAGGATTCGCTTAAAGTTGAGCCTTCTTTTTTAACGATAAAAGCCTTGGGTTGCTGAACTCGCTCGGGGTGACTGACTCCTATAACTGCGGCCTCCAAAACTTCGGGGTGGCGATAGAGTATTTCTTCAATATTTCTTGGGTAAATTTTATATCCGCCGGAGATAATCATCTCTTTTAGGCGGTCGACAACGTAAAAATAACCGTCTTCGTCCATATAGCCGAGATCGCCGGTGTGCAACACTCCGTTTTTGAGAACCTCCTCGGTTTCTTTAGGTTTATTCAAATAACCCTGCATCACCTGCGGGCCGGAAATACAAATCTCGCCGACTTCACCGACCGGCAATATTGTATGCGGATTATCGATTTGCCTAATATCAATAATAGTTTGCGGAACCGGCATGCCGATTGACCCCGGTTTATTCAAACCGAACAAAGGATTGGCAGCCGCCACGGGAGAAGATTCGCTCAAACCGTAACCTTCTATAAGCTTACAGCCGGCGATTCTTTCAAAATTATTTTTAACTTCTTGCGGCAAAGGACCTCCGCCGGATATACACATCTTAAGCGAAGTTAAATCATATTTGCCGATTTGTTTATAATTGGCGATTGCCGCAAACATCGTCGGCACTCCGGGCATTAAAGTCGGGCGTTTAAAATGAATGCCGTAAAGGATATTTTTCATATCAAAACGGGGGTGCAGCAAGATGCAAGAACCGGTATAAATCGAGAGATTCATAATCGTCGTCATCGCAAAAACATGAAAAAGCGGCAATGCCCCAACTATGATTTCCTCGCCGTATCGAAGTCCGTTAAACCACAAATTACATTGCATCGTATTGGCATAAACATTGGCATGAGTCAAAACTGCGGCCTTGGGAACTCCCGTCGTCCCTCCGGTATATTGCAGCACAGCAATATCTCGAATAGGATCGATAGTAATCGGCGTAACTATATCTTCTTCCTCAAGTAAATCGGCAAAACTCAAATATTTATCGCCTTTCTTTACTTCGATATTGTCGCCTTTACGGGTTAGATTAAACGCCATACGCTTGGCAAGCGGCAAACTTTCCTGAAAATCGCTAACGATAATTTTACGTAAATTTGTTTGTTCGACACATTCGGCAAGCTTGGGATAAATCGCCTTAAGCGACAAAGTTATCATAATTGAAGTATCGGAATCCTCGATTTGATGTTTCAGCTCGCAAGCAGAATAAAGCGGATTATAATTTACGACCGTGCCGCCGGCTTTTAATATCGCATAATAGCTAATGATAAATTGTGGGCAGTTGGGCATAAATATGCCGACTTTCACCCCTTTTGTTACTCCGATATTAGATAAAGATCGAGCAAATCTGCGAACTTTATCGGCTAATTCACAGTAAGTTATTTGCTTACCGAGAAAATCGAGAGCTATTTTATCCGGATAATTATTTTCCGCTTCATCAAGCAAGCAAAATAAAGGCTTAGCAGGAATTTCCGCCCGCCAATCAACATTTTTCGGATAAGATTTCAGCCAATCGGGAGTGCTATAATTCATAAAAATAAATTTATTGCCGATAATGTTATATTATAACCGATATATTGCCAAACGGCTACAAGTTCTTTTGTTGTCCTCTAAAGCCTTGAGCGACGACAAAAGTTTCTGCAGAATCTTGCCTTGAAGCTTTGGGTTTAACATGTTTGACGGTCGTAAAATATTGCTTCATTTTTTCGAGCAATTTATGCTCGGTGCCGCCCTGCCAAACTTTGGCAACGAACACTCCGTTCGGGCTTAGAACTTCGCAGGCAAAATCAAACGCAGCTTCGACCAATAATATAATCCGCAAATGGTCGAGATTAGGTTGCCCGGAAGCATTGGGAGCCATGTCGGAAAGTACGATGTCGACTCTCGGCATTAGCTCTTTGAGTTTTGCCGGAGCGTCGTCGTCCATAAAATCCATTTGAAAAATATTCGCACCGGCAACCGCAGGAACTTCAAGTAAATCAAGCCCGATTACGTTATCAAAACCGACTCTTTCAACTGCAACTTGTGACCAACCGCCGGGAGCTGCTCCGAGATCAACCACATGCAAACCTTTTTTGAGAAATTCATGTTTTTCGTTAATTTCTATCAATTTATAAGCCGCTCTCGAACGATAACCTTCTTTTCTGGCTTTCACCACGTATGGGTCATTGAGCTGCCGCTTCAACCACAACGAAGAAGAAATCGTCCGTCTTTTAGCGGTTTTAACCCGAACGCTAACGCCGCGTGAAGATTTATCGTAGGTGTTTTCGCTCATATAATTGTTCTCATATATTTCTGCATTAAAGATATTATAATACCTTCGCGAACACCGCGATCGGCTATGGTTATCTTATCAACCGGCCATAGGCTGCAAATCGCCTCAAAAATCGCACAACCCGAAATGATATAATCCGAACGATCATTGCCGATGCACGGGCTGGCAAGGCGTTCCTGCAAAGTCATTGCCAAGACATTTTGGGTTACGTCACGCAGATCGTCCATCGAAAAAGTCACCCCGTCGATGCGGTTACGCTCATAACGATCAAGCTGCAAATGGATAGCCGCTAGTGTAGTCAGCGTTCCAGAGGTTGAAATCATTTGAATCGAACCGGAGGCAACTCGTTCGCTGATTTTATTTTTACGGTCAAATGCCCGCAAACCTTTAACCAGATGCCCGACCAATTCGTCAAAATACATCTCTACAAAGGCAGTTCCGCCGAACCGCTCCGAAAGATTCATTACGCCCTGATCAAGCGACAACCAATCAACTATTCGATGCTCGCAAAGTAATTCCGGCGGTGCAGTGTAATCACGTTTAACATACATAAACTCGGTGCTACCGCCGCCGATATCGAACACCAAAGCATTATCGGTATCGGGAAATAACAGGCTTGAGCAACCTAAAAATGCCAGCGTAGCTTCATCTTCGTTAGAAATTATCTCAATTTCAAGCCCGGTTTCATTATAAACCGCATCGAGAAATTCATCGCTATTTTCCGACTTTCGGCAAGCTTCGGTGGCAACCATGCGGACAAATTTATTTTCAAAGCGATCAAGCTTCTTTTTGCAGGTTTTAAGTGCAGAAATAGTGCGAGACATCGCCTCTTGCGAGAAACGATTATTATCGCTTAAATTTTCGCCTAGCCTTACAATTTTGGAAAAACTATCCAATATTTTAAGGTTATGGTGCATTTTGCTAAAAGAATTACCAGGCCTGGCAATTAAAAGCCGACAATTATTAGTCCCCAAATCCAAAGCGGCAAATACCGGCAGCCGATTGTCATTTTTAGAACTTTCTTTGTCGGAATTAGGCATTAAGCCACCTCTCCGCTATTTAGCAATTTTATCATATTCTCGCCACTTCCTTGAGTTTACCGACAACTATTACCAATTGCGGCAATCCGACTTCACCGGATTTTAATTCCTCTGCAAAAAGATTAAATCTTGCGATGTCGCTTGCATATTTATCCTGCCATTTTGCAATATCGCCGAGTGAAATTGCCGAAATTGCCAAGCGATTATGCTCAAACGACAAATCATTTATTAGCGAAGCAATCGCCAATCTATCCCAATGCGAAGATATGCTAACCGCAGCGGCTTGCCCTTTTAAGCGATCAAGCTGCAAAATATCGGCAAGTTCAAAATAAAGCTTACCCGTGTTTTCAAGCGGAGAATTTGCAGTTTTTGCAATCCTGATTATATCGGGTGCGGAAGCGAAAATATCAGTCATTGCAATTTTTTCGGCTAAATTTTGCGGCACTTGTTTTGCGGTCAAAGTTTTAACTTTATCTTGATAATTATCAGAGATTTGCAAAGAAATTACCGAACTATAATTACTTGCATAAGTAGCGATATTTTCTTTTAGTTCTTTGGCAAGATTTCCGGCATCAAATTCGGCAAAATTGGCAATTAGCCATTTGATATTATTTTCAACAAAACCGATGCAAGCATTAAACAAGCCTACTTGAACATCAAGAGCAATTTTACCGTTGAGGCTTTCAATATCAGTCCACAAATTTTGTAAGTCGAACACGTCACGCAAAATATAATAGGCATAAGCAACATCGGCAACGTTTCTTCCGCTATCTTCGGCGATATTATGGATAAAAGTAATACCGGTGCGGTTGATAACTTCATTGGTGACTATAGTAGCTATTATTTCCCGTTTCAAAGGGTGGCTCAAAAGCTCGCTCGCAAAATCTTCCTGCAAACGGGTCGGAAAGTATTTTAACAAATCGTCGCTAAAATAATCATCGTCCGGGAGTTTTGATTTAAGCAATTCTTCATAAACCGACATTTTGCTATAAGCCAACAAAACCGATAGTTCGGGACGGGTCAAGCCCATAGCCTCGCTTTTGCGTTCTGCGGCTTGCTTATTGCTCGGCAAGAATTCAACTGAGCGATCAAGTTTTTTGCTCCGCTCCAAACTTTCCATCAAACGCAAATGATCTTCTAATAATGCTTGAGACCCGGATTCGGTGATCGTGATGATCTGGCTTTGCAATATATTGTCTTGTAAGACTAAATCCGCAACTTCGTCGGTCATGCTTGCAAGTAATTCATCACGTCCGCTTTGCGATAATTTGCCCGATGCAACGCTGCTGCCGAGACCGATTTTGATGTTCACTTCATGATCCGAACAATCTACGCCTGCCGAATTGTCGATCGCATCGGTGTTCAAACGTCCGCCGATTTTGGCATATTCGATCCGTCCTTTTTGGGTAAAGCCGAGATTTCCGCCCTCGCCGATTACTTTACAACGCAAATCTTTGCCGTTAATGCGAAGATTATTATTAGCACGGTCGCCTACTTGTTCATGAGTTTCGTCCTCGGCTTTGACATAAGTTCCAATGCCGCCGTTCCACAATAAATCGACCTCGGCTTTAAGCAAAGCACGGATCAATTCGTCGGGTGACATTGCATCTTTATCGCTACCGATCATTTGTTTGACTTCCACGGTCAAAGCAATCGATTTTTGGCTGCGTTCAAAAATACCGCCGCCTTGCGAAATTAGGCTTTTATCGTAATCCGTCCAGCTTGAACGGGGCAGATTAAACATACGCTGCCGCTCGACAAAACTTTTTGCAGAATCCGGACTTGGATCAAGGAATATATGCATATGGTTAAATGCGGCAAGCAAGCGGATATGTTTTGAAAGCAACATACCGTTGCCAAATACGTCGCCTGCCATATCGCCGATACCGACGACGGTGAAATCCTGCGAATGAATATCCACGCCGATCTCACTGAAATGTCTTTCCACAGAGACAAAGCCGCCTTTAGCAGTGATTGCCATTTTCTTATGATCGTAACCGACCGAGCCGCCAGACGCAAAAGCATCACCGAGCCAGAAGCCGTATTCTGCGGAAACCGCATTGGCATAATCCGAGAAAGTAGCCGTTCCTTTATCGGCAGCAACTACTAGATAAGGATCATTATCGTCATGCCGCACAACTTGCGAAGGCGGGATTATATTTCCCTCAATTATATTATCGGTAAGATCGAGCAAACCCGAAAGGAAAGTTTTGTAACATGCCACACCTTCCGCCATAAATTCTTCACGTCCGCTTGGTGCCTGTTTTAGCACGAATCCGCCTTTGGAGCCGACCGGAACGATAACCGTATTCTTAACCATTTGGGCTTTTACCAGCCCTAAAACTTCAGTACGGAAATCGTCACGACGATCCGACCAACGCAAACCGCCACGTGCAACTTTTCCGCCACGCAAATGGATACCCTCAACCCGACGCGAATAAACGAATATCTCGGCATAAGGGTGCGGAAGCGGCAATTCGGGAATTTTCGGCGAGGCAAATTTAAACGAGATGTAAGACTTTGTTTTACCTTGCTTATCAGCTTGGAAATAATTTGTTCGCATTGTAGCGTTGATCAGATCGACAAAACGACGAATAATAATTTCATCGGTAATATTGCCGACATTTTCGCATTGTTTTTCAATATTTTTAATTATTCCTGCACAATCGATAGTTTCATGCGGATTAAATCTCGCCTCAAACAACTCTGCAATCAATTTGGCAAGTGTCGGGTAAGAATTCAGAGTAGCTGCAATCGTATCCAAACCGTAAGCAAAGCCGATTTGCTTCATATATTTGCTATAAGCACGGATCAGAACGACTTGTCGCCAATTCAAGCCTGCATTTAAAACCAAAGCATCAAGAGCATCGGTTTCGCTTTCATTTTGCCAGATTTTGCCGAGCAATTCGCCGAGTTTCTCAAAATCCTCATTAGTGCTGCATCTTGCAACCGCTTTATCGTCAATCGACAATAGCAAATCACGAATCCAGACCTGCGAAATCGCAACGCCTGCAGGTTTTACCAAATAAGGCTGCTCGTCGATCACCTTAAAGCCCATATTTTCCAAGATCGGCAAAACGTCGGAAAGCGGAATTTGCGAAGTCGGATTATACCATTTAAGATGAAGGAAATTACCGGCATCATTTTTATTATGGAATATATCAAGCGACGGAGTTCCCGTAGCAATTACGTCGTTAATCTTTTGAATATCATAAATTGCCGCACCTGCATCATGATCGCCGATATAGGCTTTGGGAAAAGCATTTGCATAAATCCGCAACATGTCGCCGGCAGATTCTTCACCGAATTTTCCGGCAAGAGCAGCAAACAAGGCTTCACTCCAACGGTGGGTGATTTTTGCGATCTTATCTTCCAATTCGACTATATCTACGTTAGGAATATCGGTAGGAGTAGTAGTTATAATAATTTGCATACGCATTAAAGGTGCGTCGCTCATTTGAATAAAAAATTCGCTTACGCTACCGTTTAAAGCTTGGGCAAGGATTTTCTGGATTTCTTCACGCAATGCACCGTTGAATCGCTCTCTCGGCATAAATACGACACAGCTTACAAAACGCTCAAAACTATCCCTACGCAAGAATAAACGCACTCCAGGGCGAGCTTCCAGCGACAAAACTCCCATTGCATAATCAAATAAATCCTCTTCTGCGAATTGGAATAATTCGTCACGAGGGGTAAATTCCAAGATCGCTCTTAAGGTTTTACCGTCGTAACTTTCGGGGGTGAACGCCGCACGTTCGATAACCCGAGCTATTTTATGACGAATTACCGGAATTTCTTTGGCACTTTGATAATAAACATTAGAGGTAAACAAACCGATAAATCTACGCTCACCGATTACTTTTCCGTTCTCGTCGAAGCGTTTAAGCCCGATATAATCCATATGAGCAAGACGGTGGATATTAGATTTCCGCATTGACTTGGTAATTTCTATCAATTGCGGAACTAATGCAAAATGACGAATTTCCCCAGTAATTGCCTGCAAACCTTTGGGTTTTAGATCATTATCGTCGCTTCTAAAAATACCGAGTTCGGAATTTGGCACTACACTTAGGACGTTATTACCGTTTGCGTCATAAAAATCATATTCGATATGCCCGAGAAGAACAAAATTATTCGCCTCCAACCACTCAAGAAAATCGCAAACCTCGTTAATTTCTTCGACGGGGAAATTAAGCCTGCTTTTGCGTAATACGCCGATGCTTTCTTCAACTTTTCCGCACATCGGCTTCCAATCAGTAACCGCAAGCCTTACATTGGTAAGAACCAGCTCCAGATCGGCAATAATTTTTGCTTCACTCAAACTATCGGGTAAACGTGATGTTTCGATGCGGATAAAAGATTCAGCTGAATTTGTCGATTCACCGAGCGAAATCAATTTACCGTCTTTATTACGCTCAAGCTTTACAATAGGGTGAATAACTTGATTTATATTGATATTCTGCCTACTCAACTCGGCAATCACCGAATCAACCAAGAACGGCATATCATCGTTTAATATCTCAATCAATGCCGAGCTTTTCTTTGCCGTAACCCGAATTTTTGGTATGCCGAGCGTACGATCTTGCAAAAATTCATAACTCGAAGCAACCATATCAACTGCTTGCTTTGCATCAATTCTCTCAATATCAATCAAAGGCAGTTTGGCAAAAAACTGATAAGTCAAAGATTTAAGTTGTTCAGGAACATCTTTTGCAAATGATTTTACGATCACATCGATAAAAACTTTTGCATCTTCTTTTATTTTTGTTTCGTTCATAAAAAGCCGTTAATTTAGATATTTATTTGATTAAATGATTAAGAGGGCCGCAACCTTTACCAAGCCGAGGAGAAGTCATTATTGCCTTATTAACATAATCACGGGAGTTGGCAACAGCATCGTTTAAATTTATTCCTTTTGCAATGAAGGTGGCAATAGCCGAAGCCAAAGTGCAGCCGGTGCCGTGGGTATGGATAGTATCTATACGTTGCGAGCTAAAAATTTGCTCTGCCAAATCGCCTGAAGGAGTTTTATAAATAAGATAATCAATAAGTTGCTCACCTTGCAAATGCCCGCCTTTGAGCAACACTGAATCGGATCCCAAGCTCATCAATTTTTCGCCTGCATATTGCATATCTTGCAAATCAACGATTTTACGCTCCGAGCCGATATTTTTAAGCAAAAACTCGGCTTCGGGTATATTGGGAGTGATGATTTTTGCCTTGCCGATTAGGCGGTTAATCAGAATTTCTATCGCTTCTTCCTCCAAAAGCGAAGCACCGCCCTTGGCAAGCATTACAGGGTCGACGATCAATGGAATATGCGGGTAATCTTGCAAAACGCCGACAATAGTTTGAATTACCGACTTTTTATGCAGCATTCCGGTTTTAATTGCATCTGCCCCGATATCATCAAGCACCAAGCGAATTTGTTGCTCGATAAAACCGTCGGGAACATCATGAATTCCAAAAACACCGAGCGTATTTTGAGCAGTCAAAGCAGTAATTGCCGATGCCGCATAGCCACCCAGAGCCGTAATCGTCTTAATATCACCCTGAATACCGGCACCGCCGCCCGAATCCGAACCCGCAATCGTCAAAACCCTTGCTATAGTCATATATGAATTTTCCGTTGATTTGATAATGCTTTATAGCACGAACAAATTGATTTTAAATTAGTTTATTAAGAATTTATTAAACATTTTCCGGTACAAAACTCTCAGTATATTTATTTTGGGGTGATTTATGGTCGAGATTAACGATTCGCAAGAGCAAGAACTAACGCAAAGACAACAAAGATTGCAGGATTTTCGTACCGCAAAGGCAATTGCCCTGGGCATGCAAGTTTACGAAAAGCACACTACTGCACAAGTAAAACCGGCAAAAATGATCCCTATTCATCGCGGTGTAGCTCTTAAAAATTTATTTTCCGATATTCATAAGGATATATTCAAACAATGGGATTATCAAGCCGAGGACGTGATCACCTCGGGTAGGCAAGGCATTGGTTGGCAAGAGGAGCCTGAAATCAGGAGAGAATTTAGAGAAAACATCGACTCCATAATCTACGACGCTAAAAAAGACAACATAGATACGGCAATTTTTGATTCAAACGGTCTGGTTGCCAAACTTCCCGATATGGGGCAACGTTTGGCAAAATTTTACGATAAAATGCGAAAAACCGAGAATTTTGCTTACGGAAACAGCTTAACTCTAGATTTATTTACGGCAATCGTCGGCAATCTCCCCGAATTCAAAACAGCATATCCGAGCGGAATTGACTTTAGGCGGTTAGAGCAAGCTGATGCACAAGCAATGCACAACCCCAAAAGCAACATAGAAGATTTAACTAAAGCTTTCACCAATGCACTTGATAGCAGCCGCAATAAAGGAATAAATAATAAACTAAACGGTTTTCAAGCCTGGCCGGATCAAAAAATAATGATCGACGGAATGCCGTTTCTTTCTTATGAGCATGAAAAGTACGGCGAATGCCTGGTTACCGTAAACGGCGGACTTGTTAAGCTTGAACAAGTAGAAGAAGGACTCCAAAAACAACGCCTCGCCAACAAGCATTTTGCCGATTATGATTACACGCACATGCAAGGCTACCAAATCGTCGATTATCTCGACGTTAAAGATCACAAAGGCAAACCGCTCAAAGATAAACATCACATCGACGGAATCGACATAAAGCACGATATTGCACCTTTTGTTTGCCTTGATGCCAATATATTAACCGGGCTTACTCCAGTCGACCAAAAAGCCTTAATGGATTTACTCAAAAAGCAACTCGGCGATTCGGCAACTGAATTTGATTTGGTCGATAATCACGAGTTAAAGGATAATTTGATAAATATTGCTAAGAAAAAACATAACCCAAGGTTAGAACGCAGCATCGAGATTGCATATGATCGGATAAATGCGGTAAATGAAAAAATCGAACATGCAGGTGATAAAGAAACCGAAGAAACGGAAACACGCAAGCCTTCGCATCACCCTAAATTTTTTATGACTATGGGCGGAGCTGCCTCCGGTAAGGGTAAGGCAGGCAAAATTGCAGCATCGCAATGTGGCAAGGGTAATTTCGTCTTTGCATCGCTTGATGAATATCGTAGTTATAGCGATCTTCAATCCGTGCTTATCGGTGCCGGGCATCATGACGATGATTATACCATGATTGAGCCTTTTGCTCGGGCAATTCGTACTAATGCAACTGAAAAAGCACGCAAAAAACATCTTCATATTCTGTACGACGGCACTGCAACTCCTTACGTTGCCGGCGGATATGCAGACATAACCGAAAGTTTTGCCGAAAAAGGTTACAAAACCGAACTAATCGCATTCGATGCTTTTTTGGTAAAGCCGGAAGATCGCCCCGAAATAACGAGTCATAGCGTAGAAGAAAAAGTAGTTGACCGCTATGAAAAAAAAGTACGGGCAGTGCCTTGGGTAATCGTCAACGATAAACATATCAAATCACCTTTTGCACTCTTGAAAAGTCTAGAGCAACCCCATATCGACAAAATTGCCATATTCGCCAATGACATAGAAAAGATTGAATCCAAAGAAGGTGAAGAAAGAAAGGATACTACTTATCCGTTTGCCGAAAGCTTCAAGATTTCCGAAGAAGACATAGAAGGGCTAAAAAACAAGCAATCAAAAGGCAAATTAGCCGAGCATTTCAAAGATCTCATTAGAACAAAGGACGATTCCACTATCAAAAGATTGGCAAAAGACAGTCCGCCAAAACTCGAGCAATTGATAGAAAATAACCCCGATTTTAGTGAGGATAACGTCGCCTATCAGATTTATAAAGTCGGCAATGAAGTTAGAATGTTGGCGATTTATAACAATCGAAGAATGATCGATTTCTTGCAAAAAGCCCAACTCAACGAACACGCTGCTTCATCTGCAGCACTTACCCATAAAAAAGATTCGCTTAAATTCGTCGTCCAAAGCGATAATCCCGATCCTTGGCAAGTACGCCTCCAAAACGGAAAAAAAGACGAGACTCCGGGACGAGGTTAGGGAAATGGTGCTGCTGAGGTTAATCGAAAACCCGACCCCGTCATTACCAATGAGAAGGTCTATAGCTTTACAGGGCTTTATAACAATTCATCAAGTTAAATAAAATATAGGAAAATCAATTCATAATCCAGTTTTGTGCTTTTACCTTCATTTATTTGTATAGACAAGTTTTTATCTATTCTGTAGAACATGTGTAGAACACAAAATACAAATAGCAATATGGCAAAAACATCTGATAACCGAATCAATTTTACAAAAACTACTTTGGCTAAACTTCCCTTGCCAGAAAAAGCCAGAAGCTATTTTTACGATACTCAAGTTTCTGGGCTTGGCTTAATGGTCTTTGCCAGTGGCACGAAAACCTTTTTCTTGTATAAACGCATTGGGCAGCGTGTTGAAAAAATAAAGCTGGGAAGGTATCCCGATTTAAGCATTGAGAATGCTCGTAATAAAGCACATGAACAACTTGCTTTAATTGCCAGTGGAAAAAATCCAGCGACTGAAAAACGTAAGATAGGTGCAGAGAAAACGCTTGAGGGCTTGTTTAGTCTATTCATAGAACTGCACGCAACGCCTCATAAAAAGCCCAGTAGCTTAAAAGCGGATAAGGATAATTTTGACCGCTATTTCTCGCTTTGGAAAAAGCGTAAATTATCCAACATTTCGCATAATGATGTTATCACTTTGCATACTTCTATAGGAAAAGACAAAGGAATTTATATAGCCAATAAGGTTTTAGCATTACTGCATACTATGTTTAACAAAGCTATCCAGTGGGGCTGGGAAGGCAATAATCCTGTAACGGGTATTCGCAAGTTCAAAGAAAAATCCCGTGACCGCTTTTTGCAGCCGAATGAATTGCCATATTTCTTTGCTGCATTAAATGCTGAAACAAACATCACCGCCAAAGACTATATCATGCTCTCTTTGCTTACGGGGGCGAGAAAATCCAATATGCTTGCAATGCATTGGAATCAAATAGATGTTAGCCAAGCTAAGTGGCGGATTCCTGAAACCAAAAATGGCGAGCCTGTGACTATCGCCTTATCAGGGCAAGCAATGGATATTATCAATAAACGTAAGGCTGCTATGCAAAGCAACGAAAGCCAGCGTTCGGATATTTGGGTTTTTCCAAGTGAAACCAGTAAATCAGGGCATTTAGAAGAACCTAAAAAAGCATGGCATCGCTTGTTAAAACGGGCAGAAATATATTATTTCATAGACTTGATTGCAGAAAAAGAAAAATGGAATCAATCCGCTATTTTGCAAGCAAAAGAGCAAATAGAAGATAATATTAATGCGTCTTTAGAGAGATATAAGCAAAAGCTATCTGAAGCAAAAATCACGTTACCACAAATGATTTTGCAGGATATTCGTATCCATGATTTAAGGCGTTCACTTGGAAGCTGGCAAGCGGTTACAGGGGCAAGCCTTCCTGTTATTGGCAAGTCGCTGGGGCATAAAAGCCAGCAAGCCACCGCAATTTATGCAAGGCTTAATCTTGACCCTGTGCGTGAATCGGTTGAAAAAGCGACTGAAGCAATGATGATGGCGGGGAAAGCGGGCTGATTTATGTTTGACTTTCTTCATTTTAGTAAATATAAGTAAACTATGAGTTTATATAATCAATCTAAATTAAAGAATTTATTGCAAAAACTGCCTGATGGTGCGGTGGCAACCTCTGTTTGGCTTGAACATATTGGTATTTCAAAGCAGCTTCGCTTACGTTACCAAAAAAGCGGGTGGTTAGAATCTATAGCACAATCTGCATTTAAGAAATTTGGTGATAGCATAAGCTGGCAGGGCGGAATATTGGCAATCCAAACACAGCTTAAACTGAGTATCTATCCTGCCGCCTTGACCGCCATAATATTACACGGCAATGCTCATTATATACGCATGGGCAAAGAATCATTATATCTTTTTGCCACCCCTCGCACTTTACTCCCTCAATGGTTCAAAACATACCAATGGGAAGCAGATATACGTTACCACCGCACTGCTTTTTTGCCTGATTCTCTGGGGTTAAGCGAACATGAAACAAAAAACTGCACGCTAAAAATATCCTCTTTGGAACGGGCAATATTAGAATGTCTCTATCTTGCACCAAACGAAATAGATTTAGTGGAGTGCTATCAAATATTTGAAGGACTTACGATGTTGCGTCCACAATTATTGCAGCAACTATTAGAACAATGCACGTCTATAAAAGTGGTGAGATTATTTTTATATATGGCAGAAAAAGCTAATCACGCATGGATGAAACACTTGGATAAAACCAAGTTTGATATAGGCAAAGGCGAGCGTAGTATGGTTAAAAATGGCGTTTATATTGCCAGTTATAAAATCACTATTCCAAAAGAATTGGTAGATTTATGATAAGCCAAGCCTATAAATCGCAAGTGGATTTACTCATTCGCATCATTCCATACATTGCGGAAGAAAAGATTTTTGCTCTCAAAGGTGGCACGGCAATCAATATGTTTATCTGGGATATGCCTAGATTATCGGTTGATATTGACCTCACTTATTTGCCTTTTGATGATAGAAATACTGCAATTGCCAATATTACCAACGCTTTGCTGCGTTTGCGTGAAACAATCAAAAAAAGCATTGTTGGCATTAATGTTGCAGTGACAGGTAAAGAGCCAGAGGCAAAATTAATCTGCAATTTGAAAAATGCACAAGTCAAAATAGAAGTGAATACCATTATGCGTGGCGGTATCAATTCCCCCACGATAAAGCCTTTATCAGAGGCAGCACAAGCGGAATTTGGCAAGTTTGTAGAAATACAAGTGGCATCTCACCCTGATATATTTGGTGGCAAAATATGTGCTGCTCTGGATCGTCAACACCCAAGAGATTTATTTGATGTTAAGCAATTATTTGAATTGGGTGGCATTACGGAAGCAATTAAAGAGGGGGTTATTGCAGCCATTTTAAGCCATAACCGCCCGATACACGAAATATTAAATCCAAATTTTAGCGAGCAAAAAACAGTATTTGATAGCCAGTTTTACGGCATGACATTAAAGCCTTTTTCCTACCAAGATTATGAAGATACCCGTATAAAATTAGTAAGTGAAATAAACGGCTTGCTGACTGATAATGACAAAAAGCTATTGCTGAGCTTCAAATCAGGCAACCCTGATTGGAATTTAAGCAAAATATCTGCACTGCCAAACTTGCCTGCGGTGAAGTGGAAATTGCAAAATATCCATAAATTACAAGCCAATGACAAGAAAAAGCATGAAATTATGCTGGATAATTTGAGAACATTCCTAAAAATATAAATTATAGCCTTAGGTTGCCCCAAAAAATTCAACAAAAACTACTATGGGTTGCATAAAATCAAGTAATGGTATATAATAACCCGTACATCTCTATATATAGTAAAGTTAAGGATTGTACAAATGGCAAACTTATTAAAAGATTTTAATATAAAAAAAGCAATTAATTCTACATCACCAAATGTTTTGCAATGCTACTTTCATGAACAAGATTTGTTTACAGGTATTGATTTTGCTGAACAAAAAAAGAAAAGCAAAGAAGCAGAATATAAAGATTTTGTGTTTTTGAAAATACAAGAACTTGAAGACAGCAAAGCAGCGAAAATCATTAGTGATTTTCAGAAATCATCTATTTTATCAAAACAAAATCCTCTTACTCGTTTAGTTTCCCGCATTAATAATGAGCTTATTAAAAGTGATGCAACGAACTTGTTGGAAGAGCTGGAAAAAGCCCATAATGGATATGATAAAATATTTCTTATAATAAAAAAAGAACCAGAATTGTTAGACGATTTTTATCAAATTTTTATCCTTGAGAACCAAGCTAATACATATTGGAATCGCAGACATCAAGATATTATAACACGAGAAAGTGATATAACTAAAAATGAGATTATTGCCCTTAGAATAGAAATAAAAGAAGAACTGAAAAAAAATTACTTTAGGAAAAAATTGTGATATAAATCACATAAAATTTGAGGATAAAGACTATTTATTTGTAGTTGCAGAAGATATGGCAATTACCTTGCATCATTGGGATAACGATAAACTTAAAGAGGACTTTATAAGACCTTCTTTTGAATTGGCTTTTGTTTATGATAGATATGAAGGTGAATTAGATATTTGCTGCATAAAAGGTGGCAATAATTTTAGAAAGAAAATGGAAATTGCATTTTCAAAAGCTATACTCAGCAAAGAAATTGATGAAAGCACAGATGACGATCAACCTTATGATTTACCTTCTATATTTAGGCAATTGATTTGCGACAAACGAGTTGATTTTTGTCTTAAGTATTCAGATAATTTGGTAAAAGATGCTTTTATTCGCAGCATTAGACTTAAATCTAAGTATAATAATGAAAAAATTACTTTAGATACTGGATTAAAGGAAAGAAAAAGCGGAATATTTGACGATATAGCCGTATTATTAGAAAATCACTTCAAAATAAATGAGCTATCCACAAATAAAATAAGCATTGATGATTTTGAACTACATTGGATTGAATGTAGGGTTTTTTATTATGATAAATTAACCAAAAAGATGGCGAAGAAAAAATTTAATATTTCTGGTAATTCAGGCTGCAATCTTGGTTTTGACGGCATAGATAAAATAATTAGAGAATGCTTGAAACAAGCTAAAATAGAATTAGTAAAATCGGCATAATGGAAAAAATGTAGGGCTGATTAAGAGTTTTTAAGAATAAATTTAGCTGCTTTTTTCTTACGATTTTTGCTCATTCCTCGGTGGATTCTGATTTTTTCTTTGAGATGTGAAAAAGCCCC
>Ga0247843_1001015_pt1 | contig 61654 bp, 37 predicted proteins | sample LaCruzMarch2017__FD_192420 | JGI IMG/M metagenome (GOLD analysis project Ga0247843, IMG submission 192420) | Freshwater microbial communities from meromictic Lake La Cruz, Castile-La Mancha, Spain - LaCruzMarch2017_8m | ecosystem: Environmental > Aquatic > Freshwater > Lake | place: Spain...
CTTCTCCGAAGAGTTACAGCCCCATTCTCGAATCGGACTGTTGTGGACAACTTTCAAGAGGATCACGCCGCTTCGCGGCGATTAGATCCCGATTTCACCCACAGATTTTGCGGAGGAGGCAAAAAAAGATGCGAGGTCCGCACAAGGACTGGCTGAAACAGAAGAGCGCAATAGGAATGCGGTCCCCGGTGAAACGGGATGTCATGGACATCATTTTGTTGTTTCGGTGATGGTCCAGTTGGTGAGGTCGTAAGTGCGGGTGACCTTCCCGTCGGTTAGAGTAAAGACCTTGCCGTCCCATTCCTGATGCATCCACGGGTTGTCGATGAGCGGCCATGAGGCATAGTCGATCTCTTTACCGTCAACCTTGGCAGATCCGTGAAAACTCTTCTCCAGAACGTGACCGAAGCGGTCTTTGTAGGTGCCTTTGGCCACCGTGCGTGGTTCGCCGGGGCTAGCCCCCTTTTTCGGTGGCGCGGGAGGAAGAATATCGCTGCCCAGCGTCAGTTTCGACTTGGCGACGATGGCGGCTTTGAAGGCGGCCAGTCGTGCGACCGGAGTGGCTGCGGGGAACTCGTCGGGATGGGCGGTTTCCATAACCAGCGCGGCGTTGTCGGCGGCGATCCGGAACTCGCTGTCCTCCTTCGAAAGTGACACTCCGGAAAACGTGCCGCCGCGCGGCTTCCAGGTGAAAGGTTGGCTGGCGGTGAACGCGATGAGCACGCTGCCATAGTCGAGGAAGATGCGTCCATCCTTGGCGGCGTCGTCAATGAGGGCCAGATATCCGTCGGGCACATAACCGAGGATAGAGCGTGTCTCCAATGAATATTGCTGGTGACCCTTCACATCCTCGCGAATCTTGGGCAGATGAGCGGGGTTGCGCAGGTTGTTGGCAACCATCAAGAGCGTGCCCTCGCGCTGGAGATAATCGCAGAAACGGCTGGCGACTCCCTGGGTGTAGTTGGTCAGCGGCTTATCGTCACAGACTGGCACGCACATCCAACAGATGCTGGCCTTGGTCAGGTCGGGCTGGTCGAACATTACGCCGTAGGGGTAGCACTGCCCCCAGATGGACGGCTCGGGCGGCGAGAGAGCAGTGCTGAATACGCCATAATTGCGGTTGATGTACGAACTCTGGAACTTGTTGCCTCCGTCGAATCGCGAACGGTGGAGGTAGGGTTTGTCGCGTTGTGTCGCGGCGTTGACGATCATCGGGTGGGGTCGCCAGGCCTCAGCGACGGAATAGACGGGCGCTTCAAGACCACTCAGCGGCGGGGTGGGCCCACCGAAGTAAGGCCACAGCATGGCGGCGTTGCCGGACGGGATCTGTGTGAAGTATGAAGGGTAGCTGCGGCCAGCCGGTGTGATCCAGTTGCCTCTCAGCCATGTGCCTGCGGCGTGGCAAATCGACAGTTCGTATGCAATGCGTGCGCGTTTGGCCAATTCGGGATCGATGAACGGGTTGTCGAAGTTCTGCAGGATGCCGATGTTGGCGATGAGGTAGGGTCGCGAGGCGAACTCGGGCGAACCGCGCGAGACGGTGTAGTCCATGCGTTTGTAAAATCCTTTGAGGGCACCCTCGCCGCGGGCACCATAACGGCCGTCCTTCGGCATCAGGGCGGGATCCCACAGCTTCTCGGTCATGTAGAGATTGAAGGGGATGAGAAACCCGAGATTACCTGTCGAGCCGAACCAACTGGTGTTCTTGGTGCAGAGCCACTGCACATCGTCACGCAGTTGTTGGTCCATGCGGTCTTTATAGCGCATGTAAACCTGGATGACTCCCCACAATCCGAAACCATTGACGTGGGGTTCGCCCCATTCGAGTCCGTTGCCGACCGGCAGGCTCTTGAAGGTGCCCGCCTTCTTCTGGCTTTCCATCCGCTTGACGCGGTCCTTTGCTTGGCGGGTTAGCTTTCCGACATATCCGCGCACCAGTTCGTTCGCTTCTTTATTGCGTCCCGCCTTGTATAGCAGCTGGGCCGTCCAGCAAATGTTAGGACTCCATGTTCCCCTCACCTCGTCGAGTTCCGATGCCGCCAGGGCCGCTGTGATCACAGCCTGCTCTCGCTCCTCCATGGTTGCATAGGATCCGGCATTAATTTTTTTCACGATCGCCCTGGGACTATCGACATTGAATTCCAGCTTCTTGTCCGGGAGCAACGGCACCAGCACACGGAAGCCGGTACGCTCCCAGCTGAATTCCGGCACCGATTTGGAGCGGCTTCCGGAGCGCAGGACATGGCAAGCATCCTTCCAACAACCACCCCTTTGCACACGTTCCTTGCCGGTCTCCGGCCCGGCGGAATCCTTCGCATCTCCGGCGGGATAAGGGCCATACCAGTCCCAGCACCACTCCATCACATTGCCATGCATGTCATGGAGATTCCATGCATTGGGCTTGTAGCTTCCAACAGGCGCGGGGGTTTTAAGATTGAAAGCGGCATTGTCCGAGTTGATGGAATCGGAGGAATCACCGAAAATGAAGGCCGTCGCCGTTCCAGCCCGGCAGGCGTATTCCCACTGGGCCTCGGTAGGAATACGAAAGCCACCGGCTTCAGGTATGATGGAAACATTGATTTTCACCGGTTCGCGGTTGCCAGCTTTTCCATCTTCCTGATCCGGCAGAGCTTCTTCCTCTTTTTCAATCAAATATGCAGGCCGGAGTCCGCTTAACTTGCTGAGCATGTTGCAGAATTCAACGGCATCATACCATGTCACATTTTGAATCGGAAGCTTGACCCCCTTGATGCGCGACTTGTTCTTGCAGACGATTATGTCGTACAACTCCTGCGTGACCTCGGTCTCCATCATCCAGAATCCCTGACTGATCTCGACCTGGTGTAAGGTTTCATCCTTTCCGTGCCAATATTCTGCGATCGGAGTGCCCATTTGGAAAGTTCCCGGCGGGCACCAGCGGAGGCCTGTCTCGATGCCGTTCACAAAGATCGACTTCCGGGTCCCAGCCACGGGATCACCATTCGCGTGCGCGGTTTCCCGGGCAGCAGACAGAGCCACAAGCACCGTCATGAGCGAAGCGATCAAAATCAGCGGATTTTTAGGTATTTTCATTCTCAGATAAAGTTAGATTTTCTCTCGGCGCTTTCCGACCGAGTGCGCGCATTGCAGAAGCATCTGCAACATCCATACGATGACCGGAATCCGCCTGAATGGATACACGCGATTGCATAATAATTTTCATGTTTTGCATAGCAGGAAAGAGATGGGGATATTAAAATACGCTTTAAAACAAAGGTTTTCCGCGTGACCGGACTGTGCGATCAAAAGGCATGCCGCGCCCTTTCACTGGCTGATAATGATAGATCCGGACACTACCCTGATGTAAAACGAGGCAGCTTTGCACACGCTATTATGAAATTCAGACACATGCTCCTAACCCAGCTCATATTCGCCAGTAGCATTTTTGCCCAGATAGTCCCCGCTCCCCCGCCGGATGCCATCAACAAGTGGCGCGACGCCCGCTTCGGCATGTTTATTCACTGGGGACCTGTTAGCCTCAAGGGTACCGAGATCGGTTGGTCGCGCGGCGTAGAAGTGCCAGTGGAGGAATATGACAACCTGTATGAAAAATTCAACCCCACCGAATTCAACGCCGACGATTGGGTTGCCCTGGCCAAGGCTGCCGGAATGAAATACATGGTTCTCACCGCCAAGCACCATGACGGTTTCTGCCTCTGGGACACCAAGGAAACCGATTACGACATCATGAGCACACCGTTCAAGCGGGACGTGGTCAAGGAACTCGCCGAAGCCTGCCGCAAGGGAGGCCTTGATTTCGGCACGTATTATTCGACCTGCGACTGGCACCACCCGGATTTCCCGCTCACCGGGCCCGGCGGCAAGACCGAACGAGACAAGCACAATATCGACCGCTACACCGATTACCTCAAGGCGCAGACCCGCGAATTGCTCTCCTATGGCCCTCTATTCACCCTTTGGTATGATGTGCCGCAGAAATTCGATACGTCCCGTGGTGCGGGCATCATCCGCATGGCACGTGCCATCCAGCCGGACGTCATCATCAACAGCCGCACCGGCCACCCGGGCGACTACGACACGCCCGAGCAACGCATCGGCAGTTTCCAGATCGACCGGCCATGGGAAACCTGCATGACCATCTGCCGCCAATGGGCGTGGAAGCCAGACGACCGGATGAAGTCGCTGAAACAATGCCTGCATGCTCTCATCCGGACCAACGGCGGTGACGGCAACATGCTCTTCAATGTAGGCCCCATGCCAAACGGAATCATTGAGCCACGCCAAGTGGACCGGCTCAAGGAGATGGGCGCGTGGCTCGCCAAAAACGGCGATTCGCTCTATGGCACACGCGGCGGCCCATGGAAACCATCCAACAACCTCGTCAGCACACGCAAGGGCGATAAGATCTATCTGCACCTGCTGCGCAATACCGGGGGACCCGTCAGCCTGCGCGAGCTTCCTGTGCCGATCAAATCCGCACTCCTGCTTCATGGTGCAGCCATCGAAACCACCAAGCGCGATGGCCATCTCATCCTCGATATTCCCGAAAAATCATGGGATCCGCTTGATACGATCGTCGAACTCACCATCGACGGAGATTCCATGAAAATCGAGCCCATCGCCACATTGGGACTCGGGATTCCCGGCGCGAAAGCCACGGCATCGGCTGTCGCCGGCGACAACTCCCATTACGGTGCGGCCAAGGCGACCGATGGGGATTCCGAGACCCGCTGGGCGACTCCCGATGAGACCAAACAATGCTGGCTGCGTATCGATCTGAGTGGCGCGACGGTAATTGATGGCATCGAAATCGATGAATACATGAACACCCACACCAGCCGGATCACCAAGTTTGAGGTACAGGCTGAGGTGGATGGAAAATGGACCACCATTCACCAGGGCGGAGCGATCGGAGAGGACTTCAAGGCCTCCTTTTCGCAGGTAAAGACCGATGCCATCCGCCTTGAGTTCAACAACGCAACGAGGGGGCCCACCATTTCCGAGATTCGCCTTAGCACAGCACGCCCGTGATCCACCGCAACATCATTCACCCGTGCCTTACGGTTCCGCACAGCGGGATCTCTGGGCCGCAATCACCGACAGAATGAGGCTGACGGGCATCCGCATGGTTGTCCACTGAGGCTTTCCAGCGCTCCGACTTTTTCCATCCGAATACCAAACTCCCGTTCCGTCAACATGACTTCGCTTTCTCTCGTTTCCCTTCGCACCCGCTCCTGCTTATTGTTAGGAATGCTGGCGGGCACGCTGCCAGCCACGGCCGCCGAGTCAGTCAAACTCAACAGCCCGGACGGCCGCCTGGAAGTGACCGCCGGTCCGTCCGAAGTAGGCGCTTTTACCTATGCGCTCAATGCAACGGGCACGCCATTGATCCATGGCTCTCCGCTCGGCATTGATTTCAGCAAGGGCGGCCCGCTTCCCGGCAGCGGCTGGACGGTGGCCCGTAGCATCCCGCGCAAGGTCAGCGGCAAATGGCAGCCCTTGTGGGGCAAGCGCGCCAGCGTGCCGGACCGCTATCATGAGATGACATGGAAGCTCGCCGGAAGCGACCGCACTCCTTTCGACCGCGCCACCGTTACACTTCGTGTTTACGACGACGGGATCGCCTTCCGGATCGGCATCCCAGCCGATGCCAAAGGAGGCGAGGTGGCAGGCGCCGTCGACCTAACAGAGTATCGATTTGCCGGTGACTATACCAGTTGGGGCTACAACGGCGAGACCCATAACCACGGGCCGGAAAAGCTCAGCGCCATCCGGCAGACGCGTCCCCCGGTGATTGTCGTGCAGGCGGACGAGGATGCATTCCTCGCGCTGCACGAGGCGGACTTGCGCGGCGGCGAGCCCTTGCAGCTCGCCAAAGCCGGGCCCACCACACTGCGCGCCAGCGCCCGCTTGGGAGCCATCGCCCCCGGATACCTCGGCCCCTGGCGCGTCATCTTCTGCGGGCGATCGCCCGGCACCTTGGTGGATTCCCACCTCCTCGAACTGCTCAATCCAGATCCACAAGGCGATTTCTCATGGGTCAAACCCGGGATGGCTGTATGGGACTGGCGGATCAATGGCGCGCAGGCCGGTGATTTTACTTACCGGATGGACTATCCCTCGTGGGTTCGCATGGTGGACTTCGCAGCGGAAAACAAGATCCCTCATCTGGTGCTTGACGCCAACTGGTATGGCCCCGAGTTCAAGCACGACTCCGATCCGCTCAAGGGTGACAAGGCTGTCGACGTCCGCAAGCTCATCGCGAAGGCCAAGGAGAAGGATGTCGGCGTCTGGCTCTACCTCAATGATGTTGGCGGACGTAAATACCCGCTCGAACAAACGCTCGCCCAATACGGCAGCTGGGGAGCCGCCGGAGTGAAATACGGCTTCATGTCTGGAACACCAGAGGAGAAAAACCATCTCACGCAGCGCATCACCGAGCTTTGTGCTAAAAACCGGCTGTTGATCGACTTTCATGACAAGCCGGTGCATCCCTACGGCCAGGTGCGCACTTGGCCCAATGCAGTGACCCGAGAGTTCTGCCATGCCCAGCTTGATGCCAGAAGCATATTTCAACCCAAGACCTACGTTACCTCCGTGTTCGTCAACATGATCGCGGGCCCGATCGATATGAACAACGGCATGTTCGATCTGCGCCAAGGGCCGACCACACGGGTGGACAATCCGATGGCAGTTCCCTCGACCTTGGTTTCCGAGGCCGCGCGCACGCTGATTACCTATTCCGGCGTCACGATCCTCCCGGACATTCCCGAGTATTATCGGAAATATCCGGATCTCCTCCGCTTCATCGCCGCCCAGCAACAGCCGTGGCGTGAAAGCATCACCCTCTCCGGTGTGATTGGCGAGCATATCATAATGGCCCGCCAGTCCGCGACCGGCGCGTGGCTCGTTGGAGCGGCCACCAATGAATCCGCCCGCGAGCTCACGATCCCGCTCCACTTCCTGTCGGCTGGAGACTGGAGCGCCACCATCACCATGGATGCCGCCGATGCCCACTATCTCCACAATCGTGAAACCAGAGTGACGGAACAACGCAAGCTCACTGCCACAGACACCATCCGTGTCAAACTCGCCCCAGGTGGCGGGACTTGCATCTTGCTGGAAGCAGCTAACGCGAACCCTCCCGCAAACCGGTGAATCCCGATCCAGACAAGATCTCCCTGCGACAAACGACCAAGCCCATTCATCATCACACTCACCACCAGATCATGCACAAATTCATCCTGAATTTCTCACCCAGCAACCCACTCCCGATCAAACCATGAAACAGCAATCAAAAACCCGCTACCGTTCCTTCATCCGCACCGCCCTAGCAGTTTGTGGTGCGCTGATGTTTTTTCCGGCCTCCACCCACTCCGCAGAGCCGATGAAGCCAGCCTACCCGGATATCTCCGCTGCGGACAACGCCCGCATCGCATGGTGGGTGGATGCGCGCTATGGCTTATTCCTGCACTGGGGTGTCGCCAGTATCCCTGGTGTTGAAATCAGTTGGGACCGCAAGGCCCCCAAGCCGCTCGACATCCGTAACGAACCCGCCGGGGCCGTCGAAGACCCGGTCTATGACAACCTCTACAAAACATGGAACCCCGGAAAATTCGACGCCCGCGAGTGGGTGCGCATCGCCAAGGATTCCGGCATGAAATACATGGTTCTCACTGCCAAGCACCACGACGGATTCTGCCTCTGGGACACCAAGCTCACCAGCTACAAAATTACCAACAGTCCTTTCAAGCGGGATGTCGTGCGTGAGTTCGTCGATGCCTGCCGAGAGTCAGGCATGAAGGTGGGTATCTATTACTCGCAGCGCGATTGGCATCACCCGGATTATGGCATTGGCGACAATCGGAAATACATCGATTACATGAACGGCCAGCTCACCGAGTTGCTCACTCAATATGGCCCGATCGATCTGATTTGGTTCGACAGCTATGGCAAGGGCGACCTCAAGACCTTCTGGTACATCGACGAAACGTGGCGCTTACTCAAGAAACTGGCACCGGATGCAGTGATCAACAATCGACTCGCCAACCTCGGAAACTACAATGCCCAAGGCAAACCCTACTGGGCCGACTTCGACACTCCGGAACAAAAGATCGGCAAGATGCAGAGCCACCGTCCGTGGGAATCCTGCATGACCCTCGTGGGCCACCAGTGGGGATTCAGGCCCGGGGGGGAAATGTACAGTCTCCAACAAGTCATCCGCACGCTGGTCAGTTGCGCAACCGGCGATGGCAACCTGCTCCTCAACACCGGGCCGATGCCCGACGGTCGAATCGAACCACGACAGGTGAAGCGCCTCAAAGAGGCCGGTGACTGGCTCGCCAAACATGGAAATGCCATCTACGGCACTCGCGGCGGCCCCTGGGCAAACGGTGCCTGGGGCGGATCGACCCGCAAGGGGAACTCGGTCTTCGTGCACGTATTCGATTGGCAGGACAAGGAAACCATCCACTTCCCGGCGTTGCCGCAAAAGGTACTCGCCGCCAAGATCATGAGCGGAGGCAAGGTGGGCTTTCGTCAGACCGTGGACGCGGTATCCATAACCGTGCCTGCTGCCGACCGGGACCCGGTCAACACGGTCGTGGAACTCACCCTCGACGGTCCGGCCAGCGGACTCATCAAGGGCGCGCCCAAGTTCCGTTGATGCCGTGTGACCTAACAGTAATGAAAACCGCGGATGGCTTTTCCCTGATGATTGAATCCCCATTGATATCTGGAGACGCTCCCGATCCGCTCCGCTTGCTGCCCTTGGCGCATCCGCGAGAATCAATAGCGGATGAACGTCAACTCCGCGATGCGTGGCTCGCCTTGGTGTTCGAGCATCACCATGCGGAAGCGCCGTGCGGTGACGTCTGGGAACTCCGCCTGGAAATTGAAAGTCATCTTTTTCCCTTCGGCCAGTTTGAGCCACTCTCCATCCACCAGCGCCTCGATACGGAAAGCGCCGATCCGAGGTGGGGATTCACCGCAGACCACCGCGTTGAATGTCTGGTCGCGGCCGAAGTCAATCTCGACCCACGGCTGTTTGTCCCCCGCGGCAGGCATCCAGCGGTTGTAAAGGTTCGCATCCAGCACGTGCGCGGGATCATGGTCGGACCCCGGAGCCTGCGAGGAGGCCGTCGCTTTCACCCCGTCGTGGGGAGGCTTGATCTTAGGGAGCTTCTCCAGCGGAGGCGGGAAGGAAACCATGCTTCCGATCTCAGCGAGCCTTCGCACCACGTTGTCATCCATCAAGCCTTTGTTGTTAGGCGCGCAGTTAAGCAGATAGTTGCACACGCGCGAGTTGGCATACCGCATCTCCTTGATCACCGAGGAGGCGGGCTTGAGAGGAGCGTTTTCATAGCCCTTGTTCCAGAACCACGCGGGCTGGAGCGTGGGCCCCTGCTGCGAGGGGATCGTGTTGTCAAAAACGCAGTGCTGGCCATGCGTGGCCTCATAGTGCACCACTTGGGTGACATCGAGGTCAGTCCGGCAACTGTGGTTGATCACCAGACAGTTTGGCTGGAGGCTGTGGATGTGGTCGGCAAGTGTCGCATAAGGAAGTTCTTTGAAATCCGGCCCTCCCCATTTCGAGCCCCAGCCATCGATGACGATGCAGTTGACGGGACCGTATTGGGTAAGCAGTTCGGTCAATTGGTCTTTCATATACTGAACCTTTGCATCGGACATTTTTCCGCCCTCGATCTTCCGGTTCCAGTCCCACACGGAATAGTAGAATCCGACCTTGATGCCCTCCTTGCGGAAGGCATCGACATATTGTCGCACCACATCGATCGCCGGCTCGCTTTTCGCCACACTATAGCCGGTGGTATCGGTCGGCCACAGGCAGAATCCGTCATGGTGTTTGGTGGTCAGCACCGCGTATTTCATGCCAGCGGACTTCGCCGCGCGCGCCCACTGGCCGCAGTCAAGCTCCGTGGGACGGAACGATTTCGGGTCATGAAACGGATACGCCCATTGCTCTTCGTGAAAGGTGCACATCCCGAAGTGGATGAACATGCCATAACGCAGGTTTATAAAATCCAACACAGCCTTGGAAGATCCGCCTACCGGAGGAGAGGCGGGCTCTGCGGAGGACTTGAGCGGCAGGCAGACAAGCGCGAGAGCCAGCAATCGAAGGATATTGTTAGTCGTTTTCATGGTTATACAGGTGAGCCGGAACTATTCGCCACGGCGGATAGTTATATATATCAGACCCGTCATGAAATGTCACGTGAAATATAATATTTTAATATTATTCAATATGATAGAATAAAAAACAATCGATGTGTTTTAACATAATAATATTTTAACGAAATAATTCTCTAACATAAATATACATAATCATGAATTCACCAAAATCATCCGCTAGTCCGGACAAGATGAAGTGCGCCCCCGTCACTCGCTCTCGCACCTGTTATATCAAGCAGTTTGCAATGATGGCGCTGCTCGCCGGATTGCCGCCGGTTTCCGCCGATGACCACCATGCCGCGATGGAGGAGCGCGCCGGAAAGGTCAAGGAGGCATCGTTGGTCCAGGCGCGACCGAAGACACAGAACATCGCGTTTCCGTGGCTGGCATTGTGGCATCTGCGCCGCGGCGAGAATGAGGAGGGCCTGCGCATTCTCTATGAGCTGCTAGACTGCACTCCACCCGCGAACCAGGGGCATCCATTCCTGTCCTACGGTCTCGCCCATCTCTGGCTCCATTACGGCCATCTCTATGACGAGGTTCACCGACAAAAATGGAAGGAACTGGTACGCGCGCGTTCGAGTTATTCATATAACCTCGACCCATTTCCGAACAACTACTCAACCACCAACCTGCGGATGACCGGATCAGTCACGTGGTATCTGAGCAACATCGGACTGAAACCCAATGAACTCCCGCCGGGATACGCGCCCGCCGATGATCCGGACCGGTCGAAATATCTGCGCCGCTCGATCCACCGCATCGCCCGCTCCGGCATGCCGGAGTTCGGGTCCCGTCCATACGGCGGTCTGAATGCGCTGCCGCTCCTGTGCCTCGCCGATCAGACCGCGGACAAGGACCTGGCTCGCAAGGCCGCGGTCGTGTACGAGGCCTATCTCGCCACCGTCGCCCCCACCTGGCTGCAAGGTCACTGGGCGACGGCCACGCAGCGGAGCTATACCGACACGATCAACCAAAGCACCCGTGGCGGCATCAACTTTTTGTGGACCTATTTCGGAGGTCTGCCCAATGACGGCAGCACCAACGGCATGGCCGGAGCCGCCATGGGCTACCGCCCGCCCGGTTATCTAGCGGAAATCGCCAATCGCAGGAACCGCCCCTACGAAGCGCTAATCCGCGCCTCGTGGAACAAGGATGACGATCCGGATATTCGCATTGAACCAACCGGATTTCTCCAAACCACTTGGATGGAGCCGACGTATGCGGTTTACGCCCAAATGACCGCGCCCCGCACCCGCCTTCAGGAATTGCAGATTTATGGCAACGGAGTCATGTGGGTTGACCCCGAGCCAAAGGTCACCAGTTGCCTGTGGGTGACGGTTCCGACCGGCGGCACCGGCCACACTCACGGCAGCCCCGAACTTGGCGCAGAGTATGTGCATCACGAACGCTCGCTGCTCCTTGTGGCCAAGCCGGAAGATGGCGAGGCGTTTCCGTGGATCAAAGGCAACGTGCCCGCCAACCGGCTGGCGATGATCGATGACAGCGCCAAAGACGGCCGGATCTACCTTGCGTATCACGGGGTGCTTATTGCCATCACTGCACCCTCGCCCTTCAACTGGAATCCGGAGGATCCCATCCAACTCGACCATGTGACCAAGCCCAAAGTCCGCAAGCCGGGCGATACTGCGCCGGTGGATGGATTTTACCGCATCACTTCAGGCCCGCTCGCTGTGGCCATCGACACCATGCCTCCGACCGATGCCAAGGGAGCCACTCCCGAGGAGCGACTTGCCTGGTTCCGCGAGCAGGTCCGTGCAAAAACCCGTCTAACAGCCACGGATGGATCCGCCGAATACCGCAACCTCGGGGGTGCCGTGCTGCAGCGGAAGATCGGCGGCCCCGCCGTCGTCAACGGCCGTGCGGTGGACGTGGAGGAAAAGCCGTTTCTATCCAATCCGTGGATGTCCCAGCCCTACCAGCAGGATCCGGAGCAGCCCTGCACACTCACGGTCAGTATCGACGGCCGCACCCACCTTTACGACCTGAAGGACTTCACAATCACACACCATGACGGCCCAGCCCGACCGGTCGGCCTAACAGCCAAGCCCGGCGCAGGCCGCGTGACATTAGAATGGACGGCCGGTCCCGGAGAGCCGGAGATCCATGTCATCTATCGCGCCGAGGGAGACGGGCCCTTCAAAGTGATCGAAACCACCACTGCCACCCAATGGCAGGACACCAAGGTGAAAGACGGCAAGGACTACCGCTGGCAGGTGGCGGCACGCAATCGCGGGGGTGAAAGTCCGCCGTGCCTGCCCGTTTCCGCGACGCCCGGGCCGGGACGTCCCGCAACGCCCGCCGGGCTGGCAATCACCGGGACGAACTCCCGCATCGACCTTGCCTGGGGGCCGGTCGAGGGCGCGACCGGATACCGCGTCTGGCGTGCTTCGAGCCCCGACCATGAACCGGTCCTGCTAGCCACCGTGGAGAAGCCCGCACACCGCGATGAAAGCCTGAAGAACGGCACCTCGTGGTGGTATGCCGTAGAAGCAGTTTCCGCCACAGGCATCGGGGGGCGCAGCAAGGCGGTGCGCTCTATGGCGCGTCCGCCCCTGTTGGCCGCGCCTGAGGGACTGACCTGGGAGCGCGGTGAAAAAGTCATCGGCGGTGTGGCGAAACCTGGAGTCACCATCCGCTGGAAACCGGTTCCCGGTGCGGCTCGCTACAACGTGCGTGTGGCCAACATCAAGCGCGGTCTTTACATCAACCGCGGAGCCGTGCGCGACGATACAACATGGTTCCTCACCGATGAACTGGCGCGCGGAGTCGCCTGGATCCGCGTCACGGCGGTCAACGCCGCCGGCGAAGGGGAGCCTACCCAACCCGCCTTGATGCCGGTGGAACCGGTGAAGAAACCCGACTGATGCATCATTCCAAGCCAAGATAGGAGGACCATCCTATGAGTAATCGCCGGTATCGCGGCCATTTGCCATGCGGCGAAACCGCCAAGCAGCACAACCGATTGTTAGATCCACAAAGAAATGCTCCCGAAACATTCCCTCATGATGATCGCCGCCGGCCTCTCTGCAGCTTTCGCGCTCCCTGCCATACGCGCCTCCGACCTTTCGTCCTTCGAAGGCCGAAGGGAGGCGCTGCTGGAAACCTTCGCCAACGAGGGCGGCGAGAAGTTCATGCGCGCGGCTTGCCTGTTCGCCCTCGGTCGCCATCGGGAAGGTAACGAAATAGTCAACGAAGGCCTCGACGCCCTCGAACCCGGCAACAAGATCAACCGCTGGATGCACGGCGGCAACACCGGTTTCATCGCCTGGCCTGGCATCGATTGTTATATCCGCTGCGAGCGCTTCATCGACGCGCCGACCCGCGAGCGCTACCGCCGGATTTACACCGGCGGCGTGTTTTATGCGAAGCTCTCGACCAGCAACCACAAGATCATGGCTGCGCTCACCCGCTATCTCGCCACCCAGGTCTGGGGACCCGACTCCTTCAAGGCGGATGCGTATTTTATGGAGAAGGATCCTTACATTCAGGAAATGACCGGCAAGATTAGAAACCCGATGCCCGGCCAAGTCTGGGGCACGCGGTTCACCGGAGGCGATGAAACCGGCGAGTTGTATCTCCGCCAGATCATCGACTCCACCGTGCGTGGCGGGCCGGGCGAATTCGCCTCCCGACCCTATGGCGCGCAGAACGTGCTACCATTGCTCAGCCTAGCCGACTGCGCTAAGGACAAGAACCTCGCCAACCGCGCCCGCATCGCCTACGAGGTCTGCCTCGTGCAGATCGCCCCCGCGTGGCTGCGCGGCCATCTCGCCACCTTCGCGCCGCGCTCGTATCCGGACACCGAGTCGCAAAAACCCTGGGGATTTGCGACCTTGCCATGGCTTTACTTCGGCGGAGTTTCCCCTGATCTCAAGGGAGCCAAGGCGGCGGCATCTGCCTCCGTGAGCCGATTCGACATACCAGATGTCATCGTCCGCGCCGCCACCGACCGCAACAAGCCCTATTTCTACCGCGCCCGCATCAACGGCTTCGCCCTCAATCATTACGTAAACCGCGATTACGCGCTCTTCTCGCGCTCAGCGAAGATCGGCGGACGTCCCTGGCAGGGGCAAAGTTATCCCTGCGGCGTGATGTGGGAGGAACCCAATGCCAGCAAGGGCAGCCACCTCTGGATCACCAACCCCGCCGCCGACAAACCGGACGAGATGGGCCTCCACACCCATGGCGTGCGCACCTTCGAACAGGAGGTGCTCGGCCGCGATGCCCTGCTTTTCGTTTTCCAGATCGCCGATGACAACCGCTTCCCCTACGCTCTTGGATACGTGCCTGGCGACCACCGCGCCATGATCAACGATAGCAGGGAATCCGGTCGCATCTTCCTCCACTACGGCAGCGTGCTCATCGCCGTTTCCTCAAGCCAACGTTTCGAATGGAATCCCGTCGGCGGCATTCTCGCGCCGGCATCACCTCCACGCAAGGGCGATTCCGAATTTAGGGTCAAGGCACCGGCACTCGCCATCGCGATCGAAACCGCGCTACCTTCGGATTTTTCATCCACCACGGCGGATGAAACACTCAAGGCCTTCCGTGCGCGGATCATGGAGAAGTCCGCCGTCCATCTCACAGAAAAACAACCCGCCTCCGGCACCTACCGCAACCGTCATGGCGACGTGCTGAGCTGCGTCTTCGACGGTGGGGACAGCGTCAACGGCACCACCATCGATTACGCGGCATGGCCCATATCCGAAAGCCCGTGGACCTCGCAGAAGTCACCGGACCTGCTCGAAATCACCGACGGCCGCACCGTGCGCGCCTATGACTTCGGGAGTTGGTCCGTCACCACTCGATGACCGCTAGGGAGTTCTGCTGGAAAACCTCAACTTCTGCATCATCAAGCGCTAATAACAAGAATCACATTCATCTCTATCATGAAAACGACTCCATCCACCACGACAATGAACTCGTCTATCAGACTCTCCACCACCGCGTTTTTCCTCGCTCTATCCACTTTCTGGACCATCCTACCGGCCGCCGCCGTTACCATCGAAAACCAGTGGCTCAAGGTCACGCTCGACCCAGCCGACTCCACGCTGCAAATCACCGAAAAAACCAGCGGGCGCGTTGTATTCAAGGACGGAATTCTGCCGCACGCCCAGCTAGGAGTTGCAGAGGTCACCCCAGAGAAGGACACAAACTTCGGCAATGGCCAAGCCATCCGGTCCGGCCGCAGCAAGGTCGCCCTTTACTCCGGGTTGCCGTTCGCACTGGTCAGCGCCACCTTGGCGAACCCGTCCGACAAGCCCGCGTCCATCGGCAAGATCTCCCTGCTGACCGTTGCAGTCGATTCTGGCAAGGCGGCCTCCGAAACCATCACCCTGGGCACGGGCGGAATCATGAAGCCTGGAACCCCATCAGGCAAACCAGCGACAACCACCCCGAAGAGAAAGTTCCGTGACGACGTGGACCTGAACACCGACGAAAGCGTCAACGATCTCCCGCCTGAGATCCCGGGGAGTTATGTATGGGCATTGGTCGCGGATCCGAAAAGCCGCAATGGAGCGGTGGTCGCCTGGCTTACGCATGATCGCGCGACCGGCGTGGTCTTCGCCAAGGCGGGCGAGACCGGAGCGGTGCTGGAAGCCCGCAGCGAATATGGTCTTCTGGAGATGCCATCTAACGGAAAGTTGGAAACCGAAACCCTAGCGCTCGGATATTTCGACGATGCGCGCCTTGGCATGGAACAATGGGCCGACGCGGTGGCGAAGCATTACCGGATCAAGCTCAATCCCCAGTTGTCCGGCTATTGCACGTGGTATGACGCGCCACCGCACCACCGTTCCGGTTACGAGGCAGCCACTGCCGAGCTTGCGGAGTTCGCCGGCCGGGAAATGAAACCCTTCGGATTGGATTTCATCCAGATTGACGACGGATGGCAGGTGGGGGGACGCGATTTCCGCAGCCACAACGCCGCTCCACGCGCGCCCTACAAGAGCGGAATGAAATTCACTGCGGACAACATCCGCAAGGCCGGGTTGGCACCCGGACTTTGGTCTATTCCATGCGTCGCGCCGGACGCTTCAATGCCCGATTTCTGCGCGAAAACCGCCGACGGCAAACCCTATCAGGCACGATGGACCGGATTCTGTTTGGACATGACCAAGCCCGGCGCACGCGATTTCATGCGTGAGAACATCTCCCGCATGACCAAGGAATGGGGGTATACGTATCTCAAGCTCGATGGTTTTCACGCCGCCAGCGCCACTCCCAATGTCTATGTGCACTCCGAATACAAGGAGGACCACTTCGGCGAGTCCATTATTGAGGATCCCGCAAAGGGCCACATCGGGGCATTTCGCGATGGCATCAAGCTCCTGCGCTCAACGACCGGGCCGGATGTGTTCCTCCTGGCCTGCGCAATGACGCAGAACATGCGCTCCTATGGTGGATCTTTCGGACTTGTGGACGCCATGCGCGTCGGGCCGGACAATGGCTGCGACTGGGGCAAATGGTTGAACAGCAGCGCCACCTTCGGATCGCGCCACTACTTTGAGAACCGGCGTATCTGGTATGTCGATCCCGATCCGCCATTCGTCCGCGAGAGCCTGCCGCTCGAACAGGCGCGGGCCATGTGTTCGTGGACATGCATCGCCGGGCAGCTTTTCGTATGCAGCGACTGGCTGCCAACCCTTCCGCCAGAGCGGCTCGACATCCTCAAGCGCACGATGATGCCCCACAAGGGAATCTCCCGACCGGTGGACTTCCTCGACGGTAGTGAGCGACCGTCTATGTGGCTCCTATCCGACACGGGGCGCGCGACGCGACGCGACGTATTGGCGCTTTTCAACTGGACCGATAAGCCGGCGACTATCGGCAACACCATTGAGCATATCGGTCTCGATCCCGCCGTGGAGTATGTGGCTTTCGACTTCTGGGGCGACCAGATGTGCGGCCCGTTCAGGAAGCGAATAGAAAAGGAACTGCCGCCACGATCCTGCATGATTCTCGCCGTGCGTCCCGTAGCGACCGTTCCGCAACTGCTGAGCACCTCCCGTCATGTGACCCAAGGGATGGTGGATGTGATGGCAGAAACCTGGAATTCCGCACAACAAAGCCTGGTCGGCCGCAGTAAACTGATCGCCAACGATCCTTACGAGCTTCGAATCGTGGTTCCTAACGGAACCGCTGCCGCCCGCGCAGAGGTGGACACGCAAGACGAGGCGGATGGAGTTAAAGTGGTTGAAGTCAGGCGGGAAGGTAACCTCGTCCGAGTGCGGCTGCTTTCCCCACTGACCCGTGAAGTCCACTGGAAGGTGAGGTTCTGATAGCAAGCAGGCATGTGCCCCATGATGATCATGTGATTCTACGGCTCGGAATTAAGTTAGAGGGAACAGACCATGATCTTTGGCCCTACGACGAAAAAGAAGCTTTCAAGCTTACGCCACAGAGCAAGGCCCGCCGTCGCGAAACCCTAGCCACGCGTTTGCCGAGCGCCGTCGGTTGACAAGTTTCTTGCAGGTGCTGGTAGGTTAAACTGTCGGTTTCAACTTGCATTTCTTGCCAGTTTCAAGAAACTCCCGAGGGGGTGTTTAGCCCCGGATTTTTCCAACTACCACCGCCATGATCGACCGTATTCTCGCCAAACGTATCGTCCCAGTTGTTGTCCTTGATTCCGTGGAATTCGCGGAGCCGCTTGCCGAGGCCCTTCTTGCTGGCGGGCTGGACATCATGGAAATCACGTTTCGCACGGCGGCGGCGGAGGAATCTATCCGGCGCATAGCATCGAGATTTCCAGAAATCCTGCTGGGTGCGGGGACTCTGTTAGAATCGGAGCAGGTCGTACGTGCTAAAAATGCCGGGGCGATTTTCGGTCTGGCTCCCGGTCTGAATCCGGAAATCATCGCGGCCGCGCAGCAGATCGGGTTGCAATTTTCGCCCGGCGTGATGACTCCCAGTGAAGTCGAGCAGGCGCTCGCTCTCGGTTGCAAGCTCCTCAAATTTTTCCCTGCGGAGGCGGCCGGCGGAGTGAACATGCTCAAGTCCCTGGCTGGTCCCTACGCCCATACCGGCGTGAAATTCATCCCCACAGGCGGAGTCACTGCCGAGAATTTATCATCCTATCTGAAGCTGCCGGTCGTTGCGGCGATCGGCGGATCTTGGATGGTAGACAAGGCGCTCATCAATCAGGGGAAATGGGCGAAGATAACCCGGCTGACCCGTGAGGCGCTCGATGCTGCGGCGCTTGGTTGAGTGCGCAGCGGTCTTGCATTTCTGGTGCTAGATAGGCAAATGGAGTGGATTCATAACCGAGAAACACCTCAGTGTTCCGATTGGCCGGGTACTTCCGGGAAGCCGGGGTCATCGAGCACTTGCACGGCAGTGGAACCGCTGAAATTCACCCAATCGCGCAACATCCAGACAACTTTTTTATCCTTGGTCACTTCGACGAGTTGTGGCGGGTTGCCGCGGCCGACTTGTGTGCAGACGATCGTGTTGCCGTTGGCCAGGCGCGTGCAACTCTTGGCGTATTTGAACCGGCAATCCTCCGGCAAATCCGCCGGGGTCAACTGCCAGACAATTTCTTTGGCCGGGTTGACTTCCAGGATGGTGACGTCCCGTTCGTTGACGATAAGGGTGTTGCCGTTCTTGAGGCGCACAACGGCGCAGGGAGAGGAAACCTGGTATTTCCAGATTTCCTTGAAGTTTTTGTCATACTCGACGACTTGGTCCATCATCGTGAAGGCGAGCAGATAGGTGCCCTGCGCCGTGTAGCGGGCCCGGCGAAACTGGGTGTGGGGACTGCCCTTGGTGAGGTCGTAGGGGATTTCGTGTTCTACTTCCGTTTTACCTGTCTTGATGTTGACGACGAAAAGCTTTGGCGGTTTACCGTTGAGGACAAACATCACTTTATCCAGCCCGATGGGTTGGCAGGTGGCGATTTCCGAACCCCGGGGTGCGTCGTGCCGCCAGACGGTTTCCTTTTCGGGGGTGACCATGGCGACATGGAGCAGCCGGGCGTAGAGGACGTTGCCGTTGGAAAGCATCCAGGCGTCTTCCCATTCTCCCTTGGTGTTAGCGGAGTAGGTCCAAATTACTTTTCCCTCGTTCACCACAGAGAGGGTGCGGCACCATTCACCGACATAGAGCATCGGGTGCTCGGCCAAGCCGCGCCCCGGAAGCACTGCGGGAGCTGGGTAAGGTGTGGGAGTGGGCGCAGCCGGCTTGGTCGAAGTTGCGGGCTTCGCAGCTGACGCCGGAGCCGGTTTTTTGGGAGCCGGCGTGGGGAACACCGTGGGGTGGGCCGCTTCGGCAGCGGCAAAGCGGCTCATCAAAGCCATCAGCGGTGTTTCTGAGTTCTGAGATCGCGGGGCGGCTGCACCTTGGGCGAGGGGCATGATCATCACGAGGGCCAAAACGAGGTGGGCGAGCAAACTCAACACAGGGGTGGCTGGAAGTGGTTGCATGGTCTTTTGGTGTTGTGTGAACGAAGCTGAAGCGATCAGCACGCTGTCTTTCTTTTGGTGATGGTGATGTAGATGACCACCGCTTGCATCCGCGTTTTGGCATCCCGCAGTGATCGCCGGGGCGAGGACGATCCTGCCAGCTGTATATCCGATGCCGGGCTCATGGCGAACTGCGGACCAATTCCTCAAGGTCGGCTTTTTCCATCACGAACTCCGGTGTGAAATGATCATTAGAGAGGCTGCCCAACAACGACGACCGCAACTGCCGGGCGACTAGGCGATTCTTCGGTTCAGAATCGAGATCGAAGGAACAGGCGATGAGTTTTCCGCTTCCCACTCTCGCCCCGAAGACGTAGCCGAGTTTGCGGTGGGTCACCCAATCATCGATGAGCTGGACAATCGGTCGGAGTTTGTGATGTTTTGTTAGAATGAACGGGCACGCGTCCTTCTGAAGTTCCCACCACTGCCAGTTCGAGTGGAAGTCGGTGGGGAATTGTGCGAGCGCGGGATGCTTCGGATCACAGAGTATGCCGAGCGTGTGAGGTGGCTGCCAGTCCGTCCATGCGGTGTTCCAGAAGATCGTGGGAAACCCGGCGGTGAGAGACCGCGCGGGATCGTCCCTCACTACGGCGGAAGATGGCGTCCAAAGCACTTTCCCGCCTTTCTCCAAGGCCGCCAGCGCCTCTCCGAGCGAGGCGGTGACGGTCACACGCGGAGGCACGGGAGCGGGAGCTTGCGCCGGATAGATAAAAATGTTCCAGTCGTTGGAAAACTTCTGCCCGCGTGCGCCGACCGTGAGTTTGAGCCGGGCGGGAGCTTTCAGTTTATCTAACGTAATTTTGATACTACCGAGATCGCAGAGTCCTCCAGCGGCGACATCGCGGGCGGGCAGCGTCCCTTCGGCCACGATGGCGTCACCGTCTGTTAGTTTCCAAACCGGCTCCAAGCCCTTGAAATCCGCGGGACCGAAGTGGCACAACTGGAGCGCCGCTTCCAAGGTCTCGTTGGTTTGCCATGTCATTTTTCTAAGTCTGGCGAGCGGCACGACCGGCCCGGCGAAACGGGCATATTCGTCCGCCGTGACGTAGCCTTTGGAATCCCAGAAGGCATCGAGCACGCCGATGAGAGCGGTCCCCTGCCCCGGGAAATCGTGGAGGTCGAGCAACTGAAAGCCACCGAAAGCCTGCGTGCGCATTGCGGCCTCGATGTCGTGTTTGTAGCAGAGCGTCTGGAGTTTTCCGGAAGCCATCAGGAAGTCGTTCGCCTGTGGCAGAAGTCCGTTGCGCCTGGCCATTTCCTGGAGCACCTCTAGGTTCTTCGCTTTGAAAAATCCTGTATATTTAGGGATTTCCGCGTAGTTCGGATAGGCGCACCACTGGCCGACCTCGTGTGACACGACCGGGGCATCGGAGTGGGTTTTCACATAATCCGACCAATCGAAAACGGTGCTGGGCGGTTCGGCGTTGATGATGGATTTCATCTTGGCTCCCCACACCTGAATGCGTGGTTCCATCGGATTGTGAAAATCCGAACCGGACATCACCGGCCAACCGGCGGCGGTGGTCCAGAATCGGCGGTCATCCTTGGCTTTCCAGCGGGCAACCCATTCCTGCAGCCATTGCTTGTGGTTAGGTCCGCCGGGTTCGTTGCCGTGGGCCATCATCAGGAACGACGGATGATTGCCTAATTCGCGGATCATGCGGGTGGTTTCCTCATCCAACCAAGAATCTAACAGCATACCGCTGCCAATCTCAGCGCCGCCATTGGACGGCCAGACGGAGGCTTCGACCTGATAGTAAAACCCGGCCTCGTCAGCCGCGATGAAGGCGGCCTTCGGCGGGCACCACGAGTGGAAGCGGATGTGGTTGAGTCCATGTGCCTTGCAGATGTTCACGATGCGCCGCCATGCATCCACATCGGTCGGTGGATAGCCGGTGAGTGGGAAGATGGCGCATTCCAAAGTGCCGCGCAGGAAAATCGGCACACCGTTGATGGCGAGGCGGCCGTCTTTTTTGCCAAGGTCGCGAAAGCCGAAAGTTTCGCTGCGAAGGTCGGTTCCCGCCGGGGATTCGAGTGAGATTTCGGCCTGATAGAGATGGGGCGTGAATTCATTCCAAGCACGCGGTTCGCGGTCGATGGGGATCGTCAGTTCCGCGCGGCCATCGGTGAGGTCGGCGCTCATGGCCACGCTTTCGAAGATATCTCGCAAGGGGCCGAGGTAACGGATTTTCGCGGTGACCTTGCCGGTTTGTTTTTCATTTGCGGTGACGACGACCTTCACGGATTTTTTCGCGAGCGATGGCTCGATCCTCGCTTCCAGCACGCGCAGCGCGGCGACTGGACGCAGCTCGATTTTTCCGACCACTCCGTTCCAGTTCCCTTGCGTGTGATCGGTCATACTATGGGCGAGGAAGCCGGGATTCACATCGACGATGCGGTTGTCGATGCGGAGCGTCAGGGTGTGTTTGCCGGGTGGCAGCGCTCCGAGGTCATACTCGTGGGGCGTGCCCAACGAGTTGCATTTGCCGATCTGATTGCCATTGATCCAGGCGATGCTCTGCCAGTGGACGCGCTCCAAGTGTAGGAGCGCGTGTTTGCCCGCCCAGTCGGCGGGAATCACGATTTCCTTGTGATACCATGCCGGGGCGACGTAATGCAGCGGTGGCTGCAGGAAGAACGGGATCTTGAAATTGTCCGGTGCCTGCCACTCCTTGAAGAGGTCCGGGTATTTCCAACCCACGCCCGCCCACTTGGTTTCCATCGATGGTTTCTTGCCGAATCCCTGCGCCGCGGCCTGGCCGGGAAGCTGGATGGTGTCAGGAAGGATCAAGCGCGCCGGTGAGGTGGTCGGGATGGTACCGTTGAGATCGGATGCGAATTTCCACTGCCCGGATAGATCGATGGGAGCCGCGCCCAAGGAGAACGGTGCAGTGGCGGAAATTAGGCAAAGGCTGAGAAAGGAACTTGAGGTTTTCATAGGAAGGAGACGCGGGAACCCGAGTGATTGTGGTTAGGGTTCCTGCGGATTTACAGCGGTAGTTTCACCGGCTTTGAGAGTGATGAGTCGGGAGGTTCCGCCGGTGCGGAGATCGACCTTGACGTCTCGGGCGGCCTTGAGGCGGGCGGAGGTGAGGCGGCCCTTGTCCCATGAAGCATCCACGGTGATGCCGCCGCGTGCGGCGAGGCCATCGAAGGAACCGGCGGGCCAGGCGGCAGGCAGAGCGGGGAGTAGGCGGATGACAACCGGCGCAGCGGGATCAGCGAGGCCTTGGTCCGGGTGGGATTGCAGGAGCATTTCCGCGATGCCGGAGGCACCGCCGAAGTTGCCATCGATCTGAAATGGCGGATGGAAGCAGAAGAGATTTGGCGACGAGCCGCCACCACCCATCATGCGCATCGTGTCGGGGTCCTGGATCGGGCCGAGGAGTTTGGCGAGGAGTTTGTGGGCGCGGTTTCCATCGCGAAGCCGGGCCCAGAAGTTCATTTTCCATGCGAGCGACCAACCGGTCCCGGCGTCACCTCGTTTTTCCAAGCTGAGGCGTGCGGCGCGGGCGAATTCCGGCGTGCCTTCGGGGGTGATTTCGTGGTAGGGATGCAGGCCGTAGAGGTGGGAGACGTGGCGATGGGTGGGTTCATGTTCCGGGTAAGGTTCGAACCACTCTTGGAGGCGGCCGTCGGGGCCGATGCGGTTAGGGACGAGGCGCGCTCGCGAGTCGAGCAGGCGTTTGGCGAATTCCGAGTCGCGATCTAGCAGGCGTGCGGCGGCGGCGGTATTGCCGAAAAGTTCTCGGAGCTGCTGCATATCCACGGTGGGAGCAATGCATACATGGGCGCGGCGGCCATTGGGAAGGAGGAACGCATTTTCCGGAGAGTTGGAAGGCCCGGTGACGAGATGTCCACTGCGAGGGTCTTCGAAGACATGATCGAGATAGAACATGGCCGAGCCTTTGAGGATCGGATAGACGCGTTCCAGGTAGGAGATGTCCCTTGTATAATCATAGCGGCTCCAGAGGTGTTGGCAGAGCCATGCCGAGCCACCGGTGGTGGCTCCCCAGCTTGCGTGTTCGCCGGGCGAGGTGAAGCCCCAGGGATTGGTGATGACATGGGCGACCCAGCCACTAGCACCATAGTAGGTCCGGGCAGTTTTGGCACCGGGTCCGGTGAGTGAGCCGATGAGTGCGTCGAGTGGGTCCTGAAGTTCCGGCAGGCTGCAGGCGAGCGCGGGCCAGTAGTTCATCTGGACGTTGATGTCGAGGTGCCAGTCGCCATTCCAAGGAGTCTGGATTTCCTCCGCCCAGATGCCCTGGAGATTGGAGGGCAGCCCGCCGGGGCGCGACGAACCGATGAGCAGGTAGCGGCCGTAATTGAAATAAAGCGCGGCGAGAGCCGGATCGGGCGTGCCTTTCGCGAAATCCGCGAGGCGGCGGTCGGTGGGTTTGGTGGCGGCTTCGTGGCCGCCGAGGTCGAGGCGGACGCGGTCGAAGAACGAGGCATGGTCCTTCACGTGGCGGTCGAGGAGGTGGTCGAAGTGATGGGTGGCTGCGCGATCAAGATCGGCGAGGGTGGCGGCGGCAGGGTCGACCGTCTGACGGCCGGCGAAGCCGCGGTAGTCGGTGGCGGCGGCGACAAGCAGAACTACGGAATCGGCGGCTTTCACGTGCAGGCGTTTTCCATCGGCGGAGACCGCACCGCCTTCGGCGAGGGCGCGGATGCGAGTGACATGACGGAGGCCATCGCCGCCTTTTCCATCAGGGAGCGTGCCGGACATGAGCAGGCCGTGGTTGCCATCGGCCTGGGTTGAGAAGCGTTCCGGTCGGTCGAGACCCAGAGTGAGGTTGATCGATCCGGGTTTGCTGGCGCTGAGGCGGATGGCGATGACCTCGTCCGGCGCTGAGGAGAAATGCTCGCGGCGAAAGCGGATACCGCCAGCTTCATATTCGACGGTGGCAAGCGCCTTGGCGAGGTCGAGCTGGCGGCGGTAACCGGTGACTTCGCCCTGCGGGTGGGCTATTTCCAGACGCAGGTGGCCGAGAACCTGATAACATCCAAAGGGGACTTTCGCACCCAAGCCTTTTCCGGATCCCGGCGGAACACAGGTGAAGTGGGCGTTCATCAGTTCCTCCGCCTCGGCGTGTTTGTCCGCGAGGAGCAGCCGGCGGATCTCGGGCAGCATGGCGGCGGCACCCTTGCGGTCAGCATCATAGGGAGAACCCGACCAAACCGAGCTTTCGTTGAGTATGATAGTTTCCCGCTTGATTCCCCCGTGGACCATCGCGCCGAGACGCCCGTTGCCGAGAGGCATGGATTCAAAGTATCGCTGGCCGGGCTGATCATACCACAGGGAGGTGGATGCGGGTGTGGCCGATGAGGGAAGGGCTCCGGCTAGGGTGACGAGGGCGAGGGTGGTTCGAATCATGACTCTTGATAGTGGTGGGAAACCTTGTGGTGGCGAGCGGTATGGTAGGCAGCTCACATCTCGCAGGGGCGTCCGGCTCCGCCATCTGCACCGGCGGAAACGATCTAAGCGACACCAGTCAACTCCCGGGTTTTTTATGAAAGACCTCCAGCAAGGCCTTCGCCCAAATCTTGTAGCCCTCAGCGCTGAGGTGCAGCGCATCGGGCATCAGCGCGGGTGGAATCACTCCATCAGCAGGGACAAATTGTGGCGCGAGATCGATGTTGATGAATTTTTGTTCCTTCGAGTAGGTGTCGATGAGTTTGCTGAGATCCGCGACTACCTTGCGGCGGCCATGGGTCGGCTGCCGCTCCCGAGGAAAAACCGACATGAGGATAACGCGGGCCTTGGGAGTGCGTTTCTGGACTTCGGCGCATACTGCGCGGATGCCGGACATGATCTCTTCGGCGGTATGACCGTCATTGAGATTGTTCGTGCCGATGTTAATCACCACCCAGTCCGGGTTGGTTCCGTCTATTTCGCCGTTTTGCAAGCGCCAGATGGCGTGTTGGGTGCGATCGTGACCGAATCCGAGGTTCAACGAACGGTAGTCGGCAAGATCCGACTTCAGCACTTTCTCACCATCACGAAGACGGCTGGCCGGCTGCCCGCCCCAGTGGTGGGTGATGGAGTCACCGATGAAGATCACTTGTGGATTGATCTCTTGCTTTAGCTTCAAGATAGCAGCGTGGCGGCCCGGATAGTCGTAGCTCTTGCAGCCCTCGTATTTGACGGGTTCGGCGGGATTCGGACGCTGCTTGACCACCTTGCGGGGGGGAGCCTGGGGAGCGGCGACATCATTCGGCAGAGGAGAAAGGCGGATTTTCCGGATTTCAATCGGACGTGTATCTTCCATCTCGGATTTGAGGTTGAGGCTGTTGAGGCCGGCGGGCAGGCGGATGACACCGATTTCTACGAATCCGAACTCACCAGGCCCCTTGCCGAAAGGTTGCATTGCACTGGCGATCGAGCGACCGAAGGGGCCTGGCGCGGAGAGGTTGAGGCGGTTGTAAGCTGCGAGGGAGACTTCGGCGGTGGCCAACCAGAGTTGCTCGCGCGGGGTTTCGAACGAATATTGGGCCGACCAACCGATCGCGGCCTTAAAGGAGGCATCCTGCCCCTCGCCGGAGAGCACGGGTTTTGCGTCGTCGGGGCCGGCAAGCGCCGCTTCGCGCGCACCAAGCAAGATCGAGCCATCGGGCCCCGGGCCGGTGATGCGCTGGGTTGTGGTGACCGCTGCGGGGAACTCGACAACGGCAATGGTCACGGGAGTATCGGTGGAAAATTTCGGGACATTGAGCCAGATTCCCTCAGGGGAGGTGGTGGTTTGGACACTTGCGCCGCCGATGAGCATTTTTGCGCCGGAGGGGGTTTCAGGCACGCCGGGCAGCAGGATGCGCCCGTCCGACGGACGTTCCCAGATGTGAGCGTAGAGCGTAGTGCCACCGTCGGTGCGTTTGCGGGTGGTGGTGCGCCCCCAATCGAGGCGGCGCGGGAACGGGCCGCCTTGGGTGCCGTGGATGGCCACTGAGTTCGGTTTGAGCCAGGCACCAATTTCGCGGAGGCGATCGATGCTGGGTGAGGGAATGGCACCGGTGGCGTCGGGGCCGACGTTAAGGAGGAAGTTGCCGCCCTTGCTGGCGATGTCGCTGAGGTTGCGGATGAGGGTAGTGGTGCTTTTCCAGTCTTGGTCGTTCTTTTTGAAGCCCCAGGTTTGGTTCATGGTCATGCAGGTTTCCCAGTCATGTCCGGGGAATCCGTTGGGCGGGATGAATTGCTCGGGGGTTTCGGTATCGCCCATGAGGCTCTTGCCATCGGGACTGGGGGTGGCAAGACGGTTGTTGACGATGAGGCCGGGCTGGAGCTTGTGAACGGGCAGGAATTTTTCGGCACGTTCGATAGTCATGCGGCGGGGCGTATCATACCAGAGCACGGAAACGGGGCCGTAGTTGGTGAGGAGTTCGCGTACCTGAGGGATGGCGACTTTTTCGAGATAGGCGTCATAGTCGCCCACGACCGATGGGTCCCAGCTGTTGCCCGCGCCGCCGGGGTGATGCCAGTCTTGGGATTGGGAGTAGTAGAAGCCGAGCTTGATCCCGTGTTTCGCGCAGGCGGCGGCGAGTTCCTTGAGGGGGTCTCGCTTGAAAGGGGTAGCATCCACAATATCGAAGGTGCTGGCCTTCGTATTAAAGATCGCGAAGCCGTCGTGGTGTTTGGCGGTGATGATGAGATATTTCATTCCCGCCTCCTTTGCCAGGATGGCCCAAGCTTCGGCATCGAAATTCGTGGGATTGAAGTCTTTGGCAAGTGCGGCGTAATCGGCGGCGGGAATGCGGGCCTTGTTCATGATCCACTCGCCAATGCCGGCAACAGGCTGGCCTTTCCACTCACCAGCTGGAACCGCGTAGAGCCCCCAGTGGATGAACATTCCGAACTTTGCCTCGCGCCACCAAGCCATTCGGACATCCCGCTGTTCGGGAGTCTCCGCAGGGGCGGGAGAAGACATGGCGAGGATGCCGAGAATAACGGAACAGGCGAGACCAGCCCGCTTGGTGGAGAAGAGATGTTTACCGGGTGATGAGAGTGACATGGTATTGGAATCCGATGGGAATGATGATGTTGTTTTGCTTTGCGTGATGTAAGCGATGTGCAATGACCAGTAACAGCGCAAGCAGACTAACTATACAGAGTATTGCATGAATTTTTTCAGATTTTGCAGCGCTCGCCCGGCGGGAGCCGACTGGACAACCACGTCTTGGTTCACATCAATCTTTGTCCGTGCGGAACGGAACGGCAGGTAGGCCGGCAGGATTGTAGAGGTTGGCTTCGGGATTGCTGTGCCAAGCGTACCGTATGCTCACGGGGGCGGACACCTGTGGACTGCTCACAATGACTTCGTTGCCGTCGATCCGCGCATCCGCCCAATGATAGAGCTTGTCCGCTCCCGCCACGGCGAACCCAACGAGTTGATCCACGGTTACGGGAGGCTTGCCCCGTTCGAACGGCTTGGCGACGAGTCCGGCCCCGGCATGGTCAAATTGTATGCGGATGCTGCCGCCTTCGATGCGTGACGAGCGGTATCGGGGGCCTTCACATGGGATTTTCCGGCCATAGGCGATGGCCTCTGCGAGCAATCCGAGACGGCGTCCCACTTCCTGTTTGTTGGGGGGATGGATTTGAGATACGGACCCGATATCGATTGCTACGGCCATTCCGGTATTCGGTTCGGCGAGCGTCTCGGTTTGCACTTCGCGCAAGGAGGCCCAGCCGGGATCCTGGTTGGCGGTTTTCGGGATGTTGCCGAGAGCGGCCAATTGCACATAGAGGAATGGAAAATCCCCCTGCGCAAAGGACTTGCGCCAACTGCGGATGAGAGTGGGGAAAAACTTGCGGTATCCCCGTGCGCTTGATGTATTCGATTCGCCCTGATAGAAGATGACGCCACGCAGCGAGAGCGGCACGAGAGGTGCGATCATTCCGTTGTAAAGAGAACCTGGTTCGCTAAAGGGTATCTCCACGGTGGGCGGGGTAATTGCAGCATCCTCCGGATTGGAGGAGGGTTTCATCGGTGGCGGCGGATGTGTCTCCCGCCGGTCCAGAACCTTCGCGATTTCCGGAATGGCGCGCAGCGCCTCAAGGCTTGTCCATGCTTGCGCGGTTGACGAACTCTTGGCCACTGAGATCACCCCCACGGGCACTTGGCAGGTCTGCCGGATGTGACGGCCAAAGAAATAGCCGACAGCGGAAAAGCGTCCCGCCGATTCCGGTGTGCACAACTGCCAACCCATTCCAGGCAGGTCATCTTTGGGGGCCAGCGAGGTCTGGTGGTCAGGCAGGAAGAGGCGGAGCTTGGGATCATTCGCGGAGGTGAGTTCCTTTTGGAAATTGAGGACTCCCGGATAAACTCTGGGGCGGTAGCTGTTACCAACGGGCATTTCCATGTTAGACTGACCGCTGCAAATCCACACTTCACCGATGAGTATATCGTCGAGTTCAATCCGGTTTCGCCCTTGAAAGGACATCTTGAATGGGCCGCCCGTCTTTATCGGCGCAAGGGTCACGTTCCATTTTCCGTTTGCGGCGGTGATACCGTCAACCTTTTGGCCCGCCAGCTCAACGATGACTTTTTCACCCGGATCCGCCCAGCCCCAGATCGCCAGCGGCTTCTGCTGTTGTAGGACCATGTGGCTGGCAATTATTTTCGGCAGGCGGACATCGGCGCGTCCGGGCAATGCCGCAATGGTCAACAGCAGTGACGCGAACGCGAGAGAAGTGGAAAAACAAGGTTTCATGAGCGTCATCATTTCAGCCACTCCGTGAGGATCGGCTGCATGGCATCATACCAAATCTGATAGCCCTTCTCATTGGGATGAAGCCTATCAGGCAGCAAATCCCTGTTCACATCGCCCTTGGGAGTGAGGAACGATTTTCCAGGATCGAGAAAGCGCGTTTTGCTGCCGTCGTCCAAACGGGAGATGATTTGGTTGACGGCTTCAATGCGTGGCGGCGCGTTCACATGTCCCCAACGACCCGGAAGGATTCCCATCACAAGCACCTTGGTATCCGGAATTTTGGCGTGAACGGTTTCCACTACTTTTTGAATCGCCGCTGCAATCCATTCCGGTTTGTCATCGGGGCACTGGAGGATGTTATTGATACCGATCATGACCACGACGGCCTTGGGATGAATACCCTCCAGTTCTCCATTGTTGATATTCCAGAGCAAACCCTCGGTGCGCATGCCGCTGACCCCAAAATCAGCGGGCTGGTGAGGCGCGAACTTCTCCCAGGTGGATGCGCCATTGCGCACCCAGTGATCGGTGATGGAGTCGCCCAGGAACAGCAGGCCGATCGGCCCCTTGGTCTTGCGCTCCATGAACTCCTTGTGTCGGTGTACGCGGAACGGCTTCGGTGTCACGGCGGATTCCGCCGTGCGTGTGGCGGCCGGCGGAGCCGTTGGAGTCGCCTGAGTCGTTGCGGCAGCGCTCGGCGCTTGTGCCGGGGCATTTGCCGCTATCATGAGAGCGGCAAATGCCAGCCCTATATGGTTGATGTTGTGATGTTTCATAGGTTCGGTGTAAGGTTGGGAGAAATCTCAAAGTTCTGGTCACGGGTGATGGGAGCGAAGGATTTCCGTAAGCGGATCACTCTGGGTAGGATTCGGGCGGCGATGCGTTCTCAGGGACGAAGGGTGGCACGAGGTAACCGCTGCGGCGTTTGAATTGGATGGCGGTGTCGGGATACCAGTTGAGCCAGCCAGCCGGGTCGGTGGTGACGGGCGGCGACTTGGGGCCCTCGCCATGACCATCGGCGGCGGCAATCGCATATTGATAGATGGGCGGCGCATCCTGTGGCAGCCGTGCGGCGGCTTCCAATCCGGGCAGCGGGTTGGGCGGCGTGACCCCTTGCAGGGATTCGGTGAAGTGGGTTTCAAGACCGCGAAAGACTTCGCGCCAAGTGCTTTCGCCCTGCAATCGGCGATACAACACATACTCGTCCGCACCGAGTATTTCGCCCCATTTTACATCAACAGTGCCGTGGCTGATGCGCAGCCGCAAGCCCTCCGGGGGAAGCGGTGGAGCCCCCGTTAGATAGATGGGGAAATCCTTACCGGGACGGCTTGAGGAGGCGGAATTGAGGGCGATCACGCGGGCGTGGAATTTTCCGGGAGGGAGCTTGTCGAGGCGGAACTCGGTGGTTTTCGATTCGCCGGCGGCGTCCCAGGTGACGCCGCCGTCGCGGCTAGTTTCGATGCGGTAGCGCTCGGCGGACGGGACGGTGGTGAAGAAGATCGTGGCGGCACCCGGGGAGTGGATGCTACGGAGAATTTGCGGGGGCATCGGCTCAGGCAGGCCAGCGCTGACCTGGATCCGGTGATGCCCGGCCGGGATGTCCGCTTCAAGGCGGTTCTCGTGGCGTGAAACGGGAGTGTCCACCCCACCAACAAAGAGTTTGAGGGGCTTGGGCGGTGGTGAATCGAAAATCAGGCGCAGCTTGCCGCCGGTTCTTCCGTTGGCGATTCCCGTGAGTTCGTGGGGGTTGGAAAATGACAGCCCGATCGCCAATTCGCCGGCTTCGGTTTCCACGGTGAGTCCGTCGCAGCCGATCCGGTTTCCGGTGAATAAAGCGAGGTCGCGTCGGCCGTCGCGGTGGCGGCGGATCATGCCGGCCGTGCCGGTGAAAGTTGCGGTGGGAGATTCGTGGCGGATTTTATCTCGCTGCTGAAAGATGAAATCCTCGCGACCGGGGATCGAGACGATCTCGTAGGGGCGTGTTTCTCCTGATTTGCGGGGTATGAATTTGATGTCGTTGCGGTGGGACACGATCGCCATGCGGTCGCCACCACCCTTGTAGGGATCCCAGCGGGTAGCAACGGATTGGCGGCCCTTGAGTTCGGTCCGGGCAACCACCTTGTATGCGAACTCGCCGCGCACTGGAATCAAGGTTGGCATGACGTCGCTATCCTCGATGATGTTCCATGACATCCTCGAGGAGTTGTTCAATTCATCGAAAGTGACGATATAGTCGGCTCCTGCGAGCATCACGCTGCGTGCCCCGTATTCCGGCCATGAGTATGCGTCTGGCCCTTGGCGCGGGAGGATGCGGGCGAACTGTGCGTGTTCGAGGTTGTGCAGCGGCTCGGTGAGGTCGTTCATACCAATGGCACGGAAAGTCTGATCGCGGTAGACGCCGGTGTTGCAGGTCATGTCGGTGTCGGTGACGCGGCGGTCGCCGGCGTCCTCGCCGTGATGGCCGGAAAAGCTTCTACCACGTGCATAGTAGTAGATGTCTCCGCAGCCGCCTTCGTTGCCGAATCCCCAGCGGTAGTTAGAACCCTTGTCGATCTGCTGGAGGAAGACGGAGATTTCGTCCGGAGTATCGACGGCGGAGCGCAGGACGATACCGTAACCGGTGTATTTGGCGCTGGTAAGTCGGGGGTTGGTTCCGGCGGGCTGTGGCTGTGGCGCTCCGGGAGCTCGGGCGGCCCAGATCATCGACTCGCCTACGAGCGGGTCATAGCGGAGCAGCCATTGGCCAAACTCGCTCATGGTGTGGTGGATGGCCCGGCGACCGGCGTGGGCACCTTGCGGCGGGTGAAGCCGGCGGAAGCCGTTTTCCGGAGTGAGGGGCGTCCCCGGGGGCCAGGATACGGAATTTTCGAGTTTGACGGGAGCGGTGGTGATGCCGGTTAGGTAGCCGCCGTGCATGGCCAAATGGGGGCCCGGCCAGCGGTTGCGGCCATCGAAGGCGATGCCCATGCGGTTGGCGTAAGCGGTGGGTTCGATGAAGGCCCAATTGTAGACGCCGATGCTTTCGGTCCAGCGTCCGCCAATGGCACCCCAGGCGGAGACCGGCGGGCGGGCGTAGAACACCGCGAGGAGTTCGACCGCTTTTTCAAACTGCGCGGCCCACTCCGCAGCGAGTGGGTGGTCTGGGAAAAGATAGGCGGCGGCGAGCAAAGGGTATTTCCAATCCGCCATGAAATTCGGGTGTCCTCCGAGCGCGTTACGCATCGGACTGGTCTCCTCGCGTGCGGCAATGTAGGCGGTGAAAAGCAAATATGCGGTCGCCCGTTCGAGTTCCTGGGGACTGAGTTCGTCGCGCCATTTATCGAAACCGGGAACCACCCAATAGTTCATGATCCGTAGACCGACCGGGTGAACCGAGCTACCTTCGACCTTCTGGAGTTCGGATTGATCGAGTGATTTGATATATTCTGCGGCGCTTTCGTGTTCGCGGGCGCGACCTTTCCAATCGCCGAAGAGTTGTGGGTTTTGCGAGTGTCTTCCGGTGTAGTTGAGTTGCCAGTCCTTGATCCGGTCGAGGCCCATGCAGCCGTAACGGCTTTCGATGAAGTGGTCGTAGGTCAGCTTGAGATCGCCGGACTTGGCGGCTGCGGCCGCGTCACTAACGAAGGCGAGGGCGGTTTGCCGCGATCCAGGTGCGAGCGGGAATCGCCATGAGAGCAGTCCGTCGCGATGGCGGAAGCGGATGCCGAGCCTCTGGCTGCTGGTCCACAGCGAATACTCGCGGTCGTTCCACTGAAGCGAGTCGAGGATGGCGATGTGGAGCGATTCCCCGGCAGCGGAATCGGTGAACGAGGAGCTGCGGGTGCAGATAGTGGAATCGCCGGTATGGGGACCGAGCCAGTAATAGAAGTCCTCTGCCGGATCCTCAATCTTGGGAGGCCCGGTAAAGGCCGGATCCTCGCCGCGGAAGTAGAGCGTTCTGGGTTGATGGATCGATTCGCTGCCGCGGCGTTGGTCGGGGGAGAATCCCTGCCACTCCATCACGAAAACGGCACCGTCGTTTTTGCCAAAGCCTTCCATGTTTTCGGTGAACTCGATGAAATCATATCCGGCGACCGCCTTGATCCCGGCCTCATACACTGCGCCGGAGGCAAAGTTGTAGCGCACTCGGTATTCAGCGAAAAGCGGACCTGTGGCCACAGGCTCAACTTTGATATCCACAACTTTCGGGCCTGACGTGACGATTTTCGACGACCCGATCCATCCTTGCCCGCGGTCGAACTGCATCACCGGGCCGGGCACGGACTCGCGGTTGGCGAAGTCCGGACTAGGCAACCTCACGCGCAGTTTGCCGGTATCGAGTACCACCGTGCCTTTCTCATCGCTGATACGGACAGACTGGGCAAACGGCGCACGCCTTGATGAGGAGCGACGAAGGACAAACGAACGTTTCGCGCCTGTAGGCAGGTCACTGAAAAAGCTGAGAGTCATCGAGTGTGGTGCACCGTTCCGCTGTGTCAAATTGGATACTTGGAAAGGAACGGATTCGCCGACGTGATTGACGAGCTGCATCTCGGCGGGATCGAACGCTTTGCCATCGAGCAGGACGCAATAGTTCAGGAGAGATTCAGGCCATTGGAAACGCGGGTGCCCGGTGCGTTCCACAAGCTCGAAACGGATGGATCCGCTGGAGTCGAAGCGATGGACATAGGGATTGGCGGAGACGGTGTTGGCGTTCGGCAGAAGCATCAGGGACGCCAGCACGACCGAAATGGAGGCTGCGGCAAGACGGTGCGGTGGCGGATGGAAGAGCATGCACATTATATTGGGTTTTCATACGATGGACGACTCGCCCGGACGCATGTCTGGACTGGGACAGTCAGATCAGTAGGTGTGTTTGTATCATCTTACCGCCACTTGACAATTGGTGTTCGCAGATTAAATTTTCGTTTTTGCATCAACCGAGCACACAGCAAGGCCCTGCTACGTGCGGCAAGCGGGGACGGATGGTTCGCGCTTGCCGGGGTCCTTGTTCAAACTAAGATTCAAATTATTGGAACAGACTATGAAAATTCGCAAAATCCGATCCACGAGCAATGAGAGCCTCGCCCGAGTGGCGGTGCTGGTGGAAACCTCCACGTCCTGGGGACGCGGCATTGTAAGCGGAATCAACGATTACCTGCGCCACCAGCAGCATTGGCAAGTTCTGCTGGAACCCCGCGGACCTAACTCCGAACTGCACCTGCCCCGCCAGTGGCGTGGTGAAGGCATCATCGCGCGCGTCGCGGACGCCTCCATGGCCCGATCGCTTCAGGCACTGAAAATTCCGGTAGTCAACGTCTCCAGCATCGAACTGCGCGGCGCGCACCTCCCCACAGTAGCCAACGACGTCAGGGCAGTTGCGAGGATGGCTCTCGACCACTTCATTGAACGGGGATTCGTTCATTTTGGATTCTTTTCCACGCAGAAGGTACACCTGCGCGATGAATTCGAGGCAATGGTCAGCGAGCACGGCTTCGATTGCAGCTCCTTGGTGCTACCGCCGCACAGTGGTATTGAACCGAGCTGGAATCTCAGTATAAAACAGCTTGAACGCTGGCTGCTATCGTTGCCCAAGCCCGTCGCGATTCTGGCGTGGGGCAACGGTCGGCCCCTGATTTATGCCGGTCAAGCCGCAGGCCTGAGCACGCCGGAGGAAGTCGCCATCGTGACCAATTATTTCGACGAACTTGTCAACGAACTCAGCCCGATGCCCCTTTCGGGCGTCCAGATCGGCAATGAGCGGGTGGGCTTCGAAGCGGCAGCCCTTCTCGACAAGCTTCTCAACGGAATGGCCCCTCCATTACAACCGCTTCTCATCCCCCCTACCAGTGTGATTACCCGGCAGTCCACCTCGACCCTTGCGATCAATGATGTTACTTTAGCCAAGGCCGTCAGCTTCATCCGCGAACACTCGAGCGGTCCGCTGAGCGTGCCGGATGTCGCTCGCTACGCGGGTTTGTCCCGTTGCATTCTTGAGCGCAGATTTCGCGAAACATTTCACCGCAGCCCCGGTGATGAGATTCGAAGGGTGAGGATCGAACGGGCGAAACGCATGCTGCTGGAGACCGACTTACCAATTCCCGACGTGGCGGAACGCTGCGGATTCGGCTCCAACGCGTATTTCACCGACTGCTTTCAGCGCGCGCTCAAGACCTCTCCGCTGCGGTATCGGAAACAGGTGAGAAACCGTTGAGTATGGCGGGTCGCATCGGGATTCTTCAACATGTGAACCGTGGGAGTCAGCCACATTCGTGAGGTTCTTTTTGCTGCCTTCCATGGCATTGGTGCACCGATTTCAACGGCGGATTTCATGAGGACTTGCGCCGCCCCGGACGAACTAGCTCAGGGAAACACCAGTCGCCCATTGAGCGAAGGATTCGGCGATGCTTGCGGAAACGTGGCATGTAGAATGTCATCCGGGCTTTTCATCTGTTGCTTTGCAATGACCGTGCACCGGTCTTCATCGCCAATTGTTCCAGCCTCCCAAAGTGTTTGACTGAAGTTGGATGGAATCGGCTCGGAGGGATCAAACGAGCGTTCGACTCGGTGCCCCGCCAGACTTTGATAGATCACCCTAGCATACACGCCTTTACTTGCCTTGAAGTCAAACCGCGTGCCATCGAGGACCCTCCGCTTCACCTCGCCAAGCACGGAGGTGAGCGACTGCGCTTCGTCTTTAGTCGCTGGCAGTCCGATGGCTTCGACTGCCACACCCACAGCCCGGCGGTCCGGAGCCTGAACCACCGGAACGTCGATGAAAAAAGAGCTGTCGGTAAAGATCGAACGATTGGCATAAGTCATACCGTGACGGCTTACCATACCCCTGCCGTCAGGCTTGAACCTGCGGATGGGGTGGGAACTGGTCACGGCGATCACGAGACCTCTAGAGCGGCCACCTGATGGATTCTTCGTGCGAAAAGCGAAAAAGGCCCGGTAAACATGAGTAGCTGAGCCATTCGGGGGTGGGTTTTCGCCTCCGGCAAGAGAGTCATCCGCTGCATACTCGGTCATCGAGCCCTGATGGGTAGCGAGCCACTGGCTTGGCAGATATCCACTCACGAAGGCGTGATCCTCGCCTTTCGCCCCCCGTGCAAAAGATCCGCCATTCGCCGTATCCGCCACCAGGACGAACGCATTGCGGACTTGGCCCCATCGCTGCAGTTGGGCATTGGCAAATGATCCGCGAAAGGTGCCGGTGGGGGAGAAACTTTGATCTGTGACGGCGGGTTGCGTTTGCAGGCCTGCACCGAGTATACCAAGCCAGAAATTAGCAGGCCTGCCTCGGTCTTGCTCTCGAGCGGCCCAGAGGATTCCGGCGGGGATGGAAATGGTGTCGGTTCCAGATTGTGACCACAGAGAGTAAACGCCAAAGCCGGAACGCCAGTCGATATAGCTCAGGCAGCGCCGCTCGGAGCCCGCGCGTGGTGCGAGCACGCTCCATTTTCTTTCGGCTGCGGCAAGTGACACAACTCCCGGCGGCACCAGTGGGGGGCTGACGTCCGGCGCATCCTTGCCAAGAGCAAACGCCACCAGCACCGCAGGCGAGTCCGCACCGAGCATCGAACCGGGTGAACCGGCTGCGTCCTCAAACATAGACCAACCTCCAAACAAAGGCCACAATGCCTGGCTCAGACCGGACTGATCAGCACCCGGCAGCAGGAAGGTCGGATAGGTTCTCTCCGAGTGGGAAACCAAGCGTCCGTCCGCCCATACAGCGGCATACTTCCATAAAGCGGCTGAAAAGGCAGCCGAGGAGCGAGGGGCTAGAGATTGCGCAGCAGGCGGCACCCCACTGCGCGACAGAGTCAGCAATGAAATGAGGTTTTGTGCTCCGTAGGGAGAAGAAGCCCACTCGTCCGGACCAAAGCGGAATGTGTCCAGCAGCCTCTCGTTGAGGAATTTCACGGCAGCGTCAAGCCCCCGGTCTTTTTCTGGACGCGGCTGGAAACCGGGAATCGAGGCAGCGGCCACATACCTCGAAAGAGCCGTCAGGAGCTTGAGGTTTGCCGTATTGCCAAGTCCCTTGGCTCCTATGCGGTAATCGAGCCATTCGAAGATCTCCTTGTACAGAGCCTTGTTCCCGGCATCAATGGCATCCGCTTCGGCACTGAGCAGATCGATGAGCACCCAGCGGCGGAAAAGCATCCGGGCCGGCTTTCCCTGATACTGGATCTTTGTATCCATGTGGCTGCGAAAATCGGTAAGCACTGCCGTGAGCACATAGTTCGCCTGGGCGCGATTGAACGCCGGATCCCGCAACCTTGAGTCTGTGGATTCCCTCAGCATCAGCCCTACCACTGCCGGGGTGTAGGTTCCAGAGACGGCTCCTTTGGTGGAGAGGAGCACTTTCGCCGTGGCCTGGGCATCGTAGAATCCGTGTTCGTTCCGCAACAGGACTTGTCGCTTTACGAGATCGATCCGTGCGGCCACCTGTGCTGGTTCCGGCAAGGTGGAGCAAACGGCGGGAAGAGTGCCAAGGAACAGGAATACAACCAGCAATCTCATACACTCGGCCGGAAACATGGAGTGAACCGGCCATGGCCTGCGGAGGCGGGAGGGTCTTGGAGGTGAAGCACAGATTTTGGATACTGTCATGGTGCACGGGCAGGACTGTGATCAGCAGCGAACTCACCCGCGACGACTGAAGCCATTGGTGGCGGTGCCAAGCGGAAATCTCTCCCGCTCTTGGCCGAATGGGCGAGGGATATGAACGGTAACATCACCGTATCAAGGGTCAAGCCCATTCCGAATCTCGGCGGCGTGGGAAAGGTTGATCCAACAGCAAACCTCATGGATATGGCGATGTTTTGGCATCCTCCGCGTGCCGGGGAGCATCCTCACACATGGTCCGACACCGCGTGTCCGCGGTTTTATCACAGGAGCATGTCGTGCAGACCGATGCCCGATTTACAATTTTGTTAGAATGACTTCCGCCAACCACAGCCGCGCGGCTGATTTTCCAGCCGGGCGAGTGATGCAAAATCTAAAATATTTCATGCAATACTGTGTATAGTTGGTTTGTTTTATCTGTTATTGATAGTTTTTCACCGCATGAATCACGCAATGCATAACCACATCATGATTTCCACTGGATACCATATCATATCACACCCATCACCCGGCAAACATCTCCTGTCTACCAAACGGGCTGGTCTCGCCTGCTCCGTGATTCTCGGCACCCTCGCCCTGTCTTCTCCCACCCGATCGAGAAACTGCGGCCCGCCAGACGATTCTGTCCATTCACTGACTTCTTGATAAATGAAAACACGACCACTCGGCAAAACCGGTATTGACTTACCCGTCCTCTCCTTTGGTGCCTCCTCGCTCGGCGCGGAATTCCGCTCGATCACACTCGAAGAGGCGATACTATCGACAAAGACAGCCATCGACCTCGGAATGAACTTCATCGACACCTCCCCCTACTACGGGCGAGGGATGTCTGAAATCATGCTAGGTCTCGGGTTGAAGGGAATCCCCCGCGACAATTACCTGCTAGGCACCAAGCTCGGCCGGTACTCCCACACTCACTTCGATTTCTCAGCCAGGCGCGTGGAGGAATCCGTATATGTCTCGATGCAGCGCATGGGTACCGATTATCTGGATGTGATTCTGCTGCACGACGTCGAGTTCGTGCCCCTCCACCAGATTTGGGAAGAGACGATCCCCACGGTTTTGAAACTCAAGGAGCAGGGAAAAGTTCGTGCTGTGGGATTTTCCAGCTACCCTCTCAAGACTTTCCACACCATGTTCGACCACGTGGAGGATGTCATCGACTGCGTGCTTTCCTACAACCGCTACACGCTTCAAAACACCTCATTTGCCGATGATTTCCTGCCACGCCTCGCCGCGAAAAACATCGGTGCGATGAACGCCGGACCATTTTCCTCCCGGTTGCTCACCAACGCGACGCTGCCCGACTGGCTCAAAGAGCCCGAGGAGGTCAAAGCCGCCGCACGGGTCGCTGCCAAACTTTGCGCCGACCGCGGCGTGGACATCGCCCAGATCGCTCTCCAGTTTTCCTGCGAGCATCCGGGGTTCGCCACCACAGTCGCCGGTTCCGCAAACCCATCCAACATCCGCAAGTGGGCGGAGTGGCTTGAGCAACCCATCGACCGCGAGTTGCTCGCCGACGTTCTCGCCATATTCGCCCCTGTCAAAAACCTCGGCCACATCGAAGGCCTTCCAGAGAACAACTGATGCAAGCGATTCAATTCACCGCACCCAAGGAAATCGCGATCATCGATCTGCCGGAGCCTCTCGCGCCAGCTTCTGGCGAGGCCCTCGTCCGCACACACCGCATGGGCATCTGCGGCACCGATCTTTCCTGTTACATGGGAAATTTTCCCTTCTTCGCCTATCCGCGCACTCCCGGCCATGAGCTTGGCCTTGAGGTCGTCGCCGTCGCGGACGACGTAACGAACGTGAGCCCCGGCGACAAGTGTTCGTTAGAGCCCTACGTCAACGATCCCACTTCCCCGACTTCACAAAAAGGTGCCCAGAACTGCTGCCCCGGCGTCCAGGTCATCGGCGTTCACAACAACGGCGGGCTGCGCAAAGGCGTCTTCGCAGTGCCCGCCCGCAAGCTGCATCCCGGCAACGATCTTTCCTACGACCAACTCGCGCTCGTCGAGACACTCGCCATCGGCTACCACGCCGTGCAGCGCGGAAATCCCCAGCCCGGCGAGACCGTGCTCGTCATAGGGGCCGGTCCCATCGGCCTCGCCTGTTTGGAATTCCTAAAGCTGATGGATGTGAAAACCATCGTTATGGACATGGTCCAGAGCCGCCTCGATTTCTGTCAGAAAAACCTCTGCATCCAGCACGCGGTCAATTTCCAAGTAGATGGCTCACATCTCGCCGAGTTGGAAAAAATCACCGGCAACCAGCTCGCCGATGTAGTCATCGATGCCACCGGCAGCCCCAAATCGATGTCCACTTGTTTCAACTACGCCGCCTTCACCGGTCGCGTTGTTTACGTCGGCATCACCACCTCCGATCTCACCTACCCGCACGCCGCTGTTTTTCACCGCCGCGAAATCACTCTACTCGCTTCCCGCAACGCGCTGCCGGAGGATTTCGACAACATCATCCAGTTGATCCGCGAGGGGAAAATCAACACTGATCTGTGGATCACCCACCGCATCGCGTTCTACGAAGTTCCATCCGAATTCGGAAAATTCACCGATCCCGCACTCGGCGCAATTAAGGCCATCATCGAAGTTCAATAAAGCCATCACCATGAAATCCTGTCCCAAATACACCTTCGGCGTAGGCGACCGCTTCGCCAACGGAGCTCATGCTCAACTCGCTGCCTTCATTGATGCCAAAAAACTCGGCATCGACATCACCCCGGTTTGGAACAAATCCAACCGCGAACACAACATCATCGGGTCACAGCCTGCACAAACGCGCAAAGCCGCCGAGAAGGCAGTGGCCGATCTCGGGTGGACCGGCGAATATCTGTTAGATGCCGATCACATCAATCTCTCCACCGTGGACCGATTCGTAGAACCTTGCGATTTCTTCACCCTCGACGTCGCGGACGACATCGGTGAAGCCTCCGAGCCCGCGGATGTGACGGCATTCATCGACAAACATCCGGAGTTAATAGGCTCTGTCGCCATCGTGGGCATTGCCGAGCCATTCGAAATCAGCCGCACGGACGTCGAGAGGACTGCAAACCAATTTCTCAAGGCCACACAGAAGGCCGCTGCCATCTATCAGCACATCGTCGTGACCAAGGGCGGCGTGGACAACTTCGTCACCGAGATTTCCATGGACGAAACCAATAGTCCGCAGACGCCGCCGGAATTGCTCGTCATACTCGCCGCCATCGCCGACCAAGGAATCCCGATCCAGACGATCGCACCGAAGTTCACCGGCCGATTCAACAAGGGCGTCGACTACGTCGGCGATCCTCTGCAGTTTGAAAAGGAGTTCAACGAAGACCTCTCCATCATCGCTCACGCCATCAAAACCTACGGCCTGCCTCCGACGTTGAAGCTTTCGGTCCACTCCGGCTCGGACAAGTTCTCGATCTATCCGTACATCAAGAAAGCCATCCAGCGCACGGGCGCGGGCCTCCACATCAAGACCGCCGGCACCAACTGGCTGGAAGAAATCGTCGGCCTTGCGGAATCCGGCGGAGAGGGACTCGCCCTTGCCAAGAAGATCTATACAAAAGCGCTTGAGAAGAAGGAAGCGCTTTGCGAGCCCTACGCCACCGTCATCGACATCAAGGACTCCAATCTCCCTTCCGCAGCGGAAGTCAACGACTGGACCAGCACGCAGTTCACAGACGCGCTCCGCCACGAACAGACAAACCCCGGCTACAATGCGGACCTCCGCCAACTTCTCCACGTGGGATTCAAGATTGCAGCACAACTTGGCGATACCTACATCCAAGCGCTCAAGGATAACTCAGAAACCGTTGCCAAAAACGTCACCGGCAACCTGTTGGAACGCCACATGAAACCGCTTTTTCTCTGATGAGTGGGCTTGCCCTCCCGTCAGCCAATGATGGCACAGAAACGATCTTACGCTGGCCTCCGATCCTGAATGTCTTTCTCCCGTTGTCCGTTGCGGGGGAGCATGTTCATGGCCAGGATACTTCAGGTCTCCAGTCGGCTTTCACATTGTCCTTGGCCTTCCTAACCAGGTTTTCAGGAAATTTATCCGCCCCGTAAACCCGCGAAGCGGATGCCACGAGCGGCAGTGCGCTGGAGGTATCCACCTTGCTGAGATTGGGGTGTGGCCAAGGTGATGATCCGTCCATGTGCTTCATCAGATACACCAATCCGGCCCGCAGGCCGCGTCCGTCGGACGTCTCGAAATTCCACAGATCCGGGCCACTTCTTTCTGCAAGGAGAGCGAGCCGGAACAATCCCGTTAGATTCATTACGCTGTATTCCCACGACTTTGTGCGAACCACCTCGTGCGGCTGGCTGCCGTCAGGCGCGATGTGTTTGGCGATACGCTTTTCCGCAACCTGCATGAGAATTTTCCGCGCGAGATCCTCGCGCCCGAGGAAGCGCGCGTAAGTCACGCATTGCACGTCATGCCAAGTGCCGTGGTTGTTATGAGCAGCTCCTGCATCCTGCCCCCTCTTGCTCGTGAGAATCCAGTCCAGAAAAGAGGAAAACCAACGTCGCATCTTCGCTGTGTCATCAACGCTCCAATCAGGCGAGCCCTCCAGCCACAGAACCGCTGCTGGAATCCGGATAAAGCCCACTCCGTCAATCAACCCGATGCCGCGTCCGTCACACACCCCCGGGATGGCCTGCGCGTATTGCAAGTGCGGATTCATTCGGGTGGCGGAATCAATGAACCAAGCGCGAAGCAACAGCGCGGCATGTCGGGCGTGCTTCTCGTTCCCGGTCACATGCCACGATGTCGCCAAGGCCTCTACAGCCCGGACCATGCGGCCGAGCCGGGGAGAGTCCGACCTCGCGCCTCGTGACTCCGGATTAACATCACCATCTCTGCGGATGTAGGGCAGACCGCCCGGCTTGTCCGGATCGGGCCACCAATACGGACCCATGCTGGTGTAGTCGTGGCGATCACCGGAGGCTGCCGGTTGCTCTTTTTGGGTGACGCTGAGCGGGGGTGTTCGCATGGCTTCGGCCGCTGCAACTTGCAGGTTCGCCGCAGCCTGCTCGCCGAGCAAAGGAGGAGGCGCGGCTTGTGCCGCACACAACACCAAAATCGGAAGCAGCAGAATTGATCGCGTCGGCATCATGCAGGCAAATACGCACCACGATGCGTGATTTTTCATAAATCCAAATTCCGAAGCGGAATCAGAAAATTCCATAACTATGACGCAAAAGAGCCCCCCTTCGACGCAACTATGCCCCTCCCTCTAATCACCATTAGGGGCATAATCGGATTCATTGTTGGACATGAATGGAATATCCACTCCCTTTCATCTCGGTATTCGAGCTCATGATCTGGGCTGCTATTCTGCCGATGAGGTTGCCCGCAAGGTTGCCGAGAAGGGCCTGGTCCGCGTGCAGTTGGCACTAGGCAAAGCCATTCAAGGAGTGGAAATGAAACCGGGCGTGATTGATTCCGGAATGGCGGCGGAGATCGGCGAGGCCTTCGCTTGGCACGGCGTCGGGATCGAAGTCCTGGGTTGCTACATCAATCCGATACATCCCGAAACGCAGGCCCGGACCATGCTTCTCGGGCTTTTCAAGGAGCACCTGCGTCATGCCCGCGATTTCGGTTGCAATATCGTGGCGCTGGAGAGCGGGTCGCCGAATGCGGATCAGTCATTCCATCCCGGTAACAACAGTGAAAGCGTTTATCAGGATCTGCTTGGCAGCATGAACGAGCTGGTGGCGGAAGCCGAACGCTGCGGCGTGACCGTAGGCATCGAGGCAGTGACATCCCACGTTCTATCTACTCCAGAAAAAATGCGCCGCCTTCTGGATGACATCCCATCGTCGCACCTGCGGGTGGTTTTCGATCCGGTGAACCTGCTGTCACCGGAAAACAGCAGGGAACCGCAGGAAGTCATACGGCGATCCCTCCAACTGTTCGGCGACCGCATCGCCGTGGTCCATGCCAAGGATTTCCGGATCGCGGATGGAAAGCTGGTCACTTGTCCTGCCGGATCGGGGATGTTGGACTACGGACCGCTCCTCAATTGGCTCGGGCACCACAAACCGGGAATTGCAGTTCTGCTAGAGGAGGCTGGTCCCGATCACGTCGCCGCGTGTGCACGATTCATTTCAGAACAATATCTCACACCTATTTCATGATAAACCCTCGAACGGAGGATGTGAATTGTTATGTCAATCGTCCGTTTTTCAACAATGACACTCATGGCCTGTTTATCGTGCTCTTCGCCGACATGGAGGTGGAGCGGATTCTTGCGAATATCCGCCATGCAATGACGCTGCAATCAAGGAGAATCCCATCCTACCGACATCGGACTTGGTCAATCAGTGCTTGAAATCGCCGTGAATCCAAGGTATTGCACATTGTTCCAATGACTCAAGAAAACCTTTGAAATCCACAAAGAAACGTATTGCCCTGATTGGCTTGCCGGTTCTGCAATCGGTGAACAACCTGTCCAACGCCGCCATTGCGCGATATGCCGAAATGGAAGGCAACTGGCGTTTCATCTTCAGTGCTGAAGCCTCTGTTGAGGCATTCAGGTTCTTGAGGACGCTCGATTGTGACGGGGCGATCGTGCGGATCACAAACACCGCCATGTTGCGAGAGGCAAAGAAAGTGCAGGTCCCGATGGTCAATGTTTCCTCATGGTTGGAAAAGCCGGGAGTGCCCACGGTTCGCCACGATTATGATGCGGTTGGGCGGTTGGCTGCGGAGCACCTGATTGAGAAGGGCTACCGTCGTTTTGGATGCGTCTTGGTGCCGGGAGGGTGGTTCATCCAGCAACGGTACAACGCCATGGTCCGCACGATTCATGAACGCGGCGGATCACTCAAGAGTTTCAAACTCCAAACCACCATGCCCGACGTGGTGCATCCGCTCGCACAGGCTGAGCGGTGCCGTTTCGTGGAGTGGGTGAGGACCATCCAGAGGCCGGCTGCTTTGGTGCTCATGGATGATTGGGATGCCCCGATGCTGATGGAACTTTGCCGCGAGGCGGGTTATGAGGTACCGCGCGATCTGGTGATGATCACCACAGGCTGTCATAGTGAGGTTCTGCCGCTCTGCCCGGTCCAACTAAGCGCAGTGCAGGAGGATCAGGGGTTGCAGGCACGCCTCGCGGTAAGTTGCCTGGATGCCCTGATATCCAACAACAAGCCAAGCGAAACACTGATCAGCGTGCCTCCGTTAGGCGTTGTCGAGCGGGCTTCCACTGCCACCATGGCCATTGAGGACAGCGAAGTGGCGCACGCAGTCGAGTTCATCCACTGCCACTGTTTGGAGCCGATCAATGTGGCAGATGTCTGCGGCAGTGTGCACGTTGCCCGTGTGACGCTTGAGCGGCGCTTCCGCCAAGCGATGGGGGTAACGATGCACAATTACCTTACGCAGTTGCGGATGCGCCATGCGATGGAACTGCTGCGGGCCGATTCCGCACCTAGCTTGCAGGCGATTGCTCTGCAATGCGGTTTGGCGGACCGCCGGAGGTTGAACCAGGTTTTCACAGGACTCACAGGTATCAGCCCGGCTGCCTGGCAGAAGGGGTCAGCTAAATGAGCCCCTTTACCGGGCAGAGCGCATTCCTGTGGGGCTTTCAAATGTGCCGCTCGTAACGCGTGTATCAAGGTTCCGGTAGATGACGTAATTCACCCCGCCAACGACGCAATATTGCCCGTGACACGATGAATGCAGGGCTGTGGGAATTCAGTATCAAAATCATAAGAAATTCAATTTTCATGAACTGCAACTTTTGCCGATGTTCCGTGTCGCTTATCGCCCCAGTGCTCCTGATGGGTTTGGCATTGCGTGCGCCCTCTCAAGCACCACCCACCCCGTTGGCCCCGCCGGCGCAGGACTTGGGTATACCTTACACCCGTTCGGCAGAGAAAGTTGCACTGGCAGTGATTGGTGATGGAATCGCACTATTTCCCGGTAGCCGCTATGGTTATGTGAAGGGCATGCGCGTGCGACTTGACGACAGAGACCTACTCCGTGCCGAAGCGATGGAAATCGATGGTAAACTATTAGTCCCTGCTGCCTTCGCGACGCTCATCGGTCGGAAGAACATCAAATTTCCATCCGTGCCCACCGATCTTGCCCCAATTGCCGATCGCTGGGTGTATTCTCCTCGAGAACTCGGCGTTTTGCCGGAAGAGCCTCTCCCTGTTGGCGTTTTCTCACATGAAGTGAAAGGGCGGCACTGGGTGGCCGCTGCCGACATTGCGAAAATCCACGGACTACACGTCAGCCGCCACTCGTCCGGCCTACTGTATCTCGGCGAAGAAAAACGCGAATTTGGTACCACGGGGGAAGAACTGCCTGACAGTGTGATCACGCTTTTCGATACGCCTGAAAAATTCGCCGATCCGGACATCGCGACGCGATCGATCCCGAACCTCGCGCGCCAAGGCAAGTGGACCGACCACGTCAAAGTCACGCCCGAACAACTCGCCATTCTAAATGGTCCGGATACCGAATGGCCGACCGCGCCAAAGAAGTCTTATGATTTGCGTGGATTCAACCGAAAATTGTTAGGTTCAGAAATTCCGCCGCCTGGTGTTTACCCGCGACTTCTGTTCAGTCCCGGGGATGTGCCCGCGATCACGGCGCGGATCAAGTCCACCACGACCGGCATGATGTCGCTCATCGAGATGGAGCACTTGTTCCTAAAGAACTTCTGGGATCCGACGACGAGCGACGGGCGGGTATTTCATCAACTTGCGACCGGAGATCTTGCGGGTCTCGAATGGGATGTTGCGGATGGCAAGCCTGCTTTTACCGCGGGACATCAGTTCAAAGGCCAGAAGCCGGGCATTTACAATTCCCACATCGCTTACGTTCCTGATGCGCTGACTTCGATGGCGCTCTACTGCCTGCTCACTGGCGACGATGTGCGAGGCCGCCAGGTGGCCACTGCGGTGGCGAACTACTACCGCCTACGCGAACCCATGGTGGACGCCTTTCTTGAAATCAGCGATTCTGAATTCGGTTCATCGCTGCGGATGCCGGACGGCTCATTGTTCGAACTCAACGCCCTAGGTGCCCGCACCCATTGGCGAAACATCCATGGCATTGTCGCCCACATGAACCTCGGTCTCTCGCTCGACCTCGCTGGCAAGTGGATGACTTCGGAGCAGAAGGACCTCATGCGCCGCGTGATCGCCAAGGCGACCTACGGCCGCCGTTCACACAGCCAGGACGGACCAATACGCTTCCGCGATGTCAACTGGATGAGCTGGGACCTGCCGCATTTCATCGCCGTGGCCGCCATCGAAGGCCTGCCGGGATTTGATCCGGAAGCCTATGCCGCCGGCGCGGAAAGCGCGCGTGCCTTCTGTGATTGGGGAATAGATCCCTTCGGCGTGGTCTTCGAAAGCACCGGGAAAAGCACCGGTTCCTTCCAATTCCAACTGCTCTCGATGGTGATCATGGCGCGGCGCGGTGATAACATCTTTGGCCACCCGCATTGGCGAAAGCTACTAGAAGGATCGATCCAAATGGCCTCCCCAACCGGCCGCGTCATGGTCAACAGTGGCACCCAATACGGGTCCTACAGCCGCCAAAAACTCTCTCGCTATCTCACAAGCCAGCTCAAGGCCTTTCACCCATATGAAAAACTCGCTGATTACTGGCTCACCACCTATATCCGCGAGCCCGGTGCCGACCCGAACGACCTCAAGTTGTTGATTCCGCACGAGATATTTCCGGCGGATGCCTATCGCGAAACCGTCACGAAGCTCCAGCGCCTGCGCCTGCCCAGCCCGTCGTATCCCGGCTTGGCCCGCAACGTCCTCTACGATGCGGACATCGTGGAAACCGCACGCACCGACCTCAAACTCCCGCTCGATTTCAACTCGCCCGTGTCTGGCGCGTTTTCGAGTTATAGTGACCGCACGTCCGACGCCGCCTGGATGAACCTCTATGTGCGTCCCAATCATTATCTGGGTGCGGGCCATCACCACGCGGACGCCGGCATGTTCCACTTCTCCGCGCTCGGCGTCGATTGGTTCACCCAGTCGCCATTTCATCAGAATTATGACGGCAGATATTTCAATCTCGTGCAGGTGGACGGGACATCCCAGCCTGACAACATCCCCGGCGGGCCGAATGGCTACAATGCCGCTGCCAAATACCTCGGTGCGGCATCCGGCGAACACGCGTCGATCGCCAGCGCGGATCTAACATACGCCTATTCCTGGCGTTGGAACACCCAACCGCCTCAGGTCTGGTCGCCCGAACTCAAGGCAATGGGCTGGGAAATGGACCCATCGCCCGAACTCATGCGCATCTGGGCCGGCACAGCACGCTACAAACTACGCCCGTGGTGGAGCAATTACACGTATTCCAACTACATCGCCACCAGCCGTGCTCCATTCAACCCGATGAGATATGTCTTTCGCAGCACCGCGCTCGTTCGCGGCAAATATCCTTATGGCATTGTAATCGACGATTTGAGCAAAGACGACACGCCTCGTCTCTATCAGTGGGCGGCCATGCTCAGCGGCGGGGTTTGGAAGGCAAAGGTGGACGGCCTTGCACCCAACCAGGTCCTCCTCGCTTCGACCGGTGTCGATCCGAATCTCGCATCCGGCGCTCCCAAGCCGGAGATCGTGCCGAAGCTCGGCGACCCGCTCTTGCTCGTCACCGCCCTCGGTATGGATTCAGGCGGTGCTGCCGACCTGCCACTCATCCATGTGGAAACCGCGTCCGGACCTCCCGACCGCAATGCCAAACCAACCTTCCACGACCGCCTCATGATCAACCAACGGGCCGTATCGGTGAATTTCCGCGTGCTGCTTCTGCCGGTGCGCGCCGGTGAAGCACTGCCGGAAATCACTTGGGACGTCGCCAACCAATCCGCCTCGGTACGCTACCCGGGGCAACGTGATACGCTTGATTTCGATGTCGCCGATGACCACCGCACACGCCTCATCGCCCGCCGTGGCAAAAGCGTCCTTATCCCTTAACCCATCATGTCCCGCCCCGTTATCATCGCCATCTGGCTTCTCTGCAATGCCATCTCGCACGCGGCGGTGTGGCAGTATTCGGTCAAGACCGATGATCAAAACGGCCGCGCATTTCTGTGGATTCCGCCGCGTTGCGAACACCTCCGCGGAATCATCATCGGCCAGCAGGTGATTCTGGAGGCGGTGATGTTCGAGGATCCTGCCATCCGCGCAGTTGCGGAAAGGGAAAACCTTGGCATCGTGATCGTCGTGCCCGCAGTGATCAGCGAATACGACGAAAAAGGTGGCGGAGCTACGAAACTCCAGTCGATCCTCGACGGCCTCGCCGATGTTTCCGGCTACGTGGAGATATCAAAATCCCCGCTGCTTACCGTCGGCCACAGCGGCGGAGCGTTCTTCGCCTGGAACACCGCCTACTGGAATCCGGACCGCTGCATCGGTGTGATCGGCCTCAAAGCCGCACCCATCCCGGCACCTCCCTACGCGAAAAAAGCACCGGGAAATTTTCCCGCCGCGCTCAATGACGTGCCGGTGCTGGTGGTCAGCGGTCAATACGAGTCATGGGGCCTGCTCAATCAGGATGCGGAATACCACTGGCGCTGGGTACGCGGTTCATTGCTCGCATTCCGCGCCCAAGGCCACAACGCGCTGATGTCCGCCCTCATCGAACCGGGTGTCACCCACTTCGGATGGAACAAAAACCTCGCGGAGCACCTCGCCATGTTCATCGAAAAGGCCGCGCAACGCCGCATCCCGTCAGAACCAACCGCCGTCGGCCAACCACTGATACTCACCCATATCCCCAAGGAATCCGGCTGGCTCACCGATCCGGTTTTCCCAGGTCCACCGAACCATCAGGCCGCACCTTGGCCGGAATTCCAAGGGGATCCATACCTCGCGTTCTGGCATCTCGACGGCGAAATCGCCCGCGCCAATGAAACATGCATCTCTTCCCAACGCGGCAAGCATCTTCAAGCCGTCACTTTCATCGATGCCAATGGCAAGGCACAGCAGCCCCGCTGGCTTCAGGAAATCCATGCCACTGCTCTCGATGATGGCCTCTGCTTCCGTGTCACTGCAGAGTTTGTTAGAAACACCCCGCCCGAACTGTCGCTGGCCGGAAAACTCACGCTCGGCCATGCCCTCGGTCCGGTCCGCTTCCGCCTGCTCGGCGGCTGGGCCGGCGGTGGAGAACAAACCGGCCCCGACACTTTCCGCGTCAAGCACAACCGCTTCTACTTCAGCCGCCGCTCAGACTCGCTGATGGTGCTTGCATGGCATCCCGGCGATGACCGCTATGCCCATGCGGAGCAACCGTGCTCGATCAAACTGCCGGACATGAGGAAAATCGGCACGAAACAAACGATCACCTTCAAAGCCCCCGAAAATATCATATCCGGAACACGCACGGTGAAACTTGAAGCCACCAGCAACTCCGATCTTCCGGTTGCCTTCACCGTCATCGATGGACCCGCAGAGATTACATCCAACCACACCCTGGAAATCCACACGCCGCCACCGCGAAGCAAGTTCCCGCTGCGCGTCACCGTGGCTGCCTGGCAGGCGGGACGCTCCGCGGAACCGCCCGTCCGCGCCGCTGAGCCGATCGTTCAAAGCTTTCTCATCCATCACCCGTGAATCAATTTCCATTTATACTGCCTTTGCTTTGGTGCATCGGTGCGGTCACCGTGCATGCGCGGCCACTTGCAAAATTCATGGGGCCGTCCGCTCCGTCGCGTCAGTTCCATCAGGAACCCGCCTGGCAACCACGCGCGCACCCATCGGTGGAGGATGTGGTTGGCGGGAAATTCCTCCCCGCCCGGCTGCCATTGCCTCGGCCGGTGAAGTATGACACGCCCGGTTTCGCTGCGGAGCGCCTGCATTCGCTAGAACCCAAACTCGACCGTCTCGACGCCCAGCCGGACGCCCACAACCTTTGGTCCGCAGAGCGCACGCTCGTCGCGTCCGCCGACCCGGATCCGCGCTTTACCTCGATGGCACTTTGATCAAAGAGGGCCCCGGCGCGCCGGGTCTTACCACTGATTCCCTTGATTTCCTAGCAGATCATCCCGGGGCCCTCTCCGGAGTCACCCTACACAACCGCGAACTCAGTGCCGATGAGATCGCCCGCTGGCATGCCGCCGAGTCCCTCTGACCTTTGTTTCAAATTGTGCCGAAACATGACATAAAAACACCATTACTTACCATCCTGACTCTGGGCGTCCTTTGCGCGGCAACCCGAGATGGAAACGCGGCCTTCATGAGTTGTTCAATATCCTTCGCCGCAGGATATTGAAAGACTGAGGCTCGGGATATTGGCATATTTGAATCGTTATCCATCCAAATCATTAAACCTTCAACCCATGCAAATCAGTAACATCACTGCTGCACCCGCCGCCAGCGGCACCCCTACCCAAGTCCAGCGCTACGCCTCGGTCACCGGCCTCAAACCGGAAAAAGCCGAATACTACCGCAATCTCCACGCCAACCCTTGGCAAACCGTCAACTCCAGGCTGAAAGAGAGTAACATCAGGAACTACTCAATCTATGAACGCGAGATCGATGGCAAAATGTACCTCTTTTCCTATCTCGAATACACCGGCACAGACTTCGACGCGGACATGAAAAAAATAGCCACCGATCCCGAAACCCAACGCTGGTGGAAGGAAACCGACCCCTGCCAGTCCCCCCTCCCGGAAGCCCTGAAAGCCGGCAAGATCTGGTCCGACACCAAGGAACTTTATCACCTCGAATGAAACAGTAACATTGATAGTCGTCGAGAGGAGTTAAGAACCCATCATCTTCTATCCACTATCCACCATCCCAAGCCATGGATCGCATCGACACCCACCAGCATCTCATCTATCCGGAACGCTTCCGCTACGACTGGGCTGCCGAAATCCCAGCCCTGCAGGGAAACTTCCGCCTTGAGGAATATCATGCAGCCGCAGCCGACTGCGGCATCACCGAATCGATCTTCATGGAGGTCGATGTCCCGGACGGAGAATCGCTGTCTGAGTCCGCTTTCATCTGCTCGCTCGCGGAAGATCCCGTCAATCGGATCTCTGGCGTCATCGCTGCCTGCCGCCCGGAATATGCGGATTTTGCCACACAAATTGAAGCCTCCGCGCATCCGCGCCTTGTCGGCTACCGACGCGTGCTGCACACCCAACCCGACGAACTTTCCACTACCCCGCTCTTTCGCGAAAACATCGCGCTGATCGGCAAGGCTGGGCTCACTTTCGACCTCTGCATGCTCCCACGCCAGCTCGCTGCCGGTGCCGCCCTTATCGATGCCTGTCCGGACACCCGCTTCATCCTCGACCACTGCGGCGTGCCCGACATCGCCTCAGGCGACCTCGCATTCTGGCGCGAACAACTTCGCGAAATTTCCCGCCGCCCGAATCTCGCCTGCAAAATCTCAGGCATCATCGCCTATGCATCGGGCGAAATCACTGCGGATACGCTGAGACCGACCATTGAGCACTCCATCGATTGCTTCGGTTGGGACCGCATCGTCTGGGGTAGCGATTGGCCGGTCTGCAATCTCACACGTGATCTTGGATCATGGACCCGACTTCTCGATGAAATTCTATCCGGCGCATCTGAAAGCGAACTCGCCCGTCTCCACCACCGCAACGCCCGCGAAATCTACCACATCAACCCCCGGGGAATCGACGCCCCATGAATTCGCAAAATTTTCCACTCAAGTCGCTTGCATGAGTGGCCCCCACTCACAAGAATAACCCGACATGTCCCAATCCACCATCAACGGCATCTTTGTCCCCAACATCGTTCCTTACGACGCCAAAGGGCGCATCGATGAGGACGAACTACGCCACATCATCCGCTGGGTGGGAGACAAGGGTGTCACCGGATTCTATCCAAACGGCAGCATGGGCGAGTTCATCCGTCTCAGCTATGAGGAACGCCGCACCGTCGTGCGCATCGTCAGCGAGGAAGCCAACGGCCGGCCCATCCTCGCCGGAGCCGCCGAAGCGAACATCGAGCTCGTCTTGGAGATGTGCAAATACTGCGCCGATCTCGGCTGCCGCGCGGTTTCGATCACCGGCCCGTATTATTACAAACTCACGCAGGAAAGCATCGAGGCCTACTTCCGCGAGCTCGCCGCCAGATCGCCGATCGATATCGTGGTGTATAACATTCCGGTCTTCGCCAACGAAATCTCGCTGCCCGTGTTGGAGCGTCTCGCCATGGATTGCCCGCGCATCGTCGGCACCAAGGACACGTCCAAGGACATGGGCCGATTCCAACAGACGCTGCACACCATCAAGCGCCAGCGCCCTGATTTCTCCGTGCTCATCGGCTGGGAGGAATTGCTTTGCACCGGCCTCTTCATGGGTGCGGACGGCGGCACGCTTTCCAGCGCTGGCGTCGTTCCCGAAGTGGTCATGAGCCTCTATCACGCCGCCCGTGCCGGAAACTGGGACAAGGCGAAAAAAATCCAATTCGAACTGTTGGATCTATTTTCGCTAATGGTCGGCGCGCCGAATTTCCCCGAAGGCTTCCGCACCGGCTACGAACTCCGCGGATTCAAAGCCGGCAGCGCCCGCTTTCCGCTTTCACCCGTCGAACAGGGACTCATCGCCGAAATGCGCTCCAAACTCGCCTGCGTTCTCACCGGTTGCGGCTTCGAGGAAGCCGCTGGTGAGTGCAACCTCGACAAAGCGAAGTTCACGCCGATGAACGTCGATGCCATCGTCCAAGCGGTGCTCAAGAACATCGAAGCCGCGCTGGTCCGCTAATCGATCATGCAAGCCCTCGGATTCATTGAAGCGCCTTTCCTCAGCATCTCCGCCATGATTGCCCAAGAGGCGGCAACCGCAGCGGATGTCCACATTCTCGGCTTCGAAAGCACGGGAAATGAAAATCTTCTCATCCGCCTATCCGGTGATGTAGCGCAAGTCCGCGCCGCGCTCGATGCGGCTGAGAAGTACGCCCCGCAACTCGGGGCATCCATCGTCACCGGCATCATTCCCCGCCCGGCCGAGGGATTCGGCCCATTGATCCATTTCCCCAACGCCAACAACCCGCTCTACGGCGGTCGCGACCAACTCCTGCCCACCGACTACTCATCTAATTCCAATTCGACCAAAAACATGAAACCACAAGCCATCGGCATTCTCGAAACCCAGGGTCTAACCGCCATCCTCGAAGCCACAGACGCCATGCTCAAAGCCGCGGACGTCAAACTCGTCGGCAAGGAAAAAATCGGCGCCGCCTACGTGACCGTCATCGTATGCGGAGATGTTGCTGCTGTTTCCGCCGCCATCGCGGCCGGCAAACAGGCCGTCGGATCGCTCGGCAAAGTCATCGCCGCCCACGTCATTGCACGTCCCCATGATGAGTTAACTGCGCTGTTGCCGAAATAGGGGTATGGAATTACGATTCCTTATGAAAGACCTGCCTTAGGCAATCCGGACAGACGAGTTGTCCAGATTCACCACCATGATGGCTGCGTCAGTGGCGTGGATGTTTTCTCGTTGTTTCGGCGAGCAATTGCGCAGCCCCTGCTGGCCTTGAGCGATATTGTAAGGGTGTCATTTGATGGCGTTTTCGGAACAAAGTGGCGAAATACTGGCTGGAATTGAATCCCACGTCCATTGCGATTTGAGTCACGGAAACATCAAGAGTTTCCCGAAGAGCCCGCGCGGCATGATCGATACGGCATTGGTTTAGGAACGCTACAGGCCCGATGTTGACGAGTTCCTTGCAATACTTCGCCATCGCCGTGATCCCCATGCCGCATTGATCTGCCATATTCTCAAGCGTCCACTGCTCCGCGCAGCTCACCGGGTTTTCAATCAGGTCGTTCAGGAATAGTTCCACCGTCCGCCGCCGTGTCACCAGCGACGGAGACTCCTCAAGCTGTTGCTCGGTGAGTACCTCTAGGAGTCCTACCAATAGGTGGTTGATCGCGATCGAAAGTCGCGAAACCACGCGTGGCTCGCTCCATCGCATCACACAGTCTTCCAGATCTTTGAACGCCCTGCGCATTTGTGGATTTGCCACCCATACGGATTGCTCGCCATGCCGGAGCTTCCTCGTTAACTCTGCCATGTCCTTGGGCGACAAAATGATCCATGAAGGCCACATCCATTCCTGATTTGGTCTCCTGACACCCACATCAAGGATCAACCAACACAGTTTCCCTCGCCCGATGTTAGGGTCGCCCAACTTGTGCAACTGCCAAGGGCGGGTGACTGTGAGATGACCCGCTTGCAACGAGTGAACATTGCCGTCCACTTCAAATCCCATTCCTCCAGTTTCGAGAAAAACGATCTCCAGTCCCTCATTCCGGTGGGGATCCAAGCCCCAGTCCTGGGCGTCTCGGCAACTCCAAAAGCCGATGTTCGTCAGCCCGGGAAGAATGTTCGAATTCATGCGTTTCCCTGGGTAGTGGCCTTTTGAAAGCGCGTGCAAATCGATTTTCCCTTCCTTCACTGCCTTGAATTGTGGTCCGCAGTCGTCAATTTTCAGGTGATCGGTTCCTTTAAAATAGATGGGTGGTAGAGCTGCGGCTTTCATGGAATGTTCAATATTCTTCGCCGCAGGATATTGCAAGACCGAGACTCGGGATTCTGAGATATTTCGATCGTGATTCACCCGAACTATTAAACCCTCATCACATGGAAATCAGCATTCTCGATTGGACCATCGTCATTGTCTATCTCGCCGGAGTCGTCGGACTTGGCTGTTGGGCCGGCATGAACGCCAAAAAAAAAGGCCAGCAGCAAGGAGAATCCGTCGCCGGCGATTATTTCATGGCTGCACACACACTCAAGTGGCCGGTCATCGGCCTGGCGCTGTTCGCCACTAACATCTCGTGTGTCCATCTCGTCTCTCTCGCCCAGTCCGGCTATGACACCGGCCTGCTCAACGGCAACTTCGAGTGGATGGCCGCCTTCACCCTGATCCTGCTCGGATTCTTCTTCGCTCCGTTCTACCTGAAATCCAAGGTCGCCACCCTCCCGGATTTCCTCGAAAAACGCTACTGCCGCGAATGCCGTGACCTGCTCGCCGTTGTCTCCATCGTCGCCGCGATCATCTTCCACATCGCCTTTCCGCTCGCCACTGGATGGCTCATCCTGCACGACATTTTCGGCATCGAGAAATGGACCTGCATCTTCCTGATGTGCGCACTCACCGGCATCTACACCGTGGTCGGCGGACTCGCCGCGGTGGCCATCACCGAGACGATCCAGACCGTCGTCCTCCTGCTCGGGGCCGCTGTCATCACCTGGTTTGCCTGGCATAAAACCGGCGGTTGGGAAGGCATGACCACCACGCTCGACACCGCGAACGCCACTGCCCAAGGCATCACCGACGGCAAGCTCATGAGCATGCTGCGCCCCCACGGCGATGACAGTGGCATGCCATGGTATTCCATCCTGCTCGGTTATCCGGTGCTGGGCATCTGGTATTGGTGCGCGGACCAAACCATCGTTCAGCGCGTGCTCGGCGCAAAATCCGAAAACGACGCCCGCGTCGGCTCGATATTCTGCGGTCTCATCAAGATCCTCCCCATTTTCATTTTCATCGTCCCCGGTCTGATGCTCTACACGGCCGTCAAACAGGGGAATCTAGAAGGCGTCGCCCAGGTCCGCCTCATCCAGACGGTCACCACACCAGAAGGTGGGAAGGAAAGAATCATCTCTGTCACCGGTGACTTCGGCGGCACGAAGATCGAGCCCATCCGCATAAAAGAAGGCGAGACTCTTGATCTATCCACTCTCCCCATCGCTCATAATGGCAGGGACTCCTCAATTATCATAGGCCCCGACGTGCCGGTGAAAATCGTGAAGACCGATGCCGGTGAGACCATCCCTACTCCCTCAGGCATCCGACCTTACCGCTCGAAGGAGGTTTATGCCGTCATGATCAAGAAGCTGCTTCCAGTCGGCGTATTAGGCCTCCTCGCCGCCGCGCTGATGGCGGCCCTCATGGGAAATCTATCCAGCGCCTCGAACTCGATCGCCACCATGGTCAGCTACGACATCGTAAAACGTTTCCGCCCGGGCACCAGCGACAAGCAACTCGTCCGCATCGGACGTATCGCCACCATATCATCGATCGCGCTGGGCATCGCCCTCGTCCCGCTGCTAGACCGCAAGGCAAGCATTTTCAATGCGCTCAACGAAATCATCGCGCACATGGCACCGCCCATTACCTGTGTCTTTCTGCTAGGCGTGTTCTGGCCCGCCGCCTCAGCCCGTGGCGCTAAGTGGACGATGTGGCTCGGCTCTGTTCTAGGTGTTGGCATTTACGCGCTCAAAGCCCTCAACGAAGGATACCCCGAAGCCTTCGCCTGGGTGCCGGCATTCTTCATCACGACGCCCTTCATGATGATGGCATTCTACATGTTCGTCGCTTGCCTCGTGCTTCAGATCGTTTTCACCAAGCTCCAACCGAAGCTGGCCGACGAGGATTTACAAGAACTCTACTGGCCTCATCCGCTAGACGCTCTCAAGGCTCCCGGTTGGTCGGGCATTCTCAACTACAAGGTTCTTGCCAGCATTGTCATCGTCTCAATGGCCGTGCTCTACATCATTTTCCACTAACATCATGAAAACCCTCGCCATCCTAGCCCTCGCTATAATCGCCGCCAGTTGTGCCCCCACCCAGATCCAACGCCACGCCTGGGTCACCGGCCTCAAACCGAACAAAGCCGATTACTACCGCAAGCTCCACGCCAACCCGTGGCCTTCCGTCAACGCCAAAATCAAAGAGTGCAACATCCGCAATTTCTCGATCTACGAACGCGAAATCGAAGGAAAAACCTACCTCTTCGCCTATCTGGAATACACCGGCAAAGACTTCGCCGCCGACATGAAAAAGATGGGGGATGATTCGGAAACCCAACGCTGGTGGAAGGAAACCGACCCCTGCCAATCTCCGCTCCCCGACTCCCTGAAAGCCGGCAAGATCTGGTCCGACACCAAAGAACTCTATCACCTCGATTGAAGCACGAAATTAGAAACAATTCTCCAGCACATCCTCTCTTCCGTTTCGAATTTAGCGCTTAAAATTTAAAGCTTTCTAAAAAATGCTTCTCCAAGACCATATCATCTTCCTCACTGGCGGCTCCACCGGAATCGGTTTGGATTGCGCCAAAGCCTATGCCGCAGAAGGCGCGAAAGTCGCACTCGTGGCCCGCGATGGTGATCTTGCCGCTCAAGCCGCCGCAGGCATCGGGCCTGAGCACCTCGGGTTTGCGTGTGATGTTTCAAAGGATTCCGATGTAAAATCCGCCATCGACCGCGTGCTTGCGCATTACGGAAAGCTCGACGCCATTCATAACAATGCCGGTATCGCAACCCCTAGCAAACCGCTGCATGAAACTACCGACGATGAGTGGGACGCCCTGTTCAACATCAATTTAAAAAGCGTCCTCCACACCACCCGCCACGGCATCGCCGCGCTCCGCGAGTCCAAGGGCTGCATTCTCAACACCTCTTCCCTCGTCGGCGTCATCGGTCAGGAAACTCACGCCGCCTACACCAGCACCAAAGGCGGCATGAACACCCTAACTAAATCCATGGCGCTCGACTACGCAAGGGACGGCATCCGCGTGAATGCCATCTGCCCCGCCGGGACTTGGACGCCCATGCTTCACAAGTGGGCCAACGAGCAACCGGACCCCGAAGCTATTTCCCAATACCTCGATGACATTCACCCACTCGGTTATTGCCCCGATGGCGACGTGATCGCGGATACCTGCGTCTTCCTCCTCTCCGCCAAGGCCCGCTTCATCACCGGCCACATCATGCATGTCTCCGGCGGCGCGGAAATCGGCTACCGCCGCTGACTTCTTCAACTATCTGATTCTATATCCAAACTCCATGATCACCCATATCTCCACACGCGATGACCGCTATCCCATCGGCTCCGGCCATGGCTCCGATGCCATCCACAAGGATCCTATTTATTCTTATGCCGTCACATTACTAACCGATGACAAGGGCCGCGCTGGCAGCGGACTCGCCTTCACGCTCGGAGAGGGCAACGATCTCGTTTGCAAGGCCGCCGAATTTTATGCTAGCCGCCTGCAAGGACGTTGCATTGAGGAAATCATGGCCAACTTCGGCGCGATTCAAAAGGAAATGGCCGATGAACAACAATTCCGCTGGCTCGGCCCGCACAAGGGCGTCGTGCAACTCGCACTCGCCTCCGTAACCAACGCCTGCTGGGACCTTTGGGCGAAAACCCGCGGCTTACCATTGTGGAAACTGCTGCTAGATCTCACCCCCGCCCAGGTCGCTGCCACGATAGATCTTTCCTATCTCGAAGATGTGCTCACCCACGAGCAAGTCGTAGAACTACTAAACGATCCAACCACCACTCGCTCCACCCGCGAAGGCATCCTTACCAGTGGTTATCCCGGCTATGACACTTCCGTTGGTTGGTTCAACTACAGCGACGAGCAGGTCCGTGAAAACTGCAAACGCGCGATGGACGCCGGCTTTACCGCCATGAAACTCAAGGTCGGCTCAAAGGACCCGGAACGCGACCTCCGACGCGCCCGAATCGTTCGCGAAGTCGCCGGACCTGAAGCCCGCATCATGGTCGATGCCAACCAGCAATGGACACTTCCCCAAGCGCTGAACATCTGCGATCGACTCAAGGAAATCAACCCGTTCTGGATCGAGGAACCCACCCACCCGGACGATATTATCGGCCACAAAACTCTCGCCGATGCCATTGCTCCAGTGAAACTCGCTCTCGGCGAACATGTCCCGAACCGCATCATTTTCAAAAACTATCTCCAGATCGAATGCGCCGGCTTCATCCAAGTCGATGCCGTCCGCGTCGCAGGTGTGAGCGAGTTTCTTGCCATCAGCATCATGTGCAAAAAGTTCGGTGTCCCCGTCGTCCCGCACGTCGGCGACATGGGCCAACTCCACCAACACCTCGTCATCTTCAATCACATCGGCCTCGATCTGCCAGCCATCTTCCTCGAACACATCCCGCACCTCCGCGAGCACTTCGTGAACCCTGTCCGAGTCGAAGACGGCGTCTATCGAACACCGCAGGACATTGGTGCGTCGTGTGATTTACTTTGATTTCACCACCTAAACTCTATCAATGTATAATTATGCAACGACGCGGATTCCTCAACACCACCGCTCTCACCGGAGCCGGACTTCTGATTCTTCCCAGCGGCGTGCTGGGTGGGAAAAACTCGCCTGGCAACAAGCTCAACATCGCCCTCATCGGCGTATGGGGCCGCGGCCTGGCGCATTATGAATCGATCAGCCACGAAATCGTCGTCGCACTCTGTGATATCAACGAGGCCTTTTTCCCTGATGCGCTCAAGCGTTTCCCCGGAGCCAAGACCTACACGGATTGGCGGAAGTGCCTGGAGCAAAAAAACATCGATGCCGTGGTCATCTGCACTCCGGATCACCACCACGCGTTGATCGCCAATTGGGCACTCAACCGCGGCCTGCACGTCTATTGCGAGAAACCGCTCGCTATCTCTGTCGAGGAAGCCCGCGTGGTGCGGGCGAATTGGCTGACGAAAAAAGATAAACTCGCCACCCAAGTCGGCATGCAGCGCCATGCCGAGCCGAATTTTAATCGTATCCACGAACTCATCCGCGACGGAGCCATCGGCGAGCTGCAATCCGCCGTCGCGTGGGGGAGCCGCCAGATTCGCCGGACCGGATACTTCCCCGCCACGGGCGCACCGCCAGCCGGACTCGATTGGGATCTCTGGCTCGGACCATCACCTTCCCATCCTTACAACCCCGCCTACTTCAAAGGCGGACCCGGCATGAACTGTCTCGAGTGGAACATGTTCTGGGACTTCGGAGCCGGCCAGATCGGCGATATGGGCAGCCACACGATGGATCTGCTCTGGAACGCCGTGGACGCCGGCTTGCCCACCTCAGCGGAAGCGAAAGGCGAGGCATACAACCAGGACGTCACCCCCGTCGAGTGCGAGTTCCACTACGACCACCCCGCCAACGACTGGCGCGGACCAATCCGTGTGAGCTGGTACCAAGGCGGCGTCATGCCGCGCTCGCCGAACCGCTCCATCGACCTCAAAGCCATCGATCACGGCGCGTATTTTAAGGGCCGCAAGGGATTCCTCGTCGCGGATTTCACCTCCCGCATGATCATTCCCTTCGGCGGTGAATCGGATCTCTCCTACTTCAAACCTCGCACCAAGGAGAACCTGCTGCCGCCTGTGGGCCATTTCCAGAAACAGTGGATTGACGCCTGCAAGGATCCCTCGCTCAAGACCGCCTGCGATTTCGAATACAGCGCGAACATGATAGAACAGATGATGTTAGGTCTCGTCGCTTATCGAACGGGCAAAAAACTTGAATACGATCCCGTGGCCGGAAAAGTTACTAACGCCCCCGAAGCCAACGAATTCCTCAGCCGCAAATACCGCGATGGATGGGTGCTCAACGGCTGAGCCGCTATCACTCCCTTTATACTCACCTCTGATGTCCGCATCTCAATCCACCATCAACAGCATCTTCGTTTCTAACATTCTTTCCTGCGATGCCAAGGGTCGAATTGATGAAGATGAGATGCGTCGCATCATCCGCTGGGTGAGAGATAAGGGAGTCATCGGATTCTATCCGAACCGCAGCATGGGCGAGTTCATCCAACTCAGCTACGAGGAACCCCGTCGTGGTGTAACAAAAA
>Ga0247843_1001016_pt1 | contig 61567 bp, 48 predicted proteins | sample LaCruzMarch2017__FD_192420 | JGI IMG/M metagenome (GOLD analysis project Ga0247843, IMG submission 192420) | Freshwater microbial communities from meromictic Lake La Cruz, Castile-La Mancha, Spain - LaCruzMarch2017_8m | ecosystem: Environmental > Aquatic > Freshwater > Lake | place: Spain...
GGTCGGATTGCCTTTCATTACAACGCTAACCCAGCATTTTCGGGCCCTTTTGTCTAGCACTGGTTCTCTTCAAGCCATTGCAATGGATCCACAGCCTCAAGCCAATCGCCCTACCGGCGAAAGAAGAAACAGCCGCTGGCGAGTAATCGTTTGTTTTTTAGTCGCTAACACGGGTCTGGCGATTCCCAGCATCAACACCGTCCACCCTAGCCTTCCATCCATGAAGACCCCATATTTCGCCGCCGCCCTGCTCGGGCTTTTCTCCGCTGCCGCCGCAACCACCCGCGGCGTGATCGACGTGGCGAACCCCGCCCGACCCGCCGACGCTGTCACGCTGGTCGGCCCGCAGGGCCACGACCTGATCCCCGAGGAGACGGGGAAGGAGACCAAATGGGTCTTCGCGGACGGCGTGCTCACTGCCTCCCCCGTTTGGGACAGTCTCGTCACGAAGGAAGCTTACCGGGATTTCCAGCTTCACGTGGAGTTCAACGTGAACAAGGCGGAGAACCCGAAGGACGCGGAGGCGGACGGCAACTCCGGTATCTACATCCAGAAGCGCTACGAGCTGCAGATCCATAACTCGTTCGGGATTCCCGAAAAGGACTACACGCCGTCCTTCGGCGGAAGCATCTACAAACTGAAGAAGCCCGACCGCCTCGTCAACAAGCCGCATGGAGAGTGGCAGACTTATGAGATCGTGTTCCGCTCCGCCCGTTTTGACGGGGAGAAAAAAACCGAGGACGCGCGGATCACGGTCTATCAGAACGGCATCTTGATCCACGACGACTTCGCCATCCCGCGCAAGACCGGCGCGGGCGCGGCCGAAGGCCCGGAGCCGGGGCCGATCAAGTTCCAGGGGCATCACAACCCGGTGAAATTCCGCAACGTGTGGATCCGCAAACTCGATCTCGAGGCTGCGGCGAAGCCCGCGGCCAAGGCTCCCGCAAAGCCCCAAGGAAAGGGCTACGTGCAGGTGATCCCTTTCGATGACATCCCACCCGCACCCGCGCTCCCGCCGGCGGAAGCGCTGAAATCTTTCCGCCTCCACGAGGATTTCGAGATCAGCCTCGCCGCCCACGAGCCATCCGTGCAGACACCGTTCGCTGCGGCCTTCGATGGCAACGGGCGCATGTGGGTCGTCGAGCAGCGAGGCTACATGCTCAACGTGAACGCCGACGGCGAGGACGGTCCGCACGGGCGCATCTCCATCCTCACCGACACGGACGGCGACGGATTTTTCGACGGCCACAAGGTCTTCATGGACGGGCTCAACCAGCCGCGCTCGATCGCCTTTTATAAGAACGGCCTGCTCTACGCCGGACATGACGCGCTGGAGTTCATCGAGATCAAGGACGACAAGCCCGGCGCGCGCACCATGATCGATCCGGAATATGCCGGGAAAGGCAACGTCGAGCACCGCGCCAACGGCCTGCTGCGCGCTCTCGACAACTGGATCTACAACGTGAAATCCGACGCCCGCTACCGTGAGATCGGCGGGAAGTGGGTGAAGGAGAAGACCGACTTCCGCGGCCAGTGGGGCATTTCCCAGAACAACCACGGGCGGCTGTTCTACAACGAGAACTGGTTCGGCATGAGGGCGGACCAACTCATGCCCAATCTCCTGCAGCGCAATCCGAATTTCCCGAAGCCGACCGGTAACTCGGTGAATATCTCCTACCGCGACAAGCTCTTCCCGGCCCGCGTCACGCCCGGCGTGAACCGCGGCGGCGAGGGCGATCTCGACGAGAACGGCCACCTCAAGGCCGCGACCGCCGCCTGCGGGCCGGTCGTTTACCGCGGCGACCAGTTTCCGCCGGAGTTCCGCGACACCGCCTTCTTCTGCGAGCCCTCCGCGAACCTGGTGCGGATGCTCCGCGTCAAGGAAAGCGACGGATTGCTCGCCGGCGAAACACCGCTGGTCGGGCGCGAGTTCCTCGCCTCCACCGACGAGCGCTTCCGCCCCGTGAACCTCTTCACCGCGCCGGACGGCAGCCTGATCCTCATCGATCTCTACCACGGCATCGTCCAGCACAAGGCCTATCTAACACCTTATCTCAAGGAGCACATCGCCCGCCGCAACCTGGAGAGCGACCCGCAGCTCGGGCGCATTTACCGCATCAAGCACCGCGGCGGCCCCTTGGGGGAAACACCGCGGATGCTCGGCAAAAGCGCGGCGGAACTGGTGCCCTTCCTCGCCCACGCCAACGGCTGGTGGCGCGACACGGCGCAGCAAAGGATCATCGACAGCCGCGACCTGAGCGCCGTTCCCGCGCTCGGCTCGATGGCAACGGATGACACGAAACCTCTCGGCCAAATTCACGCGCTGTGGACGCTGGAAGGTCTCGGCGCTCTCAATGCCAAAGTCATCGCTGCCGCACTGGATTCCAAAGATCCCTATGCCGTGGAAACAGCGATCCGCTTGGCCGAGCTTTTGCCTGCATCCGACGCCGCGGCCTTGATGCCGGCGCTGGAGAAACTCGCCGGCCATCCCCACGCCGCGGTCCGCCGTCAGCTTGCGGCCAGCCTCGGGCGCTTGCCGGGTGATGAAGCCCTCATGCTGCTGAAGCGGATCCTCACTCGCGACATCGATCAGCCGTTTTTCCGCGAAGCCGCGATCCACGGACTCGCCGGACGCGAGGCGCGTTTCCGGCAAATCATCGGGTCCGACCTCGATGACTCGAAGCTCAACGGCCACCTCGACGAATGCCTGCGGCCCAAGACCACCGCCGCCGCCTACCCGCCGCCGCGCAACAAGGAGCACCATGCATCTTTCGAACGCGGCGAGGCGCTCTTCGTGAAGAACTGCATGGCTTGCCACGGCGCTGACGGCGGCGGGCTTGAGCTGTTAGGCCCGCCCCTCGCCGGATCGGAATGGGTCACCGGCACCCCCAAGCGCCTGGCCGCGATCCTGTTGCAAGGCATGATGGGACCGATCCGCGTGGCCGGGAAGGATTACAACCCGCCGACCGTCATGCCCGGCCTCAAGCAGAATCCCGATTTCAGCGACAGCGATCTCGCCGACCTCGCGACCTTCACCCGCCACGCCTGGGGCAACGGCAAGGACGCGATGAAAGCCGCCACCCTTTCCGAAGTACGCGCGGAGCTGGCCGACCGTGACACGGTGTTCACATCCGGCGAACTGGAGAAGGCCTACCCATAAAACGACCTACGGCTTCTTGCCGATCCGGTAGACGTGGGACTTGGTTCGCAGATAGAGCGAATCCCCGTCGAACGCGGGAGATGCCATGAAGCCGTCGTCCAGCGGATTGGTCGCCACCAGCTCCATCTTCGCGCCGGGGCGGACAACCTTGGCCTCTCCTTCCTCGCTGAGGAAATACAGGTGACCATCGGCATGGGCGGCAGACGAGGAATAGCGGCCGCCGAGGGGCAGCGATGCCTCGATCTTGCCGCTGGCAGCATCGATTCGGCTGACGATGCCGATCTCGGACACGACGTAGATCTTGCCCTCGACGACCAGTGGCGACGACAGCGTGGGGATCCGCTTGAAGACGTCCCACTCGACATGGGTGCGGGTGACGTCGCCTTTCAACTCGCCATCCAAGCGCACCCCGAGCAGGTGGGCCTTGCCGAAGCCGGTGTTGATGATGGCCATCTTGTCCTTGAGAAAGACCGGGCTCGCCGCATTGGAATAGCCGTCGTAAGTGATCTTCCACAGCTCCTTGCCGCTGTCGGCATCGTAGCCATAACACGCTTTCGCCCCGGGACTGACCAGTTGCACGCGGCCCTCCAAAGTGACGAAGCCGGGCGTGGTATAGGCCTTGCGGAAGTCCCCGTCACCGCGGATCAGACCGCCGGCCTCGACGTCGCCGAAGTCGGTGCTGCGGTCGGTCTTCCACACGGTCTTTCCGGTCTTGCAGTCGAGCGCGACGAGATACTGAACGTCCACGCCATCCATGGTGAGGATCACCGTGCCGCGATGGAGAGCGAGCGAGGAACCCGGTCCGCGGAAGTGGCGGCAAGGGAGATCGCGGCGCTGCCAGACGACCTTCCCGGTCTTGCGGTCCAGCGCGGCCGTGCCATAGCTGCCGAAGTGGACGTAAGCGCGTTCGGCATCGATCGCTGGCGAGCAGGAGCCGTAGCAGTTCACGGCGTTGCCCAGCGGCTCGGGCGCCTCGTTCTCAAAGAGCAGCAGGTCGTGAAGGGTGCGTCCGCTCGCCTTGTCGAGGCACACCGCGGACATCTTCTTGCCGTCCGCAGTGGCGTTCGTGAGCCAGACCTGGTCGCCCATCACGACCGGCGTGGACCAGGCCTTTCCGGTTACCGGGGTCTTCCACACGACGTTCTTCGTCTCGCTCCACTCGATGGGGAAGCCATGCGGCTTGCCGTCCTGCTGCGGCGGATAGACGCCATCGGCCGCCGGTCCGCGGAACTGCGGCCAATCCGCGCGGACGGGGAAAACCGCCGCCATTCCGAGTCCGAGGACGATCCATCGATTCAACATCCGTGAAGGCTCTCGCCCCGACTCCTCAGCGGCAAGACGGAACTTGCCATCAGTGCCGAAGCGGCGGGAACTACTTCCGCTTTTCGCTCGCAGGGGCTGCCCAGCGCGCGGCGTTGAGGACGACCCGCAGGCAGTTCTCGTCCCAAAACACCGGATAGGTTTCGTGCCCGGGTCGGAAATAGAAGACGCGTCCCTTACCGACCTGCCACGCGCAGCCGCTGCGGAAGCGCTCGCCTTTGTCCCAACGTTCCTCGAAAACCACGGCATCCGGTGTCGGGACATGAAACGGCTCGTTGTACATCTCCGTCTGCCGCAAGGTCCACTTCGGCGGCAGGCCGGCGGCGATCGGATGATCCGGCAGCAGGGTCGTCATATGGCTCGGCGCGCCGTCGGGCCGGTAGTCGGGAAACACGCATTGCGGCAGCGTCAGCTTCCAGATCCCGTCCTCGTGGACCAGCGAAGGAGTGAGCGGATCCGAATGCTTCACCAGCTTGCCGACCGGCGCGACATTCAGAAACTCCCATCGTGCGGTGGCCCGCTCCGCCTCCGGCAGCTTCGCCACGGCATCGGCCTTGGCCCGCTCCTGCATCAGGCTCACGAAGGGCCGCGCCCAATGCGCCGAGTGCAGCGGGACGAAGCCGAGCTTTCCGTCCATGACGCGTTTGACGACCTCTGCAGCGCGGGCTTCGGAGACATTCATGTGCTTTTGATGACCCCACCAGACGACGACATCCGTGGCGTCGAGCGTCGCCGCGTCGAGTCCCTGCTCCGGCGAGTCGAGGCCCGCAGATTTTGCGACGATCCCGGGTTGCTTGGATAACCAGGCGGCGATGGTGTCGCCGAGGAAGGCCCCCGCGTAGGTCTTTTTTTGTTCCGGCTGGCGCTCGTCCCAGACCAGCACGCGAACCGGGTCGGGTGTTGCCGCCGCGGTGAGGGCGGAAGCGGCGAAGAAAACGAGGAGGAGGTTTCGCATGGCTTCCGCTCCGAACGTTGCCAGACGCGCCGGCGTATCAACGAAGATCTACCCGCGTGATGTCACCGCCTCCTGAAAACCCTTGCACGCGAAGGGTCCAGGAAGCGGTGCTGCCATGGCGGGGAAAGTCCAACTCAGGGCTTCGGTGCCATCCGCGACATGGCATCCTGCATTTTCTGCGCGATCTCCGGGTTCTTCGAGATGACCGGCATCGCCTTTTCCATCGCGGCCGACAGGCGGTCCTGCGACGGCTTGAGCTGTTCCTTCAGCTTGGCATCGACTTCGGGATCAAGCTTTTGGTCCATATCTTTCGCGGCCTTGGCCACGATCGCGAACTTCTCGGCGATCGGGCCGAGCTTGGCGATGGCCGCCTCGGCGCTGGCGGCGTCGGTCACGGTCTCCATGACCGCCGCGAGCTCTTCCTGGATCTTCACGGCTTCCGCGGCGGCGGCTTCCGGTCCTTTGGCGACTTTTTCTTCAAGGGTGGCGGCGGGGGCGGCGGGGCTCGCCGTTTCCGTTTCCGACTTCTTGCAGGCGGAAAGGCTGAGGGCGAGGGCGGCGGCGATGATGCTACGGGTGGTTTTCATGTCGAGGTGACGAGGGTGACCCGGACGGGATGTCGCGGATACGGTCTCGATCCCCTCCAGCAAGATCCGGCGGGGAAAGTTTCCGCCGGTTTTCAAATTCGCGAGATCCTGTGGTCGCCGGCTCACGGGTCACTGCGTTTGAGAATCCTTTCGATCTGCACGCGGTGGATGCCCATGTGGCCGCCGCCGAGGGCCAGCCAGCCATGCGCATCCATGGGGCCGAACCAGGGATGCGGATACTTCGCCCGAGTCTTGAAATCGCGGACCCGCCCGATGGTGGCGAGCAGGGCGTCGCAGGAGGCTTCGTAGTCCGCCACGACCGCGCCGGTGACCTGCTCGTCCGGCTTTACCGCGGCGGTGCTGGCCTCGCCTTCAGGGACGCGACCGGCAGCCAGCGACTCGAGCACGCCGATGAACGCATGATGGACGATCCGCAGGTGATCGAGGGTCATCCAGACCGACCAGTAGCGGCTGCTGTCTTCCAAGCCCGGCGGACGCGCGATCAGCACGCGCTTCGAAAGTGCCGCGTCCTCCTTGCCGGCGATCAGGCCGCCGATGAGCGCGCGCTCGGCGATGAAGCGGGCGGTGAAGGACTGAGGGTTTCCCGTGGCCCGCTTGAGACCTAACAGAACTCGCGCGATGAGGTTTTCCGGAAAGGGAAGTCCCGCACCCGGTGGCGCGAGCTGAGGCGTTTCGTCGGCTTTCATGGTGAACCGAGACTTCCATGATACTTGTAAAACGCAAGTGAAAAGACTTGTGGAATGCAAGTGATCTTCTTGCTAGTTTCGACCCATGCCCAAGGACACCCCGAAGAACCAGGCGGGAGAACTCCTGCGTTCGCCCTGTCCGGTCGCTTGCGTGCTGGACCTTTGCGGCGACCGCTGGACGCTGCTGGTCATCCGCGACCTGATGTTCGGCCGCTCCCGCTTCAAGGACTTCACCGCATCGCCCGAAGGCATCCCGACGAACATCCTGAGCGACCGCCTGAACCGGCTGCTGCGGCACGGGATCGCCGAGCAATTTCCGGCGGAAGAAGGTTCGCTGCGGATGGGCTATCGACTCACCGCCAAGGGCCGGGCCCTGCGGCCGGTGCTCGAGGCGATGCGCGAATGGGGCTTGAAATGGGAACCCGCGACGAAGGCGATGATGCCGTGACGCCGCGCCGCGCGCGCTATTCCTTCCTGATCAGGATTTAGGGAAGAAGGGGCGCTTCCACTCGATCACGAAAAAAGGCGGCTTGTTACCAAGCCGCCTTTGATGGATTCGGTCCGATCCTTGCGGGATCAGGCGAGTTCGAAGCGGTCGAGGTTCATCACCTTGGTCCACGCGGCGATGAAGTCCTTCACGAACTTCTCCTGCGAGTCACCGCAGCCGTAGACTTCGGCGAGGGCGCGCAGTTCGGAGTTCGAGCCGAAGATCAGGTCGACGCGGGTGCCGGTCCACTTGAGTGCGCCGGTGACGCGGTCGTGTCCTTCAAACAGGTCCTCGTGAGCCGTCGTCGCTTTCCAGGTCGTCCGCAGGTCGAGCAGGTTGACGAAGAAGTCGTTCGTCAGCGCTTCCGGACGGGTGGTGAAGACGCCGGTCGACGAGCGGTCGAAGTTGGCGTTCAGCACGCGCATGCCACCGACCAGCACGGTCATTTCCGGCGGGGTGAGAGTGAGGAGCTGCGCCTTGTCGACGAGCATCTCTTCCGCGGTGGTGGTGTAATGCGCCTTCTGGTAGTTGCGGAAGCCGTCGGCCTGGGGTTCGAGGAATGCGAACGAAGCGACGTCGGTTTGCTCCTGCGAGGCATCGGTGCGGCCGGGCGTGAAAGGCACGCTCACCTCGTGGCCGGCGTTGCGGGCGGCTTGTTCGATGCCGGCGCAGCCGCCGAGCACGATGAGATCGGCGAGCGAGACTTGCTTCTGACCGGTGATGTTGCGGTTGAAATCGTCCTGGATGCTTGTGAGCACCTGGAGCGTTTTCGACAGCGTGGATGGATGGTTGACCTGCCAATAAATCTGGGGAGCCAGGCGGACGCGGGCGCCGTTGGCACCGCCGCGCTTGTCGGAGCCGCGGAAGGTCGAGGCGGAAGCCCAGGCGGCGGACACCAGGTCGGAAACCGTGAGGCCGGAGGCGAGGACCTTGCCTTTCAGCGCGGCGGCGTCCTGGTCATCGATCAGGGGATGCGTGACCGGCGGGATCGGGTCTTGCCAGACGAGTTCTTCGGCCGGCACCTCGGGTCCGAGGTAGCGGACCTTCGGACCCATGTCGCGGTGGGTCAGCTTGAACCAGGCGCGGGCGAAGGCGTCGGCGAACTGGTCGGGATTCTCGTGGAAGCGCTTGGAAATCGGCGCGTAGATCGGATCGGCTTTCAGCGCGATGTCCGAGGTGAACATCATCGGCGCGTGGCGCTTTGCGGCGTCATGGGCGTCCGGCACCGTGCCGGCGCCAGCGTCGCCCTTCGGCTTCCACTGCTGGGCACCGGCGGGGCTTTTCGTGAGTTCCCAATCGTAGCCGAAGAGGTTGTCGAAGTAGTTGTTATCCCACTGGGTCGGCGTATTGCTCCAGGCACCTTCGAGACCGCTGGTGATGGTGTCGCCCGCATTGCCGGTGCCGAAGCTGTTCTTCCACCCGAGGCTCTGCTCGGCGATCGGAGCGGCGGCCGGCTCGGGGCCGACGTATTTGCTCGGGTCCGCCGCGCCGTGGGCCTTGCCGAAGGTGTGGCCGCCGGCGATCAGGGCGACGGTTTCCTCGTCGTTCATCGCCATGCGGGCAAAGGTCTCGCGGATGTCCCGGGCGGAGGCGATCGGGTCCGGGTTGCCGTTCGGGCCTTCCGGATTGACGTAAATGAGGCCCATCTGCACGGCGGCGAGCGGATTCTCGAGCTGCCGGTCGCCGGAGTAACGCTTGTCGGCCAGCCACTCGCCTTCGTTGCCCCAGTAGATGTCTTCTTCCGGTTCCCAGACGTCGGCGCGGCCACCGCCGAAGCCGAAGGTCTGAAAGCCCATCGATTCCAGCGCGACATTGCCGGCGAGGATCATCAGGTCGGCCCAGGAAAGCTTGCGGCCGTACTTCTGCTTGATCGGCCACAGCAGCAGGCGGGCCTTGTCGAGGCTGGCATTGTCGGGCCAGCTGTTGAGCGGGGCGAAGCGCTGGGTGCCGGCGCCCGCGCCGCCGCGGCCGTCAGCCGTGCGGTAGGTGCCCGCGCTGTGCCAGGCCATGCGGATCATGAAGGGGCCGTAGTGGCCGTAGTCCGCCGGCCACCAGGCCTGGGAGTCGGTCATGAGGGCGACGAGGTCCTTTTTCACCGCCGCGAGATCGAGCGACTTGAATTCGGCCGCGTAGTCGAAGTCCGCGCCCATCGGGTCGGACAGCGACGAGTGCTGGCGGAGAATGTTCAACTGCAGCGAGTTGGGCCACCAGTCCTGGTTGCGGGTGCCCCTGCCGGCGGCGCGGGTAGGCGTGGCTCCAGTGAAGGGGCACTGGGCCGGGGTTTCGGAGTTCGGGTTCGGAGGCGTGTCGGTTTCCATGGTTTCGTTGGATTGAGAATCGATCGGTTGGTGCCGCGACCTGGCAGGCGGATGAGGCCTAAGGCGAAGCAGACCAGCCTACTTCCGCGCAGCAGCCTGCTGATAGCACCTCCCGGATGCGGTGCAAAATTTTTCATGGGAGATCCGCCCCAGATCGCCGCAAAAGGTCGTCCGGACCTAGGGGCCGACGATTTATGAAACCCGGCCGATCCGATTCCTAGTGAACATCCAATTCGCACATTACGGCATGCAATGCTTTAACGTCGAATGGCTTGGAAAGGTATCCGTTCATGCCTGCAGCGATGCAGCACTCCCGGTCCTCTTGCATTGCATTCGCTGTTAGAGCGATCACTGCGACCTTACTTCCCCGGCGTCGGAGCGCGCGGGTCGTTTCCAAGCCGTCAAGCCCGGGCATCTGGATATCCATCAGAATGACGTCTGGCTCGCTGAGTTCGATCATCGCGAGAGCCTGCTCGCCGTCGCGCGCCAGTTGCACCGTGTATCCCTCGCGCTCAAGGAGCTTCATCGCCAGCATCAGGTTGATATCGTTGTCGTCGACAATCATCACCGACCGCGGAGTAGCCAGGGGCAGGGTGATTCCTTGGTCTTTGGCCGGCGGTGCGACACGGGGCGAGGGCACCGCAAAGCGGAATATGCTTCCTGATTTCCCGTTGCTCGTGGCGGTCAGGGATCCTCTCATCAATTCGACGAGGTCCCGTGATATCGCCAGCCCGAGTCCGGTTCCCTGTTGATGGGACTTCGGGTCTCCCCCTTGGACGAAGGGCTTGAACAGCTCCTCCAACTGGTGCTCGTCGACTCCGGGCCCGGTGTCGCGCACTTCAAAATGCAGGGAGTCGTCGTGCCACTTCACCACGAGTTCGATCTCTCCCCGGTCGGTGAACTTGACCGAGTTTCCCAACAAGTTCAGCGCTACCTGTTGGATTCTCAATGCATCGCCTAGCAACCAGATCCCGTCGGGAATCTCGGTCCGCCAGGAGCAGTCCAGGCCGCGCGCTCGCGCCCTTTCTTTGGTTGGCCCCATGATCTGGTCGATCAGTTGGTGCGGGTCAAAGGGGGAGATCGCAACCTCCAGGCAGTCCGCCTCGATTTTTGCTAGATCCAGCACTTGACCCACCAATGAAACAAGAAGTTCCGCCGAAGTGTGGATCGCATTGAGGAACTCCTCCCGGTCCCCGGGATACGCCTTTTCCATGAGCAACTTGGAAAACCCCGCGATCGCGTGCAGTGGCGTCCGGAGTTCGTGGCTCAATCGGGAAAGGAAACGCGATTTCATCTCCGATGCCCGACGTGCCTCGACCGTGGCGGCGGCGAGCTTTTGATTACCGCGTTCAAGTTCCTCAGACCGTCCTTTCAGGACATCGGCCAGTTGCCGGAGGTCATCAAGGGTCGCGCGATGGGTGGTGACCGCCATCAGGAAGTCTGCGGTGGGATCATGGGCCGTGAAATCATTGAGTGTCAGTCCCAGATTCGTGAGTTCGTCGTTGGCGGAAACCCCCGCGCTGCCCAGCATCACGGCGCAGCCGTGAGAAGAGGCCACAAATTCGGCGCGGATTCTCATGCCAGTCGGCTTGAAGCGCAGCAGGCAAAGGCGGGACCCGAGCGAGCGCAGCTGATCCAGATCAACTGCCGCCATCGCTGGCCGCTCGACTTCGAAGAGCGACGCGAAACAAACCGGCAGCGGCAGCTCCCCGGTCAACCGCTTCAAGGTCGAACCGAGTTGCAGCACCTGCAAACCGGGTCCGACGATGGCGTGGACGGGGAAATGTCGGGCCAAACTGCTCGCGTCAATCATCGAGGTGATAGTCGAACGATGAAGCGGTTCTCGGCTCCGCCGCCTTGGGGTGGTTTCGTGTCCAGTTGCTCCACGGCAGCCGTCATGCCGAAAGGCTCACCCAGCCCGACCAACAAGCCGCTCACGAAAGGCGCAAGTCCCTCGCGGTGGGACCGGTAAACCACTTCGATCCGTTCCTGGGACTCGATCTGGCAAGCGAACTGCGGCGGCCTGAAATCGGGGAATGCGAGTTCCAGCCGGGCATGCATCGCGTCGAGCTGCAGGATGAAGTCGGGATACGAATCGCAGGCACGGAAAAAGTCCGCGTAGCCTCCGGCCCGGGCGAATTCGACCCAGTAGATGCCGAAGGCGTGCAAAAGATCAGCTGCCAGGATCCCGAGTTCCTCGGCCGCAGCCCGGACGAGTTGATAAGTGACATCGTCCGGGTAGGAATCCATCCGCAAGAAGCGTTCCACCTCGCATCCCGCGCCTTTGCGGATCTTTCCCCACACCTCCTCGCCGTAGTTCGAGGAAATCATCTGGTGCATCGCCTCGTTGACCATTCCATACATACCAAGAGGTTTGTTTCGACGGTCCAGCCCGTCAATTTCCAAGTAACACAGTGAAAGCTGCGTCGCGACCGCCACCCCGCGGAAGAAAGGAGCCTCTTCGAGAGTTCGCGAGCTCAAGTTGACGCCGGCGGATGATCCAGCTGGTAAATCCAATACACTACTTCGCCGCCGGCACCGGGTCTCCGCGGTAAGCAGGGGCCGGGGCCGTTTGGTCGATGCAGCGGCTGGTCGAGTCGGCATAGCTGATCAGGCAGCCTTTCCGGGTGAACCGCAGCTCCCGCTCGGTGCCCGGAACCACGCGGAGCCCCCGGATATTGGGGGACTCGGCGTAATTGAAAGACCCGGCGCTGGCAACCCACGTCAGGTGCCAATCATCGGGCTTCTGGTGGATCAGGATGGTGGCGTCGTCCGCCCAGGATTCCCGCCGTGAAATTTCGGCCCGGGCTTGGGAAAAAATCTCGTCTTGCGTGACGACGGAGCCGCAGCTGGCGAGGAGCAGCGGGAAGAGGAATGGAAGCGCGCGCATGATCGTGGGATTTCAGGGGTGGAGGGATGTCGAACGGAATTGCCCGTGGATGGGCCTTGACCTGAAGTTCTAGGGAGAAAGCGGAGGCGCTGCAAACCGATTCCCGGGATGCGAGTAGCGGAAACGGCTTGGCCTGCCGACCGGCATGACCGACGTCCTCGCCGCTTGCCATCCCCGTTTGATTTGGGCAGGATTCATGAAAGATTCATCCGGCCGGAAAATCCGGAGTAACGGGCAACGCCACCCCTTGGAATCCGATGCCAAAACGTATTTCCGAAATCGCGGATTCGATCAGGGAACTCGGAGAGATCCAGGTCACCGATTGGGATCTCATGGGCCTTTTGAACAAAGACCTCAAGGAACTCGAGATCGGGCGTTCCTTGCGGAAGCTGGGAAGCAAGAAGGTGATGGAGTGGGACTTCGGCACGGCCTTGCCGACGGTACACAAGCTGGCCCACCGAGAGGTCGACGTGGTCGGTTGGGTGAAGAGGGCGGCTGGTTTCAAGGTGATGGAGTGGGACTTCCGGAGTGCCTTTCATGCTGCGGGGATCCGTTCCGCCGCGCCGGCTTTGGAAATCCCCGGTGCCGGGGAAATGCAGGAACTGATTGTCCGCCTCCGGAGCTTCCTGCACTTCGTGGCCATGAACCTGATCGACGAGCCGGATCGCGCCGAAATCCGGATTCAGGAAATCGGGCCGGGCGTGGTGCGCTTCAAGCTCGTGGTGGCGGAGAAGGATTTGAAGACGATGCTCGGCCGGGATGGATCGACGGCATCGGCGGTCCGGAATCTTCTCAAGGCCGCTGCTGTGGCGAGCGGTGCGCATGCGCTGCTGGAGATCCATTCCCACGAAGAGGACGTGGGTCAGTGACCTCGGAACACTTGAGCGGATGAGACGGGAAGCCGGGGTGGCCGATGCTCCCGGAGCCGGCATCTCCCGAACGGATCGAGTGGGTTGCGGTGACGCTGATGTTGCCACTGTTTGTCGGCGGACCGGGGAAATTCCTGTCTCTTCCCAGCGACTTCCTTCCAAACTCCGGCCGTGCGCCTCCCCTTCTCCCTCCATGCCGCGCTCGCCGGAGCCTGCGCGCTGACGCTCGCCGCTTGTGTCCCATCAACCATGCGACCCGGCGTGCGGACCACCCCGCTGGAGGACCTCGGGACCGTGCTCTCGACCGGCGACGGGAACATCCGCGCACAGAGCAAAACCCGTGACCGCATCACGGTGTCCGCAGCGCTGCTTTCCGATGGCGAGGCGCGCGACCGCTACGGCGTGAACCTCGCGAAGAAAGGCATCCAGGCCGTGTGGCTGCGCGTCTCTAACAAGTCGCCGGACGAGCAGTGGCTGCTCACCGCCCACATCGACCCAGATTACTACACGCCGGACGAAGCCGCGCGACAGTTCCGCAGCCTCGTTCCGGGGCGCGGCGGGGAAGCCCGCCAGCAGAAGTTCCGCGACCTCGCGATGCGTTCGCGTCTCGAATCCGGCAAGACCTACGAAGGTCACGTGCTGATCCCGCGCAGCGAAGGCGGGCGCTTCATCGAGGTCACCATCAACGGCTCCGGGCGCGAGCGCCGCTTCGGCTTCCCGCTGCGGACACCCGACGGGCACTTCGATTTCGAGAAAATGGACGGGGCCGCGGGGAAGGTGACCGTCAACCTCAGCCGCCCGCAGCTCCGCACCCGCCTCTCGCAGCTTCCCGCCACCACGGTCAATGCCGACGGCAGCGCGAACGGCGATCCGCTCAACGTGGTGATCGTCGGCGAGGCCTCGCAGATGATGGCCGCGCTCTCCGAATGCGGCTGGTCCTTCACCCACCGCATCGACTGGACCACCGTCCGCCGCGAGATCGCCGCCGCGCTCCGCGGAAAGCCATACCGCACCGCGCCGGTCAGCTCGCTCTATGTCTTCGGCCGCTCGCAGGACCTGTCCTTCCAGCGCTCGCGGCTCAGCATTTCCCAACGCAGCCACATGCGGCTGTGGCAGGCGCCCTACACCGTCGAAGGCCGCCCGGTGTGGGTCGGCCAGGTCAGCCGCGACATCGGGATCAAGCTCACGACGAAGTCGCCGACCTTCACCACCCACGTCATCGATCCGATGGTCGACGAAGCCCGCCAGTTCGTGCTGGAAAGCCTGCTCTACCGCTTCCGCATCCACCACTTCGGCTTCGTCCGCGCCTCGCCACCCGCCCCGCCGGAAAGCCCGCGCCACAATCTAACAGGCGACCCTTACATCACCGACGGCATGCGGCTGGTCGTCTTCCTCGCCTCCGGTCCGGTCAGCGCCGGCGAGGTTCGCGACCTCGGCTGGGAAAAGACGGGGAAGGGACCGATTGAATTTGGGCAGAGTGGGGGGAATTAGGTCAATCAGGCGATTCCCCAATCACCCTTCCAACTGCCGGATCAAGTCCGTGAGATACGGCATCATCTGCTTCTTCCGCGACAGCACGCCGCTCATCTCGAAGAGCGCGTCGCCGACCCGCGGGTAGGTGATCGCATCGATGATCTTCGCCTCGCCGGTGCACAGCAGCAGGCTGGTGCTGCTGGTGATGTCGGTGACCATCAGGCAGCTGAAATGGCAGCCCGCCTTCTGCCGCGCCAGCTCCAGCTCGGTGGCCAGCGCGTCGCGGACCTGCTTGAAGGCATCGAAGCCGACGGTCTCCATCTGGCTCACCCCGAGCTTCCAGCCGCCCTCTTCGTAGATCTTCATGTCCTGGCGGACCACCACCTGCGGGTCCATGCCCTCGGCCGCGCAACCGGCCGCGAACATCTTCGCGCCGAAGCTTTTCAGGTCCTCTTTCGCCAGCCCCGCCAGCCACTCCGCCATCCGTTCGTCGAGCGGTGTGGTCGTCGGGGATTGCAGAATGACGGTATCGGAAAGGATCGCCGCCAGCATCAGGCCCGCGATCTCCGGCGGCGGTTGCTTGCCGGCATGTTGATACAACTCCGCGATGATCGTCGCGGTGCAGCCGACGACCTTGTTGATGAAGGTGATCGGCTGATCGGTTCCGCGGTAGCCGAGCCGGTGGTGGTCGATGATCTCCTCGACCTCCGCCTCCTCGATGCCATCGACGCATTGCGACAGCTCGTTGTGATCGACCAGCGCGACGCGGAATTTCCACGGCGTGAGAAAGCTGAGGCGGGTGACGATGCCGCACAGGAAGCCGTCGTCGTCCACCACGCTGAAGCCGCCTTCGTTCGACTTGCGGATCTCCTTCTGCACGTCGCGCACCACCTCGTGCGGCTTGAAGGTCGGATACTGGCGTTCGATGAAATCGTGCAAGGGCGTCGCGAGGCAAAGCCGTGCCGCCACTTCGAGCGGGGACAGCGGCGTGGCCACGATGCAAGCGGCCGTGCTGCCGGAGATGTCAGGGCCCGCCTCCGCGCCGCAGACGACGATGAGATCCGCCTCAGGCAACGTGCCGGTGTTTCCCGACACCACAACGAGCCGTGAAGCCGCGCTATCTGGAGGCACCGGACCGAAGCCCTGGAGCCACACGCTGCCCGAGAAAACCTCCGGCGCTTCACCCAGGAGCAGGGTGCCGCCGATCGACCCGACGAAGCTCGCGAAACGGATCACCGCGTCCGGCTTGCGTCCCAGCTCCGCGAGATCCTGTAGCAGCCCGGCGAGCCGCAGCGCGGAGATCTTGCCGACATACTTTCCGCCTTCGCCGGAGACCGGCAGGAAGGCGAAGCGCCGCTCGGTGATGATTTCCTGGGCCGTGCCGACCGTGTCGTCCTCGGTCAGCAGCAGCAGGTCGCTCCCCTGAATCATGATGTCCGAAAGCCGCGGTTGCAGCGTGGCCACCAGCTCCGGCACGGCCACGCCGAAGTGCTCAAGCACGAAGGTCGTCTGCGGGTTCAAGTTCCCGGCGCGATACGGCACGGCCGCTACCCCGGCGACGTCGCGTTTGTAGGTCGCGTAGGCGATGGCGGAGCAGATCGAGTCGGTGTCGGGGTTCTTGTGGCCGATCACCATCAGGGGGGATTCCGTCGGAGTCATGGGTTGGGTTGGGTTGGCAGGGAAGGTTTTGAGCAGCCATCGTGCCGTGGTCCGATCTATCGTGAGGACGGGACTTGCCGCCGCGCCGCATCGCCGGGAGAACCGTGGCCGCCGCACGAGCCGCCGTTCCGATCTTCAGCATCCGATCCGCGCCGCGACCGAAGTCACCGCCATCGATGCGGAACCCGCCCCGGAGGAAATCGGCACGACCCTGCATCACTGCCACCGGGTCCTGCGTGGCTTCAGGGAACCGCTGCCCGAACTCGGCATCCTGTTCGAAACGTTGGAGCTGTTAGAAACGCCCGCATCCCGCACGATGCTTTCAGCCTCCGAGATCGACCTGCTGTGGACGGATTGGGATGACACCTTCCTCGGCCCGGTCGAGCGGGATCCCGCGTCGATCCTCGCGCCGCAGCCCTCCAGGTCTTCCGGTGATTCAATCGGGTTCCGCGCCAAACTCGTAAAATTCCAGACCGCCGCCGCCCGGGCTACGGGATGGAAAGACGGCGCAGTCGTCGAGCAAAACGATGCCCCAGCCGCTGGCGTGGTCAGGCAAGCCCCGGCATGCGGGCTTGAGCTGGACCGCCGGAGAGTCGAGATCCTCCCATAGCAGCACCGGGGCGTGAGTGCCATCGGGGACGTAGGGCAAGAACTCTCCCACAGGCCGGTCCTGGGGTGTGGTCGCAAGCCCGTCGAGCTCCGAGGTTACCCGGGCGGAGGCGACCATCAGCCGCCCGCCGCGGGCCGCGACCCGGCCGCCGAAGCCGTCGCTGCCGTGCTTGGCCCCGGAGTGGAGGCGCTTGAGCAGTGATCCTCCCTCAGGAGAATAGACCCAGGCAGCGCCGACCGCGCGGGTGGAAGGCTCGCCAATGATCAGGTGTTCGGCCGAGCCGGCGATGGAATAGCCGAAGGTGCCGTTAGGCACCGGCTCCGGGCTGGCGAGCGTGGTGGTCAGGGTGAAATCAGGCACGCTGAAGCCATACACTTTTCCTCCGCCCGCCCGCGGGGCGGCAACCCATAGCGTATTACCGGAAAAGGCGAGTGCGTGCCCGAAAGAGAGATCCGGCGCCGGTGCCCTCAAAATCCGCAGCACCCGGTTCGTACGGCTATCAAGGATGTAAACAGCACCGTCCTGGAGCAGCGTCGGCTCATTGTATGAGACCGCGAGATAGCCGGGTAGAAAGAGATGTGAACTCGCGTAGCCCCCGGTCTTGACCAGCCGGACGGCCGGTTTGGCGGATGAAGCGTTTGTCACGACGGTCGTTCCCTGGTTGGCGACCGTGATCCAGTAGCTGCTGAGAACCCGCTCGCCGTCGAATGCGATGCCTTGGCCCGAAAAGCCGGTTCCGTAGTAGCTCCGCCAATCGAGCTTGGAACCTGCCGGCAATCTCGCCGTTCCGGCAGGAAGCAGGGTGCCATTTTCAAACTTCAGGCTTTCGAGCAAGGGTGTCCCGCGCTCCCCGAGCCACAGGCGGTCGCCGCCTGCCGCCAGCCCGTCGGCGTTGAGCGTCGCCGTGGCCACCCGCGTTGTCGCTACGGCATCCGCATCGGCCAAGGTGACGGAGGTGCGCATGGTGCTGCCGGCCGCCGAGCCGCTTGCGGAGACCGTGGCGGAAATCACCGGCTTCAGGTCGAAGGTCCCGGCCCCGTCATCCGGCGGGTTGATGTGGAGGGCGATGTCGCCGGAGGGTTGCCGGCTGAAAGAAACCGGCCCTGAAGCTTCCGCCGGGTCCGCCCACTCCGCGAAGAAATCGAGGTCCGCCCGGGTGCGCTCGCTCCGCACTGTTAGGGCCTGGGGACCGCCGCCCTCCAGCGCTTCCACGCCTTCCAGGGACAATACCGGCATGCCGTTGAAGAACCCGTAGCGCACGTAGCCGCCGCCTTTCTTGAGGATGAATTCATCGCCCTCGCGCTTGCGTGCTTCTTCATTCCCGAAGACCTCGGTCAACTCACCCCTCGCGGGGTCGAACTGGCATAGCACGATGACATCCGAGTCAAGGCGGTGGCCGCGGGCGTAGTAGTAGCTCCCGCCATTGTGGGTGATCGGGATGAAGTACTCGAACCCGTGATCCCTTGCCACGACCGCTCCCCCCGGCAACTCCAGAGTGTGGACGCCGGTGGTCCGGTCCAGGGAGCTGTCGAGCGTGGGCAGGACGCGTCCATCGTCCGTTTCCACTTCTTCGAGCACCCGCATGCCGGAGCCGCGGATCCGGCCGGGCGTCCTGAGATTATCGCAAAAGGCCCCGCTCACGCCGGTGATCTGGAGCTCGAGTGTCTCCGGTCGTTCGATCGTCTGGTCCTCGATGAGCGGAATGGTGAGGGTGACTTCAGTTTCACCCGCAGCCAAGGTCGCCGTTCCCATGGTCGCGGTGAAGTCCTCGTTCAACACCGCGCTGCGGCCGGCCGCTTGGTAGTCGAAGCTCACCGGCGTGGCCGACGGGCGGTCGAGGCTTACCCGGAAGCGCATTTCCCCGTCCCGTTCATCCGCCACCGCCGGGTGAACGAAGAGCTGGCGTCCGGGGGCGAGCCGGACCCGTGTGGTCCATCCGCGCGGGCTGCCAAAGATCAGATTGCTGGTCGGCGCGGTGAGGAAGACCGCGTCCGGCCCGATCGAATGAATGCTGCTGCCGCGGAAGCCTCTCGGCACGCCGGCCGGCTCGAAAGTGTAGGTGCCGCTGCCCAGGGTGACGTGGGAGATGGAGAGCTCCGGGAACGTACTGATGACGCCGAGACGGCTGCCCGTCTGGAACCAACGGTGCCTTTCATCCGCCGGCGGCCGGTAGAGCCCGGCCTTGCCGCCGTTCGCGGGATCCGACCAGCGGATGATGATCTCCTGCCCCTGCATGTCGGTCATCACGGCGTATTCCGCGCTGAAATGCTCGATCCAACTGTAAGTGCCCGGGATGGAGCGCAGCTTCGGCTTGACGGTCGCCGCCTGGCTGAAATCCGGGTATTCCATGCGGTAAAGCTTCACCTTGCCCGCCGCTTCGGACGCCAGGAAGACTTCGGTCTCCGTCGCCGCGATGCGCGCGGTCCTGAACTTCGGGGTAACGATGCCGGCCACGGCGAAACTGGTGGCGTCGAGAAACTTGAGGTTGGTGCCGTAATAATAAGCATCGCGGGTATGGAGGATCACGTGACGGTCCGTGATGGCACCGAGCAGGTCTCCGCCTCCGAGGCCGAAGCTCTTCACCGGGACCGCCGGATCGCGGTCCACCACCTGATAGCCCGAGCCGATGTTCAGGAAGATCCGCGACTTGTGGGCCACACTGCCGAACCGTGCGACAAAGTTCGTATCCGGGAGGATCCTCGAGGTCGAACCACCGGTTCCATTCTTGTCCCAAAAGACCACGGATTGCCAGTAGTCGTCGATGGTGCCATGGCGGTTCCGATGGACCGAAAACCCGGCGGCTACCATGGACTCCGTTTCAAGGATCGCGGGGTCCGTGACCAAGAACTGGAAGTCGAACTTTCCATAAGGATACATCCCTCGCGCCGCGATGTTGAAAACATCGGTGATCCGGGTTTCGGGAACCGGTTCAGCGGCGCTGGAAGGTGACGCCCACATCGATGCGGCAAGGATTCCCGAGAGGACAAAACTCAAGTTGTGGAATTCGGCGGGCACGGGTGGATTCTACCGGTCGCCAGCTTTTCCGCTACCAAATTGAGGTGATGGGTCCTTGACGCCTCCCTTGCCAGGGCGGGTGGCAGCGACCCGGGTCCAAGCCGATAATGCGCCAGGCAAGCTGTCATTGGGCAGCCATCGTGTCGTGGTCCGATCTCTCGTGAGGACGGGACTTGCCGCCGCGCCGCATCGCCGGGACAAACATGGCCGCCGCATGAGCCGCCTTTCCGATCTCCAGCTTCCCATCCGCGCCGCGACCGAAACCGCCGCCGCCCACGGCGTCGCCACCGACCGCTGCGACATCCTGCAAGACGGCCACACCCTCGTGCTGCGGCTCAGCGAAAGCCTGGTCGCCCGGGTGGTCACCGACCGCGACGGCCCGCGGCAGGGCGGCGCATGGTTCGCCCGCGAAAGCGCCGTGGCCTGCCACCTCGCAACGCACGGCGCGCCGGTCATCCCGATGCATCCCGACATCCCGCCCGGCCCGCACGAGCGGCTCGGCTACACGCTGAACTTCTGGCAATTCGTCACCGCCATCGACGCGGAACCCGCGCCGGAGGAAATCGGCACGACCTTGCATCACTGCCACCAGGTCCTGCGTGGCTTCCAAGAACCGCTGCCGGAACTCGGCATCCTGTTAGAAACGTTGGACCTGTTAGAAACACCCGCACCCCGCACGATGCTTTCTGTCTCCGAGATCGGCCTGCTGCGCGACCGCCTGTCCACCTCGCTCGCTGCGCTGCGCGCCTTCCCGATGCAAGCGCTCCACGGCGACGCCCACGGCGGCAACCTCATGAACACCACCCGCGGGCTACTGTGGACCGATTGGGAAGACACCTTCCTTGGCCCGGTCGAGTGGGACCTCGCGTCGATCATTTGGAACGCGCGCATTCTCGAAGAAGACCACGCCACCGCCGATGCCATCCTCGCCGCCTACCGCCGGGCCGGCGGAGCGATCGATGAAGCCGCGCTGCACCAAAGCCTGATCGCCCGCGCCGCGGTGATGAGCGCGTGGTATCCGGTGCTCTATCCCGAGCCTTCGCCGGAGCGGCGGGCGAAGCTCCGGCGTCGGCTGGAATGGCTGGCGGCGGTGAAGGGGTGAGTTTGGAAAATCCGGATCCACACGGGCGCGACGACGCGGCGCGGACGGACATCCGCGCCGCCCCGCCCGGCGTGGCATTTGAAACCATGTGGCGATTTGCCTGCCTCGCTGTGGCTTACAACATCCTGCTCGGCACGCCTTTTGCCTTCACCAAGGAACACATCGATCAGTTCGATTTCTGTGGTGGCGCGACCGCTTCGTTCTCAGGGCCGGCTTTCCGAAAGGGAGCCGGCTCTCTTCGCCACGACAGGACCGCCCCGAGCCCGAAGACCAAGGCTCCCGCCCAGGCCGGCGCGAGATGAAGCGGATCGAGATGGCCGATCGGATAATGCACTCCGATGGCGCAGCCAAAGCCGACCGCGCCGGCCACCACGAGGGCCTGCCAAAGATGCCTCGACGGCCTTCCTTTCCACACGATGCAAAGCACCAGCAGTCCGGTCGTGAACAAGCCGCCGCCGAAGCCCGCGCGGTCGTGGGCGATCAGCGGAATCAGCCGCGGGTTGATCGCATCCAGCTGCTCCCGTGTGTAGCCGATGAAATCCAGATCGCTCGGCACGAAGACATGGGTCATGCCGATCACCAAAATCGTCGCCCCGGCACCGGTCATACCAATTCCCCATGCGAGCCACAGCAAGCGGCCCCATCCTTCGCGAGAGCCCCACGATGCGGGTCTCCAGCCGGGTGCCCGGCTGAACGGCCGCACGCAAAGGTAGCGGGTCCTCCAAATGCCGAGCAGCGTCACGGGAAACAGCATCAACGTCGCCCACGCGTGCCAGCTGTCGAGATATCCGTAGCCCATGTAAGCAAGGAAGCTGCCGAAACCTGTTCCATTTGTCAGGACCAGCGTCCACCACGCCCAGCTCTCGCCGTCACGGAGCGGAAAGAGGGCGAGCCACGCGTAGAGAGCTGCAATGGCGATCAGCACGCCGCCGAATGACATCCGGTCGTGGATCATGAAATGGACGATCCGGCATTGGTTCAACTCGCACAGCGCCGCCGGTTGCATCCCCAGGAAATCCACGTCATGGGGGAGGAAGTGGCCGGTGACCGAGAGGAAAATCGCCCCGGTCCCGGCGAGGGCAAGCACCAGCGCCGTGGATAGGATCAGCGGCCGGCCGTCACCCACCAGCTCGGCAAAGAATCCGCGGGTGTCGCCGGACTTCATCGCCACAGGACAATGGGTTGAAGGCCCTGTTCCGCAAAATACGGATCGAGCCGTTTCGCCAGTTCCGGCCATCGCTGGTGCGGCACCCGCGGGTAAAGGTGGTGTTCCAAGTGATAGAGATGTTCCAGACTCAGCCAGGACACCACGCGCCCCCGGAACAAGCGCGTTTGTCGCAGCGGGTCTTCTCCGCCCGCATCGTGCGGCATGAAACTGGTCATCAGCGGGAATACCCAGCTCCCGGCCACCGTGACCGCGAGATAAATCGTTCCCACCGGCGTGGTCAGGCACCAAGCCGCCCCAAGCAGCACGGCGATGCCCTCGAAGAGAATCCACCGCCGGCTTCCGTCCCGCGAATGCCGCAGAGCCCACCACCACAGCCGGTATTGGGCCGTCATTCCGTCAAGCAAGGCACCCCACCAGGACATGCGGGCCGCCGCGCCTTCGAGATCGTCTTCGTGCGGGAACTTCTGGTGGTGGTGCAGGTGGGTGACGCGAAAGGCATGACCCGAGCGGAACGACATGCCTTCGATCACGCACAGCAGCACCTCATTCAACCAGGCCGGCAGCCGCAGCGTCCGGTGGAGGAGATCGTGCGACACCGAGGCGTAGGTAAAAAAGGCCTGCAGCACCGCGCAGATCGCCGCGACCCACCACCAGCCGGCATGGCCCGCGGCGAAGAATCCGGCGCAGGTCCCGAACGGAAGCGTCAGGCAGCGCATCCGTTCCCCGACGGTCGTGTGCAGCAAATCCAGTCCCAGCGATTCAAGCGACGGCTTCTTCATCGTGCTTCCTCCCTTCCGGACAGATCGGGGGCAACGCCGTTCGCACGTCGCTGCAGCGGGTGTGGATGACGGCCTCTGCCGGGAATTTCATGCGGACGCGGGCAGTTTGACCCAACTCCGGCGGGGAAGCGAGCCGGTCTTCATGCTACCGAATCGGTTTGTCGAAATAAAGTGGCAGGCAATCGGTCAGAACTTAGTTGGAGATGAGATAGTCCGTGCGTTCGGGGTCCTTGAAGCGGGCGATGTCGGTGAGACAAATGAAATCCTGCTAGCTCTGCGAAAGCACCGCGACTGAGACCCCTTGGACTTCGATCGAGCGTCGTGGCGATTTGCTCATGGCAGGGTGGGCGGCTCTTCCGTGATGGCCAGAGGTGGACCGATTGCAGGTTCGCAATGCTGGGCCGGACTCTAACGGTTCCTCTGAAACGGGGGCGAGAGAAATTAGGGGGATGGAGACTCGGCCGAGACATGAACCCCGCCTTCACGGAAAGTCCCGATCTGCACTGGCGTGGCGACGCATCAAGGACGAGCATCCGGCCGCCCCGCCCGGCGCGGCATTTGAAATCATGTGCGGCATTGCGGGAATCATCGACCTGGCGGGACAGCGCGACATTAGCCCGCGGGAACTTGCCGCGATGGCGGGCGCGATTTCCCACCGCGGGCCCGACGAGGAAGGCTTTCTCATCCGCCCCGGACTGGGGCTGGCGTCGCGGCGGCTGAGCATCGTCGGCCTGGCCGATGGCCAGCAGCCGGTCTTCAGTGAGGACGGGGAGGTCGCGGTGGTCTACAATGGCGAACTCTTCGACCACCCGGAACAGCGGCAGCGGCTCGAGGCGCTGGGGCATCGCTTCCGCACCGGCTGCGACACCGAGGTGCTGGTGCATTTGTGGCGGCAGCACGGCCGCGGCATGCTCGATCACCTGCGCGGCCAGTTCGCCTTCGCGCTGGTCGATTTCAAGCAACGCGTGCTGATCCTGGCGCGCGACCAGCTCGGCATCTGCCCGCTCTACTGGGCGCGGCGCGACGGCAAGCTCTACTTCGGCTCCGAGATCAAGGCGCTGCTTGCCTCCGGCCAAGTGCGTGCGGAACTCGATCCGAAAGCCCTCGACCACGTCTTCAGCTTCTTCGCGCTCGGCACCCGCCGCACGATGTTCGACGGCGTCTCCGCGCTGCTGCCGGGGACCTTTCTCGAAATCCAGCTCCCCGCCGCGGACCGGCCCGCGGAGGTCGCGGAGCACCGCTACTGGAAGCTCGGTTTTCCCGACGAGGGCGAGGAAATGCGGGGCTCGTCGGAAGCACTCGCGGAGGAGTTCGGCGGCATTCTTCAAGAGGCCATCCGCCTCCGGCTGCGCGCCGAAGTGCCGGTGGTGAGCTATCTTTCGGGCGGTGTCGATTCCACCATCGTCGCCCTGCTCGCCAGCCGCGAACTCCAGCGGCCGATCCCGACTTTCACGATCCGCATCCGCCATCCGAAGCTCGATGAAACCGACCGCGCCCTGCTCGCCGCCCGCCGCATCGGCAGCGAGCCGACGGTCATCACCTGTGGCGAGCAAGAGATCGCCGCCGGCTACCGCGACCTCGTCATCGCGTCGGAGTGCCCGGTCGTCGACACCTCGTCGGCCGCCATCTATCAGCTCGCCACCGCGGTGCGAAATGCCGGCTACAAGGTGGCGCTCAGCGGCGAGGGTGCGGACGAAGCGCTTGCCGGTTACCCGTGGTTCAAGGCCCAGCGGCTGATCGCGCCGCTCGATCGCATCGGCGGACTGGCCGACGGCTGGCGCAAGGCGATGTTCGGCCGCGCGTCGCATCATCCGTGGTCGCGCTACCAGGAACGCTACCGGCAGATGGGCGGTTACCATGCCACTTCCGACCTCTACGCGGCGTGCAGCCTGTCGGGCGACGGGGTCTATTCGAAGGACTTCGAAAGCCGGCTCGAAGGCCACACCGCGACCGATGACCTCGACCTGGACCTCGCCGCGATGAAGCGCTGGCATCCGCTCAACCGCTCGCTCCATCTCGGCTATCAGGTCATGCTTCCCGGCCTGCTGATGACCCACAAGGGCGACCGCCCCGCGATGGCGAACTCGGTGGAGACGCGCTTTCCTTTCCTCGATCTCAAGCTCGTCGAGTTCTGCGCGCGGCTCGCCCCGGAGTTCAAGCTCCGCAGCCTGCGCCGCGACAAGGACCTGCTGCGGACCTTTGCCGGACGATACCTCCCGCCGGAGATCGCGCAGCGGCCGAAGAGCATCTTCCGGGCGCGCTATTCCGGCTCCTTCCTTGATCCCGAGCCGGAGTTCGTCCGGCAGCTCCTGAGCGAGGAGTCCCTGAAGAAGACCGGCTGCTTCGACCCCGTGAAGGTCCACAAGATCCGCGACCGCTTGAAGAACTACCCGCGCCGCCTGCCACCGCACATGGGCTGGGAAGTCAGCTTCGTCGGCGTCCTCGCCACCCAGATGTGGCACCACCTTTTCCTGGCCGGTGGCTTGTGCGAGCTGGATTCGTGGAGCCCGTGAAAAGGAAGAAGGGGAACAACGAAATCATCGAAACTCCGCGAAAAGAAAGGCAGGGAAGTGGCTGGAGCGTCTCGCTCCATTCCGTTCAAGGGGAGTCTCGCCCCTTGAATCGCCGCTGAAGTGCTTCTAACCACCAGGCCCCAATCCATCGCCAAGATCCTCCCCAACCTCTGTCGCCCGCTCTTCAAATTTTCGTCCATTTCGCCTCTTTCGTTGTTCCGCCCTGCCTTTCCTCCGTCGCCTTGCCCCCGCAAAATTCCCGCAACTTCCACCCGAGGTCAGCGGTTGGAATCCTCTGACCTGCCGCGTGCGTTTCTCATCCGCGGCACGGCATCAAACCGTTATGAAAACGACCCCTTTCTGCATCGGGATCCTGAGCATTTTGTTAGTCGCCTGCGACAAGGAACCACCCGCCGCGAGCGAGGCACCAAGGCGCCCAAGCTTGGCCGAGCGCAAGGAAGCCAAGCGCAAGGAAATCGCCGCCCGGCCGCCGGTGGAAGAGCCCGTTGAGGAAATCCTTCCGCCGCCACCCGCGGTCAAACCCCCGGCCCCGATCGCGAAGGCTCCGCCCGCCGCGCCGCCACCGGCCACCCCCGCGCCCTCCACTGGAGAGCGGGATGCGAAACGTGCCGAAGAACAGGCGCAGCGGGTCGCGCAGATGACCGAGCAGTTCAACACCCGGATGATGGAGCGCGACGCGAACGGCGACGGCCTCCTCACCAAAGACGAGATGTCCGGCCCGATGGAGCGCGGATTCGACCGAATGGACGGCAACGGGGACGGCGCGATCGACGCCACCGAGCGCGAGGCGATGATCAAGAACATGGCCGACCGGATGTCGCAGTTCACCCGCGGCATGGGACGAGGCCCCGGCGGACCCGGCGGACCCGGCGGACCCGGTGGACCCGGTGGACCCGGTGGACCCGGGGGCCGGGGGCGAGGCGGAAATGATCGCGGACGGGATTGAACCTAAACGGGAAGTTGAGAGTTGAGAGTGGATGGTTGATAGCTGAAACAGAAGAGTATACCCCGGAAAGGAACCCCATTCTCCGGGTGAGCCAGAAATCAGGCACAAGCCTCTTATTCTGAACTATCAACAATCAACCATAGACTCTCAACTCGGTTTTTAGGTTGAATGCTCTGAAGAATCCGGGAGCGCCGGTTCGCATCGGCGCATAGTTGTCGGTGCGGGAACGATTTGCCGTGCTAAAGCTGCCACGGCCCACCCGTTCCGCGATGCCCTCCACTTTCCACACCAGCACTCCCCTCTCCGCCAGCGCGGCGGTCATGTTCGGCTTCCACAGCGATCCGTCGAACCTGAGCGAGGTCATGCCTCCCACCTTGACGCTCGTCAGCCTGCAAACCGATGGCCCGGCGAAAGAAGGACGCTTGATCGAGCTGCACTGCCGGGATTGGTGGATCATCCCCATGCGCTGGACCTGCCGCTGGAAAACGGTGCAGCCGCCCCACCTGCTGGTCGATGAGATCGTGAAAGGTCCGTTTTCCCTCTTTGTTCACGAGCACCGCTTCGAAGCACAAGGCGCGGACCGCTGTGTCATGCACGACACCATCACCTACCAGTGGGGCCGCTCGTGGTGGGGACGCCTTGTTTCAGAAACCGGCGTGAGACTTTATCTCACGCTGCTTTTCAAATACCGCCATTACCGCACTCGCAAATGGGCGGACGCGGTGTGAATTCCAAATGCCCTGAAGCCATGCCAAAACCCGACAAGGACGATGTGGAGCGGCTGAGTCGCGGCCAAGCGACCCGTGCAAAGATCGGAAGCCGCCGGATCGGCCACCGGCTCACCCAGAAAGAGCGCCTGCTTTTCGAAGCCGCCCGGCGCCAGGGCTTTCTCAAGATTCCCGTGACCGGAATCCGGCCGAACGTCGTCAACATCTATCGCCTCTGGTGTGCGGCCGAGGGAAAGGCTTTTCACATCAAGGGAAGTCCCGCGGGCGAAGCATCCAACAGTCACCGCGCGGGCTCGTAAGCCGGGAGGCTTTTCAGACGGTCATCGAGTCGAGCGACCACGGTGGGATTCGCCGCGGCGACATTCCGGTTCTCCTCGGGATCCCGGTCGTGATCGTAAAGTTCCGTCTGCCCGTCACTCCAACGCGTGAAGCGCCAGCGGTCGGTGCGGACGCTCCGGCCGTGGACTTTCGGACCCCGCGTCACGAGCGTGAAGGCGGCGTCCTTGATGCGGGCGCCCGGTTCTGTTAGCACCGGCCTCAGACTTGTCCCGGCGGCCTGGTGGGGCATCTCCAGGCCACAGAAATCGGCGACGGTCGGGAAGAGATCGACGAATTCAACTAGGGAACGGGTGACCTGCCCCCCTTTCATTCCAGGCGCGGCGATGATGAGCGGAGTCCGGCAGGAGCGCTCGAACAGCGTGTTCTTGTTCCACCATTTCCGCTCGCCGGTGTGGTAGCCGTGGTCGCCGACAAAGATCACGATCGTCTTGTCCCAGAGCTTGTTCCGGTCGAGCGAGTCGAGCACCCGGCCGAGTTGCGCGTCCATGAAGCTGGTGCCGGCGCAGTAGGCGCGGAACAGCTCGCGCCATTCCCGGTCGGTGAACTTGGCAAAGGGCGCGGCATATCCGCCGAAGCCCACGGCTTGGGCCGGTGCGGGCGAGAGATCCGCCGGGTCGCGCCAAGGCTTGAGGGAATCCGGCGGATAGAGGTCGAAGTATTTCTTCGGCGCGATGAACGGATCGTGCGGCTTCATGAAGCCGCAGCCGATGAACCACGGCTGGTCGCCGAGCTGCTTGATCATCGCGACCGTGGCGGCGGCGATCTGGCCGTCGGGCTGGTCGTCGTCGCCGCCCTCCGCGGCACCCCACGCGCACCAGTCGAGCGCGCCGCCGGTGACGTTGCGGCCTTCGATCATCCTGCCGCCCGTCTTGGTCGCCCGGTAGTCCTGCGCCGAATGCCACGAGCGGCCGACGTCCGCCCACTTCGCCTTTTCCCCGGCGTCCTTGCCGCCGCCGAGATGATAGATTTTTCCAAAGGCATGCGCCTGCCAACCGGCATCCTTGCAAAGCTGCGGCAGGGTCACGACATCGGGCATCTTCGACCGGAGGTGGTCGGTGTTGTTGACGATGCCCGTCTGCTCCGCCCGCAGTCCCGCCATCATCGAGCAGCGGCTGGGATTGCAGACCGGATACTGCACATAGGCCCGCTCGAAAGTGGTGCCGCGGGCGCGCAGGCGATCCAGGTTCGGCGTTTTCACGACGTCCCGCGTGAAGGCACCGCCGAAGTCGCGCAAGTCATCCGCCATGATGAGCAGGACGTTGGGTTTGGGCACCTGCCCGGCAGTGGCCAGCAGGGAAAGCAGGCCCATCAAGGCAACAGTGATCGCTTGCATGGTGACAGGAGGTGGTGAGCGGGTCGGGTGAAAGGATCAGGCGGGCCGGAGATGAGACCCGGTTCGAACGGCTTCCGGCAACTTCGGCATCAACGGAGCTCCGGGAAAGGGATGTTGCGGGAGAGCACCAATTCTCCCTGCAGCCCGCGGATCTCGAGCCGGAGGGCGGGACGGGGACCTTCCCATTGGATCCGCAGGAGGCCGAAGTTGGAGCCGGTGTAGGGGCGTTTGTGGATGCGGTAACGGTTCGGCGGACCTTTGGGGGGATTTTTCGAGGTGTATTCGAACTCCTTGGCCGCGGGTTGGTTGAGCCCGCTGGTAGTCAGGTCGTGGAGCGGGTAGGGAGCGCCGTCGGCAGGCGTCAGCAAGGAGATTTCCGCGAGGTGGCGGTCGCCGCTGATGAGCACCACGCCGGTGGCCCCGGTGCGGTGCACGAGGTCGAGGAAGCGGGCGCGCTCCTGCGGGAAATTTGCCCATTTTTCAGAGCCATGCTCGGTCGAGGCGAATGAAATGCTGGTGACCACCGCGCGGACCTCGGCGGGTTCGCGCAGGCGGCGTTCGAGCCACGCCCATTGCTCCCCGCCGAGCAGGGTGGCACCCGGGTCGGAGTTGGGAATGGTGACCTTCGGGTTGGCCGGATCCTTTTTCAGCGGCGAGCGGAAAGACCTCGTGTCGAGCAGAAGGAGTTGAACCCGTTTGCCCGCGGGGCCGAACATCACCGCATCGTAAACCCCGGGAGAGGTGCGGAGCGGCGAAGTGGCGGGCACCTGGAAGAAATCGCAAAACTCCTTCTGTGCGGTCGCCGCGCCGGGGAAGCCGGCTCCCCCATCATTGATGCCATAGTCGTGATCATCCCAGGTGGCGAATAGCGGGGTGGTCCGGCGGAGCTTGGCGAAGCCCGGCATCGCGGCGAGCAAGGCGTATTTCTCACGGAGCACGGCCGGATCGGGGGAATCACCGTAGATGTTGTCGCCGCAGAGCACGAAGGCGTCGCAACGGGCGGCGTTGACCGCGTGCCAGATCGGCTGGGGTCGTTCCTGCCGCGCGCACGAGCCGAACCCGATCTTGGTGAGGAGCAGTTCCGGCCGGGTTGAAACACGGTCGGACACGGCTGTGGCAGGAACGACCGTTTCCCCGGCCGAGACCGGACCCGCGGCGAATAGCAGCTTGAAAGCGAGAAATGGAACGATGGATTTCATGGCCTGAAATCAGGCGAGAGCGAGGCACTCAGCGCACCTCGCTAAAGCTCACGCCGAGCTCGTTGCCGATGCGCTGGATCTTGGCCCGCTCGCGGGGTTCGATCAGGGTGATGGAGACGCCCTTCTTGCCGGCCCGGGCGGTGCGGCCGCTCCGATGGGTGTAGTATTCAAGCTGGTCCGGCGCCTGGTGGTGGATGACGAAGGCGAGGCCGTCGACGTCGATCCCGCGGGCGGCGACGTCGGTGGCGATCAGCACGCGGATCCGCTCCTTCTTGAACGAGCGCATCACCTTGTCGCGCTCGAGCTGGGTGAGGTCGCCCTGCAGCACGTCGACCTGGTGGCCCAGCTTGACGAGCTGCTTGCCGAGGGTGATCGCGCCGGCCTTGGTGCGGCAGAAAATCAGGCCGCGCTCGTCGTCGTGCTCGTCGAGGTATTCGGCGATGAACTCGGTCTTCTCGTCGCGGGCGCGGACGGCGAAGCGGTGGTCGATGTCGCGGTTGACCACGTGGTTGCGGTCGATGGAGAGCGTGCGTGGCGTGGCGGACATGCAGACTTTGATCAGCTGCTGGATCGAGTCCGGGAAGGTCGCGGAGAAGAGCCAGGTCGCACGGCGCTGGCGGGTGAAGCCGATGATCTGTTCGAGCTCTTTCTTGAAGCCCATGCTCAGCATCTCGTCGGCCTCGTCGAGGACCAGGTATTTCACCGCATCGAGCGACAGCGCCTTCTGCTTCACCAGCTCGACCAGCCGGCCGGGAGTGGCGACGACGATCTGGGTCGGCCGCTGGAGCGCGGCGATCTGGCGGTCGATCTTGTCGCCGCCGCTGACCACTTCGACGAAGACCTTCGCCGAATACTTGGTGTAGCGGAACAACTGCTTGCCGATCTGCTTGGCCAGCTCGCGGGTCGGCGCGATGACCAGGCCCTGGATCTCCTTGGACTTCGAATTGATCTTCGTCAGCAGCGGCAGGCCGAAGGCGGCGGTCTTGCCGGTGCCGGTCTGGGCCTGGGCGATCAGGTCGCCGCCGTTTTCCATCAGGAAAGGGATGGCCTGGAGCTGGACTTCGGTCGGCGTGATGATGCCGAGTTCGTCCAGCCCCTGAATGAGGTCGGCGGGGATTCCGAGTTCTTGAAAGGTGCTCATGTCGGTTTCGATGGCCGGACCCTGCGCGGCCGCGGCCCGATTGACGAGCGATGAAATCAATTGCCCGCCGCGCGATTCCCGTGAAGGTCGGCCGCGTGAAACCCTACGTCCAACTTGCCGAGGCCCGCCTGCGCGACGGCACCGTGTTCTCGCTGCATACCCACGACGGGAAATTCTACCTCAAGAACGACCGCCGCGAGCTGATGAGCACGGCGCTGACCTACTCCGAGCAGCTCCTCGCCGAGCTGGGCTGCGCTGCCCTGTTAGAGGGCATGCCTTCCCGGCCGAAACATCCGCGGGTGCTGATCGGCGGGCTGGGGATGGGCTTCACGCTGAAGCGGACGCTCGAACTCGTCGGCGGGCCGGCGACGGTGGAGGTGGCGGAGCTGGTGCCGGAGATCGTCGAGTGGAACCGCACGTTTCTCGCGGAGCACAACGGCCCGATCCTCGCCGACGAGCGGACGAAGATCTACCGCGGCGATCTTTTCGACTGCCTGGCCGAGCGCGGCAAGGCGACCTACGACGCCATCCTGATCGATATCGACGACGGCCCGGACATGCTGATCACGCAGGGCAACGCGCGGCTCTATTCACCGGGCTTCCTCGCGAGGATCCGCGACGCGCTGGCGCCGGGTGGCTGCGTGGCCTACTGGCTGGCGCTGCCCAACGCGGACTTCGTGAGGGGCCTGAACAAGGCGGGCTTTGTCGTGGAGGAGCACCTCGCCAAGCCCCACGCGAACTCGAAGCGGCCGCGCCACCGGATCTACGTCGCCCGGCGGAAATAGGAATGAGGTGAATTTCGCAGTTTTCCAAACCACCCCGCTCATTACTCCGGAGCGTTGGCAATGTCGGTGACCGGGTAGATTTCGTAGGTCTTCTTCGCCCGTTGGTAGAGGTCGCGCCCCATCCTTGTGGCCGCCTCATCGACCCGCGCTGCGGGAGCATCTGCTTCCATCATCAACAGCGGAACATAGATCTGAATCTGTTTGCCGCGCTTGGTGGTCACTTCGCCGAACACTCCGACCAGCGAGACATCCGCCGACCCGCGGCCTTCGAGTTCGGGGAAATATTTCCAGATCAGCGTCTCCCGGGTCATGCCTTTGAGCAGCTCTTCATCGATCGCCAGCAACTGCGAAGGCCGTGCCTTGCCTCCCACCGGGACGTCCGGCACCCGGATCGCGATCGGCACTCCGGCCGGGCTGGCGATCGGTGCCAGCGCGGTGTGGGTGCACGACACCTGCCCGAGCGCGAGGATCAGCAAAAGCAGCCATTTCATCGGGCTCCATGCAACTCCGGGGAGGCTCTTTCCACAAGGGCGAAACCATCCGCAGCGGGTTCGCGTTGATTCGCGGTCACCGGTTCCAAGTGCACTTGCCCTGCCACCCGCGGTTTGACATGCCGCCGGTGGCCGGCCTACGTTCCCGCCGCCCATGAAGACCTTCCGCATTTCCGCCGTGCTCGACGACTTGGTCGTCCGCGGGGACATGGCGTGACGGATCGGAAACGCGACCGCCCCTGTCTCCGCCCGCCTGGCCCGTTCCGGCGGGCTTTTTGTTTTCCTCGTACCTTTTCTTCGTGAGTTCCTACTTCTCCACCCTCTTCGGCGAAAGCCGCGTCACCCTCCGGCTGGCCGTCCCGCTGATCATCGGCCAGCTCGGCCAGATGCTGATCAGCCTGACCGACACGCTGATGCTCGGCTGGCTCGGCGTCACCGCACTGGCCGCGTGCTCGTTCGCCAGCACGCTCATCTATCTGCCGCTGATGTTCGGCATCGGCATGTCGATGGCCGTCTCGATCCGCGTCTCGCAGGCCCGCGGCGCGAAAGATCCCGCGGCGGCACGCGCCGCGCTGAGGCACGGACTTTACATCACGCTGGCCATGGGCGTCCTCACGGTGCTGGCCGCGCTGGCGATCCGGCCGTTCTTCGGGCTGTTCCGGCAAGATGCGGAGGTCATCGCCATCGTGCCGGATTTCCTGCTGATCCTCGCCGCGTCGATGATCCCGGCGATGGGCTCGATGGCGGTGAAGAACCACGCCGACGCGATGAACCGGCCCTGGCCGGTGTTCTGGATTTCGCTGGGTGCGGTGGCGCTCAACGTCTTGCTGAACTGGATGTTCATCTTCGGCAAATGGGGCGCGCCGCACCTGGGCTTCGAGGGAGCGGCGGTGGCCACGCTGATCGCGCGGACCGCATCGTTGATCGGCATGATCGTCTGGTGCCGTGGCGATCCCGCGCTGAAGGAGTGGGTGCCGAAGCGATGGTTGCGAATGCCGGACTGGGCGGCGGTGAAGGACCTGCTGCGCACCGGTTTTCCCGCCAGCATGCAGCTCGTCGCGGAAGTCAGCGCCTTCATGATGGCGACTTTCATCATCGGCAGCATGGGCAAGGACGAGCTGGCCTCGCACCAGGTCGCGATCCAGTGCGCGGCGACGATTTTCATGATCCCGCTCGGCATCTCGATGGCGCTCACCGTGCGCATCGGCGAGGCTTTCGGCGCGAAGAATCACGCGTCGATGCGGCCGATCCTGACCAGCGGCTGGCTGATGGGCCTCGCCTTCGCCTTGCTGAGCGTGACCGCTTTCTCGCTCTTCAACCGGGAGATCGCCTCGCTGTTCATCAAGGACCCCAACGTGCTGCGGATGGCGGCTTCCTTGCTCGTGGTGGCGGGCTTTTTCCAATTCAGCGACACCATGCAGATCATCGCCGCCGGTGCGCTGCGCGGGCTCGATGACGTGAGGGTCCCGGCTTGGCTCGCCTTGGGTGCCTACTGGGCGGTATCGATCCCGCTCGGCTGGGTGCTGGCCTATCCCCTGAAGCTCGGCGTTACCGGCATGTGGTGGGGCATCACGCTCGGCCTGACGATCACCGCGGTGCTGTTAGGCCGGCGGATCTGGCGGAAGACGGCGCCGGGTTCGGCGGGGCTTTGAAAGGGGGGGGTGGGGCGTGCCTGACTGGATTTCAAAGCTCATGGAACTAATCCGGGGATTTCACGGGCTACTCAGCAGGGAGTATCCGTAATCGTTTTTTAGCGAGAATGCTGATTTGTAACGATTTTGAGAGTTTCGTAATTGTTTTGAGAGCTGATTCCGGGAAAGTGACTGGCTTTGGTCGGCCAAATCTCGTAATCGAAATTTCACCGAATTGCCGATTCGTAATCGTTTTGGTGGGTTCGTAATCGAAAACTCATGGAAGCGCCCGAAAGTAATCGAATTGGATACGCTTGGTTGGCCGAGCGGTTCGCCGTTGTGACTTTGCCTTATTGGCGGGAAAGCCGGGCGCTGGCGAAAGGCGTGAGGCGGCTGGTGGAGAAGGATGGCCGACAGATCGAGTATTTCCCGGCGGCACGGGATCTTGGAGAAGACGTGTTCGCCCATCTGGAATTCGCGCTCAAACGGGAAGGCCTCCATCTGGAGCTGTTGCGCAAGGTGCTGCCGAAACTGGATGCCGGAGAGGTCACCACCCATGTCCGGAGCAAGCCAACGGGCCGCTATGCACGGATGATCTGGTGGCTTTACGAGGAATTCACCCGGACGAGGCTGGCCTTACCGGATCTGGAAATGGGCGGATACGTGGACCTGCTTGACGAAGAAATCTACGTGGCCGGGCCTGTGAGAAAGGTCAGACGGCAGCGGATCAATGAGAACCTCTTGGGATCGCTGGAGTTTTCCCCGGTGGTCCGTCGGAAGGGTTTGGGGGACTGGAACGAGGAAGCGCTGAGGGCGCGCTGCTCGGAGATCGCCGCCGATTTTCCGCCAGAGGCTTTCCAGCGGGCGATCCGCTGCCTCTATGCCAAGGAGAGCAAGAGTAGCCACGAGATCGAACGGGAGACGCCGGATCAGAAGCGGGCGGAGATGTTTATCGGGCTGCTGGAGCAAGCGTGGCACCGCAGCTTTTTGGAGAAGGTCGCGCTGGTGGAACTTCAGAGGGCCATCGTCGATCCGCGGTATGCGAACGATGGGTGGAGGAGAGAGCAGGTTTATGTCGGCGAGACGGTGGGGCCGGGACTTGAACGGGTGCACTTTGCAGCACCTAAACCGGAGAATCTGGGCGAACTGATGGAAGGTTTCATCGCGATGGCCCGCCAGATCACGAGCACCTCCGAAATACGAGGCCGGACATTGGTATTCGTTGAAGGGGTTTCGACGCTGGTCGCGGGTTCGGTGGTTTCCTTTGTGTTCAATTTCCTCCATCCGTTCAGCGATGGGAACGGACGCATCCACCGATTTCTACTACATCACGTTCTGGCAGAGAGAAGCTTCGGCCCGCACGGCATCATCCTGCCAGTGTCGGCGGTTATTCTGAACCGACCGCGGGAATATGATCAGGCGCTGGAGAGCTTCTCAAAACCGCTCATGCAGCTCGTCGAATACACTCTCGACGAACGGCAGCGAATGACGGTGACCAATGACACCGTGGACTTCTACCGCTACATCGACTGCACGGAGCTGACCCGGATCACGGTCGATTTCATCCGCGAGACGATCGAGACGGAACTGCCGGCGGAGCTCCAGTATCTCGCGAGCTACGATGAGATTCGTAGGAAGATGCGGGACATCGTCGAACTGCCGGACCGCATCGCGGATTTGTTCGTGAAGCTTTGCCGCCAAAACCACGGGACGCTTTCAAAGGGCAAGCGGAAGCTGGAGGAGTTCGCCCGGCTGACGGATGGGGAAATTCAGGCCCTTGAGAACGTCGTGCGGGAGGGTTTGGGGCTCCAAGGCGATACGGATGCGCTGGGGGATGAGCTTCGAAATTAGGCTCTCAAAGCGCTGGCGAGGAACGGCGCGGTGCGGGATTTCTTCGACTTGGCGACGAGTTCCGGCGGGCCTTGGGCGATGATCTCGCCGCCGGCGTCGCCGGCTTCGGGGCCGAGGTCGAGGATCCAGTCGGCCTCGGCGGCGACGGCCATGTGGTGCTCGATGACGATGACGGTGTGGCCTTCGTCGACCAGGCGGTGGAGGACGTCGATCAGGCGCTTCACGTCCTCGAGGTGGAGGCCGACGGTCGGTTCCTCGATCAGGTAGAGATTGGCGCGGCTGAGGGTCTTGAGGTTCTTCGCCGAGACCCGGCCCTTGGTGAGCTGGGTGACGAGTTTGATCCGCTGGGCCTCGCCGCCGGAGAGGGTCGGCGAGGGCTGGCCGAGCTGGAGGTAGCCGAGGCCGGTGTCGGCGAGCAGTTGCAGCGGCGCGGCGATGCGCGGCTGGGATTCGAAGAAGGCGGCGGCTTGCTCGATGGTCATGCGCAGGATCTCGCCGATGTTCTTTTCGCGGAAGCGAACTTCGAGGGTGGCGGGGTTGTAGCGCATCTCGGCGCAGGCCTCGCAGGGGACCCAGGTGCTGGGCAGGAAGTCCATCTCGAGCTTCACCCGGCCGTTGCCCTCGCAAACCGGGCAGCGGCCGTCGCCGGTGTTGAAGGAAAAGCGCGAGGCCTCGTAGCCGCGGACCCGGGCGTCGGGGAGCTGGGCGAAGAGCTTGCGGATGTCGTCGAAGACCTTGACGTAGGTCGCCGGGCAAGAGCGCGAAGTTTTGCCGATGGGCGATTGGTCGACTTCGTAGATCGACTGGATCAGGTCGAAGCCGGTGGCTTTGCTCCATTGACGATTTTTGACGGCCGATTTCCGATTGGAGATGGTGCGGGCGGCATCGGCGATGGCGGCATGCATCAGGGTCGATTTGCCGGAGCCGGAGATGCCTGTGAGAACGGTGAGCCGGCCGAGCGGGATGGCGGCGGTGACGGACTTCAGGTTGTTCGCGACGCAGCCGGTGACGGTGGCGAAGGGATGGTCTTTCTTCACGGTGCGGCGGCTGCCGCGCATCGGGTGGACGATGGGGTTGGCAAGAGCGCGATACGTCGGCGAAGTGATCAGTGCCGAGTGATCAGTGATCAGTGAAGAACCTTTGCCTGATTTCTTCTGCTTGTTCCCCTTCTTATCACTGATCACTGCTGACAACCGAGCGGAGCGAGATGGAGCCGCACTTTCATCATCAGATTTCCGGCTCAAATCACTTGGCACTTGAGGCGGCTTGCCTTGATACACGACCTCACCGCCAAGCCGTCCCGCCCCCGGCCCCAGGTCGATGAGGTGGTCGGCGCGGGCGATGGTGTCCTCGTCGTGCTCGACGACGATCAGGCTGTTGCCGCGGTCGCGGAGGGCGATCAGGGTCTCTAACAGCGCGGCGTTGTCGCGGGGGTGGAGGCCGATGGTCGGTTCGTCGAGGACGTAGAGGACGCCGCGGAGATTGCTGCCGAGCTGGGCGGCGAGGCGGATGCGCTGGCTTTCGCCGCCGCTGAGGGTGCGCGCGGAGCGGTCGAGCTGGAGGTAGCCGAGGCCGACTTCGGTGAGGAAGCTGAGGCGCTGGCGGATCTCGGGCAGGATGTCGCGGGCGATCAGGGTGTCGCGGTCGCCGCTGATGGCGAGGGACTCGAAGTAGGTGGCGGCCTGATTCACGGCCTGCTTGGCGAGTCCGGACAGGCGCAGCCCTTGGAAACGGACGGCGCGGGCTTCGGGGTTGAGGCGGGCGCCGTGGCAGGCGGGGCATTCGACGAGTTCCTCGTCGTCCATCCGCTCGATCTTGCGGTCGGCGTCCATCTCGGCCTCGAGCACCGATTCGTAGCGCGAGGTGTCGAGGTGGAAGCGGTGCTTCGGCACCAGCCCGTGGCCGCGGCAGTTCGCGCACCAGCCGTGGGGAGAGTTGAAGGAGAAGAGGCGGGGGTCGAGCTCCTCGAAGGACTTGTGGCAGGACGGGCAGCTCGCCTCGGAGGAGAGGAGGATGAACTTCTTGTCCGGCGTGAAGAGCTTGAGAACGCCTTTGCCGATGTCGAGGGCTCGGGGAACGAGAGTGCCAAGTGATCGGTGATCAGTGATCAGTGAAGAACTCGCGGCGGCCTTCTTCCCTGCCTTTCCACTGATCACTGATGACTGATCACTCGGCACTTCTTTCTGAACTTCAGCGACGACGACGTCGATGTCGTGTTCCTTGAAGCGTTCCAGCCGGGTGAAGCCTTCGGCGTCGCGGAACTGCTTGTCTACGAGAAGTCTCGTATATCCCTGCTTGAGCGCCCATTCGGCGACTTCGGTGTGGTAGCCCTTCCGGCCGCGGATGACGGGGGCGAGGATCGAGACGGGGCCCTTCTTGAGGAGCTGGCGGATGCTGTTCTCGATGGCGGCGAGCGATTGCTTTTCGACCGGGACCTGGCAGTCGGGGCAGTAGCGGGTGCCGAGCTTGGCGTAGAGGAGGCGGATGAAATTCCACAGCTCGGTGACGGTGGCGACGGTCGATTTCATGCCGCCCTGGGAGACGCGCTGCTCGATCGCGACGGTCGGCGGCAGGCCGGCGAGGGAGTCGAGCTCGGGTTTCTCAAGCTGCTCGGCGAACTGCCGGGCGTAGGCGGACATCGAGTCGAGGAAGCGGCGCTGGCCTTCGGCGAAGAGGATGTCGAAGGCGAGGGTCGACTTGCCGGAGCCGCTGAGGCCGGAGACGACGACGAACTGGTCGCGCGGGATGTCGAGGGAGATGTTCTTGAGGTTGTGTTCGCGGGCGCCGCGGAGCTGGATGGAAGTGCCGAGTGCCGAGTGATCAGTGATCAGTGGTTTTTTGGCGGCAACGGGGAGTTTGGTGGCGCTTAACGAGGGCTTGAGGAAGCGGGCGGTTTCGGTGGCCTGTTGCGCGATGTGCTCGGGCGGGCCTTCGGCGACGAGCTGGCCGCCGTGCTTGCCGGCTTCGGGGCCGAGGTCGAGGATCCAGTCGGCGCATTTGATGACGTCGAGATTGTGCTCGATGACCAGCAGGCTGTGGCCGGCGTCGACGAGGCGTTGGAAGACGCCGAGGAGGCGCTCGATGTCGGAGAAGTGGAGGCCGGTGGTGGGCTCGTCGAGGATGAGAAGCTTCGATTGACGATTGTCGATTGAGGATTGTCGATTGGCGGATGTTTCGGCGAGGAGCTGGCAGAGCTTGAGGCGCTGGGATTCGCCGCCGGAGAGGGTGTTGAGGGGCTGGCCGAGCTTGAGGTAGCCGAGGCCGACTTCGTGGAGCGGCTGGAGGAGCTTGGTGATCTGCTGGTGGCGCTTGGTGTCGGAGGCTTTGAAGTCTTCGGACGCGGCGTAGAAGGCGAGGGCTTCCTCAATGGTGAGGTCGAGGATGTCGGCGATGGATTTGCCGCGGTAGTGGATGTCGAGGGTGGACGGCTTGTAGCGGCGGCCGTTGCAGTCGGGGCAGGTGACGTGGAGGTCGGAGAGGAACTGCATTTCCACCTTCTCGCTGCCGGCGCCGGCGCAGCGGTCGCAGCGGCCTTCGCCGGAGTTGAAGGAGAAGAAACCGGTGGTGAGTTCGCGGGCCTTGGCGTCCTCGGTCTGGGCGAAGAGCTGGCGGATGGGATCGAAGGCGCCGAGCAGCACGGCGGGGGTCGAGCGCGGGGTGCGGGCGAGCGGCGACTGGTCGACGAGCAGGACGTCGCTCAAGTACTGCGTTCCCCGTAGCTCCTTGAGCGGGGCGGGATCGAGGTCGGCGTCCTCCTTGCGCAGCTTGCGGGCGATGTTGGAATAGAGGACGTCGTGGGCGAAGGTCGACTTGCCGGAGCCGGAGACGCCGGTGAGGCAGACAAAGAGGCCGAGCGGGAGATCGGCGTCGAGCTTCTTGAGATTGTGGCGGGACGCGCCGCGGATCTCGATCTTCTCCTTGCCGGGTTTGCGGCGCTTTGGAGGGATGGTGATGGTGCGGGTACCGTTCAGCCAAGGCAAAGTGCCGAGTGATCGGTGATCAGTGATCAGTGAAGAACCTGCTGCGGCTTTCTTCCCTGCCTTTCCACTGATCACTGATGACTGATCACTCGGCACTTTTCCCTGATAAACCAGCGTCCCGCCGTGCTGGCCGGCACCGGGGCCGATGTCGACGAGCTGGTCGGCGGCGCGCATGACGGCCTCCTCGTGCTCGACGACGACCAGGGTGTTGCCCTTGTCGCGGAGGCCGTGCATGACGCCGACGAGGCGCTGGATGTCGCGGGCGTGGAGGCCGACGGTGGGCTCGTCGAGGACGAACAGGGTGTTTGTTAGAGAGGCGCCGAGACAGGTGGTGAGGTTGACGCGCTCGATCTCGCCACCGCTCAGGGTGCGGGCCGGGCGGTCGAGGGTGAGGTAGCCTAGGCCGACTTGTTCGAGGTAGTGGAGGCGGTTGGTGATCTCGGTGAGGATGAGGTCGATGGACGAATTCTGATTGCCGATTGCGGATTGTTGATTGTGGAACCAGGGGACGAGTTCGGCGATGGAGAGGGTCCAGAGGTCGGGCAGGGTCTTGCCGTCGATCTTGAAGCAGAGGGCCTCGGGCTGGAGGCGTTTGCCGCGGCAGGTGCCGCAGGTGGTGTAGGAGCGGTAGCGGCTGAGGAAGATGCGGACGTGCATCTTGTAGGCCTTGGTCTCGAGCCAGTCGAAGAAGCCTTGGATGCCGTACCATTCGCCGTTGCGGTGCATTTCCTCGAGGTCGTCGAGGGAAGATGCCGGCGAGCCGCAGCGCTCCTTGATTTACGATCTCCATAGTAGATCCACTCGCGCTCTTCGTCGTCGAGGTCTTCCCAAGGGGTATTGATGTCGATGCGGCGCTCCTTGCAGCAGCGGACGAGGTCGCGCTGGCATTCGTCGCCGCGTTCGCCCTGGAAGGGTTTGATCGCGCCCCGCTTGATGCTGAGGGTGGGATCGGGGACGGACTTTTCGAGATCGAGGCCGATCACCCGGCCGAAGCCGCGGCATTTGGGGCAGGCGCCGAGCGGGTTGTTGAAGGAGAAGAGGGCGGAGGAGGGCGGGCGGAGGGAATTGCCGGTGGCGGGGTTGGTCCACGAAGTCGTGAATGACTTCGAGATGGAAGAGGGTGGATGGAAGAGGGTGGATGTTCCCTTGCCGAGGGTGAAGGCGTGCTCGAGGGCTTCGAGGAGGCGGGTGCGGTTGGGCTTGGTGAGGGGGAGGCGGTCCTGGATGACGGTCACGCTGCCGGTCTGAAGATTGTCGGCAGAGGAGAGATGAACTTCGCCGACCATCTCCGCTCCGCTCCGGTTGGCGCTCCCGGGTTCGTCGGTGCGGAGGATCTGGCCGTCGAGGAGGATGCGGAGGTAGCCCTGCTGGCTGAGAAAGGGAAAGAGATCCGCGCTTTGGGTATCGGCGGGGATGGGGACCGGGAAGGTGACGAGGACTTGCTCGCCGGGGAGATTTTCGAAGGCCCAGGCGGCGGCGGAGTCGGGAGAGTCGGGGCGGATTTCCTCGCCGCTGTCGGGGTCGTAGCCTTTCGCCGCGCGGGCGAAGAAGAGCTTCAGGTAGTCGTTGATTTCGGTCAGGGTGCCGACGGTCGAGCGGGTGGTGCGGATGCTGTTTTTCTGCTCGATGGCGATGGCGGGCGGGATGCCGTCGATGTGGTCGACGTCGGGCTTGTCCATGCGGTCGAAGAATTGCCGGACGTAGGGCGAGAAGGTCTCGACGTAGCGGCGCTGGCCCTCGGCGTAGAGGGTGTGGAAGGCGAGCGAGGACTTGCCGGAGCCGGAGGGGCCGGTGACGACGGTCAATTGGCCGAGCGGGATATCGAGGTCGAGGGCCTTGAGGTTGTGCTGGCGGGCGCCGCGGATGGCAATGACGGGGGCGGACGGGGTGGACTTTTTCGCGGGCACGGCGGGAGGTTAGGCGGGACGGCGGCGCGTGCCAGCGGAGTTTGCGGTGGGTGACCGGGAGCACGCAGCGGAGATGGCCCGGGGCCCGCTTGTGTTCCGGGCACCTCATCCTAAAGGCCAAAATCAATCTGAACAGGAGGTAGCAGAGACAGCAGAGAGTCAATCCAGTGGACCCTGTCTTGGATTACTTCCGTTCAACCCTCGCAGGTGAGTCCGCCAATCCTTGCAAGTCTTTCTTCCTCTGCTCTCTCCGCTTCCTCCTGTTGAACCATTGTCCTTTCAAGGTTCGGTCATCCGGGGTGCGTCCGGCCGGTCTCGCGGAATAAATTCCGCGCTCCCGGTGAGGGGCTTGCCGGGCGGGCGCGGGGATGCGATGACCGCCGCATGGAATCGATGGAGGAAATCGTGGCGCGCGAGGTGGGCGCGGAAGGGCTGGCGGCGATGACGGCGGCCTTTTACCGGCGGGTGCGGACGGACGACCTGCTGGGGCCGATGTATCCGGAGCAGGACTTCGAGGGCGCGGAGACGCGGCTGCGGGAGTTCCTGCAATTCCGCTTCCTCGGCGACCAGGCCTACATGGAAAACCGCGGCCACCCGCGGTTGCGGATGCGGCACGCGCCGTTGGCGATCGGCAAGGCGGAGAGCGCCCGCTGGGTGAGCTTGATGGAGGCTGCGATGGACGAATGCGGGATCGCCGGTGAGGCGCGGGCGGTCATTTCGCCGTTCTTCACGCAGGTGGCGGAGTTCCTGAAGAACCGCTGAACGAGGAGTCAGTCTGCGGGGACGAGTTCGATGTCGTTGCCACGGCCGTCATCGCCGACGAAGGAGGAGCCGCGCTTTTTCAGCTCGAGAGTCCTGCCGTCCTGCAGGGTGATCTCGACCTTGTCCTCGACTTGCTTCCACGATCCCCTGCCCTGGTTCAGGCCGACGCCGACGAGGCTGCCGTCGTCAAGGGCTTCCCAGACCATCGGGATCAGTCCGGCAAGTTTCCATTTCCCGACAAATGACGATCCGCCGGCTTTGAAAGGGTCCGCCTTGATGGCTGGCGTGTCCGGATCGGCTTCCGCAATGGATTCCAGACCCATCACTTCAAGCCAATCCCCGAGGTCCTCGGCGGCTTCCATTTCGTCAGTGATCGACTTGGCGATTTCAGTCTGGCCCCGGGTCTTGGCATCCGCTTGCGCTTCCTTCAGCCGGACCATGTAGGCGTCGCGGATTTTGGCGGCTTTCAGATTGAAGGTGGTGTCGATGGATTGCTGCTTGGTGAGGCTGTCGGAACAGATTTTCGCCATTTCTTCGGACAGCCTGATGCCGGACTGCGGGGTGATTTTATCCGGAACGCGGTTGCGGACCACCAGTGCTTTGAGGTTGAAGACATCGGCTCCCCAGCGCGTGCTGTCGGCGCGATTGAGGCGGCGAAACCAGGTGTCGAGACTTGAGCTGAAGTTCTTGGCGTTGGTAGCGAGGTCGCGCTGACGCTCTTGCTCGAGGGCGGCGAGGAGTTGCTTCGACTTGGCGGCGAGACTGCCGGGTGGCAGCGGCTTGTTGCCGGGCTCGGGGGTTGCGGAGGCGGTTTCGCGGTCGTTGCTCCACTCGATGATGAAGCCGGAGGCGGGTTCCGAGGGGTCGGCGTCGCGCCAGCCCTTGCCGGGCAGGATCACGAGGCCATCGCCATCTTCGGTCGGGTAGCCGTCCTCCCAGTTGGCGAAAGACCAGCCTTCCCCGGTCACCCATTTCCACTCGGCATCATCGCGGGAGCCGCCGAGCCAGAGGCCTTTGGTCGAGGAAAGCGGCGCGATTTGCTCGGTCAGCCAGCCGGCCTCGTCGCGGGAGGCCGGGACCATCAGGTTTCCACCGGCCATTTCGGCAAATGCAGTAGCTTCGGCGGCGGTGAGGTCCCGCTGCACGATCAGGATGTGGCGGGCCTCGTAGGCGATGGTGCCGGGCGGGAACAAGGGCACGGGGAGCCCGAGGGATTCACGCGTCCGCTTGAGCACGGCACCGAGTTCGGCGGGATTGGAGCCGTCGCGCCGCCACTGGATGAAGAAGGGGTAGCGGTCTTCGGCCTTGCGGACCCGGATCAGGCCGAGGTCGTCGACCGCGAGATAGGATCCGGTGCCGGCGGGTTTTTTCAACTTCCAGGGCGAGCCGTCGACGAGGGCCCAGGCGCTGCGGCCGGAGCGGCCGGCACCCACCCAGAGGGCGGAGTCCTTGTTGCCTTCGGCCGGCGAGCCGGGCACCAGGCTCGACAACCAGGTGATATCTTCTTCCGCCGTAGGAAGGGGCAGATGGCCGCCGTGGGCATCGGCAAAGGAAGACGCCTGTTGCCAGGTCATCGGGGTGGGAATCAGGAAGAAGTCCGACTCGCCATGGCGGACGGTGCCCTCCGGCATTTCCTCGCGCTTGCCGGCGACCAGGTCGCGCTTGAGGCGGTCCAGGGCTTCCAAGCCAGTCTCTTTCTTGGGCGGCTCGGGGACGACCGGGACGGTCGGCACGGGATCCACAGCAGGTGGAGCCGGGGGCGGGTTGGCTGCCAGATTACGCGCTTCGGCTTGGGCCAGGGCGCGCTTTTCCGCCTCCTGTTCGATGGCGATGCGTTTGGAATCCTCGCGCTCGGCGAGGGTGCGCTTGTAGGTCTTCCAGGTGAAAGCGATGGTCAGGAGCAGGATGGCGATGATCACCAGGTTTCGCACGAGACTCCAGTTTCCGCTGCCCACCACGATCTGCGGGACCGCGACGGCCGGGGTGTCGCTGCCGGTTGCCGGAGCGCCTGCGGCGGGCTTGGCACCGGCGGCGGCCGGAACGGCGAGGGCGGCGCGTTTGGCGGGGGCGTTCTGCGAGGCGGCGACCAGCTTGCGGGCGGAGCTGGCGGACCCTTTGGTCATCCATTCTTCGAGCGCCTTCGACATCAGGCCGGCATCGGCGTAGCGGAAGGCGGGATTCGGATGGGTGGCATTTTGCCAGATGGTATCCAAAGCCTTGTCGCAGCCCTTGACTGCCGATGGCAGCGGGCAATTCGGTTCCTGTTTGCGCCCGGTGAGCAGTTCGTAAAGGATGACGCCCACTGCATAGATATCCGAGCGGCGGTCGGCATGATCCGGACGATCCATCACTTCCGGGGCGGTGTAGCCGGGCGTGCCCATGATCAGACCGGGGCCTTCGGAACCGCTCGGCCGGGCCAAGCCGAAGTCGCCGATCTTCGGTTCACGCTTCGGGGTGAGCAGGATGTTGGCCGGCTTGATGTCGCGGTGGATGACGCCGTTTTCGTGGGCGTGGGCAAGGCCGTCGCAGATGCCCTTGACGATGGTGACGGCTTGGGCGGGATCGACGGCGAGGTTGTAAGCGGAGTAGTAGAGCGACTTCCCGTTCACGTATTCCATGGCGATGTAGAGCATGCCGTCCACGTCACCCGAGTCGTAGACCCCGATCAGGTTCGGGTGGTTGAGGCGGGCCATCGCGCGGGCTTCGGTCTCGAAGGATTTGCGGAAATCCGGATCTTCGCCGAGCTCGCGGGGCAGGATTTTGATCGCCACGTCGCGGTCGAGCGATCTCTGGCGCGCCTTGTAAACCGCGCCCATGCCGCCTTGGGCAATGAAGGCTTGGAATTCGTACGCGGGCAGCAGACCCGCGAGGGCTTCAAGCGTGGGGGCTTCGAAGGGTGTGGAACTCATGGAAGAGGAGCTACGGAATAGAGAAACGAGTCGCGCTTGGCGAGAGGAACCCGTTCAGGGATCAAAGCGGCGCGTGATAAACGATCCACTCCGGAATCTTAATGGCGGAATTATAGAGCGCGTGGAGCAGGATGGCCGTGGTAAGTCGGCCGGTGGCCGCGAAACAAAGGGCGCAGGCCGCGCCGAAAATGCCCACCGAGACCAATCCGTAGGCCGAGTAGAAGTGCACGATGGCAAACACCGTCGCCGAGAGCAAGGTTGCGGCGGGGACCCGGAGGCGGTTCGCGATGGAGCGGAAGAGGACCCCGCGGTAGAGAATTTCCTCGGCAATCGGGGCCGCGATGCAGGCGGAGGTGACCGCCAGGATCAGACCGGAAGGCCCGGATTCCATGGAAGAAAGGCCGCCGGTGGGATCGGGCGCGGCGGAGGCGCCGAGGGTGTGCTTGAGAAACTGGTCCACGACCGCCAGCAAAGCGAAGGTTCCCAGAACCAGCGCGCCATCCGGCCGGGCAGCGAGCCCGAGGCGGTCGACCGCATGACGACTGCGGCGGAACAGAAAGCCCAGCGCGACCAAGGGCGGCAGGAAGCGGGTCGCCGCGTCCATCAGGGCGAACAGCCACGAAGGAAGGATGACCGGTGCCGCGCCCTCGCCCGACAGGTTGCCCGAAATCACCAGGTCGATCGTCCGCCCGAAGCCGATCGAAGCCAGATACGCACTCAGGAAAACGCCGAGTCCCAAGGCCATCGGCCATGACCCGACGTAGCCGGTGCCGCGGCTCCGGAGCGCCCGGCCGAAAGCACGGAAAACCCGGGGGAGAAAGCCAAGGCCGCCGATGACCAGCAGCCAAACCGCACCGCGGGCGACGATGGCGCGCAAGGCGAGTTCGTGATTCCGCGGATCTCCCTCCGTCGTGCCCGCGTGCAAAGCCATCTCACTGGTGCTCAGCCGGCCGGTTTGCTTGAGATACTCGCGGTCCCACCAGGGATCTTCGCCGGCCGCGATCCGCCGGATCACCGCCCCGACCTCGGGCGGCCCCGGGAGGCCGAGGTCGAGGAAGGTTCCCTGCGCGGGATTGATGCCGCGGCGGAGCGCCTCGAGAATGGCGAGGGCATACTTCCCTTCTTCATCGAGGGCATTCTCCGCACCCAGCACGTCGAGCGCATCGACCGCGGTCTTCAGCGCTGCTTGGCGGCCCTCGATCGCCAATGCGGAGCGCAGCAGCGGCGGCAAATGATCGGTGGCCTCGGCCAACCGCAAGTCGCGGTCGATCTTGAGCAGCGCCATCCGGCAAGTCTGCTGGTCGTAGGCAATGGCCGGCCCGAAATGGTTGTTCCACAGCCAGACACCCATCACAAAAACCAGCAACGCCAGCAGCGGCTCCGGCACGTGTCGGCGCAGAATCTGGCGATACGGATTGGCAACCGGCTTTGGCGCGTGGGAGTCGATGCGGCGGAAGGTGGAGAGTTTTTTGGAAAATCGCAAGACCTGTCGATAATCATAGTTACTTAATTAAAAATACGCAGCGGATTTCCCACTGGCTCCCGGGCGGAGGCGGGTTAAAGGTCCGGCGCGTTCATGCTTACCGCTTTTGCTTCCTCGGTCCCCTCCTCCAGTGTGCCTGCCGCTCCCGACGGGGCGTCGATGGTCATCATGGGCACCTTTCTCGCCGCGGCCCTGCTTTTCCTGGCCTTCTGGCTGATCCGGAAAGCGCTTGGCTTGGACCGCATCGCTCTGCTGCCGCAGATCGAGCTCCCGCCCGCGGTCGAGGCGCCTTGCGAGTCCCCCGCCCCGCCGCCGCCCCTGCCGCTTGCCCCCGCCGCATGGGGAAGTGAGTCCCCTTATGCGCCCCCGGCTTCACCGGCTCTGCCGCTGCCCGTCCCGGAGCCAGCCGCTCCGCTCGGCAGGTTCCGGGTACCGGTGAGCTACTACCGGCTGATCGATCTGCCGCTGATCGGCCTCGTCTTCCTCGTTTACTTCGCCCTGACCGCCATGCCCGGCGGCGAGGAGGTCCCGCTTGAGAAGAAATTCGGGCCTGAGGTGCTGGTCGCCTCGATCTTCTTCCAACTGCTGCTCATGGGCATGGTCGCCGCTTTTGTCCTCTGGCGGGTCAAGCTGACCGAGTGGCTCGGCTTGCGCTGGAAAATGTGGCCGCTCGCCTTCGCCATCGCGCCGCTGACCGTCTTTTTCATGTGGTGCTTGATGGGGGCGCTCCACCTCGCCGGCTGGAACGGTTGGCTCGAGCGCAGCCTCGGGATCGACTCGATGCAGGAAGCGGTGAAGCTGCTGCAAGAGGCGAAGGACCCGCTGGTGATCATCCTGATGGCCATCGCCGCGGTGATCGTCGCCCCCATCGCCGAAGAGGTCATCTTCCGCGGCTACCTCTACCCCGCCGCCAAGCGATTCTGCGGTCCCGTCGGTGCGATCCTCTTTTCCTCGTTGGTCTTCGCCGCCGCCCACGGCAACGTGGTCGCCCTGCTCCCCTTGTTCGCCCTCGCGGTGATCCTCTGCCTGCTTTACGAGTTCACCGGCTCGATCTGGGCCTGCATCTCGGTTCACTTCCTCTTCAATGCCGCCACGGTGAGCATCCAGCTGCTCGCCCGGTCCGGCATCGTCGAAATCCCCGCGCCCGAGTAGCATGAAACGCCTGCGTGACCTCGGTGAAGACGCCCTTATCGCGCGCATCCTCCGCGGTTTCCCCGGCGGGAAATCGCTGGCGGTCGGTCCAGGTGACGACTGCGCGGTGGTCGACCCCGGCCGCGGACCGCTCCGCCTTTTGAAAACCGACGCGCTGGTCGAAGGCGTGCATTTCCTGCCCGAGACCCCCGCCGCGAAAGTCGGCTGGAAGGCCGTCGCCCGCGTGCTGAGCGACTTCGCGGCAATGGGCGGCCGACCGGAGCACCTGCTGGTCACCGTGGCGGTCGATGCCGATCGCCCGGTCGCCTGGATGGACGGCCTTTACCGCGGGATCCGCAAATGCCTGGCCACCCACGGCGGCGTGCTGGCGGGCGGCGAGACCTGCCGCTTGCCGGCCGGCGCGGTGATTTCCGTCGCGGGTGAAGGCCTCGTCGAGCGCCCGCACCTGACCCTCCGCTCCGGCGGAAAACCCGGCGACCTGGTGCTCGTCACCGGCCGCCTCGGAGGATCGATCACCGGCAAGCATCTCTCCTTTACCCCCCGCCTCGCCGAAGCCGCCTGGCTGGTCCGCCACCTGCATCCGTCCGCGATGATGGACCTCTCCGACGGCCTCGCCAAAGACCTCCCGCGCCTCGCCGAAGCCAGCGGCTGCGGCTTCGAACTCGGCGAAATCCCCGCCACCCGCGGCTGCACCCGCCAGCAGGCGCTCGGCGATGGCGAGGACTACGAACTCCTGCTCACCGTCTCCCCGCGCCATTGGCAAGCTACCGCCACCGCCTGGTCCGCGGCCTTTCCCAAGGTTCCGCTCAGCGTCATCGGCCGCCTGACCGAGCCCGGCAAAACCACCCGCCTCGCCGGCGGCTGGGACCACTTTTCTCCCACCTCATGAAATCCCTGATCGAAACCTATTACGCCGCCTTCAACTCCGGCGACCGCGAAGCCCTGCTTGCCCTGTTGGCCGAAGACATCGCCCACGAGATCAACGAAGGCGGGGTCGAGACCGGCAAGGACGCCTTCCGCGCCTTCCTCGTCCGGATGGACCGCTGTTACCGCGAGACCGTGGAAGACCTCGCCATCTTCACCGGACCCGACAACCGCGCGGCGGCCGAGTTTTACATCCGCGGCGAATACCTCGCCACCGATCCAGGGCTGCCGGAAGCCCGCGGCCAGACGTATCACCTCCGCGTCGGGGCTTTCTTCGAAGCGCGCGGCGGGAAAATCACCCGCGTCACGAACTACTACAACCTCCAGCGCTGGCTGGAGCTGGTCGGCTGAGCCAAGCCGATGATCCGCCCGTGGCATCGTTCGCGGTTGTTTTGGCTCGGCATCGTCCTGATTCCGCTGCTGTTGGCCGCTTGGTGGGCTTCCGAGCTTTACCCGATGGTCACGATTCTGCGGCGGAATCATCGTCATCGGGAATTGGGACATCGGTACGGAGGTTGGTCGTATGTGGTCGTGGACCGACCTTCCGCATTTCAACGCGTGATGTGGCTTCCGGGTTCGACCTTCAATGTGGGTTCCACTTCGATCGAGGCGTGGGAACGCTTGCTCGATTCTTATGGTTTCCTTGGACCAGGAGCCCAACCCTCGTTGTCCTTTCAAATTGCGGCGGGAGCCCGCTACCTCCCGGAAGCACCGGCGGCGCGATCGGCCTACTTTCCCCCGGCTGCGTATCAAAGTGGCGACGGGTGGAGGTATCTGTTCGTTCCGTATTGGCTGCTACTCCCCGGCTTTCTGGCAGTTTGGGCGACCGCCCTCGGGGTGTGGCAAAAGTGGAAGCGGACGAAATGCGCCTGAGATCGTGTCATCAAGAGCGCAGAGTCGGCACCAGTTCCGCCGGAACCGAAAGAATTCCCGTTCTGCGCACGTCGCCTATTCACCATGAAACTCACGCCCGTCCTCCTCCTCCTCACCGCCGCCTCGCTTCACGCCGGTGAGAAATCCCTCTTCAACGGCAAAGACCTCAGCGGCTGGGAGGGAAATCCCAAGCTCTGGTCGGTCCAGGACGGTGCCATCACCGGCAAGACCGCCAACGAAGGCGATGCCAAGATCTCCCACAACACCTTCCTCGTCTGGAAAGACGGCACCGTCGGCGACTTCGAGCTGACTTTCCAATACCGGATCGAGAAGGGAAACAGCGGCGTGCAATACCGCTCCAAGGCCCTCGCCCCCGGCCCGTCCGGCCCGGTCATCAGCGGCTATCAGGCGGACTTCGAAGCCGGCAAAACCTATAGCGGCATCCTCTATGAGGAAAAGGGCCGCGGCATCCTCGCCAAGCGCGGCGAGAAGACGACCATCGGTGAGAACGGCAAGCCGGCCGTCACCGGCCAGGTCGGCGACAGCAACGAGATCCAGGCCACCATCAAGGACGAGGACTGGAACGAATACAAGATCGTCGCCAAGGGCAACCACGTGCAGCACTTCATCAACGGCAAGCAGACCGTCGACGTCACCGACAACGACCCGAAGAACGCCCCCAAGGAAGGCCTGCTCGCCCTCCAGATCCACGCCGGCCCGGCGATGGTCGTGCAGTTCAAGGGGCTGGTGTTGAAGACGGAGTGAGCCGACTCCCTTTGGCGCTACGTCCGAGGACGTGCCCGAACCCCGGTGATTTCCCCCCCCTCCAGGACCCCATCCGCGCCGTCGGATGGGGTCCTCCTTTTCGGTGGTAAAGACTACCGCTTCTCATTCCTTGCTGCTGGACGCTTATCTCGTTTAACCTGCATGAGACTTCATGAGCCCTTTCGACTTCCCAAAAACCCTCGCCCGTCTCGTTTCCGAATGGGAGAACGAGTGCATCGAGTTCAAGGAAGCCAGCAATGATTACGATACCGACAAGATCGGCCGCTACGTTTCCGCACTTGCCAACGAAGCTAATCTCCGGGCCCGGGAGAGCGCGTGGCTCGTCTTCGGGGTCAGCAATAAAACCCGGAAGGCCGTTGGCACGGACTACCGCGAGGACACTGCCCGGCTTCACGGACTGAAACAGCAGATCCATCAGGACACCAAGCCTTCCCACGGCCTCCGCGAGATCCACGAAGGCCAATTTGACGGCAAACGCCTCCTTCTCTTCGAGATCCCGGCATCTCCCCGCGGCACTCCCGTTTCCTGGAAGGGCCACTACTACGCCCGCAGTGGAGAAAGTCTCGGGCCGCTGGAGCTCACCAAGCTCGACCAGATCCGAGCCCAGTCACCCGCCGAAGACTGGTCGGCCGGAATTTGCTCCACCGCCACTCTCGCCGATCTCGATTCCACCGCGCTCGCGAAAGCCCGTGCCCAGTATGGCCAGCGCTACGCTACCCAAGCCGCATCGATTCCCGATGGCGATGATGCCGCTTTCCTCGACCGAGCCAAGATCACCATCAAGGGCAGCTTGACCCGCACCGCCTTGCTTCTCCTCGGGAAAGAGGAATCGGTTCACCACCTCCTTCCCTCGGTCGGCGAGATCACCTGGAAACTCGAAGGCGAGGAACGCTCATATCAGCATTTCGGCCCGCCTTTCATCCTCACCACCAGTCACGTCTTCCAGCGAATCCGGAATCTGAGGTTGAAGCTGCTTCCCTTCAACCAACTCCTCCCGGTGGAAGTGGACAAATACGAACAAGACGCCGTCCTTGAAGCCCTCCACAACTGCGTCGCGCATCAGGACTACTCGCTGCACTCTCGCATCATCCTCACCGAGCGTCCCGACCGCCTGATCTTTGAAAACGCCGGATCGTTCTTCGAGGGCACGCCGACCGACTACGTCCTCACCGAGCGTTCCCCCCAACACTACCGCAACCGCTTCCTTACCGTCGCCATGCGGACCCTCGGAATGATCGACACCATGGGCTACGGCATCCGCGACATGTTCCTCAGCCAGCGCCGCCGCTATTTGCCATTGCCCGACTACGATCTCTCCGACCCCGGCAAGGTCAGGCTAACTCTCTACGGCCGGTTCATCGACGAGAACTACAGCCGCCTGCTTCTCGCCCGCACGGATCTACCGCTTCCCGACGTCCTGGCCATCGACCAGCTTCAAAAAGGGAGCGACCGCCAGATCGACGGAGAAACCCTCAAGCACTTGCGCAAGGACGGCCTCGTCGAAGGAAGGAAGCCGAATCTACACGTCGCCGCCGAGATCGCTGCCGCGACCGATGAAAAGGCCGGCTACATCCGGGCGAGGGCTTTCGATGACCGCTACTACCGCGATCTGATCCTCGAATACCTAAGAAAATTTGAATCCGGAACTCGGACCGAGTTCTTCGATCTTCTCGCGCCCAAGCTTTCCGATCTGCTTGGTGAAGCTCAAAAAGCCCGGAAAATCGGGAACTTGCTCCAGCTCCTCAAAAAGCGCGGAATTGTCGAAGTGGAAGGAACGACTCGCGCAGGTGTGTGGCGGCTATCCAAAACAACTCCATCAGCCGATTGACTACGATTGACTACGATTGACTACGATTGACTACGATTGACTACCCGCCTTGCGCCACTGAGCACAAGGATGCCGTCGCCCGGTGATTCAGGCTTCGCCCCTTTCCCTTAAACCGCCATCCTCCCCCCGTGATCTCCCGCCGCAAGATCAAGTACGACGTCTCCCCTTCCCTCCGCCAGTACCTCTACCACTTCGACCGCCTCCGCGAGATCCCGCTGGTCTATGACGATCTGACGCGCTTCGCCGGCTCGATGCCCTACGAGGATCCACGCGGGAAGGAAACGCTGTGGCTCACGGTCTTCTACCCGCAAGAGCTGATGGAGGAGCTGCGGCCCAAGCTGACCCGGATCTATGCGGAGCTGAAAATCGGCGGCGAAACCGATCTCCACGAGCACCTCAAGGTCGACCGCGTCGATTTCGGTGAGTTTGGCAATTCGCGGCCGTTCCGGATCCGGATCACCAACCTCTACAACGACAACTCGGACTACTTCTACGTGAAGCAGGCCGACGCCTCGCGCATCTATGGCCTGGAGCTGGAGCACATCCTCTCGCCGAACCGCATCAACTATCTGGTCAACGGCAACACGCTGATCGAGGAGCACATCGCCGGCGTTCCGGGCGACGTTTTCCTGAAAAACCACCTGCCGCGTCCGGAACTCAACAAGGTCCGCATCGCGAAGGAATTCACCAAGTTCAACGAGCGCTGCTTCATCCGCCTGCTCGGCGACATGCGCAGCGTGAACTACGTGGTCGACATCACGCCGGACTTCGAGGAGGTCCAGTACCGCGTCCGGCCGATCGACTTCGACCAGCAGAGCTACGAACGCCGCGGCAAGATCTACCTCGCCTACCGCTTCGACTCGAACCGCACCGTCACCAAGCTCGCCTTCGACGTGCTGAACCGGAAAACCATCGACCAGTATGTGGCCGAGGAGCGGTCCCAAATGACCCGCCGCGCGAAGGTCGAGAGCCTGCGTCTGAAGGCGCTGTTAGGGATCATGCGGCGCGAGGAACTAGCCCCGCGCGACCACGTCGTGTCGCTGGCCAACGACCTCGAGAAATTCCACGGCACCGATGTCTTCCACGACTGCCGGACCATGGGCGAGCTGACCGCGGCGCATGTCTCGCTGATGCTGGATTTGTGAGGAGCGGGCGTGCTTCAGCGGAATTCCAGGCCGTCAAGATAGAAGGATACCTGCTGCCCCCTGCCGCCGGTTGATCTCACCGACACCTCGACGTAATTCACCTCGGAAAGGATATCCTCTTTGAGCTGCTGCCGGGCCGCGGCTTGCTGGGCCGGATCGAGCGCGGGATCGATGTAGCCGATGACGTTGACTTCCCAGTTCGCATTGCCGCCGACGGGGATATCGAAGGTGGACCAGCCGCCGCCGCTTTGGAAGGCCGGGTCGAGGAAGTGGTTGGCATAGCGGCCGTTCTTGAGGGGCGCGAATTCGATGCGGTTGCCGCCGTTGGTGCAGAGCCGGATGACCGGATTGGCACCGGTGACAAACAAGGGATTCAGCCCGAGCTTGAGCGACACCCCGATCTCGCCAAGGGTGCCGAGATTCCAGCGGGCATTGCGGGTGATCGGATAGCGCAGGTCGTTGCGTCCGTTGTAATGGTACGATTCCTGGTCGACCAGAACCCGCAGGGAATAGTCCCCTTCCTTGACGAGATCCGGATCCTCGTTCCGGGTGATCGCCGAGACTTGTCCGAAGGGTCCGTAGTCGGTGAACGAACACCAGTAGCCCCACCAGTCCGTCCCGGCTTGTTCCGTCCCGTATTCGCCGGCCACGGGCGGGAACGACGAAGGAATCCCGGGACTACCGGTCACCGGATAGCTGACAGCGCTGCCATCGAAGACATTCAGGTCAAAAATATAAGGCCACCAGTTGTGGAGTCTGCCGGAAGACACGCCGCAGTTATGCGGAAGGTGGAAGAACCACCACTGATGGAAGGAGCCCGGGTCGGTGGAGAAAGACGCGTGCAGCTCGGGTGAAACACCGAATGCGGCACCGTAGGCGAGGTCGCCTTCGGTATACCGGTTGAAGGCGCCGTAGTCGAAGCCGTTGAGCTTCCGGGTGGCACCGGTGAGCACGGGGAAGGCAAGCCAGTCGTCCGCCGCGCAGTCGATGTAGCGCTGCCAGGTTTTCCGGTCGTAATAGGCGTAATCGCCCTGGTAGCCCGCGTCGGTGTCGCGGCGGGTGTTCGGCGGGAAGTGGCTGGAGCCGCAATTCCCGTTTCCCGGCGAGGCGTGGGCTTCCGGACCGAGCCCGTTCCACTGGTCGGCAAGCCGGAAGCGCTCGAACAGGTGGACGTTTCTCGGAACGAGCGTCGTGAAGTCGTTGATGTCCTTGGTGTAGATCTGATAGGTGTCGCTGCGGGGCCAAGCCGCCGGATGGCCGTCGCAGCCGGTGCTCATGATGCCTTCGATGCAATGGGCAAGGGCATCGTAGGCCCGGGAGTCCGCGCTGTTGGCATTCACGAAGAAAGAACGCGAACACCGCGCCGGATACGGCTGCCATTGTTCCCCGCTACCGCCGACATTGCGCCCCTTGTTGCCCACCAGGGCATTCTCCGCGAAGTCGATTCCGGCGAAAGCGACCACATTGACGACATCCACCTCGCCCGTTTCAACCAGATCGACGATGGACCTTCCGCCCAGCTCGGGATACGGCGTCTCGGCTAGCGCGACATAATCCACACGGGTCGTGCCGGGCAGGACGGGCGGCATGGCAAGGATCGGGATGACATCGCCGCCGTAGGGCTCGAGGATGGCGGTGTTGGCCGAGGCCATCCGCAGGAAATCGATCCGGTGCCGGAAGAACGTCCTGACATGCGGAAAGTCCGCGTCCGGGCCGCCCGGGTAGAAGCCGATGCCGAGCTGCTTGTAGCGGGTGCGGATCCGGCTGGAAGTGCCGGTGGCGAAGCTGCGGGTCACCGAAGAACCGAGCGATTGGTTGGACGCGCCGAACGCTTCCACCCGGTATTCGTGGCTGCTTTCAGGCGTCAGTCCCGTGTCCGTGAAGAAGCCGCCGCCGCCGACGGTGCTTCCGACTTCGCTGTCGTCGCGGAAAACTTTGTAAAGGACCGCACCAGGCACGGGTGGCCAGTTCAGCGTGACGGTCGTGGCGTCCTCAGCCGCCGAACTCAGGTCCAACGAGGCGTCGCAGGCCAGCCGGAGGAAGTAGCGCGGAGTGGCAGGATGGGGGATCGTGTGTTCGTGGTCCGCCGGAGTGAAAACCAGCCCGGCGTTGCGCCAGTGAACGAGGTCGAGCGAAGTCTGGAGTTGATAGCTCGAATGTTCCAGCGGGGTGGAACGCACCACGATCCCCGACGGTGAAATCTCCGCAATCGTCAAAGCTACCGGCTCGCATGGATTCGTGGCGAGCCCGCGCAAGCCCCATTCGTTGATGTGGACGTAGTTGTCGGTGAGCCGCTGGACGACGAGCTTGTAAATCCTGGCGGTCACCGGGGCGGGCAGGTCGTATCCGTGCAACAGGTCATCCCCGACCGTGACCTGCCAGGGAAACAGTTCGGCCCATGTCCCGGTGCGACCGTCCATGTCGGCCTGTGTGTCGGCTTTCTCCACTTTCCATTGGTAAGGCCCGCCGCTGGAGAACGATGCCCGGAAGCCGGTCATCGTCTTGGCCGAGGTGAACGTGACCTCGACAAACGCGGGATTGACAGCGGCGCTGCGGAAGAGTGTGCCGAGGTTGCCGTCGAAAACGTTGTTCGGATTTCCGATGTCGTAAGGAGACGACGTGATAACAGCCTGGCCGAGATCCTGCAGGCGGAGGACATCCAGCCACTCGGGAATCGCGTCCCCCTGAACCTCCACCGCGCCGATTTCGAGCGCGGCCCCGGCGATCCGCGGCAGGCCGCGTTGATCCACGGTGAGCGTCGTACTTCCGCCGGCGTCGATCGCCGGTGACCCCGCCAATGGCAGCATGGTCCGCGTGCGGCCGCCGTTCTCGGCCAGCGCGGCCAGGTTCGGGCTGGCGACGATGCCGCTGAAGCTCCCGCCCAATCCCGAGGTGCTGGAGACGAGATTCACCCCGGACTGGGTGTTGATCGAACTCGCCTTGAGGTCCGGGCCCTGATCGACGGCGGTGTTGCCGGCGACGATGGTGTTTTCTAACAGCAGCGTGCCGGTGGTCTCCTCGATGCCACCGCCGTCGTTGGTCGCGTGGTTGCCGGAAAGGGTGCACGAGTAGAGCCGGATCGTGCTGCTGCCGTCGCCGTCGATCGCCCCGCCGAATTCGGCGCTGTTGCCGTAAAAGGTGCAGTTGGTCGCGGTGAGCGTGCCGGACGCGTGTTCCACCGCTCCGCCGCCCACATCGGCGGTGTTTCCCGCCAGCGTGCAGGCGGTCAGGGTGAGCGTGCCGCTGTTCTCGATCGCACCGCCGCCGTCGCTGGCGGCATTGGCGGCCAGCTCGCAGTCCAGCAGCATCAGGTTGCCGGCGTTGAGGATCGCGCCGCCGTCGCCGGTGACATCGCCATTGACGAGGTCCAGCGCGGTGAGGGTGACGGTTTTCGACGAGGACACGCTGAACAGCCGCGAGGCGTGGTTTCCCGAAACGGTCACCCCGGTGGCCAGCGAAGCAGCGCTGATCGAAAGATTCTTGCCGATCGGGATCTGGCCGAGCGTGAGGGTGAAGGTCTGGCCGCCGAGCGCCGGTGCGAAGCCGATCACGGAAGCGTCGGGCGCGTGGAGCACCGCCTCACGCAAGGAGACGCCCGCTCCGAGCGCGGGATTGAGGCTGCCGTTGTTCTCGTCGGCGGTGGTGGTGACGAGCACGTCGCCGCAGGCGACCGAGCCGATGAGCAAAAGCGCGACGCCCATGCGGCGACGCCGGGAAGTTGTTGCGATCATGACGGGAGGTGGTTGGTTTACGGACCGGCGGGCCGGACCCGCATCAAGGGCCGACGGATCCGTCCACTACCGTCCTAGCCTGAACCCCGAAAACCGCATTTTTTGCGTAAAGCAAGCGCGGGAATTGATGGAATATGCGGCGCGGCGGTTGGAACGGGATTCCCGTGTCTCAATGGCATCCCGGTCTCCGTTTGGGTCCGTCCGCCGGCGGAAATCGCAAGCCGCTCACCCCATGATCCGCTCGACCGTCCAGTAGATGCCGACGATGCCGATCAAGCCCGAGGCGATCTTGCGGAACTTCTCGAAGGGCGGCTTCTTCATCCACCAGAAGGTCAGCCCGAAAGCCAGCGTCAACACCGTGATCTGGCCGAGTTCGACGCCGACATTGAAGCCGACCAGCGGCTGCAGGATCTCCCCTTCCGGCAGGTCCAGTTCCTGCATCACCGAGGCGAAGCCCATCCCGTGGAGCAGGCCGAGACCGAACACCAACGCCACCCGCCACGGCTTGAGCTCCTTGACCCACAGGTTCTCAAGACCGACGTAGGCGATGCTCAGCGCGATCATCGGCTCCACCACGCTTGAGGGTGCGGTGACGATGCCGAGGATGGCCAGCGCCAGGGTGATCGAGTGGGCGATCGTGAAGGCGCTGCTCTGCCACAGCAGCGCCCTCCATTTCGGCTGCAACAGGAACAGGCCGAGGATGAACAGGATGTGATCGAGACCTTTCGGCAGGATGTGTTCGAAGCCCGCAACGATCCAGCCGCCGAGCGACGACTCCTCAGTAGGCTCCACCACGCCGCTGGCCTCGATCGTCATCAGCTCCGCCGCCTCGTCCCGCGGCGCGAGGCGCATGACGGAGATCTTCGGCTTCTTGCCGGGCCGCGGGGTGATCACTTCGAGGGCGAGCGGCTCGTCCTCGTCGTCGTTCCACACCAGCTCCAGAGGCCCCGAGACGCCGGGCGGGAATTTTCCTGTGAGATCGATCCGCACCACGGCCGCGCCTTCGTCGGTCTCCTTCAACACCGGCCGCTCGACCGAGTAGTCGGGGAAAGAATACTTCGCCTCCAGGTTCTCGCCGGCGAGCGTCAGGATGAAGATCGAGCGCAGGAATTCCTCCGCGGTTTCCCGCATCACGCGGTGGTCGTCCGCGTCCAGACCGGCGACCCAGGCGTTGCCCGACATCTTCGGATCGCCGGGTGTTCCTTGCGGCACTTTCGGCCCGTCCTCCGGATAGAGCGCCCAAGCCTCCAGCCATACCGAAGCATTCCAAGCCCCGTCCGCGGCACGGATTTCGGCGCGGACCTGCTTCATCGCGTGGCCCTCGGCGATCCCGACCAAGGCCGCGAGCCACAGGCCCGCCAACAGCCACTTCCGCAACATCCCGCCGAGTCGTTCGATCATGCGCGGCTGCTTACGGCATCGGCGGGGGGAACGCTATCACGATCCCGCGTCACAAGCCGGGCAGCTTCTTGAAATCGATCACCGGCCGGGCGCCCGGCGTGGAATCGCGCTGGAAGCCTTGGTTAAGCTTCACGTTTTCGCTGAAAAAGCCGCCGTTGCGCAGGAAGAAGCCCTTTCCCTCGACGCCGCCCGCATAATCGAGCCGGTGGCCGCCGCCCGCGGTGGCGTCGCCGGTGAAGCGGGCTTCGGTGATCTCATGCCACGTGCCGTCGGTGTCGCAGACCCACGGGTTGCCATGGAGCGCGCGGCGGCCGAGGTAGCCGTTGCGGTCGGCGAAGTTCTCGAGGAACGAATGGAAGCCGGTCAGGTGCTTGTCGGTCTTCGGCCGCTTGAAGCGCGCGATCAGCTTCCAGCCGTCCTTGCCAACCTCGCCGAACCACGCGGCGTAGATGCTGTTGCCCTGGCCGTCCGGCTTCACCGAGTTGAGGAAGCGGTAGGTCACCCCGGCCTTCCACGGGAATACCATGAAGCTCTGCCCGCCCGAGCCCTCGTTGCCGAACTCCCCCACCCTCACGCCCTCGCCCTTTTCTAACAGAACGACCCGCTCCGCCTCCGGGATGTCGCGCGGGTTGTCGGTGTGAAATGGGCTCCACACCGAGAACAGGATCCAACGCTCGGTCGGGCTCTTCACCTGGATGCCGTAGTAGCCTTCGCCGAAGCCGTTCGCCATGAAGTAGGAACCGATCGGGTCCTCGCCTTCCGGCACGGTCAGCTCGCTGTAGGCATACTCGATCGTCTTGTCGCGATGCACCGCGTAGCCGAGGTGCACCGAGGGACCGCGGCGGCCCCAGTAGAACATGTTGCCCTCGTTGTTCTTCACGTAGTCGAGCTTCAGGCCATCGGTCGTCGAGGAAACCATCAGCTCCGACGCCTCCGCGAACACCGGTCCGGTCTTGCTCACGCCTTGCAGGTCGACCCGGACGTAACCCGGCTCTTTCACCTCCACCCGACCCAGCTTCACGTCATGGACCTCCGCACCGCCGGCCTTGGTTTCGAAAGTCGTCTTCCCCACCGTGGTCCGGATCACCGACTCGCCCTGCGGCACCTTGAGCCGCAGCGCCAGATCCAGCACCGCCGCGCGGTCGATGTGGAAGTAGATCGAGAACACGCTCTTCGCGTCCTGCCATCGCGTCGTGCCGTCGCGCTGCAGGCCATCGCCCGCACCCTCCGCGGTCAGGTAGGCATTGCCACCGAAGGGCACGGAAGCCTCCAAAGCCTCATCGGCACGAGCAGCGGTGAAGGCGAGCAGGGCGGCGAGAAAGGAGGATCGGGCGAGGCGAGACATCACCAACAAGAACGCCGCGGACCGCCGGAAACGCACGGAAAAATCCCACAAAGCGCAGTAATTCTGACAAAAAGTTTTCTCAAGAACCCCATTCGCTTCAACCTTCCGGTCGCCGGGCGAAGGCGGCATCGAGCTTCTCCAGCAATGCCAGTCCGGCTTCCGCGGAACCATTCGCCGCCATGGCACGGAAGCGGGTCTCCGCGTCGAACTCGGCAATGCCGATGGTCGCGAACTCTTCGATGAGCTTGTTGATGCTGATGTCCCGGTGCTTGGCCAGTTGGCGAAGCCGGGCATGCTTGTCGTCGGGCAGTCGGATGGTCAGGATGCTCATGGCAGGGTCGAAAGAAAGGTTTGCGGATCGAGAATGCGGAGATGCGGGAATTGCAGTTGGCCCCGGTCCAGGTCGCGCAGGTTGTGCGTCACGAGCACCTCCGCCGCCCCGGCGATGGCCAGCTCGATCAAGTGATTGTCTCCTTCGTCCGGGAGATTCGGTCGCCACAGGTAGTAAACCCGGACCCACTCGGCCACCGAAAGAAAGGATTCGAGAAGGAGCTTCCGTTCGACAAGGGACAGCGGGCACTTGGCCATCAAGTCCTCGCGGCCCAAAAGGTCCTCGTATTCATGAAACAAGGCCGCGCCCATCAGCGGCACCGCCCGCCCCGCCAGACATGCCCGCACCACCTGCCGGTTGATTCCGGCAGGACTGAGCAACGCGGCGATGAAAACATTGGTATCCACGACAACTCGGGGCGGCATCCCGGGAGTGATAGCACCGGCACTGTCACGCAACAATCAGAAATTGGGTGGGCAAGATGAAATGCCGAATCGAAATGAATGACGTGTCGTCCCCTCGCCCTCCCGCTCGGTCCCCCATTCAGCCGGTGAAAACCTCATGCCACAGCATCGTAGGCGGAGGCCTGGTAATCAGAAAGCTGACTTGCGAATTCAAGGGCGGCTTCGACGTCTTGCCGGGTGATGTTGGGGTAGTCTTCCAGCACGGTTTTGATCGTGTCGCCTCCGCCAAGCGCCCCGAGGATCGTGGAAACCATGACTAAATGCCTGGCGCTCTGTCCGAAACGCTTTGAGGTCGAAGTGGTGAGCGGCCGGGCGCTGAATAATTCCGAGGTATGGCACAATCTGAGAGTGTAAGTTTTTTTGTGTAAACTGCTTCTTGGCGGTGGCGGTTAGGGGTGGGTTGGCAGGCGGTCGGCGAATTCGATGGCGAAGTGGTTGAGTGCTCCGGACCAGTTGTGCACCGGACGGG